>Ga0081539_10003866_pt1 | contig 17530 bp, 17 predicted proteins | sample TabmetS4T2R2_FD_71023 | JGI IMG/M metagenome (GOLD analysis project Ga0081539, IMG submission 71023) | Tabebuia heterophylla rhizosphere microbial communities from the University of Puerto Rico - S4T2R2 | ecosystem: Host-associated > Plants > Roots > Rhizosphere ...
CGATGCGCGTCGGCTGCGCGGTGGCGGACGTCGGTGCCGGCCTCTTCGCTGCCCTCGGCATCATGACGGCGCTCCTTGAGCGCGAGCGCTCGGGCAAGGGCCAGTGGGTGCAGAGCTCGCTCCTGAACGCCGGCATCGCGCTCCTCGACTTCCAGGCGGCCCGCTACGCGATGAAGGGCGAGGTGCCCGGCCAGGTCGGCAACGACCATCCGACCAGCATGCCGACCTCGGCGTACAAGACGAAGGACGGCTACATCAACGTTGCCGCGTCGGGCGACGGCATGTGGAAGCGCATCTGCCAGCTCTTCGGCCGCGAGAACCTCGTGAACGACGAGCGCTTCAGCAGCAACGAGCTGCGCGCGAAGAACCGCGCGGCGCTGAACGCGGTGATGAACGAGTCGCTCGGGAGCCGCACCTCCGCCGAGTGGATCGACGCGCTGAACAAGATCGGCGTGCCGACCGGGCCGATCTACAAGATGGACGAGGTATTCGCCGACCCGCAGGTGCAGCACCTGCAGGCGGCGGCGGAGGTGACGCATCCGCGCCTCGGGCGCTACAAGATCCTCAACCAGGCGGTGAAGCTCTCGCGCACGCCGGCGTCGCTGAAGACGGCCACTCCCGAGCTCGGCCAGCACACCGACGAAATCCTGCGCGAGCTCGAGTACAGCCAGGCCGAGATCGCCGAGCTCCGCAAGCAAGGCGTGGTGTGAGCACGGAGCGCCTCATCGGCCGCAAGGACGGCGCGGTCGGCTGGCTGATTTTCAATAATCCCGAGCGCCGAAATGCCGTCTCGCTCGACATGTGGGAGGCGATCCCGCACGTGCTGGACGACTTCGCCGCCGATGGCGAGGTGCGGGTCGTAGTGCTCACCGGTGCGGGCGACAAGGCATTCGTCTCCGGCGCCGACATCTCGCAGTTCGAAAAGGAGCGCTCTACCGCGGAGACGGTCGCGCGCTACGACGAGATCGGCGAGCGCGCGCAGACGCGGCTCAAGACGTTCGACAAGCCGCTCATCGCCATGATTCGCGGCTATTGCATCGGCGGCGGGCTGAACATCGCCGCGAGCTGCGACATCCGCATCGCCGCCGACGACGCGCGCTTCGGCATCCCGGCGGCCAAGATGGGGCTTGGCTACCGCGCGGGCTCGATGAAACAGCTGGTGGATATCGTCGGCGCCGCGTATGCCCGGGAAATCATGATCACGGCGCGACAGTTCAGCGCTGCCGAGGCGCTCGCGATCGGGCTCGTGCACAAGGTCGTGCCTGTGATGGAGCTCGAGACGGCCACGCGCGCCTACTGCGACATGATCGCCGCCAACGCGCCGCTCACCATGCGCGCCGCGAAACGCATCATTCGCGAGGTGATGACGGCCGATTACGATGCGGCCGCCTGCGCCGCCTGGGTAAAGGAATGCTTCGCGAGCGAGGATTACGCGGAAGGCCGACGCGCCTTCATGGAAAAGCGAAAGCCGGTCTTCAAAGGCCGCTAGCCAACTAGGAAAAGAGCAGGAGGATGGAGATGAAACGCGCACTTGCAGCGCTCGTCGCGCTCGGCATCGCATACGGTGCCACGGCGCAGAATTTCCCCAACAAGCCGATCACGATCGTCGTCGGCTTCGAGCCGGGCGGTGGCACCGATACGACGGCGCGCATCGTCGCGAAGACGCTCGGCGAGCAGATCGGCCAGCAGGTGGTGGTCGAGAACCGTGCCGGCGCCGGCGGCGACATCGCGGTCGATTACGTCGCCAAATCGGTGCCCGATGGCTACACCATCGTGCTCGCCAACGTCGGCGCCCTCACGGTCAACCCGCACATCCTCAAAACGCCCTACGACCCGATGAAGGACCTGACGCCGATCACGATGGGCGTGGTGTTTGCCAACGTGCTCGTGGTGCAGCCGACGCTGCCGGTGAAGACGCTCGCCGACTACGTGAAGCTCGCGCAGGACAAACCCGGCGCTATCACCTATGCCTCCTCCGGCATCGGCGGTGCCGGCCATCTCGCCGGCGAGCTACTCAAGCAGGTGGCGAAGGTCGACATCGTGCACGTGCCTTACAAGGGCGGCGGCCCCGCGATGCAGGGCTTCCTCGGCAAGCAGGTCGATTCGTTCTTCGCCACGCCCGTGTCGTCGATCAAGCAGATCCAGGCCGGCAAGGCGCGCGCCATTGCCACCACGGGCACGAAGCGCGCCAAGCTGATGCCCGACGTTCCGACCGTGGCGGAATCCGGCTACCGCGGCTACGAGGCGCTCAACTGGTACGCGTTCCTCGGGCCGGCGAAGCTCTCGGCGGAGATCGTCCAGACGCTCAACCAGGAGCTGGTCAAGGCGCTGAAGTCACAGGAGGTGCTCGCCGCCTTCGACAAGCAGGGTCTCGAATCGCAGCCGGGCTCGCCAGATGAGCTCGCCGCCTACATGAAGCGCGAGTACGAGACCTGGGGCAAGGTGGTGAAGCAGGCCGGCATCAAGCCGCAGTAAACGAGTTCGGGGACGGAGCCCGAATTCAAATCCGCACGACAATCTTGCCGACGTGCTGGTCGGCGTCCATGCGGGCGACGGCCTGCGGCAGGTCCCGGAAGTCGTAGACGCGATCGACCAGCGGCTTCAGCTTCCCGCTTGCGAAGAGCGGCAGCCAGTCGCGCGTGAAGCCCTGCACCGTGGCAGCGCGCTGCTCGCCGGTGCGCAGCTTGTTCGACACGCCGAAGAGCTTCAGCCGCTTGGAATGCAGCGCCTCGATGTCGAGCTCGGCCTTGAGCTGGCCATCGAGATAGCCCACCGTGGCGTGGCGCCCCTGGTAGGCGAGGACGCGGATGGTCTCGGCGAACACCGAGCCGCCGACGTTGTTGACGACGAGGTTCACTCCCTTGCCGTCGGTCGCTTTCATCACCGCGTCGTGGAAGTCCGGTTTGCGGGTATGGATGCCCACGTCGAGGCCGAGCGACTTCAGCCGGTCGAGCTTCTCCCGCGAGCCCGACGTGCCGATGACCTTTGCGCCGATCGCCTTGGCCGCGAGGAGCGAGGACACGCCCACGCCAGCGGAGACGCCGGTGATGAGTAGCCACTCGCCCGCCTTGAGGCTCCCCTGCTGCACGAGCATGTCGTAGGTGACGAGGAAGGTGATCGGTATCGCCGCCGCCTCCTCCCAGCCGACGTTTTGCGGGACGGCAATCGCGTCCGGATTGTCCATGAGCGCGTACTCGCCGAATGCGCCCGGCAGCCGGCCCATCACCCGCTCGCCGGTACCGACGACCTCGCCGGCACCGTCGGTCCCCGCGAGCTTCGCGGCACCGGGCTTGGTGAGGCCGTGGCCGCGGATGAATTCGCCGCGGTTCAGGCTTGCCGCGCGCACCTTCACGAGGAGCTTGCCCGGCGCCGGCTCGGGCTGCGGCGCGTCGCGCAGCTCGAGCTTCATGTCGGCGGGGTGCAGGAAGTAGGCTTTCATCGCGCAGAGTGTAGCAATGCGTGTAGCAATCCGGCGACGCGCGTCGCGCCGCGGCGGCATAAAAAAGCGCGGCCGTTCGCTATGCTGCGGCGAGGCTCTCCGAGGAGGAATGACATGACCCAGCGGCTGAGAAACCGGTTGATCGAAATCACCATGCTGCTTGCACTCGCCATGGCGGCGGCGTTCGTCATGCCGCGCGGCGCGTATGCCGGCATGATCGGCACCGACGAAGCAACCCCACCGGCGCAGGCCGGCGCGGAGCGCGAGCGCGTGAAGGCGCTGCTCGCGCGGCCGGAGGTCGCCAAGGCACTGGAGAAGCTCGGTGTCAAAGCCGATGCGGCGGCGGCGCGCGTCGACGCGATGACCGACGAGGAGGTCGCTCAGCTCGCGGGCCGCATCGATGCGCTGCCGGCGGGCGGGGTGCTGACGAACGACCAGCTGATCGTCATCCTGCTGCTCGTGATTCTGCTGGTGCTGCTGCTCTAAGCGGTCAGCTCTACCGCTTCGTTGCGCTCGTTCACCGTGAGCAGGCGCACGGGGCGGTGCCATACCCGGTGCACGTAATCGAGCACGCGTTTCGCGCGCGAGACGTCGAGCCCGCGGCCGTCGCTCGCGTGGTCGTGCGCGAGGGTGACGCTGCCGTCGTGCTTGAGCTCCACTGCGGCGACGCGCGGCGCGCCGAAATTGAACTTCGGCGCGAGGATCGCCTCGCGCACCGCGTTGATGTCCTTGGTGGCGACGCGGATCTCGTCGCCCGGGCGCGCCTCGTACACGAACAGGCCTGATTCCTCGGCGAGCTCCTCGTCGAGCCAGTTGCGGATGAAGCCGAAGTCGTCCTCCTCGCTACGCACCTGGCGCGCGCGCTCGAGGCCGTGCTTGGCGACGATGCGCTCCCAGATGGTGAAGCCGAGGTAGTACGGGTTGATGGCGAGCGCGGTCTGCTGGCCGCTCGCGAACGGGCGCACCACGTCCGAATGCGCCTTGATCGCCGAGAGGTAGAGCGGCTGCGGCAGGAACTCCGCCTCGCGTAATAGCCGCGCATGCCAATACGAGGCCCAGCCCTCGTTCATGATCTGGCAGGCGAACACCGGATAGAAGTAGAACGACTCCGCGCGCACCATCAGGAAAATGTCGCGCTCCCACTGCTCGAGCTCGGGCGCGTAGTTGGCGATGAACCAGAGGAGATCGAACTCTGGATGGGGCGGGATCGGCGCGCGCACCAGTCCCGGCTTGGCCGCCTTCGGCTCCTCGATGCCCGGCAGGCGCCGGAAGCGCGACTGGAACGCGTTCTGGGCCGGCCGCTCGCTCGGCGATACGAACTCGGCGTAGCGCTCGCGGTGCAGCTCGCCCGCAACGTTGATGTGCGATTCGAGCGCGAGCGCCGCATCGAGCACGCTCTCGACGCGCTCGACGCCGTGCGACTCGATGGCGAGCTGGATGCGGTGCGCATGCGAGGCGGCCATCTCGACGATGTTGGCGCCCGCCATGGCGTGAAAGCGTGCGAACAACTGATTGTTCTTGGCGAAGTCGGCGTGCCCCAGCACATGCGCGGTGACCAGCGTGTTCTCGGCGAGCGAGTTGCCGTCCATCAGGAAGGCGCGGCACGGATCGCCCGGGAACATGACCTCGAAGATCTTCGAATGGCCCATGCTCTGGCGCACGAGCTGGTGGATGTAGCGCACGCCGAAGGACCAGTGCGGCATCCTCACCGGCAGACCGTAGACGGCGATCTCGGTCATCAGGCTCGCCGGCGCGAGCTCGAAATCGACCGGGTAGTAATCGAGGCCCAGACGCCGCGCCAGCGACTCGATGCGCGCGGCGTACTCGTCGAGCTCAGTCACTGGCGGCTTGCTGCGAGAAGAACTCGCGGATCGCCTTCCAGACATCGTCCTGCGAGGCGATGTGGCTCGTGCCCACCGGCAGCCCCGAGCCCTTGAGCTCGGTAAAGATCTCGGCGAGCTGCGTGTCGCGCGGCCGGAAGGTGGCGACGCCGCCGGTCTCGCAATAACCCGTGTAGTTCACCTGCGCGGCAATCTCGTTGAGCGCGGTGCGCGCCTCGTCGCGGTCTTCGGCGGCGTTTTCACCGTCCGAGGCGTAGAAGAAGTAAACGTTGTAGCGGCCCGGGTCGTAGCGCGAGCCCATGACGTCGAGCGCGAGGCGCGCGACCGTCGAGGTGACGGTGCCGCCGCTCGAAGAGGCCTGGAAGAACTGGCTCTCGTCGAACTCCCACGCCTGCGCGGCATGGGCGAGGAACACCGTCTCGACCTTGGCGTACTGGCGGCGGATGCCCTGCAGCGCGAAAAAGAAGAACTGCTTCGCGAGGCGCCGCTGCGCCTCGTCCATCGAGCCGGAGACGTCGAGCGCGAAGATCACCGCGGCGCTGGTGGCGGGCGAGGGCCGGCGCACCAGCTGCCGGAAGCGCAGGTCGTCGTTCACGAGCGAGATCGGCTCGTCGTTGACCGCCGGCGTCTGGATGGCGTGGCGCTTCACCGCCTCCTTCATGGTGCGGCGCCGATCGAGCCGCGAGCGCGCGCCGCGCTTGTCCCAGCCTTCGCGCACGTACTCGTTCTGGTCCATGGTGGCGGTGCGCTTCGGTTTCAGCTCCGGAAGCTTCAGCTCCTCCCACAGCCAGTCGACGATCTCGTCGACCTTGAGCTCGACGACGAAGCGGATCTCGCCTTCGCCGGTGCCGCCCTGGTTCCCCTGCGCCTCGCCTTCCTCGCGCCCGGGCTGCAGGATGTCGCCCGGCTCGCCCTTGCCCTGGCCCGCGCCCTGGTGCACCTGCGCGTCCGCGAGGCGAAGCCGCGAGTGCTCGAGGAACTTCACCGGCACCGCGACCGTGCGGTTGCCCGGCCGGGTCATGAGGTCGGAGTTCGCGAGGAGCTCGGGCAGGCTCTCCTTTACCGCGTCGCGCACCTTCTCGTTGTGGCGCAGCCAGTCCCGCGCACCCCTCGAGAAGAGGTCGTACCAGGGCGTCTCGGCGGCGATGCGGATCGTCACGTCATTCCTGCGCCAGCAGCGTGGTGACGTAATTCAGCGCTTCGCGCGCGCTGTGCGGGTCGTAGCCGTACTCGTCGACCAGGCGCTTCTCGACCACCGAGATCTTGTGCCGCGTCTCGTCGTCGGGCCGCGCCGCCGAGGACACCAGCCGCAGGACATCTCGCCGGCTCTCGAAGAGGTATTGCTCGACCGCATCGTGCAGGGGCGCGTGCGAGTCGAGCGTGAACTTCTCGCCGCGCTTGTAGGCACCCATCGCCTTCCTCACCACTTCCTGACGGAACGAGAGCTTGCCGGATTCGGAGATGCGGATCTTCTCTTCCACCGAGCGCAGGAAGCGCTCGTCGGGCTTCCTCTCCTCGTTGGTGATGGGGTCACGCAGCGTGCGGTTGTCCAGAGTGGCTTCCACCTCGTCGAGATACTTGTCGAGGAGCTGCTGGGCTTCCTGCTCGAAGGAGACGAAGAGCGCCTTGTGCACGTCCTCCTTCACCCAGCGGTTGTAGAAGTCCTTGCGCACCACCACCAGGAAGTCGACCCACTTGCGCTTTTTCTTGCCGTCCATGCGCACGTCGGACTCGATCGCATCCTTCAGGGCGATGAGCACATCCATGGTGGTCAGGCTTCTCGCCTGCGACTGGATGATCGCGTTCGAAAGCGCGTTGATAACGAAGCGCGGCGACACGCCGCCCAGGCCCTCGTCGGGATTCTTGGCGCGGATCTTCTCCGCCTCGGTCGGCGAGACGCCCTCGACGTCCTCGCCCGCGTACAGGCGCACCTTCTTCACGTTGTCTGCGTCGCGCTCTTCGGCTTCACCGAGGCGCGAGAGGATGGCGAACACCGCCGCGACGTGCAGGGCGTGCGGATCGAGGTGCACCTCGCGGAACGCCTGGGTCGAGGAGCAGAGCTTGCGATAGATGCGCGCCTCTTCCTTGTAGTCGAGCGTGTAGGGGACCTGGATGATCACCATGCGGTCGAGCAGCGCCTCGTTCTCCGGCTCCTGCAGGAACTTGCGGAACTCGGCGAAGTTGGTGTGCGCGACGATCGCCTCGTCCACGTGGATCAGCGGGAAGCGCGATACCTTGACGTTCTTCTCCTGCGTGAGCGTGAGAAGCAGATACAGGAACTCGCGCTTCACTTTCAGGATCTCGATCATCTCGAGAACGCCCCGGCTCGCGGCGAACACGGCGCCCGACCAGGACCAGGCGCGCGGATCGCCCTCGTCGCCGAACTCGCTCACCTTCGAGAGGTCGACCGAGCCGACCAGGTCGGCGATGTCGGCGGTGGTCGGATCGTGCGGCGCATAGGTGCCCACGCCGACGCGCGAAGCTTCGGCGATGAAGACGCGCTGCACCGGCATCTGCATGAAGTCGCCGTTGAAGTCCGACTGCAGGCGTGTGGTGCAGTACGGGCAGAGCTCACCCGCGATCTCGACGCCGTAGGTCTGGCGGAATTGCGGGCGCAGCGTGTGCGGGACGAGGTGCAGCGGTGATTCGTGTACCGGGCAGCCGTGGATCGCGTAGATCGCGCCGGCGTCGGTCTGGCTGTAGGCCTCGAGTCCGCGCTTGAGCAGGATCACCATGCTCGACTTGCCCCCCGAGGGCGGCCCGAGCAGCAGAAGCAGCCGTCTGCCAACTTCCGAGCCGGCGCTCGCTGCCTTGAAGTAATCGACGACGCGACCAATGGTTTCGTCGATGCCGTAGAGCTCGTCCTCGAAGAGTTGGCAGCGGAAGCGGCCGTTGACGTCGTCGAAGCCGTTGGCGCGCAACATGTCCCAGGTGTACTGATGGCTCGAGCGCGTAATGCCCTTCGGATCGGCGGGGAATATGCTCTCGAGGAACTCGGCGAGCGTGCCGCTCCAGCGCGCTGCGCGATGATCCTTGGTGAACTCGACGAGCGATTTCAAAAAATCCGAGTGCCGCTCGCTGCCCGTGCTCTTCATCGGTGTATCTGCATTCACGATCATCACTCCTTCGTCAGAGCAAGATTCGACCCATCTGCGCGGCGCGGGCTTTTTCATTTGTCACAGAGTGGACCCGCCGTATTGCGCACCCCATTCCCCACGAACGCGCCGAATGGCGCAGCGTTGACCCCGACGGCCGAGATAGCGCGTGTGGTGAGTTAGTGACAATATTTGCCTGACACAGATCGTCGAACCCTGCGGTACGATCCTTAGTCAAAGACCCGACATGCTTAAAGAAATTCATGGGGTCGCGGACGACCCCCCGGCACGGCGCCGCTGGTTTCACGACGAATATTTCGATCTGTTCGTCTGGCAAACCGGCGACGAGGTGACGCTTTTCCAGCTTTGCTACGGCATCGACTCGAGCGATCGGGCGCTTGTCTGGGACAAGCGGCGGGGCTTCTTCCACGACGGTCCGCCCGCGCCCGACGAAGTGGTGGCGCGCTTCGACGATGCGGCCACCGCGCTGCCCGAGGATATCCGCGCGGAGATCAGGGAAAAGATCCACGAGTTCGCCGGCCGGCGCATCGCCGTCACCTCGCGGCGCAAGAGCTTCCGCCGCGCTGCATGGCAGCGCTAGCGACGTAAGTCGCAAACCATCGACAGGCCGTCTTTTTAGGGGATAGGACGCTTCGGCTTGACGCGCGTTGCGCGCGCTGCGTGTGACGGTGAATCTCGTGGCGGCTCTTGGCGTGCTCGCGGCCGTTTCCCCTTCGTTCTTATTTGCTGCTACGCCATCTTGCTCCAGCGCGCGCGGCGACGCAAGCCCAAATTTTGGTCGACAATGTGTCCTCCTTTTAGGGGAGGAAAAAAATGAAACCGGAACTTGCGCTGCTCGTGTGGTCGGTGCTGCTCGCGTTCGTGCAAATGCTGGTCGCGGTCGCCGGCGCGACTGCCAAGGTCGGCCTGCCGGCGCTCGCCGGCAACCGCGAAGGCCTCGCGCCGTGCACCGGCTGGGCCGGACGGGCGGCGCGTGCGCACCACAACATGCTCGAGAGCCTGGTGCTGTTCGCCGCGCTCGTGCTGGCGGCGCTCGTCGCCGGGCGCACCAACAGCGCGACCTTGCTTGGCGCGCAGCTCTTTTTCTGGGCACGCCTCGTCTACGCGGTGGTCTACGTCGCCGGCATCCCCTGGCTGCGTACCGCAGTGTGGCTCGTGTCGGTGATCGGGCTCGCCGTCATCTTCTTCCAGCTGCTGTAGGGACGCCGATCGCCACCGGCCGGATCGCCGATCCGGCCCCGCCTTTTTCGCGCAGCGGCAGAATCATGGTGCAGGAAAGCCACACTTGGTCCCGCGCGAGCTCATCGAGCTTGGCGTTCTCGACAAGATGCACCCCCGCTTGTGAAAGCATATGGTGGTGCACGGCGAAAGGCAGCGCCGGCGGCGTGCCTTCCGCGGGCGCCGCTTTGCCCTGCAGCAATCCTTCGGGCACGGTGTCGATGAAAGGTGCGTCAAGACCGACGGCGACGATGCGTTTGTCCGCCAGATAACGCGCCGCGTCATACGCGAGCCCCGGCGCCGCGGCGTAGTAGGTCTTCTCGGTATCCGGGTCGCGCCAGTGCTCACCCCAGCCGGTATGCACGTAAACCACGTCGCCGCCGAGGATGCCGCGCTTGCCGAGGCCCTGCGCCTTCACCATCTCCTCGATGTGCCGCGCCGTCACGAGTTCGCCGGCACGCATGGGCTTTCCCTTGCCGACGTGCGTCTTGGCGTCGAGCAGCACGGCGCTCGTGACGAGCGGCGGCACTTTCTCGAGCCCGAGGCGCGCGAGAGGCGCCTCGGCGCCCGGCTTCACTTCTTGGGCGGCGAGGCCGCCGTAGTACACCACCTGCTCGGCGGGGAACGGCGGCTTGCCGTCCCACGGCTGCTTCAGCGCGCCGAAATGGCCGAGCGCGTCGAACTGCGTCCCTTGCTGGCCGGGCTCCGCGCCTTCGTTGATCGTCTCGCTGTTGTACGCGTGCGCGGTCATCGGGATGCCGGCGGTCGGCTTCGCCTTCACCGCATAGGGTCCGGCAAAGGGCGAAAGCGGCATCGTGTTCGAGCGCACCTGCGAGAGCTCGTAGGCCTGCGCGCCGGGCTGCGACATGTGCCAGGCACAGCGATTCCAGGTGGCGGGCCCGAGCTGGTTCGCCATGCCGCGCTCGTCGCCCGCCGGCCAAGGCGGCTTCGGCATGTCGGCGCGCTGCAGCTTGAGCGGCTCGGCGGCGTGAACCAGGAGCGGGGCGGCGGCGAGAACGCAATTAAGATAGGCGCGCATAAAAATAAAGGGGAACTCCATGTCGGTGGTGCGCCGAGTCTACGCCGCGCGCTTCTTACTCGCCTCGGCCTGCGCGCTCGCTGCCGGCGCCGCGAGCGCGCAAAGCGATCCGTTCATCGATACGCTGCCGGTCGACGGCCCGGCGGTCGGCTATCTGCTGCGCTTCGAGCGCTCGACTTACCGCGGCGCGGAGCGCGCCGCGGATCACCTGCCGCTGTACTTCTACGAGGGCGAGCGCGCTTACCTTCACGGCACGCGCGCCGGTCTCAAGTTCGCCCAAGACGATTGGCGCTTCGATACGTTCATCGCCTACCGCTTCGAGGGCTTCACGCATGACCGCCGGCCGACAAGCGCCGCCGGCCTTGAGGTGCGCGAGCCGGGCTTCGATGCAGGCGTGAGCCTGCGCCGGCGGCTAAGCTGGGGCACGCCCTACGTCGAGCTGCTGCACGACGTGAGCGCGAGCTCCGAGGGCACCGAACTTCGTGCGGGTTACTGGAGCGAGTGGCAGCGCGGAGCGCTGAAGCTCAAGCCCCAGCTCGTCGCAGCCTGGCGAAACGCCCGGCTGAACAACCATTACTACGGCACGCCCGACTACCAGGCGGGGGCCGGACTCGATATCGCGGCGACTTTGTACGCCGACTACGCGCTTACCGAGAGCTGGCACGTCCTCGGCGGCGTCGGGGCGACGCGCCGCTCGCACGCGATCAGGCAGAGCCCGCTCGCCCAAGGCGGACTTGATGCGCAGGCGTTCATCGGCTTCATGTACGACTTCTCGCCCAAACGCACGCGCTGGGCGCCGGAGTCCCGGCCGCTGATCGCCAAGGTGCTCTACGGCAATTCCAGCGACTGCGACATGCTGCAGATCATGCGCTTAAGCTGCACCACCCGGCACACGGTCGACAATACGGACATCGCGGCGTTGCACGTCGGCCGCATGATGATCCAGGGCGCCGGCGGCTGGCCGATCGACCTGGCAGGGTTCGTCGGCGTGCAGCGCCACCTCGAGAAGAGCTACCAGGACGACTTCTGGTCGGTGATGGCGTTCTTCAAGGTGTACTGGTACGGCTGGCCGTGGGACCGCTGGGTGCGTACGCGCTTTGGCATGGGCAGCGGGCTTTCCTATTCCGAGCAGATCACGCAGATGGAGCTGCGTGACCAGGGGCGGCGCGGCCGCGGCAACTGGAAGCTCCTCAACTACCTCGATCCCAGCTTCGACGTGCGCGTGGCGCGCGATACTTATGTCGGCGTCGGCGTCTCGCACCGCTCGGGCGCCTTCGGCAAATCGCAATTCTTCGGCAACGTGAACGGAGGCTCCAATTACATCTACCTCTCGCTCGAAACCGCCTTTTAGCGACGTATCCGTGCTGAGCACGCTGGCGCTGAAAGGTGCGCTGGACGCGGCCGCCCCCGGCCTCGCCGCCGAATTCCATGCCACCCAGGCGCTTCTGAAATCGATCGCGGACGGCGCGAGCCCCGACGTCGTTATCCTCACCAAAGAGGGCATCGACCAGCTCGCGGCGCAGGGGCGGGTCCTTGATGCCACGCGGCTCGAGCTTGGGCGCTCCGGCGTCGGTCTGGCGGTGCGCAAAGGCGCACCGAAGCCCGACATCGGCTCCGTCGACGCCCTCAAGCGAAGCCTGCTCGCCGCCCACTCGGTCGCGCATTCGCGCCAGGGCGCGAGCGGCATCTACTTCGCCGGCCTGCTCGAAAGGCTGGGACTCACGGACAAGCTGAAGAAGCGCATCATCGTCGACAAGGGACCGGTGGCCGCCCGCATCGCGAGCGGCGAAGCCGAGCTCGGCGCACAACTTCTCTGCGAGCTGGCGCCGGTACCCGGCATCGACATCGTCGGACCGCTGCCCGCCGAGGTGCAGAAGTACTACGCCTTTTCCGCGGCGGTCATGAAGACAAGCAAGAAGGCCGATGCGGCCCGCGCGTTCCTCGACTTCCTGAAGAGCGAGCCGGTCCGCGCGGCGATGAAAAAGAACCTGCTCGAGCCCGCGTAGCCGGGTTCGGGGACGGAGCCCGAACTCGTCCGAATGCCTATCCCTGCGCGGCGTAGCCGCCGTCGACCGGGATGGCGGCCCCAGTCACGAAATCCGAGCCGGCCGAGCAAAGGAACACGGCGATGCCGGCGAGATCGCCCGGCTCCCCCCAGCGGCCGGCGGGCGTGCGCGCGAGGACGCGCTCGTGGAGCCCCGCGACCTCATCGCGCGCGCGGCGGGTTAGCGCCGTGTCGATCCAGCCGGGTAATACCGCATTCACCTGGACGTTGTCCTTCGCCCAGGCGCAGGCGAGCGAGCGCGTGAGCTGGACGATGCCGCCTTTGCTCGCGCCGTAGGGCGCGGCGAACGAGGCGCCGAAGAGCGACATCATCGAGCCGATGTTGACGATCTTGCCGCCACCGGCGCGGCGGAAGTGCGCATACGCCGCCTGCGAGGCGACGAAGGCGCTCGTCAGGTTCGAGGCCAGCACGCGCTGCCATTCGTCGAGCGTGTACTCGTGCGGCTCTCTGCGGATGTTGATGCCGGCGTTGTTGACGAGGATATCGAGCCGCCCGAGGCGTGCGGCGGCTTCCTCCACCATATCGCGGCAAGCGCGTTCATCGCACACATCGGCCACCAATGCGATCGCGCCCGCGCCGAGCGATTTCAACGCCGTTTGGTTTTTAGCGCCATCGCGCCCTGCGATCGCCACGCGCGCGCCCGCCTGCGCCAATCCCTGTGCCATGCCGAGGCCGATGCCGCCGTTGCCGCCGGTGACGAGCGCCGCCTTGCCGGAAAGATCGAAGAGCTGCATGCGCCGATTATGGATTACTTGACAAAAGCAAGTATCTCGGCCGACGATCGGCCATGTCCGACGTCGACGCCGTGCGGCGCTTCAACCGCTTCTACACGCGGCGCATCGGCGTGCTGCACTCGAGCTACCTCGGCACGCCGTTTCCGCTGCCGCTGGCGCGCGTGCTCTACGAGATCGGCCAGCGCGGCGAGTGCACGGCGAGCGCGCTCGGCGCCGAGCTCGACATCGACCTCGGCTACTTGAGCCGGCTCGTCCAGGGACTCAAGCGCCAGCGCCTGGTGCAGGGCCAGCCGGCGAAGCACGATGCGCGGCAGGTACGCCTCACTCTCACGCCGAAAGGCCGCAAGGCGTTCGCCACGCTCGACGAGAGCTCGCGTCGCTCCATGGGCGAAATGCTGGCGCCGCTCTCGACCGCGCAAAGGAGCGCGCTCGTGGGTGCGCTCGGTACCGTCGAATCGGTGCTCGAGCCGCAGGCGGCAAAAGAGGAAATCACGCTGCGGCCGCACCGTCCCGGCGACATGGGCTGGGTGGTCGAGCGCCACGGCGTGCGCTATCAAGAGGAGTACGGCTGGGGCGCGCTGTTCGAGGCGCTGGTCGCGGACATCGTCGCCAGGTTCCTGCGTGACTTCGATCCGAAGCGCAGCCGCTGCTGGATCGCCGAGCGCGCGGGCGTTCGGGTGGGCTCCGTTTTCGTCGTCGCCGAGAATCGCACGACCGCGAAGCTCCGCCTTCTGCTCCTCGAGCCACACGCGCGCGGGCAGGGCCTCGGCCGACGGCTGGTCGAGGAGTGTATCGCCTTCGCGAAAAAGGCAGGCTACCGCAAGCTCGTCCTCTGGACGCACGACAACCTGACTGCGGCACGCGCCATCTACACCAAGCTCGGCTTCCGCCTCGTGAAGAGCGAGCCGCACCGGCAGTTCGGCGTGCCGGTGGTCGGCGAGTACTGGGAATTGCCGCTCAAATAATGGGGACACTCGGCCAAGCTTAGTAAAAACTCAGGACTGGCGCGCGTCCATACTGTGGCGCGCTAATATGAGTCGCGATGAATCTCGCTGCCAATGGAATGCGCGTGCTGATCACCGCCGGCGGCGCCGGAATCGGCCGCGCCATCGCCGAAACTTTCGTGGACCATGGCGCGCGCGTTCATGTGTGCGATGTCGACGAAGCAGCGCTCAAATCGCTGCCTGAAAAAATTACGCGCACGCGCGCCGATGTCGCTTTGCTGGCGGATGTCGAGCGCCTCTTCGCTGACGCCGAGCGCTCGCTCGGCGGGCTCGACGTGCTGGTGAACAACGCCGGCATCGCCGGCCCGACCGCCAAGGTGGAAGACATCGCACCTGCCGACTGGGAGCGCTGCATCGCGGTCGATCTCAACGGCATGTTCTATTGCACGAGAAAGGCGATGCCGCTCATAAAGCGTTCCGGCGGCGGCAGCATCGTCAATCTCTCTTCTGCCGCCGGACGGCACGGCTTTCCGCAGCGCAGCCCCTATGCCGCGGCGAAATGGGGCGTGGTCGGCTTCACCAAAAGCCTCGCGGTCGAGGCGGGTCCGGACAAAGTGCGCGTCAACTGCATCTTGCCCGGCATCGTCGAAGGCGAGAGGATCGAGCGCGTCATCGCCGCGAAGGCCAAGGCGCACGGCGTACCGCACGACGAGTTCCGCCGGCGCTTCCTCGAGACGACGAGCCTGCACTCCACCGTCAGCGCGCAGGACATCGCCAACATGGTGCTCTTCCTGTGCAGCCCGGCGGGCGCTCGCATTACCGGCCAGCCGATCTCGGTCGACGCCGACGTCCGCTATCTCGTTTAACATCGGCGCTCCTTCAGAGGAGGAGGAGAGATGAGAACCATCGGCCTTGCCGCTTGCCTCGCGGCCGCGCTCGCCGCATCACCGGCACTGGCGCAGAAAGTGATCCGCGTCTGGCACACCGAGACGCAGCCCAACTCGCAGGAAGCCGTGAAGAACATCGCGCGGCGCTTCGAAGCCAAGCATCCGGGGGTGAAGGTTGAGGTCGAAGCGCTCGCCTGGGGCGACCTCGAGCCGAAGATCATGCAGTCGCTCGCGGCCGGCGCGCCGCCCGAGCTCTCGCACGGGCAGCCGATCACCTGCACGGCGCTGCAGTCGAAAGGCCTGCTTCTGCCCCTCGACGAAGTGGTCAAGGCGCTCGGCGAGAACAACATTTGGGACCAGGTGAAGCGCGTTTGCCGCGTCGGCAACCGGCAGTACGGCCTGGTCCACGCCGCCGGCACGTCGCTCCTCATCTACCGCAAGGATCTGGCGCAGAAGCTCGGCCTCAAGCCGCCGAAGACCTGGGCTGATCTCGTCGCCAACGCCAAGGCGTTCAGCACGCAGGGCATGGCGGGAATCACCATTCCCGGAGACAACCTGTTCATCAACATCCTGCTCGGGGAGCTCGTGAAGGCGAACGGCGGATTGCTGTTCGACAAGCAGAACCGCCCGCAGGTCGGCTCTAAACCGGTGCTCGAAACGCTCGATTTCATCCGCGATCTCACGCAGTACGCGCCGAAGGGCTGGGAAGGGCACGGGTACCTTGAGACGTTCACCAACCTCAGCGCTCAAAAGGCGGCGATGATGTATCAGGGCTATGGTCGCGGCGCCTCGCTCATCGAGAAGAATGCGCCGCCCAACCTGGCGAACGCCGAGCATTTCGATGTCTGGGTGAAGCCGGTCGGTCCGAGCGGAAGCGAGCCGGCGGCGCAAGTCGACGAGGAGCCGTGGATGCTCTTCAAGGGCTCGAAAAATCCGAAGGAGGCGATCGAGTTCCTGAAGTTCTTCTACCAGAAGGAGAACTACCTCGAGTACGTGCAGACGGTGCCGATCCATCTCTTTCCGATCACCAAGAGCTTGCGCGCCGACAAGGATTACCAGGCGACGCCGATGATCCAGCGCTGGAAGAGCTGGATCGAGGTGCAGGAGGGCTATCTCAACAAGGACCAGGGCAAGCCCACGCTGGTCGTGGATTGGGACGACATGAACTCCAAGCCCTATCTCATGGAGGTGCTTGGCAGCGGCATCCTGCGCGACATGGTGATGGACGTGGCGCTCGAACATAAGCCGGCGAAGGACGCCGCGGCTCGCGCGCAGAAGCGCCTGGAAGAGTTGCTGAAGACGAAGGGCTATTTGAAGTAATGCGCGGCGCGCGGGCGGGATGGCTGCTCGTCCTGCCCGCCGTCGCGCTGATCGCCGCGCTCTCTCTGTATCCCGTCGCCTACGGGATATGGCTCAGCTTCTATAACAAGCACGCTTTTTTTCCGGGCGAGCAGTTCATCGGCCTCGCCAATTACGCCGCGGTGCTCGCCGATGAGGAGTTCTGGCGCTCGCTGCGCCTGGGGCTGGTTTACTCGCTGAGCACCATCGTGCTGCAGCTCGTCATCGGCACGGGGGCCGCGCTGCTTCTCAACGAAGCTTTCCCGGCCCGCGGCCTCGTGCGCGCAATCGCGATCTTTCCGTACGTCGTGCCGACGGTAGTCGCTGTCATCATCTGGAAGTGGCTCCTCAACAACCAGTTCGGCCTCGTGAACTATCTCTTCAGCATTTCCGTGAGCTGGTTCGGGCGCGACTGGATCATGGTGTCGCTGATCCTCGTGAGCGTGTGGCAGTTCTTCCCGTTCGTGCTGCTCGCAGTGCTCGCCCGGCTGCAGACCATCGCGCCCGAGCTCTACGAGGCGGCCAAGGTCGACGGCGCGAGCGCCTGGCGGCGCTTCCTGCACATCACGCTGCCGCAGCTCGCGGCGGTGCTCTTCGTCGTCGTGCTGCTGCGCTCGATCTGGATGTTCACCAAGTTCGACACACCCTGGCTACTCATCCAGGGCGGCGGCGCCGAGCCCTACATCCGCACGCTGCCGGTCTACACGTTCCAGCGCACCTTCGCCTATTACGAGGCGGGACGCGGCTCCGCCATGGCGGTGCTGATGTTTCTGCTCCTGGTCGCTGCCACCGCAATCTACATGCGCCTGTGGCGGCGCGAGGAGCAGCTTTGAGGCGCCTCGCCATCGGCGGCGGCGCCGCAGCGCTCGTGCTCTTCACCGCCTTCCCATTCCTATGGATGGTCCTCAC
>Ga0081539_10003867_pt1 | contig 17527 bp, 13 predicted proteins | sample TabmetS4T2R2_FD_71023 | JGI IMG/M metagenome (GOLD analysis project Ga0081539, IMG submission 71023) | Tabebuia heterophylla rhizosphere microbial communities from the University of Puerto Rico - S4T2R2 | ecosystem: Host-associated > Plants > Roots > Rhizosphere ...
AGCAGCGCGAACAGGCGAGCACATTCCGGGAGCGCGAGCTCTCTTGCGACCGCAAGTTCACGAGCCGCCGCCTGCCACGAAGGGCCAAAATTGGCATTTCGCCAGAAGTTCACCGCCTCTGTCTGCTCAGGGGTACGCGCGGTGCTCTTCGTGCCGCCCAGACTCATGACCTCGTTGTAGTCCTTCGCGTAAGTGGCGCTGGACAGTGCCGACGGCGGACCGGGCCGGAACTGGTCGGGGCTCTTGATCAGCCACGGCTTTGCGCGCGCATATTGCTCGAACAGCGGCGCGGCAGTCGTGACATAGACGCCCGGCGTGGCGGAGGGGCGGTACGTGTCAGGGGCGTTGGTACCGTCGTCGGCGCGATCAGCCTGGACAGCTGCGGCGACTTTCTCACCGAGCGCAATGCCTTCGCTCCTCGCCGCCCCGTCGGGAATTCTCTTCAAGGATGCCGCGTACGTCGCCTCGATCTTCTCTTTCTGTTTGGGATAGAGCTGAATCAGGATTTGACGTGCCGCGGCGGAGGCCGCCGCCTCGGGCGAGGCGCCCGGCACGATCGGATCGCTTGCAACGACGCGTGAGTAGCGAGGCTGCACGGAGTTGATCGCGTCGGACATGGCGACATGCATCATCGCCAAGCTGCGCAGTCGCGGATTGTTGCCGACGTTCTCGTCATTCATGACCGCGTTTGCGGTGATGTTCCAATCGGTCACAATATCAGCGCGCGCAGACCCGGCGAACATCGCAACAGCGACAATGCCTGGCAGCAAAGTTGCTGCCAGCAACTTCCGAACCAATTTCATTGTTGCCTCCATCCGTCATGCCCACGCGAGCGTGGTAATGTCATGCCGGTGGGCGGACTCGGGATGCTACGCTGCTCGTGTATCGACCGAATGTCGGAGAGTATGGGCTCGCGTATCGTCTGTATTGGCTGCCGCAAAAAAGCCGACATGTGGACGATGCGCGGCGCACAATGGCGTGTATCGGGCTTCTCCTCGAATGACGCCTCACTACGTCATCGGTTCTCATTCTTTTACGGCGCTTGACTTGCATGACGACAATCACACTTACCTTCGACAACGGTCCCGACCCCGACGTCACGCCGCTGGTGCTCGATACGTTGGCGCGGCACGGTCTGCTTTCGACGTTCTTCGTGGTCGGCGAGAAGCTGCGCGATCGGCGCCACATTGCCGAACGGGCGCACCGCGAACGGCACTGGATTGGCAACCACACCTACAGTCACACCGTGCCGCTCGGTCTCAGCACCGCTCCGGGGAGCGCGCTGTCGGAAATCGCACAAACCGAAACACTGATCGGCGAGCTCGCTCACCCGCGGCGCCTCTTCCGTCCCTTCGGAGGCGGAGGGGTGCTCGATCAGCGCCTGCTCAATCGCGAAGCCGTGAAATACTTGCAGGAGAACGCTTACACCTGCGTGCTTTGGAACGTCATCGCGCATGATTGGTCGCATCCCGAAGGATGGGTTGAGCGCGCGCTCGACTTGTCTTTCGCGCGACAGCACGCGCTCGTGGTGTTGCACGATCTGCCGACCGGCGCGATGCACGACCTTGATCGGTTCATCGCGGCAGCCAAGGACCACGGTGCGATCTTCACGCAGGACTTTCCCAGGGACTGCGTTCCGATCGAGCGCGGCAGCATCATACGCTCGATCGAAGCCTACGTGTCAGAGGGTGATCGCTTCATGGGCATGAACTGAGTTCGCCGGTGTCGACGACAATGTCGGTGCCGCGGTGCCGGTGAACTGCCGCTCGAGGCCGTCAACGTCGCCACGCGAGATCGCGGCATCATGCGACTCGTGAACGGCGCCCGCGAGTCCGGCCACGCCGGATAGCGTCGCCCGGGGGCCGCGCTATGGCGACAGCCCTTCCAGCGGCTTCCAGCGCGTCTCCTCAGCGAGGATCGACTCTGGGTTGCCCAAATAGGCACATTCTATCTGCTTCCCGGCCCCCCCACGCTCGTGGTCCTCATCACCGGATATTAATACCTGCAGGCCAAAATGTGCGGATGCTCCAGGCCGCGACCAAAGACGCGACTGCCCCATGCCCACGCTGCCAAGCGGACATGGTTTTGGCGGTTGCCATTCCGCACCCGATCGCGCCGCTGCTCGCCCGACATACCTATCTTTGTGTCAGCTGCAATCAGACCAGGTCGTACTTCCTGCCAGTTGACGCACCGGTAGCCGGTGAAAGTGGAGATGGCAGCTCACCGGCCGACGCAGGGCTCCACCCTCTTGCCCCGGATGATCGCCGCAAGGATCCGCGGGAAGCACAATCCACCCCGGCCACCATCTACGACAAGGGCGGAAGCTTTCTTTTACCGTGCACCGTACGCGATCTTTCAAGATCCGGTGCGCGGCTCGAGCTGTTCAAGGACGCTGCGCTTCCGCAATACATCCGCGTCTCCATGTTGCCGGACGGCGGTGGCCGCCGGCTTTGCAGCAAGGTGTGGCAGGTGGCGCGCGTTGCCGGCGTGCGCTTTGTCGAGGGATAGGCGTAACTTCGCCGTCCCACACCACCCACGTTGACGCCGGAAGGCCCAGCCCTGACCCCGCGGATCGCCGTCCGCGAGTTCCAGCCGCGCTGATTGCTGCCACATCTCCGCCCCATCCGGGCCGCTTTTCCCGCAACTAGATCACATTGCGGGGAATCGGGCGGGCCGGCACGGGGACACAGCATGGTATCGCGCCTATCTGTCGCGGCAGCGGCATTGGCTCTTGTGTTGCTTGCAATGAGCGATGCGATCGCCGCCGAAGCTGGCGTTGCGTCATCATATCCCTACTCCTACAAAGGTCGTCGAACCGCGAGCGGCGAAGCCTTGAATCCGCACGCGATGACCTGCGCGCATCGACGCCATCCTTTCGGCTCAACGCTTCGGGTAACCCGGGGCGAAAAGTCGATCACCTGTCGAGTTACCGACCGCGGTCCGTTCATTCGCGGGCGCGTCATCGACATCACGCCGGTAGCGGCCCGCGCACTGGGCTTCTCCGGGCTGGCGCGCGTCAGCGTCGAGCGAATGTAGATCGCCTTCCGACCGCCGAGATGTCGCCAAAACGGCCCGGCATGATGGTGCTCATGCAAGGGCTCGGAACCTCTGTTCCGACATCGCGTTTGGGAATTTCAGGGAATAGCGATGTTGAAGCGACGAAGTATCGTGCTGTGGGCAGTGGCCGGCTCGATCATGGGCGCGGGCGTCTGTACCTGGGTATCGCAAGCGTCGGCGCAATACTGCGACGACCGCTATCCGATGAGGTGCCAGGGGTTCAGCGGCCCACCGCCGCGGCAGGGTCCCCAACCGATCGGACCCTACGGCGCGCCGCAGATCGTTGTGCCCTACGGTACGCCACAGGTCACCACGCCGTACGGGGCGCCGCAGGTCGTCGCACCGTATGGCGCGCCACAGGTCACTACGCCGTATGGGGCGCCACAGGGCCCCACGCCCTACGGCGCACCGCAGGTCGTCGCGCCGTATGGCGTGCAAGGGCCAGAGCCAATCCCGCCGGTGGCACCGCGCGCGCTCCCGCGACCAGGTGATCCGGCTATCCTCAGCAGCTCCGCGCGGCTTTATGCCGCCGTCGGCGGCGAGCCCTTTCCGATCGCGGACGTGGACCTCAGCCGGATCGATCCGCAGTTCCTGCGCCGAACCGTCTCGTATCCGAGCAGCGAGCCGCCCGGGACCATCATCATCGATCCGGCGAGCCGCTTCCTCTATCTGGTGCAGGAGGGCGGACAGGCGATCCGCTACGGTGTCGGCGTCGGGCGTGAAGGCTTTGGCTGGTCCGGCATCGCCAATGTGCGCGAAAAGCGGGAATGGCCCGATTGGTATCCGCCGAAGGAGATGATCCAGCGTCAGCCCGAGCTGCGCCGACAATTGGCCGAGCTGCAGAGCGGGATCGGCATGCCGGGCGGCCAACGCAATCCGCTCGGGGCGCGCGCGCTCTATCTATGGCAGGGCAACAAGGACACGCTCTACCGCATTCACGGCACGGTCGAGCCGTGGACCATCGGGACCAGCGTCTCGTCCGGCTGCATCCGCATGATCAACCAGGATGTGATCGACCTCTATCAGCGCACGCCGCTGAACGCGAAGGTGGTGGTGCTGGGACCGCGATTGTAACGGTCACCGCAAGAAGCTCAGGTCGTGGTCGCACCGGCGTCCCGAACGCGCTCACGCGGCAGCGTTTGCGTCAGGGCCGAATATAGCTCCAACCTTGCTCCTGCAACTGCATCAGCCGCACGACGCCCGACTTCACGACGGTGGCTTGAGCGACGAGCGGAATGTCCCTGGCTTCGACCTTGCTCATGTTCTGTTGCGTGTTGCCGCAGGCCTTGAATGAAATGTTCGGGATGCTTTCGCTGAGCGATTTGATCCGCTCCCTCACCGGCGACGTGTCCTCGCGCAGCATGTGAAGCCCCGGCCCATACGCGACGATCTCGATGTCCACCTTTTCGCCGAGCTCCTTGTAATACTGCGCGACATTTGACGCGTTGTTGAGGGCCAGATTCATCGCCGCCGGCTCGTTGACATTGACTTGCACGGCCAGCCGATGATTTTTCTTCGGCGCGGGAACAGGCTTCTTCGCCGCGACCGCCGGGCGAGCCGCCTGTTGCGCCGCGAACGTCGGGCCCGCAGTCAGCGAGAGCGCGAGAAGGCTCACCGTCAAGCTTGAGACGCCGGCGGCAAGCCCGATCATCGTTCTATTTCGATGCCTTTTCACCTTCTCCTCCCTCTGTTGCAGCATGCATGGTTCGTCGTTACTGGCGCGGCACGGCGCCGGCGGGCCAGTTGCACGCCGCCGCGACTTTCTCTCGAACGACATTCAAGCCGTCGAGGAGAAACCGGGCGTCGTGCGAGATGCCTTGGCTGTCGCGGACACGAATACTTATTTCGCCCTGGTCCGGCAGCGACCCGAGAAAGCGCACCACATCGCCGGCGAACAAGGCGCGTTTCCCGGTCGTGGACACCTTCCAGCGTTCCTGGACGACAGGCTGATTCGAGACCTGATGCGTGACCATGATGCCGTCGGTGCGCCGAGTGCCTAGGGAATCGATATTGGTGATGACCAATTCGGTTCGGCCATCGCGGCAGGCGATCGACAACAGCGAAGTCGGCCCGTCCGATTCCGCGCGCGACGATGTCGTGGCGATGACGAGAGGGCTGTAGTTCACCGGCGACGTCGTCTCGCTGAGGACCCAGTGGCCGGTTGCATCGCGCGCCTGAGCCAGAGCGGGTTCATTCGGATCGCACAGCGTGAGCGCGACAATGAAGACAACGGATCTCATCTTGCGCTTTGCCGACTGGCTGCATGGCGATCGAGCCAATCCTGAGCAGCGGGAAATCGGCTCAAGCTCGGGACTGCCGCTGCGAGATTGATCGCCTGCCACTTCGGGTCGAAGCCCGGGCTCTGCAGTTTGTCGATTCCGTTGAACAAGCGGTCCACAAACCGCGCGACTCGCTGGTATCGGTTCGACCCCGCGGGCCAATTGAACGCGACCAGCGCAGTCGGCACGGCGATCGTCGGGATGCGCTCGCCTTGCGGGATGAGACCAGGATACTCGTTCGCTTCCAACGTCGCGGGAAGGTAGTAGTCCTCAAGTCTGTTTCCATACTCAACCGGCAGGAATTTAAAACCGGCGTCCCATTTGCCCTTCACGAAAGCATCGACCGGCTTCGAGGTGATGAACACCACGGCCGCGATGTCCCCTTGTCGCATCTGTTGGAGCGCGACCTGGTGCGGGATGAAGGTCCTTTCCACATTGATTCCGAGTCGGCCGAAAATCAGCGGACCCGAATAGGCGGCTGCCGTCCCTTGTGTATTGAAGTTGACTTTCTTGCCGGCGAGGTCCTGCAATCTTTGTATTTCGGGCCGGACGAAAACATGCAGCTCGGAAGGAAACAGATTCAGGATGTAGGAAATTCGCTGCTGAAGATGAGGAACCTGGATCTTGTATTCCTCGAGCGCGTCGGCATTGATGATGGCCATATCGACGCCGCGCAGATACAGCAGCGAGTTCAAATTCTCCGTCGCGCCGCGCGTGACGATTGGCAGCACGTATAGGTTCTGGCCGTCATCGACGACGCGCGCGATTTCGGTCGCGAGGCGAATTGGAGCACCCTCGAGCAAGCCGCCCGCGAGACCGACTGTCCACGCATTCAGTTTTTCCTTTGGCGACGGCTGCGCCTTGGCATCGCGCGCGCTCCCGAGCCGCGAGCGGGCGCCTGTGCGATCATGGCCGTCGGCCGGCAGCTGCAACACAAATACGGCGACAAAGGACGCCAGGAACAGACATGCCATTTTCGATGCCGACGCGCGTTTCATGAAAACGCTCCCTGACCCTGGTTGGCCTCGAACTACCGCCTTGCTCATCTCCCTGCGCCGTCTCCTGTCAACGCAGCACGCTGCCTGGAGCCTATTGCAGGGCGTTGATCCGATCCTTCGCCTGCTGAATTCCATCAGCGTAGGCTCGTGCATAAAGCTCCCTCGCCTTTCCCGGATCACCGCGCGTCCCGAGCGTCCCCCATGAAGACAGCACGAGCGGATCGTAGGTTTCGGCCAGCCGATAGTTCGCCTCCGCGCTTCCCACCTCGACCGCGCGTTCGAGCACAACCCGCGCCGCGCTGATGTCGCCCTGTCGGCGAAGCAGATCCGCGCGCACGAGCAATTTCCTCGCTTCGACACCGGCCTCTGCGTCGGCCGGCGCCGGACCATCGATGACGCTTGCATCTTTCGCCGGCTGCGCGGGTGCCGCGTCTATTTCGAGATGCGACGTGCGCACGCTCGTTGGATTTGCCGAGGCAGCTGTCACTTCGGTCTCATGCGCTGCTGGTCGTGGCGGCTCCGCGGCCGGCACATCAGCCCTTTGACTTTCTCGCTCCAGCGCCTCTTGCGACGCCATCGCGGCCGCCTCGGCGGCTGCGGTCGCTCTCGCGGTCTGCGTTTCAAGCTCACGGCGCGCCGCAGCCAGCTCCTGTGTCAAGGAAGCCACGCGTTCGCGCTGCTCCTCCAGAACCTGTTGCAGGTACAGAGCCGTCGCTTCGCCGGCCCGCCGGATGTCCGAAATCTCGCTGCTGACCGTCGTCATCAGCGCGCCCCGCCGCTCGATTTCGCGACGCGCGGCTGCAAGCTCTCCCGCCAGCGCGGCCACCCGCTCGCGCTCTCCCTCGAGCGCCTGCCGAAGTTGCGTGGCCATTCCTTCGTCTGCCGGGGCCGACCTGGTGACCAGGGCGCGCGCTTCCATTTCGCGGCGCTCAGCATTGCGCGCCGGCGCATCCGCACGCTCGTCGGCTCGGATCAAACCTTGCTCCTGGCTCACCGCGGCGCCTCTGGTGGCCGAGTTTGCCTGCGGGGTTGCAGGCGCGCGCGGGGCCGGCCTTTCAGTCACAAGCCCATTTGGTGCGCTGGTTGGGGAGGACACTGGCGACTGCGCCGATCGACCAACCGACAGCACTGACGAAACAAATGGGACACCTGCCCCGACGACGAGAAATGCCAGCAGAGCTCCCCCGAGCAGCCCGAGCAACATGAGCGGCCAAGATTGGCGATGCGTGAGGCTATCGCCGGCGGAGGAGTGAGCCGCAATGTTGTCCGACAGCGCCGTTGTTTGTCGCATGGCACGAGTCCCGCGGTGCCGGCCGCCTCAGCTGTCATTTCCGTCCAACACTCTGACTGGACGAAACGCGCGATCCGGATCAGCACTGTAGTCGTCGGCGCGGCCAAACGGACACTACCTCTTTCGAGGTACCAATGGCCTCTTTCGCGGTATTGCGGCCTGGGTTCCCAGACAAAGGCGCAGAGAACGCCCGATTCCATTGCGGGCACTCGAGGCCCAACGCGCCGTCGGCCAGCGGCGGTGCGCCGCTGGCCGACCAGACGTTGACGATGAGCGACCGCAGGAGCGGCTGAGGCCGCTGCTGCCTTGCTAGCCCCAGATTCCGTCGGCGTGGGGCGAGCGGCCCTCGTAGATGCCAGACTGCAGGAAGTGCTGCAGCGGGTTGACATGCGCCGCCGCCACGTCGGGGTTCGCAGCGATATAGTCCGTCGTGTCGAAGCCGGCGGATGGATCGCGCCCCTCGAGCCAACCCTTCTCCATGTAGTGCGTCAGCGGGTTGATCTTCGCGGCCGCGACGTCGGCGTAGTGCTCGAGATAGCCCTTGGTATCGAAGACCGCGTTCGGATTGCGCCCTTCCTTCCAGCCGAGCGTCTCGTAGTGCTGCAGCGGGTTCACCCCCGACGCGGCGACGTCCGGATTGTTGAGGATGTAGTATTCGGCATCGAACCCTTTCACGATATTGTCGCCGACCGCCGTGAACGCCTTGCGCCCCTCGAAGCGGCCGTATTGCTCATAATGCGCGAGTGGATCGACCTTCGCGGCCGCCACGTCGGGGTTGGCGAGCAGGTAGAGCTTGGTGTCGAACCGAACCGACGGATCGAGTCCCAGCTTCCAGCCGGTCTGGTCGTAGTGCTGGAGCGGATTGATGCCAGCCGCTTTGACGTCGGGGTTTGCCGCCAGATACGCCTTGGTGTCGAACTCGGCGTTGGGGTTGCGGCCCTCTTTCCAGCCGATTGAATTGAAATGCGCGTCGGCATCCTGCCCGGCGTCCCAGACGTCCTTGTACTTGGCGAGATAGAACAGGTCATCGACCAGCGGGCTGTTGTCGGCAACGTCGATGCGGCCGTCGGTGAACTGGAAGTGCTCGAAGTTCTTCACCGTGTCGCGGCCTTCGGCGCTGACGATGACGATGTTGCCGTTCTCGATCACCACCTGAACCGTATTGAAGTCCACGTTGAAGATCGCGGTGTCGTCACCCTGGCCGCCGTCGAGCCAGTCATCGCCGGCTCCACCCGCAACGAAGTCGTTGCCGGCTCCCGCATCGATCCTGTCATTGCCGACGGTACCCTCAAGAAGATCCGAGCCGCCGGTGCCGTGGATCGGCGCCGAGTCGAACACGGTGTCGCTGCGCACACTCAGATTCTGGATCCGCGTGTCGAGCGCTTGCGGCGTGTCGGCCTGGTCGTAGGCCGTCGCCGGCGTGCCGTGGAATTTCTGCATATATTCGGCGAACGCCTGGATTTCGCCAAGCGCATTCGTCGGCACGTTCGCCGGCGCCGTGAAGTCGAGCGCCTCGTCGATCGGACCCGTGACGGTCCCGTCATCGAGCAGATAGCGGAAGTTGTCGCCGTTCGCCTTCACCGGATAGCCGTCGCCGCCATTGGCCGTGAAGTTGAGCGTTACGACCGTGATCTTCGACGGCGCGCCCGCAAGCACCACGCCATCATCGACCAGCTTCGCGATGACATTGCCCTCATCGTCGATCAGCGCGACATCGCGGATGCGCGAGCCCGGCGTGTTTCCGGAATTGCCCGGCAGCTTCGGATCGTACGAATAGCGCACGCCGCCGATCTGCGGGAAGCCGCCATTGTTCGCGCTGAGGCCGGCGCCCCAGTTCAGAATGTTGAGCAGGCCCTGCGGCGTGGTGTCGTACACCATCAGGCGGTTGTTGAAGCGCAGCGAATTCTCGATATCGAGCTGCGAGACGCCGCCTTCGCCCTTGCCGGCCTCCTCGTTTGCGGGAGGCGGCAGCTTGTCGATCGCGCCCGTGACCGGATCGGGAGGCGACACCGTGCCGATCTGCGCGCGGATGCCGCCGCCGTTCTTCAGTGAGACCATGAACGGCAGGCCGCCGAGCGCCGATTGCGCCGCGTAGGCATTGGCGTCCGCCGAAAGGTCGCCGAGATTGGTCTCCTGGTTGCGGATGATGCCGCGCTCGCCTTCGAGATAGACATCGGTGTAGCCGTAGACGTTGCCATCCTTGATGTTGATGACGTTCTGCACCGCCTGGGTCAGCTTTTCGACCTTGTCGCCCTTGGTGCCGTCGGCGAAAGCCGTCGTGGCGAGATTGCCGACCGTAGTGCCCCACGCTTGCGCAACATTCTCCGCGGTCGCCGCATAGGCGCCGTTGATCGCCTGGCGGGCCGCGAGGCTCGAGAGGACGATTTCGCCATTGTCATCGAAATCGACCGCGAGGCGCCCGAGATAGGTGTATTCGCCGTCGGTATTGACGATCAGCGTGGTCTTGCCGTCGGCGCCGTGCGTGACGATCGGATACGGCCCCTCGGCCACGGCCTCGTGACCCGGGAAAGCAACCAGCTGGTCGTCCGCATCGGCGAGGCGCGTGTTGGAGCCGGCCCCGAGGATGATGTCGACGCCGCGCAGCAGCGGTGCAAGCGCCTGCTCGTTCTGGATCTGCTGCAGATGCGTTTGCAGGACGATCTTGTTCACGCCTTCGGCGATCAGCTCGTCGATGATCGGCTGGAGCTGCGAGGCGAGCAGCGCCATGTTGTCGAATTCGCCGTTCGGGCCTGGCCCCGTCGGGAAGCCTTTCACTTCCGTGCCGGAGGGCGAGGAGATCGCTTCCAGCAGCTGCGTGGTCGCCGCCACGATGCCGATCTTCTCGCCGCCCTTGGTGACGACTACCGCGGGAGCGATGCGGCCTTTCAGCGTGCTGGCCTCAGGCGTCAGCGTGGCCGCGCCATTGCCGACCGTGTTGGTAAAGCGCGGATTGAGATCGGCGTCGCCCGAGAAGTCGAGATTGGCGGACAGGTAGGGGAACATCGCGCCGACCCAGCCGGCGGCGCCGAGGTTCGGCGAGAACGCATCGCGCAGCACGCGCGACGAGAGGTCGAACTCGTGGTTGCCGATGGTCGAGACTTCGACGCCGATCGAGTTGAGGATGGCGATGTCGACCGCGCCAATCGGCACGTTGGTGGTAGCGCCGATCGTCGACCCGGTGACCGCATTGAGCACCGGAATCACGCTCAAGTCGGTCCCGGCCGCGAGGAATGGCCCGGCGAGGAAATTGTCGCCGCCCGACACAATGAGCGTATTCGCGAACTGGTCATCGAATGCATCGACGAGCGCCGCGAGATTCGGTGCGGTCGTCGAGGCGAGCAGGCCGGCCTCGCCGTCGGAGAGATGCAGGAGCTGCAGGGTATACGCCATGGTGTCAAACTCCAGTTGACTTTGCGCTGTGCCGGCAAATGCATTCCCGGCAAGATCGGTGACGACGCCCGCCGGCACGATCACTTGATGGGTCGTGCCGCTGTGCGGATTTGCGGTCGGACGGCAAAGCTCCGCCGCCCCCGCTCGCACGGAGTTCGCGGCCTGCCGAAAATGATAAGGATGCCCCGCAGGGCGCTACGCTCGTTGGCGATCCGGCGTCACGAGCTGTCAGACATTACGCACAACCGCCTCCACAGGAGAGTTCACTCTCTCTTAACCACGCAGGTACAGGGCGACCTTTTCGCGCGCAGATGACTGCTGCGTGACTAATCGAAAACAATTTAGCGAAGACGGCTGCGACACTATGAACCGGCGCGCGTGCTCCCAATTGGGTCGCCCCGGCATGGGATTTGCGCGGAACCTGGAAGAAAAACTTGCGAAGAGGCCGGGTCGGTGACGGAGCGGCACCGCGTTTGATGCGGCCTTAAATAGCGCCACGTTGATCATCGAGATTGTGCGCGAACCTCGCGCGGCATCATCGGCCGAGCGGAGCGAGATGACACGCGGCGCGATGCAGCGTCTCGATTTCGCGCAGCGCTGGAATCTCGCTGCGGCAGCGATCGACCGCATGCGGACAACGCGAATGGAAATGACAGCCGCTCGGCGGCGCGAGCGCCGACGGCAATTCTCCCCGGATCGCCTTGAAGGTGACGACCTCATCGTCTTCGAGAACCAGCTTCGGAACGCTGTCGAGGAGAGCGCTTGTATAGGGGTGAAGCGGGTTCTGGTAGATGCGCCGCGCATCGCCGACCTCGACGATCCGGCCGAGATACATGATGGCGACCCGATCCGAGACGTGGCGCACGACCCCGAGATCGTGGCTGATGAACAGCATGGTGAGGCCGAGCTCGCGCCGCAGCTTGAGAAACAGATTGATGATCTGCGCCTGGATCGACACGTCGAGCGAAGCCACGGGCTCGTCACAGACGATCACGTCAGGCTGCATCGCCAGTGCGCGCGCGATCGCGATGCGCTGGCGCTGTCCGCCCGAGAATTGATGCGGAAACCGGCTCGCAAAGTCGGGGTCGAGGCCGACCGCCTCGAGCCATTTCGCAATGTAGCCGGCCGCGTCGGCGCGGCTCACCAAACCGTGCGCGATCGGCCCCTCGGCGACCGCCTGGCCGACCCGCATGCGCGGATCGAGCGACGCGAACGGATCCTGGAACACCATCTGGACCCGCGTCGTGCGCTTGATCGGCCGGCGGCCGCCGGCCATGACCGGCTCGCCGGCAATGCGCGCCGATCCGGAGGTCGGCGGCAGAATCCCTGAGATGATGCGGCCGAGCGTCGATTTCCCGCATCCGGATTCGCCGACGAGGCCCATGGCCTCGCCGGGCTCGATTGTCAGTGAGACACCGTCGAGCGCGTGCACCGTCCGCGTCTCGATCGCGCTGCCGAGCCCGGCCGCAATCTTTTCGCCGAAGGTTAGCCGCGGCGCGAACTGCTTCGAAACGCCTTCCACCTCGATACGTGCGCTCAAGGGCGGCTCTCGACCGATAGAGATAGCGGGTGATGGCACCGATATGCGCGGCCTTCGTGGCGGTCGAGCACCGGCGGCGTGTGGCAAAGCTCCGTAGCCTCAGGGCAGCGCGGCCGAAATGCGCAACCTTCCGGCAGCCTGAGCAACGAGGGCGCGGAGCCGGGGATTTGCGCAAGCTCACGGCCCGGCGCGACGCGCGAGGGCAGCGAATTGAGCAGGCCCCGTGTGTAGGGATGGTGCGGGCTGCGCAGGACGGCCGCGGTCGGGCCTTCCTCAATGATACGTCCCGCATACATCACCAGGATGCGGCGCGCGAGCGACGAGACGGTCGCGAGATCATGGCTGATCCAGATCAGCGCCGTCCCGAGATCGCGCACCAGGCTGCGCATCTCGGTGAGAATCTGGGCCTGGATCGACACATCCAACGCGGTCGTCGGTTCATCGCAGATGATCAGCGCCGGCCGGTGCAGCAGCGCGACCGCGATGGCGACGCGCTGGCGCATGCCGCCGGAGAACTGGTGCGGATAAGCATCGATCCGCTGCGCGGCGTCGGGAATGCGAACCGCCGTGAGCGCCTCGATCGAGCGTGCGCGCGCAACGTCCCGCGATACCGGTTCGTGCGCCTCGAGCGCGAGGCGCATCTGCGTCGCGATGGTGAGCACCGGATTGAGCACGCTCATCGGATCCTGAAACACCATGGCGATGCGTCGCCCGCGGAGGTGGCGCAGCGCCTCGCGATCAAGTCCGACGAGTTCCTGACCGGCGAGCCGGATCGAACCGGCCACGATCCGCCCTGGCGCATCGACGAGGCCGAGCAGCGAGAGGCCGGTGACGCTCTTGCCCGAGCCCGACTCGCCGACGAGCCCGACCACCTCGCCGGCCATCACGTCGAACGACACGCCCTCGACCGCCCGCACCACACCGGCGCGGGTCATGAAATGCGTCGTCAGATCCCGCACCTCGAGCAATGCACTCATCGCGTGAGTCTCATCGCTTAGGTCTCATCGCTTAAGTCTCATCGCTTAAGTCTTGGATTGAGCTGATCGCGCACCTGATCGCCCACCAGGTTGATGGCAACGACCAGGACGATCAGCGCGATGCCGGGATAGATCGAGATCCAGTAGCGCCCCGACAGCATGTACTGGAATCCATTCGCAATCAGCATGCCAAGCGAGGGCTCGGTCGGCGGCAAGCCGAGCCCGAGGAATGACAGCGTCGCCTCGAGCGAGATCGAATTGGCGATCTGCACCGTTGCGACGACGATCAGCGGCGGCAGCGAGTTGGGCAGGATGTGCCGGAGCACGACGGTGTGGCCGGGCAGCGGCGTCGAGAGCGCCGCCTCGACATAATCCTTGCTGCGCTCGACCGACGCGGCGCCGTGGGCGGTGCGGGCGAAATAGGCGTACTGCGCGGTCACCAGGGCGACGACAAGCTGGGTCATGCCCTTGCCGAGCAGCGCCGCAAGCATGAGCGCGAGCAAGATCGCCGGGAACGACAGTTGCAAGTCGACGATGCGCATGATGAAGGCTTCGGTGCGTCCGCCGAAATAGGCGGCGCTCGTCCCCAACAGCGCGCCAAGCAGCAGGGCCGCCATGCCGGCCAGCACGCCGATCTCAATCGAGATGCGCAGCCCGTAGAGAATTGCCGAGAAAAGATCGCGGCCCTGCGCGTCGGTGCCGAGAATGTGCACATATCCGCCGGAGCCGATGTATCCGGGCGGGCGGCGGGCGTCCATCAGCACCAGCTTGGCGAGATCGTACGGGTTCTGCGGCGCGATCAGCGGCGCCAGCAGCGCGAGCAGCGCGATCGCGGTCACGACTGCGAGCGCCGCAACCGCGACGCGGTTCTCGCGGAATTCGGCCCAGATGCGCGCGAGCGGATGCTCCATCACGCTCTCCGGACGCGCATACGCGGGTCGAGCGCCGCATAGGCAATGTCGACCAGGAAGTTGATCATGATGAAGAGGAATGCGACCAGCATCAGGTAGGCGACCATCACCGGCCGGTCGAGCGATGTGATCGAGTCGATGATCAGCTTTCCGACGCCCGGCCACGAGAAGATGGTTTCGGTCACGACCGCGAAGGCCAGCGTCGAGGAGAACTCCAGCCCGAACACGGTGACGAGCGGAATCGAGATCAGCCGCAGCACGTGGCGGGACAGGATCGTCCACTCGGATTCTCCTGCCGCGCGGGCAAAACGGATCGTGTCGGTCAACATCGCCTCGCGCGTGCCGGCGCGCGCCAGGCGGATCATCATCGCGAGCTTGAACAGCGCGAGATTGAGCGCCGGCAAGAGCAGATGCGACAGTCCGTCCAGCGTGAGGAAGCTCCAGGCCACGCCGAACAGCATCGCGGTGTCGCCGCGCCCGCCGGCCGGAAGCCATCCGAGCGTGACCGCGAAGGTGAGGATGAGCACGAGCCCGACCCAGAAGGTCGGCACCGAAAACCCGAGGATCGAAAAGCCCATGATCAGCCGGGAGAGGCCGCCATCAGGCCTGTAGCCCGCATACATGCCGAGCGGCACGCCGAGCAGCGTCGCCCCGAGGACGGCGGCGATCGCCAATTCGAGCGTCGCCGGCAGGCGCGACAGAATCAGCTCCAGGACCGGCATGTTGTAGACGAACGAGCGCCCGAAATCGCCGGCGACGAGGCGCTTGAGAAAGCCGAGATATTGCTGCCAGAGCGGCAGGTCCAGGCCGTATTGGCGGATCACCAGCTCGCGGATGCGCTGGTCCGCATCGGGAGAAATCAGCACATCGATCGGGTTGCCGATGGCATGGATGCCGAGAAAGACCAGCAGCGAGAGCACCATCATCACGGTGAAAGCCTGCAGCAGGCGCTGAATGACGAAGCCGAGCATCGCGTGTTCCTCAAAGCTTCAAGCGATCCGGCCGTGCTGCATCAATGCTCTGCGCGCGTTGCCCAGGGTGTGGGCGCGTTGCACCCGTTGTGCCGCTTTACGCGGCAGCCGTGATCGCGTGCGAGCCATTCGCCATCTATCTTGGAAATACGCATCAAACTCTCCCTCCGGCCCGACACAATAACAGAGATCACAGAGGCCTTGACGGCGCTCCTGCCGGTTGGAACGATCATCCCTAGCAGAATTAGGCCGGCGCCACGCAACGCCGGCGCCATCCGCAACGGGAAACCCATGCCATGACAGCCATGGTCCGACTGACGATTGCTGCCGCAATGTTGGCGGCGACCGCGAGCATCGGTCTCGCGCAGACACTGACGATCGGTGTGCGCGGCGGGCCCGACTCGATCGACCCGCATTTCACCGCGACCGGCACGCATGCCGAGGCGCTCAAGCACGTGTTCGACACGCTGGTCTGGTCGGGCGACGGGCTGGAGATCGAGCCGCGCCTCGCGGAAAGCTGGAAGGCGATCGACCCGACCACGTGGGAATTCAAGCTCAAGCGCGGCGTGAAATTCCACGATGGCTCGGATTTCACCGCCGAGGACGTGAAATTCTCGATCGCCCGCATGGCAACGCCGATGGGGCCGAACCCGACGACAATCTACGTCCGCCGCGTGAAAGAAACCAAGGTCGTCGACCCGCATACGATCCACGTGATCACCGACGGTCCTGCGCCCAACCTTCCGAACGACTTCATCCGGCTGTTCGTCGTTTCGCACAAGGCCGCGGCCGGCCTCACCAAGGAGAATGCCAACGAGGCGTTCAACAGCGGCAAGGCCGCCATCGGCACCGGACCCTACAAGTTCGTCTCATGGACGCCGAAGGGCGATTTCGTCGTCGAGCGGTTCGATGGCTATTGGGGCGGCAAGGAGTCGTGGGCGCGGGTGGTGCGCAAGGAAATTCCCAATGACGCCGCGCGCGTTGCGCAGCTCAAGGCCGGACAACTCGACCTGATCACACGCGTGCCCGCGTCCGACGTCACGACGCTCGAACGCGACCCAAAGCTCCGGGTGGCGAAAGTCGATACCGTCTATGTGTTCAACCTCGAGATGGACCAGCGCGAGCAACCGCCCGCCGGCCAGATCTCCGCCAAGGATGGCTCGCCGCTGCCGAAGAATCCGTTCCTCGATATTCGCGTGCGTGAAGCGATCGATCTCGCGATCGATCGCAAGGCGCTCGCCGAGATCGCCATGGAGGGCCTCGGCAAACCCGTGAACCAACTCGTGACGCCCTCGATCTTCGGCTACAGCAAGACGCTGCCGGAACGGAAATACGATGTGGCGGCGGCGAAGAAGCTGATGGCGGACGCCGGCTACCCGAACGGCTTCAAAGTGGTCTTCAGCTTCACGCAAGACCGTCTGCCGGGAGACAGTCAGGTCGGCACCACGATCGCGCAGATGCTCGCCGCGATCGGCATCGACGCGCAGGCGAATGCCCAGCCCGCCGCGGTCTTCTTCCCGGCGCGCACGCGCGGCGAGCTCTCAATGTCGATGTCGGGCTGGGGAACGCTGACCGGCGAGGCTCATTACACGCTGTCCTCGCTCGCGCATTCCAACGACAAGGAACTGAAGTTTGGTGCATTCAACGTGCTCGGCTACAAGAATCCCGAGATGGACAAGCTGATCCAGGGCGCCGCCGTCGAGATGGACGAAGCCAAGCGCCGCGATTTGCTCGAAAAGGCCGGCGAACTCGTCCTCAAGGACCGGCAGCGGCTGCCGATCGTCGCGGTTGGTTCGGCCTGGGCGATGCAGAAGAGCAAGGTGACGATCAAGCCGCGCGTCGATGAAGACACGCTCGCGATGAACATCAAGCCGGCGACGAACTGAGGCTCGGACGCGGCTCGCGTCGACACATGCACATCCGCCACGACGGCCGCGTCGCGCTCGTCACTGGTGCCGCGCAGGGCATCGGCCAGGCGATTGCCAAGGGACTGAAGGATGGCGGCGCGCAGGTGCATGTCGCCGATCTCGACGCGCGGGTGACCGGATTTGCGCAGTCTCACGGTTTCACATCGCACGCGCTCGATGTGTCGGACCGCGGTGCCGCCCATGAT
>Ga0081539_10003868_pt1 | contig 17519 bp, 11 predicted proteins | sample TabmetS4T2R2_FD_71023 | JGI IMG/M metagenome (GOLD analysis project Ga0081539, IMG submission 71023) | Tabebuia heterophylla rhizosphere microbial communities from the University of Puerto Rico - S4T2R2 | ecosystem: Host-associated > Plants > Roots > Rhizosphere ...
GGCGTACAGGCCGAGGATCAGCTGGCTGGCGGCGTTCCCGCCGTCGACGTACAGCCGCAGCTTGCCGGCGGTGCCGGAGGTCGTGGCCGTGAACCGGTACGCCTCGCCGGCGCCCGCGGGTGCCGACGACGCGCTCGTCCCGATCACGCTGGCGCCGCCGAGCGTCGTGTCGCCGGGCGGCGGCGTGTCGGCCACGGTGAGCGTGACGGGGACCACCTTCGGCGAGCCGGACGCCGACCCGGCGTCGATCGTCAGGTTCGCGCTGTACGTGCCCGCCGCCAGCCCGGCCGTGTTGACCGAGACGGTCACGTCTTGGCCGGCGGCGCCGCTGGTCGGCGTCTCCGACAGCCACGTGGCGTCGTCGGAGGCGGTGAAGCTCAGCGCCCCGCCGCCCGTGTTCGACACGGTGACGGCCTTGGCGGCCGGGTTGCCCTGCCCCACCGTGGCGCTGAAGGCGAGCGAGGTCGGCGAGACCGACAGCACGGGCCCCGTCTGCGATCCCGTCGAGCCGACCGCGTAGCCGGACACGGGCCCGTCCGAGAACGTGCCCTGCGCCGCCCATGTCGCCGGTAGCTGGGTGAGCGCGCGGTCGGCGCTGGTCTGCTCCGGCTGGCCGCTCACGCCGCCGGCATGGTCGCGCCAGCGCAGCGTCCCGCCGCTCGACAGCGGGTTCAGCAGCGCGAACCAGTAGCTCGTGCCGGCGGTCACCGACACCGGCGCCGGCAGCGTGACCTCGTTCCACGCGTTCGGCGTGACGGTCGCGGCCGACCCCTGGCCCAGCCGCGTGGTCGCGACCCCGCCCTGGTCGGCGTACATGCCGAGCGTCAGCGCGGTGGCCGTGCTGGCGCCGTCCACGTAGAGGCGCAGGCGGGTGACGGTGCCGGTCTTGCCGGCGCTCATCTTGTAGACCTCGCCGGCGCCGGCGGGGGCCTGCGAGACGTCCGTCCCGACGCCCTCGCTGCCGGCCAGGGTGACGCTGGCGTCCGGCACGAAGTTCGCGGTCAGCGTCGAGTTGCTGCGCGGGATCGTGACCGTGTGCGTCAGCGCCCCGCCGTCGCTCCAACTCGAGAACGCGTACGACGAGCCGCCGATCGTCGTCGCCGCCGGAGCGGTGACGTCGGTCGTCGAATTCTGGATGAACGTCTCGGTGAACGGCGCGGTGCCGGTGTCGGCGCCCATCGTCAGCGACGCGCCCGCGGGCGAGCTGTTGAGCGTCAGCGTCGCGGTCTTGGGCTGAAGCTGGATCGTCTTGGATCCGGTCAGCCCGTTGGCGGTCGCGGTGAGCACGAGCTCGAGCTGCGCCGGCCAGTCGTGGTTGGGCGCCACGAACGTGCCGGAGCTCACGCCGCTGACGCTCTGCCCGAAGTGCGTGTGGCACTGCGTCGCGTCGGTGCGAGCGCAGTGGCGGATGTTGAGCTGCCACGTGAGGCCGGAAGCGGGCACCGGGTTGCCGGCGCCGTCGGTGGCGTGGCCCGAGTAGGCGATCGTGTCACCGACCGCCCAGGTGAACGTGGCGCTCGGCGCGTCGATCACCGGCGTCGGCGGCGTGCCGGCCTGGATCGTGAGGCTCGTCGTGTCGGTGTTGCCGCCCGGGTCGCTGACACGCAGGCGCACCGTGTAGACGCCCGGGTTCGTGTACGTGAACGACGGCGTCGCGGAGCTCGAGTCACCGAACGTGCCGTCGCCGTTGAGATCCCACGAGTACGTCAGCGCGTCGCCGTCCGGGTCGCTCGAGGTCGTGCCCGAGAAGCTGACATTGAGCGGCGTCGGCCCGTGGTCGGGCGTCGCCGTGGCGCGCGCGGTCGGCGCGTGGTTGCCGGCCGGGTACGCGATCCGCTGGATCGTCCCGTCGGCGATGTCGGCGTAGTAGAGCGCGCCGTCCGGCCCGAGCTGGAGGTCGACCGGGAAGCCGGCGCCCTTGGCGAACACCGTCACCGTGCTGGGGTCCGGCGTCCCGTTCGCTCCGGCGGCGAAGAAGTAGATGCAGTCGCGCGCGTAGTCGGCGACGAACAGGCCGTTGCGGTAGGCGGCCGGGAACTGATTGCCGGTGTAGAAGGCGATGCCCGTGGGCGAGGACGTGCCGGCGGGGCAGCTGCCGACGTCGGCGGCGTGGTTGTACTGGAACCACGGACCCACGGCCGTGCCCTGCGAGTACAGGCTCTCGCACAGGTTCACGTCGAGCTGGTCATAGGCGGGCTGCCGGCCCTGGCCCTCGTAGCAAGGCCAGCCCGCGTTGCGGATGGTCGTCGTGTCCGGGAGCCGGTTGACCTCCTCCCAGGTGTTCCAGCCGACGTCGCCCAGCCACAGCTCGCTCGTGTTGGGCCGGAACGTGAAGCGGAACGGGTTGCGGAAGCCGTAGGCGACGATGCGCCGCCGGTTCGCGTTGGGATCGCCGGCCGCCGGGTTGTCGGGCATGGCATCGCCCGTGTCCGGGTTGATGCGGATGATCGAGCCGTCGAGCGTCACCGGCTCGCCGGCCGCCCGCCGGAAGGCCTGCGAGCGCAGGGCGCCGCCCTCGGCGGTGGGCGGCCCCTGGTCGCCTCCCACCGGCTCGGGCGGATCGCCGCATGCGTTCGGCGGCGTCCCGGTGCTGGCGTTGCCCTGACCGTAGTCGGCGACCTGGTACGACGCGCCGTCGCCGGCTGATGCGTAGAGCGCACCGTCGGGCCCGAAGTGCAGGTCGGCGATCGTGTGCGTCGAGTACACGGCGCACCAGTCCTGGATGAGCACGTGCTCGGTGCCGTCCGGGTCGATCCGGGACAGGCGGCCGAGTACCGGGCAGCCGCCGCCGTCCGCGCCCGGCGGGTCGGGGCAGTTGTCGTTCCACGCCGGGAACTGCGTCCGGTTCGGGTCCTTGTCGTAGGTGTACATCACGTAGATGTACGGGCGCCCGGAGTCGAACTTCGGGTCGATCGCGAGGCCGAGCAGGCCGCGGTCGATGAAGTCGTCGACGTTGCGGCTGAGGTCGACGTAGCGGGTCGGCGTGGTGTCGGCCAGGTTGTCGTACTCGTTGACGACGCCGGTCTTCTGCGCGACGAAGACGTGGCCGTCCGGCGCGAAGCGCACGGCGGTCGGCGTGACCAGGCCGCCGTAGACCGTGGTGTCGGTGAAGCCGGCCGGCAGCGCCGGGTCGGGCGCCGCGAGCAGGGCATCCGACGAGAAGGGCTGTGCGGTGATGCCGGCGGCCTGAGCGGCGGCGGGGAGCAGACAGCACGCGGCGAGCGCCACGGCCGCGGCCAGCGAGGAGCGCATCGCCTGAACCTACGGGCGACGCGCTCCCAGCACTACTGGCCCATCGTCTAGCAAAGATGTTCAGGAGGAGAACACGGCCCGCCGCTCCCGCAACCACGCGGGCACCAGGGCCGAGCCGGCGACCAGCAGCCCGAGGACGGCGATGCCGGCCGACACGCCGATCGCGGTGTGGAACGAGTCGAGCGTCGGCGTCGCGCCGGCCGAGCTCACCACCGCGCTGACGATCGCCAGCCCGATCGCGCCGCCGACCTGGAACGACGTGTTGAGCAGGCCGGAGGCCAGGCCCTGCTCGTGGTCGGCCACGCCGGCCACCGCCTGGATGTTCAGCGCGGGGAACGACAGCGCGAAGCCGATGCCGAGCAGCAGCATCGTCGGCAGCATCAGCCCGAGGTAGGACGGCGAGCCGTCGAGCCGCAGGAACAGCAGGTAGCCGGCGAGCAGCGACAGCGCGCCGCCGGCGATGATCCGCGGCGTGCCGAAGCGGTCGACCAGCGGGCCGAGCCGCGTCGAGAAGACCGCGACGAGCAGGCCCGCCGGCAGGAACGCCAGCGCGGTCTCGATCGCCGACCAGCCGTTCATCGCCTGGAGGTAGAGCGTGCCGACGAACTGGAAGCCGAAGTAGCCGCCGAACAGCGCCATGCCGCCCAGGTTGGCCCGCACGAGCGGGCCCGACCGCAGGATGCCGAGCCGCACCAGCGGCTCCCGGCTGCGACGCTCGATCGTCACGAACGCGGCCAGCAGGGCCGCGACGATCGCGAACGAGCCGACCGTCGTCGCCGAGCCCCAGCCGGTGTCGGGGGCCTCGACGACCGTCCGCACGAGCAGCAGCATCGAGGCCGTGATCGTCACCGCGCCCGCGATGTCGTAGCGGCGGCGGCCCTCGATCGACGGGTGGTCACGCGGGATCACGCGCGGCGCGACGAGCAGGATCGCCAGCGCGAACGGGACCGGCAGCAGGAAGGTCCAGCGCCAGCCGAGCTCGGTGAGCAGGCCGCCGAGGACGAGGCCCAGCGAGAACCCGCTGGCGCCCGTGGCGGTGTAGAAGGCGAGCGCCCGGTTGCGATTCGGGCCCTCGGTGAACGTGGTGGTGATGATCGAGAAGCCGGCCGGCGCGGTGAACGCCGCGCTCATGCCCTTGAGGATCCGCGTGACGACGAGCAGCGTGCCGTCGCTCACGAGGCCGCCGACCGCGGAGGCGACGGCGAACACCGCGAGCGCGGCCAGCAGCACGCGCCGGCGCCCGAGCATGTCAGCGGCGCGGCCGCCGAGCAGCAGCAGCCCGCCGTAGCCGAGGACGTAGCCGGAGACGACCCACTGGAGCTGCGAGGTGGAGAGGCCGAGATCGGAGCGGATCGACGGGAGCGCGACGCCGACCATCGAGACGTCGAGCCCGTCGAGGAAGACGACGCCGCAGAGCACCAGCAGGAGCGCCCAGGTGCGGGCGCCCCAGCGGGGAGAGGTGCCCGCGGCAGGAATCGGGGAGGAACGCATTCGGGCAGTATTACATGCACATGCAAAGATTGCGAGTGCACAACTTGTGAACGCAAAAGTTGCCGTCGCGCGGTATAATGGACGTCACCGGGATGAAGGACACGGCCCTCGTCGACAGCTGGCGTGACCTGATGGACCGCTACGCGCGGTCGGTCGGCGCGCTCGAGCGCAGGCTCGAGGAGGAGCACGGCCTCGGCGTCAGCGAGTACGAGGTGCTCGAACGCCTCGCCGAAGGCCCCAAGAGCGAGCGCCGCATGCAGGAGCTCGCCACCGCGGTCCACCTCAGCCAGAGCGCGCTCTCGCGCGTGGTCGGCCGCCTCGAGGCCGACGGGCTCGTGACGCGCGGCCTGTGCTCGGAGGACCGGCGCGGCATCTACGCGTGCCTGACCGACGCCGGCCGGGCCCGCCACGAGGCGGCCCGCCCCACGCACCGCCGCGTGCTCGCCGAGACGCTCAGCTGATGACGTCGGCGAGGGTGCGCGGCGCGCGCCCGGTGAACCGCTGCACCGTGTCGGTCACGGCTTCCAGTTCGCCCGCCGCCACCGCCGTGTAGGTGCTGATCCACGCCTCCACCTGCCAGGCCGGCGCGCCGTAGGAGGCGCGCGAGGCCCACGCCTCCTCGACCGTCTCGTCCTTGTAGGTGATCTCCCGGCCGGTCAGGCGCGACAGCTCGGCGGCGACGTCGGCGAACGAGAGCGCCTCGCCGCCCGTGATGTCGTAGCTGCGGCCGTCATGGCCGTCCGCGAGGAGCAGCTCGGCGCACACGGCGGCGACGTCGTCGCGCGCCACCGCGGCCAGCCGGCCCTCGCCGCCCGGCCCGGCGATCACGCCCGCCTCGGAGACCATGCGCGGGAAGAAGTCCAGGTACAGGTTCATCCGCGGGAACGTGAAGGCGGCGCCGCTCGCGCGCACGTGCTCCTCGGTCAGCCAGTGGTGGCGGCCGAGCGTGAACGTCGACTCCGGCCGCGCGTCGACGAACGACAGGTAGACGATGCGGCGCACGCCCGCGGCGACCGCGGCGTCGACCGCGGTCCGGTGCTGCTCGACCCGGTCCGGCGACTCCTCGGCGGGGACGAGGAAGAGCGTGTCGGCGCCGTCCAGCGCCGCGCGCATCTCCTCGGCCGCGCCGTAGGACGACGCCGCGCGCACCTCGGCGCCCAGGTCCGGCGCGCGAGCGGCATCGCGCACGACGAGCCGCAGCGGCGCGCCGCGCGCGGCCAGCAGCCGCGCCGTCGCCCCGCCGACGTAGCCCGACGCGCCGGTGACGGCGATCACGCGCGGCCCCCGTCGGCGCGCATCCGGTAGCCGGCGCCGCGGACGGTCTCGATCGACTCGACGCCGAACGGCCGGTCGACCTTCTCGCGCAGGTAGCGGATGTACACGTCGATCACGTTCGAGCGGTTCTCGTACTCGCCGTCCCAGACGTGGTCGAGCAGCTGGAGGCGATCGAGCACCTGCCCAGGATGCCGCATGAGCGTCTCGAGCAATGCGAACTCGCGAGCGGAGAGCGCGAGCTCGGCGCCGCCGCGCCACACGCGGCGCTCCGCCGGGTCCAGCAGCAGGTCGCCGGCCGCGAGCACCGGCGGGCGCTCGACCGGGCCGCGGCGGGCCAGGGCGCGCAGGCGCGCGCCAAGCTCGGCGAGCGAGAACGGCTTCGTCAGGTAGTCGTCGGCGCCGGTGTCCAGGCCGCGCACGCGGTCGTCGACCGCGTCGCGCGCGGTGAGCATGAGGATCGGCGACCGCACGCCGTCGGCGCGCAGGCGCCGGCAGACCTCGAAGCCGTCGATGCCGGGCAGCAGCAGGTCGAGCACGATCGCGTCGTAGACGGTCGCGCCGGCCATCCACAGAGCGTCCTCGCCGCGCGGCGCGACGTCGACCGCGAGGCCGTCGTCGACCAGGCCGCGCCGGATCACGTCGGCCATCTTCGCCTCGTCCTCGACGATCAGGACGCGCACGGCAGCGCGATCCACACGTCGGCCCCGCCGGCGGGGCGGTTGCAGGCGCCCGCGGCGCCCCCGTGCGCGCGGGCGATCAGGTCGACGATCGCGAGGCCGAGCCCGGCGCCGCCGCGCCCGCGCGCCGGGTCCGCGCGCGTGAACCGCTCGAACGCGGTGTCGAGGAACTCGGGCGGGAAGCCGGGGCCGTCGTCGCGGACGTGCAGCTCGACGCGGCCGTCGACGCGCTCGGCCGCGAGCTCGACGCGGGTGCCGCCGTGGCGCAGCGCGTTGTCGACGAGGTTGCCGAGCGCCTGCTGGAGGCGGTCGGGGTCGGCGCGCAGGCCCAGCCCCGAGGGCGCCCTGGTCTCCGCCCGGCCCGGGAAGCGCGCCGCCACGGTGCCGAGCACGGCGTCCGCCTCCAGCGGGGCGGGTCGCAGGGGCAGCCGGCCCTCGTCGCCGCGGGCGATCACCAGCAGGTCCTCGGCCAGCGCCGAGAGCCGGTCGGCCTCCTCGGCCGCCGAGCGGATGGCCTCCTCGAGCTGCTCGCGACGGCGCCCCGGCCGCAGCGCCAGCTCCAGCTCGGCGCGCAGGATCGCCAGCGGGGTGCGGAGCTCGTGGCTGGCGTCGGCGACGAACACGCGCTCGCGGTCGAGCGCCGCGCGCAGGCGCGCCGAGGCGGCGCCGTAGCCCGCCAGCGACGCGATCGCCAGGGCGACCGGCCCGCCGACGAGCAGCAGGATGGCGAGGATACGCAGCGCGTCGCCGCGGTCGTCGACGGCCGTGCCGACGACGAGGATCCGGCCGTCGACCGGCATCGCGAGCAGGCGCACGGGGTCGGCCCCGCGGCGCGCCTCGACGAAGATGGTCCCGCGTTGCGCGCGGGCCCGGTCGGGCGGCCGCAGGCGGGCGCCGCCGAGCTCGGCGAACGCCTCGTCGGTGGGCGGCGGCAGCGGCTCGCCGTGGCGCACGAGCACCGTGAGGTCCGCGGCGCGCGTGCGCAGATCCTGGTCGATCGTGTCGTCGAGCGTGCTCGCGAGACGGAAGTAGGAGAACAGGCCGAGCGCGCCCAGCGCGACCGCCACGACGCCCGCGACCGCGAGCGTCACGCGGACGCGAACCGGCAGCCGGGCGAGCGCGGACATGGTGGCCCGACGCTACCGCTCCGCGGTGAGAGCCGGGTGAGGGTGCCCGCACCATGGGGTGGTGAGGCAACCGGGCTTCGGGACGCCAGCTAGCTCGGGCGCATCGGCGCGTTCGGGACGGGATTCTGCACTCGTCCTCCCCAAGACACCCTCAGGAGCCCCTCTCTCTATGCAGAACAAGACCGGCGGCATCGCCGCCCGGGCCGGGCGCTGGAGCGCCCGCCACAAGAAGACCGCCATCTTCGGATGGCTGGCCTTCGTCGTCATCGCTCTGATGATCGGGAACATGGCCGGCACCAAGAAGCCGACCGATGCCCAGCAGTTCGACGGCGAGTCCAAGCGGGCGGAGACCATCATCGAGGACGCCGGCTTCAACACGGCGTCCGGCGAGGTCGTGCTCGTGCAGAGCAAGGTCCTCACGGTGAAGGACGCCGCGTTCCGGTCCGCGCTCGCGGACGCCGGCCGCGCTCTCTCCGGCCAGCGGGACGTGACCAACATCGAGTCGCCGCCGACCAAGGGCGGCCAGGTGTCGGCCGACGGGCACAGCGCGCTCATCACCTTCGACGTCAAGGGCGACCCAGACACCGCGGTCGACAAGATCGACCCGATCGTCGCCTCCGTGGAGCGCGTCGCCGCCGCGCATCCGAACCTGACCGTCGGCGAGTTCGGCTCGGCCAGCGTCGACAAGGAGTACAGCGACTCGACGAGCGCCGAGCAGTCGCGCTCGCAGGGTCTCTCGATGGCCGTCACCCTGCTGATCCTGCTCGTGACGTTCGGCGCGATGCTGGCCGCCGCCGTGCCGGTCATCCTCGCGATCACCGCTGTCATCGGGACCGTGGGGCTCGCCGCTCTCGCCAGCCGGCTCGTGCCCACCGACGACGTGACGATCCAGGTCATCACGCTCGTCGGCCTCGCCGTCGGCGTCGACTACTCGCTGTTCTACATCCGCCGCGAGCGGGAAGAGCGCGCGGCCGGCCGCAGCAAGGTCGACGCGCTGGACATCGCCGCCGCCACCTCGGGTCGCGCGGTGCTGATCTCCGGCCTGACCGTGATGATCGCCATGGCCGGCATGTTCCTCACCGGCAACACGACGTTCATGGGCATGGGCCTGGGCACGATCCTCGTGGTCGCGGTCGCGGTGCTCGGCTCGCTGACCGTGCTCCCCGCCGTGCTCGCCGCGTTCGGCGACCGCCTCAACCGGGGCCGTATCCCGCTGCTGCGCAACCGTGCGCAGGCGCGCGACTCCCGCGCCTGGGGCTGGGTCATCGACCGCGTGATGCGCCGTCCGGCCGTGTCCGCGATCGTCGCCGGCGGCCTGCTCGTCGCCCTCGCGATCCCCGCGTTCGGCATGCAGACCAAGCTGGCCGGCACCGAGGACCTGCCGAAGGACCTCAAGACGATCCAGACGTACCACAAGGTCCAGGCCGCGTTCCCGGCCGAGGCCGCTCCGGCCACGGTTGCGGTGAAGGCCGCCGACGTCCGCTCCCCGCAGGTCAAGCAGGCGGTCGCGGGCTTCGAGGCCGCGGTCAAGAGCGACAAGGCCTTCACCGGCGAGATCACGACCGAGGTCAACCGCGCGCACACCGTCGAGGTGCTGAGCGTCGGTCTCCCCGGCAGCGGCTCCGGCGATCGCGCTCAGGCCGCCGTCACGCACCTGCGCGACGACGTGCTCCCGGCGACGCTCGACCGCAACGCCGGCATCACCGCCGAGGTCTCCGGCCAGGCGGCCGCGGAGAAGGACTTCAACACGCTCATGAAGACGAAGACGCCGCTGGTGTTCGCCTTCGTGCTCGGGCTGGCCTTCCTCCTGCTGCTGGTGACGTTCCGGTCGATCGTGATCCCGATCAAGGCGATCGTGCTGAACCTGCTGTCGGTCGGCGCGTCCTACGGCCTGCTGAAGGTCGTCTTCCAGGACGGCCGCGGCGAGGGCCTGCTCGGGTTCCAGTCCAACGGCGGCATCGCGTCGTGGCTCCCGCTCTTCCTCTTCGTGATCCTCTTCGGCCTCTCGATGGACTACCACGTGTTCATCCTGAGCCGGGTGCGCGAGGCGTGGAAGCGCGGCATGAGCACCGACAAGGCCGTCGCGCACGGCATCAAGACCACCGCGGGCACGGTCACCGCCGCCGCCCTGGTCATGGTCTTCGTCTTCGCGGCGTTCGCGACCGAGAGCGGCGTGGAGATGAAGGAGCTCGGCGTCGGCATGGCCGCGGCGATCCTGATCGACGCGACGATCATCCGCGGCGTGCTGCTTCCGGCGACGATGAAGCTGCTCGGCCGGTGGAACTGGTACCTGCCGAAGTGGCTCCAGTGGCTGCCCGAGCTCGACCACGAGGGCGGATCGCACCGTGAGCCGCGGCTCGGCGGCGCGCTCCCCGAGCCCGCCGGCGCCTAGTCGGAGTCGTGCTGAGCGGCCCGCCGGTTTCTGCCGGCGGGCCGCTCGTTTGCGTTACCAGGCCTGATTCGTCGGGCGGATCATCACCTCGTTGACCGCGACGCGCCGGGGGCGCGTGACGATGTAGGCGATGGCGTCGGCGATGTCCTGGGAGGTCAGGCGCTCGACGTCCTGGAAGCGCTCGCGCGAGGCCTCGCGGACCTCAGGGCGCAGGTGGTCGGTCAGCTCGGTGGCCACGGCGCCGGGCTCGACGAGCGAGACGCGCAGGTGCCGGTCGGCGAACTCCTGGCGCAGCGACTCGCTGAACGCGCCGACGCCGTGCTTGGTGAGGTTGTAGACGCCGGAGCCGCGGCGGGCGACGCGGCCCGCGATCGAGCTGACGTTGACCATGTCGGAGACGTTGCGGGGACCGTCCTCGGCGGCTTCGAGCAGCGGCCCGAGCGCCGCGTGGGCGACGTACAGCAGGCCCTGGACGTTGATCGCGACCATGCGCTCCCACTCCTCCAGCGGCGCCTCGCCGGCGTCGCCGAGCAGCATCACGCCGGCGTTGTTGATGACCGTGTCGAGGCGCCCGAGCTCCCCCACGGTGCGCTCCACGGCGCCCACCGCCTCGTCGCGCTGCGTGATGTCGGCCTCGATCGCCAGCGCGTCGATCTCGCCGGCCAGCGCGTCGAGCCTGTCCTTCCGCCGAGCCGCGACCGCCACCTTCGCCCCGTGTTGCGCCAGCGCCCGCGCGGTCGCCTCGCCGATACCGCTGCTCGCGCCCGTGACGAGCGCCACCGTTCCCTCGAGTTCAGCCATGGCGAGGCATGGTGACGGAGAGATGGCGGGGGCAGGATTCGAACCTGCGAAGGACGTGCCACGCGGTTTACAGCCGCGCCCCTTTGACCGCTCGGGAACCCCGCCGAGCGACGTCTGAGCTTAGCGTCTCATCGGCCGCGCAGGCCCCAAACGGGCGCCCGCGATCGACCTCGAACGCCGCGTACTTCGGGCCGCCGAGCAGGATCGACGTGCCGCCACCGATCTCGCGCGCCGGGATGAACCAGCGACGGCCGTCGCCGACGTGGACGAAGACGAAATCGGCGCGCTCGGGCGTGAAGTGCTTGACAACCCCGGACCAGCTCCGGTTCCCGCCCCGGGTTGCTAGCGCGACCTCCCAGCGACCCAACCTGAAGAACCGGGACGTCTTGACCTGGACGCGGACAAGCAGACCGTCGAGCTCGGCAACGAGGTCGCAGTCGGGGCTGTGGCCGAACGGGACGTAGAGGGCCGCGCCGGCGTTGGCGAGCCACTCGAGCGCGGAGACTTCACCGAGGTCGCCTTGCACGCGCGGATGCATGCGGCGAACATACGTTCTGGGACGGACAGAACGGTCTAGCGCGGCGCGGCGGGCTCAAATGCCCGCCGCACCGGCACAAGACTCAGGCCGAGTCGCGGAGGCGCTGGGCCTCGGGGAGCGACTCGAGCTTCTTGAGCGTGTGGTTCTCGATCTGCCGGATCCGCTCGCGCGTGACGTTGAACGCCCGGCCCACTTCTTCGAGCGTGTACGGGCGCGCGCCGGTGAGCCCGAAGCGCATCTCGATGACCTCCCGCTCACGCTGCGGCAGGGCGTCGAGGGCCTTGCGGACGTTCTCCTTGCGCAGGTTCTCGGAGGCCATCTCGAACGGCGAGATCGCGGAGTCGTCCTCCACGAAGTCGCCGAGCTCGGACTCCTCCTCCTCGCCGATCGGCTTCTCGAGCGACACGGGCTGCTGGGCCATCCGCAGGATGTCCCGCACCTCGCGCGCCGAGCACTCGAGCTCGGCGGCGATCTCCTCCGGCAGCGGCTCGCGGCCGAGCTGCTGGACGAGCTGACGCTCCACGTGTACGACCTTGTTGAGCTTCTCCACCATGTGGACGGGGATGCGGATCGTGCGGCCCTTGTCCGCGATCGCCCGCGTCACCGCCTGGCGGATCCACCAGGTCGCGTAGGTCGAGAACTTGTACCCGCGCCGGTAGTCGAACTTCTCCACCGCGCGGATGAGGCCGAGCGAGCCCTCCTGGATGAGGTCCAGGAACGACAGGCCACGGCCCAGGTAGCCCTTGGCGATCGACACGACGAGGCGCAGGTTCGCCTCGACCATCTCCTGCTTGGCTACGAGGTCGCCGCGCTCGATCCGCTGTGCGAGCGCCACTTCGCGCTCGGCCGTCAGCAGCTGGACGCGGCCGATCGATCGCAGGTAGAGCCGCAGCGAGTCAAGGCTGGGCTCGACCGTCAGGTCGATCTCCGGCTTACGCGGGGTATCAGGCGTCTTGCCCTGTGCCGCTGCGGGCTCGAACCGGCCGCCTTCTGCGATCGCGGGACGCCCGTCCTCGGCGTTCACGACGTCGATGCCCTGGTCTTCCAGGTACGTGTGCAGCTCGACGACCTGCTCCTTGGTGACCTCCACCTCTTCGAGACAAGAGGTGATCTGCTCAAAGGTCAGGAACCCCCGCTCCTGGCCCTCAAGAATCAGCGGGCGAAGCTCTTCCATCTCGACGATGGAGACGTCGCTCGCGAGCAGTGCTTCGGTCTTAGCCAAACCCCTTCGATCCTTCGGGACGACAACGCGAGCGCACCCCGCTCCCACCGGGGATCGCTCCTTTACCTTCTATGTCGATGCAGCAGCCGCTGCGGCCGCGACGTCGGTCGCGAGTTGGGGCCGGGCCCTCGGGCTCTCCGTCGCCTCTCCTTTCGGGCTTTGTAGCACGCGATACGGATTCTGTCCTGTCCGAATGGGTGTTGTTGATGACAAACCGAGGAAACCGGCGGGTACTAGCCTTCGAGGGGCGATGTCGGAAATCACACTCGAAGACGTCCAGGCGCAGGTCCCGAGCCTCCAGGTCTCGCTTTCGCGCGTGGGCGTGACGAACGTAGAGAAGGTCATCCGGATCCAGGCCAACGGGTCCGAGCAGCTGTATTCGGCGCACCTGGCGTGCTTCGTCGACCTCGGCCCGCAGCAGAAGGGCGCGCACATGTCGCGCTTCGAGGAGGTCGTCAACGACGCGATCGGCGAGGTCGTGCTCGGCGAGTCGGCCCTGCGCGCCGAGACGCTGGCGCAGCACATCGCCGAGAAGGTGCGCGACCGCCAGGGCGCCCGGCGCGCCGAAGTGCACATCGAGGCGCGCTATCCCGAGCACAAGCCGGCGCCCGAGTCCGGGATCCCCACGCAGGAGATCTACTCGCTGCTGGGCGTCGCGGTGGCGAGCGAGATCGGCACGCGCCGGCTCGTCGGCGTCCGCGCCCAGGGCATGACCGCGTGCCCGTGCGCGCAGACGCTGGTCCAGGCGCGCTCGCGCGAGCGGCTGCTCGAGGGCGGCTTCTCCGAGGACGACGTCGAGCGGATCTTCGAGGCGGTCCCGGTCGCCACGCACAACCAGCGCGGCCTCGGGACGCTGCACATCGGCTGCCCCGAGGACTGCGACACCGACATCGACGCGGCCCAGCTGCTCGCCGTCGTCGAGGACTCGATGTCGTCGGAGATCTACGAGCTGATGAAGCGCTCCGACGAGGGCGCCGTCGTGGAGAAGGCGCACCGGCGCCCGCGGTTCGTCGAGGACTGCGTGCGCGAGATGGTGCGCGGCGTGGTGCAGCGCTTCCCGGCGCTGACCGACCGCCACTTCGTGTCGGCCCGCCAGGAGAACCTGGAGACGATCCACCAGCACAACGTCACGGCCGAGCGCTTCGGCCTGCTGGGCGAGATGCGCGCGGAGCTCTCGTCAGGCGTCCACTCCCCGCATCACGTCTCGATGCGCGAGTGGCTCGACGGGCGCGACTGAACGCCGGCGTCCTCCAGCACCGCCATCGCGGCGTTGCGCCCGTTGAGCGCGATCACGCTTCCCGCGGGGTGCGTCGCCGCGCCGCAGAAGTAGAGCCCCGGGACCGGCGTGCGGGAGCTGAGGCGGTGCTCCCACATCTGGTCGGGCATCGTCTCGCCCTGGAAGATGTTGCCCTGCGTGAGCCCGATCCGCCGCTCGATGTCCGGCGGCCCGAGCACCTCGTAGTGCTCCAGGCAATCGGGGAAGTCGGGCGCGAAGCGCGCGATCAGGTCGATGAACTGCCGGGCGACCTCCTCGCGGCGGCCGGCCCAGTCGAAGTCGTACGGCGCGTACTGGCCGAACACGCTCATCAGGTGCTTGCCGGGCGGTGCGGGTGACGGGTCGTACCCGGTCTGGATGTAGATCTCGCCGAAACCGACGGCGGCCTCCCGGCGCGTGCAGCGCTCGAAGTCGCGCTGGGCGTCCTCGAGCCCGGTCGTGACGTCGATCGTCGCGTAGGCGGGGAAGCGCTCGCCGGGCGCGGCGGTCCACGTCGGGAGCCGGCCGAGCGCCGAGTTGAACTTCACGACGGGGCTGCGGATCTTCCAGTCGCGCAGGCGCTGCGCGAACTCCGCGGGGAGGTCGCTGAGCATGGCCAGCGCGCGCTTGGGGTCGGCGTTGCAGACGATCGTGCGCGCGCGGATCAGCGTGCCGTCCTCCAGGTGCACGCCGTCGTCGGGGACGATCTCGGCGACGGGCACGCCGGCGGCGAGCGTCGCGCCGGCCTCCTGCGCGGCGTCGGCGATCGCGAACGAGACCATCCCCATGCCGCCGCGGACGTAGCCCCACACCGGGCCCTGGCCCTCGAGGTCGCCCTGGTAGTGCATGAGCTTGATCGACGCGGTGCCCTTGTCCTTCGGGCCCGCCCACGCGCCGATGATGCCCTGGCCGAAGAGCGCGTCCTTGAGCCGCTGGTCGGACATGTGGGCGCTGAGGACCTCGTCCATCGAGGCCTCGAAGACGACGTCGATCATCGTCTGCTCGCCGTGCAGGAGCTCCTCGATCTCGGCGCGCGACGGCGACTCGCCGAGCCACGTGTCGCGCTCCCCGGTGCGTAGGCGCCGGCGGATCTCGTCGAAGAGGTGCTCGTAGGCCCAGTAGCCGTCGATGTCCTTGGCCGACACGCCGAGCCCGAGGAGGCTCTGCTGGGTGCGGTCGTCGTCGAGCCATTGCCCGAACGAGCTGCCGTCCTGGAACGGCACCCACAGGTTCGGGTCCGCGACGTCGAAGTGCAGGCCGCGCTGCTTGAGCCCGAGCTCCTGGATCACGAGCTCGTCGAGGAGGCCGACGACGTACGCGCACGGGCTGACCGTGAAGCCGGGGAACGGCTCCTCGAGCGTGCAGGCGCCGCCGAGGCGCTCGCGCCGCTCGAGGACGAGCACCGACTGCCCGGCGCGCGCGAGGTACGCCGCGGCCGTCAGGCCGTTGTGGCCGCCGCCGACGACCACGACGTCCCAGTCGCGCGCCGCCAGCTCGGCGACGGGAGCGGGCAGCCCGACCTCTCCGAGCTGCTGGGCGATGGCGTTCACGTGACGACCTCCTTGGCGGTGGCGTCGACGACGACGGCGCCGTCGGCGTGGACCAGGACCGGGTTGCATTCGATCAGCTCGAGGCCGTCGGCGGCCTGCGCGATCTGCGCGGCGATCTTCACGACGGCCGCCGGCACCGGCACGCGGAGCCGCGCGATCGCGCGCGCGATCCGCGCTTCGTCGGCGGGCAGCGGCACGATCGCGACGTCGTCGAGGGCCTCCACGTCGACACCCCCGCGCCCGATCGTGAGCGCGGGCACGACGGCGTCGGTGCGGATCGAGATGAAGGTTTCGACCCCCGGCGGTGCCATGGTTTCGACGAGAACCCCGGCGGTGGTCCCGTCGGTGGGGTTGTCTGTGGTCCGTATAGGACCGCCAACCGCCCCAAACGCCTTGCGCACGCCGGCTTCGTCGCGGACGTCGAGGGCGATGGCGCCGATCGCGGATTTGTGGCGAACGTCAGGGGACGACAGCTTCAGCGCCACGGGCGCGGCCAGCGAGCGGAACGCCGCCACCGCCTCGTCCTCCGTGGCGGCGACGATGCCGTCGGGGACCGGCACTCCGCGCGCCCGCAGCAACGCCTTGGCCTCGTGCTCCGCGAGCCACCGCGACGGCGCCGCAGGACGAACGCCGGCGGCGATCGAGCGCAGGCGCGCGGCCTCGGGCAACGGCGCCGCGAGCGCCGCGGCGACCGCGATGCCGGTGCGCAGCCCGGCGACGGCCGGGACCCCGGCCTCCGCGAACCGCCAGGCCGCGCCGTCGTCGAGCAGCTCGGGCAGCGTCGCCGCGACCATGACCGGCACGGGGGCCGCGGCCGCGCCGGCCAGGATGCCCTCTTCCACCGCCTGCCAGCTCGCGAGCGACGCGCCGGTGATGCCCGGCGGGCGGTCGTAGAAGACCAGCACGTGGCCGATCGCAGGGTCCTCGCCGACCGTGCGGACGATGTCGCGCAGCGTGTCGACCTCGCCCCAGATCATCGCCGTGTAGTCGAGCGGGTTGGCCACGGTCGCCGCCGCCGGCAGCCGCTCCTTGAGCGCCGCGACCGTCGGCGGCGCGAGCGGCGGCAGCGCGACGCCGACGCGCTCGGCCTCGTCCGCGCCCAGCCCGGAGTCCCCGCCCGAGCACGTGAGGATCGCGAGCCCGCCGCCCGCCGACGGCCGTGCGCCGCGCACGGCCAGCGCCTTGGCCAGCTCGAGCAGGTCGTGCACGTCGGCGGCCCACGCCGCGCCCGCCTCCTCCACGAGCGCGCGGAACACACGGTGGTCGCCCGCCACGGCGCCCGTGTGCGCGGCCGCGGCCGCGACTCCCGCCGACGAGGACCCCACCTTGAGCACCGCGACCCCCACGCCCGCGTCCGCGCAGGCCGCCAGCGCCTCGCACAGCCGCGCCCCGTCACCGGCCGCCTCGACGAGCAGCGCGATCGACCGCACGCCGTCCTCGCCCGCGAGCGCCTCGACCCAGTCCGGCGTCGTGACGACCGCCTCGTTGCCGGAGGAGATCGCGGTGTGCAGGCGCAGCCCGCGCCGCGTCGCCAGCGCGTTGACCACGAGGTTGCCGCTCTGGGAGACGAGCGCGACATGGCCCGGCTCCGGCGCCGCGAGCGCGTCGCCCCACAGCGCCGCGCGCGCGTGCAGGGCGATCAGCCCGTCGCAGTTCGGGCCGCACACGGGCAGCGCCCACCGCGCCGCCGCGGCCCGCAGCTCGTCCTCGAGCGCGACGCCGCCGGCCGTCTCGGCGAAGCCCGCGCCGAACACGACGGCGCCCCCGCACCCGAGCCGCCCGGCCTCCTCGATCACCGCGGGCACCCCCGGCGCCGGGATCGCGACGACGACCGCATCGGGCACGCCGGGCAGCGACGACAGCGAGGGGAAGCACGGACGGCCGTGCACGGACGTGCGGCGCGGGTTGACGCCCCAGACCTCCCCGGAGAAGCCCATCC
>Ga0081539_10003869_pt1 | contig 17514 bp, 14 predicted proteins | sample TabmetS4T2R2_FD_71023 | JGI IMG/M metagenome (GOLD analysis project Ga0081539, IMG submission 71023) | Tabebuia heterophylla rhizosphere microbial communities from the University of Puerto Rico - S4T2R2 | ecosystem: Host-associated > Plants > Roots > Rhizosphere ...
CTGGGGGGCGCGCCGCGGCAGGTCCTCGGCCAGGCCGAGCTTGCGCGCCTTGCAGTTCGCCATCAGCGGGCAGATGACGCAGCGCGGACTGCGCGGCGTGCACACCGTGGCGCCGAGATCCATCATCGCCTGGGCGTAGTCGCCGGCGCGCTCGTCCGGCACCAGGCGGGCGGCGCGCGCCTTGATCTCGGTCTTGGCGTCGGGCAGGGGCGTCTCGATGGCGAACAGGCGGGCGATCACCCGCTCGACATTGCCGTCGACCGCCGAGGCCGGCTGGTCGAAGGCGATGGCGCGGATCGCCGCCGCCGTGTAGGCGCCGATGCCCGGCAGAGCCAGCAATTCCTCTTCACCCTGCGGGAAATGGCCGTCATGCGCCTCAGTTACCGTGCGGGCGCAGGCATGCAGGTTGCGGGCGCGGGCGTAGTAGCCGAGGCCGGCCCAGGCCGAGAGCACGTCGTCGACCGGCGCATCGGCCAGCGCCTCGACGGTCGGCCAGCGCTCGAGGAAGCGGCGGAAATAGTCGCCGACCGTGGCCACGGTGGTCTGCTGCAGCATGATCTCCGACAGCCAGACGACATAGGGATCGGCGCGCCGCCCGGCCGGCGCGCGCCACGGCAGGGTGCGACGATGACGATCGTACCAAGCAAGCAAACGTGAGGCGTGGGTCGTGGTCATGCGGGAGGCCGTGCCCTACCATAAGGAACGGAGTTTGAAAGGGTCCATGCGGGAAAACGGCTTCCGCGCCGTCGGCGGTCTGGCCCAGCGGCTCGCGTCCGGCCTGGCAAAGGGTCGCAACGCGTCGATCGCCCGCCTGCGCGCGGAGTGGTCGGCCGTCGTCGGGCCCGACCTTGCCCGCATCACCCGCCCTGAGGCGCTGACCGCGAGCCGTGGCCGCTCTGGCAAGCTTCTGCGACTACGCGTGCCGGGCGCCGCGGCGCTGGAAGTCCAGCACATGGCCGGCCAGGTCGTGGAGCGCGTGAACGCCTACTTCGGACACAAGATGATCGACGATATCCGTCTGGTGCAGGGCGCCATCGCCGCCCCCAAAGCCGCGCCGCCGCGGCCCGCGCCCGACGCCAGGAGAGTGGCTGAGATGACCGAGCGTGCTTCCACCGTGAAAGATCCCGAGCTTCGGGCTGCGCTGGCTCGCCTCGGCGCTCGTGTCGGCACGGGTCGACGGCAGGCAATCCTGGGCGTGGTCGCTGGCGCCTTCGCCATCCGCGAGGTTCGCGCGCAGGACTTAAAACTGCTGGAGCCGATGGCGGGCGACCATGTCCTCGGCAAGCCCGACGCCCCCAACACCCTGATCGACTACGCCTCGTTCACCTGTCCCTTTTGCGCGCAGTTCTACATCGCGGTGATGCCGACCCTGCGCAAGGAATGGATCGACACCGGCAAGCTGCGGCTGATCCATCGCCACTTCCCGATGGACGTGGTCGCCACGCGGGCGAGCCAGCTCGCCGAATGCGCCGGCCCCGACAAGTTCTATGAGCGGGTCGACCGGCTGTTCCGCAGCCAGGTCGAATGGCTGACCGGGAACGATCCCCTGGCCGAGATGGTGAAGGTGCTGGCGAAGGACGGCCTGACGGCCGACCAGGCCCAGGCCTGCTTCGCCGACGACAAGGCCCTCGACAAGGTTTTGGCTGACGTCCAGTCCGGCCAGACCTTGGGGGTGCGGCAGACGCCCACCTTGTTCATCAACGACCAGAACTACTTAAACCCGGGCGGCCCGGACGCCATTGCCGCGATTTTGCGCCAGGTGGGGCGGTAATAGTTTGACTCCCCACAGGCGTGGTTCCCAAGATGTAGTGGAGAGGAAGACGGTATGCGGAATATGTTGATTGTCGCCGGCGGAGCCGTGGCGGTGGCCGCGATCGCTGCTGGCGTCTATTTCGGCACCCGGCCGCCTGCCGCCGGGCCGACGCCCGTCGCGGTGGCCGCCGCGCCGGACAAGACCGCCTTGCTCGCCGTCCTGCCAACCGACCACGTGCTGGGCGACCCCAAGGCGCCGATCACCCTGATCGAGTACGCCTCGTTCACCTGCCCGCACTGCGCCCACTTCCACACCCAGATCCTGCCCGAGCTCAAGAAGAAGTGGATCGACACTGGCAAGGTGAAGCTGATCTACCGCGACTTCCCGCTCGACCAGGTGGCGGCCAAGGCCGCCCAGATCGCCGAGTGCGCCGGCAACGACCGCTATTTCGGCGTGATCGACCTCATCTTCCGCGGCCAGCCGCAATGGGCGGCGTCGCAGGATCCGATCGCCGAGCTTGCCAAGCCGCTGCGCATCGCCGGTTTGGGCGAGAACGAGATCAAGGCGTGCCTCGCCAACGAGGCCAAGGCCAACGAGGTGGTCGCCGACTATCGCGGCGGCGAGACGCTCGGCGTCAACTCGACGCCGTCATTGTTCATCAATGGGGTTCTCTATAAGGGCGCGCGCTCGGTCGAGGAACTCGACGCGGCGTTCGCCAAGCTCGCCAAGTAGTCAGTAAAAACAAGCCAGCGTGGGGTAGATGGTGCAGTTCGACAAACTCCGGCTCTCCGGTTTCAAGTCCTTCGTCGATCCGACGGAGCTCACCATCGAGCCCGGCATGACCGGCATCGTCGGACCGAACGGCTGCGGCAAGTCGAACCTCGTCGAGGCGATGAAGTGGGTGATGGGCGAGACCTCGGCCAAGCAGATGCGCGGCAGCGAGATGGAGGATGTCATCTTCTCCGGCACCGGCACGCGGCCGGCGCGCAACATCGCCGAAGTGACGCTGCAGCTCGACAACAAGACGCGCACGGCGCCCGCCATGGTGAACGACGCCGACCAGCTCGACATCGTGCGCCGCATCGAGCGCGGTCACGGCTCGGCCTATTCGGTGAACGGCCGCGACATCCGCGCCCGTGACGTGCAGACGCTGTTCGCCGATGCCGCCACCGGCTCGCGCTCGACGGCGATGGTGAGCCAGGGCCGTGTCGGCACCCTGATCAATGCCAAGCCGGCCGACCGGCGCATGATCATCGACGAGGCCGCCGGCATCACCGGCCTCTATGCCCGCCGCCACGAGGCCGAGCTGCGCCTGCGCGCCGCCGAAGCGAACCTCGCGCGCGTGCAGGACGTGCTGGTGGCGCTGGAGGAGCAGCACAAGGGCCTGAAGCGCCAGGCGCGCCAGGCCAGCCGCTACCGCAACCTTTCCGACCATATCCGCCGCGCCGAAGCCGCCGTGCTGGCGCTGAAGCTCGCCAACGCCGAGCGCGAGCTTGCCGAGGCGGGCGAGCGGCTGAAGGAGGCCGAAGCCCAGGTCGCCGATCTCACGCGCCTGGTCGGCCTCGCCACCACGGCGCAGGCCGAGGCGGCGACGGCGCTGCCGCCGCTGCGCAACGACGAGGCCGCGGCGGCGGCCGCGCTGCAGCGGCTGCGCGTGGCGCACGACGCACTCACCGCCGAAGCCGAGCGCGTGGCCGAGGCGCAGCAGGAGGCGAGCACGCGGCTCGCCCAGACCGAGACCGACCTCGAGCGCGAGCAGGGCCGCAAGTCGGATGCCGCGGCCGCCATCGCCGATCTCGACAGCCAGCGCGCGCGGCTCGAGCAGGAGCGGGTGGGCGAGGACGACCGCGCCGCTGCCGCCGCTGCGACCCGCGACGCCGCCCAGGCCGACACGCTGGCCGCCGAGGCCGCGCACGATCGGCTGACCCGCCAGATCGCCGACGACGAGGCGCTGCGCGAGAGCGTGGGCCGCGAGATCGTCGAATTGCGCGAGCGCCTGCGCCGTCTGGCGGTGCGTCGTGATGAGGTCACGGCTCAGCAGCAGCAGGTCGAAGCCGAGCTCAAAAGCCTGCCGGCATTGCCGGAGGTCGAGGCGGCGCTCGCTCAGGCGCGCGACGCCTTCGAGCAAGCGCGCCGACAGGGCCAGGAGTCGATCGACGCCGCCCGCGAGGCCGAGCGCTACGAGTCTGACGCTGCACGCGCCGCCGTGGCCGAGGCCGAGGCCGAGCGCCTGGAGATGGAGCGGGCCCGTGCGGCCGAGCGCCAGGCCGCCGAGGCGAGCCATGCCGCGGCCAACGAGACCTTGCAGAAGATCAACGCGCGTCTGACCAAGCTGCGCGCCGAGGAATCGGGTGTCGCCGCGGCGCTGAAGTCGGCTGCCGATTCGCTGTGGCCGCCGCTGCTCGATGCCTTGACCGTCGATCCCGGCTTCGAGAAGGCGCTGGGTGCGGCGTTCGGCGAGGAACTGGAAGCCTCGTCCGATCGCGGGGCGCCGATCCATTGGCTGCCGCTCGGCGCGATCGCCGATGCGCCGGCGCTGCCCGAAGGCGCCACGCCGCTTGGCGCGCATGTGAAGGCGATGCCCGAGCTCGAGCGTCGTCTCGCCTTCATCGGCGTCGTCGCCGACGAGGCGACGGGGGCGGCCCTGCAGGCCGGCCTCAAACCCGGCCAGCAGCTGGTGACGCGGGACGGCGGCGTGTGGCGCTGGGACGGCTACGTCCTGCGCGCCGGCGCGCCCTCGACGGCGGCGGTGCGGCTCAGCCAGCGCAACCGGCTGGCCGAGATCCGCCAGCAGATCGAGGGCGTGGTCACCGAGCACAGCGACGCCCAGGCGCGCGTCGAGAAGGAGACCGAGTGGCTCGCCGCCGCGCGCGACGCCGAGAAGACCTGCGTCGAGCAGGCGCGCGCCCACGAGCGCAGCGTGGCCGAGGCGGCGCGGCGCAAGACCGAGGGCGCGGGCGAGGCGACGCGGGCGGCCGAGCGTGCCGCCCAGCAGAGCATCGCCGTCGCCGAGCGGGCCGCCACCGAGGCGCGCGACCGCCACGTCGAGATTGCCCGGCGCACCGACCAGCTGCGCACACGGCTTGGCGGCATCGAGCAGTCGATGGCCGAGATCCTGGGCGACATCGCCGAGGACGAGATGCGCAGAACGTTCCGCGAGGCGCGGCTGTCGTCGATCTCCGATTCCCAGGCCGACCGCGTGGCCGCCGGCACCTTGCGCGGGCGCATCGCCGAGCTGCGCGCGGCCCTGGTCGAGGCCGAGGGCAACTGCGATCGGCTGGCGCGCGAGGCGGCGATGCGGGTCGAGCGTCTCGGCCAGATCGCCCAGGACCATGGCAGCTGGAGCAAGCGGCTGGCCGACGCCGAGGGCCAGATCGTCGAGCTCGACCAGCGCCGCGAACAGATCGTGCAGTCGATCGAGGAGCTGGCCGCCAAGCCGGCCGAGATCGAGGCCAAGCGCATGGCGCTGGGCGAGGAGATCGCCAAGGCCGAGCAGAACCGCCAGGAGGCGGCCGACCGGCTGGCCATCGGCGAGACGCGGTTGGGCGAGGCCGACAAGGCGATGCGCCAGGCCGAGGGCGAGCTCGGCTCGGCGCGCGAAAGCCGCGTGCGCCGCGAGGGCCAGGTCGAGCAGGCGACCAAGGACCGCGAGGCCGTGGTCGAGCGCATCGTCGAGCGCCTGCGCTGCGAGCCCGACGGCGTGCTGGCGTTGGCCGAAGTGCAGACGCTGGAAGAGCTGCCCGAGCTCGAGAAGGCCGAGCATCGCCTCGAACGCCTGGTGCACGAGCGCGAGACCATGGGCGCGGTGAACCTGCGCGCCGAGGAAGAGGCGGGCGAGCTCGAGCAGCAGATCACCGGCATGACGACCGAGCGCGACGACCTGGTCGCCGCCATCGGCCGTCTGCGCCAGGGCATCCAGAGCCTGAACCGCGAGGGCCGCGAGCGCTTCCTCGCCGCCTTCGAGCAGGTCTCCGTCCACTTCCAGCAGCTCTTCACCAAGCTGTTCGGCGGCGGCAAGGCCGAGCTGCGTCTGACCGAGTCCGAGGATCCGCTGGAGGCGGGGCTCGAGATCCATGCCAGCCCGCCGGGCAAGAAGCTGCAGGTCATGTCGCTGCTGTCGGGCGGCGAGCAGGCGCTGACGGCGATCTCGCTTCTCTTCGCGGTGTTCATGACCAACCCGGCGCCGATCTGCGTGCTGGACGAGGTCGACGCACCGCTCGACGATCTCAACGTGGAGCGCTTCTGCGGTCTGGTGAAGGAGATTGCCGGCCGCACCGACACGCGCTTCATGGTGATCACCCACCATCGTGTCACCATGGCGCGCATGGACCGCCTCTACGGCGTCACCATGGCCGAGCAGGGCGTGTCCCAGCTCGTCTCCGTCAACCTGCAGGAGGCTGATCGCCTCGTTGCGTAAGGTCTAGAAGCAAAAAGACAATCTTCCTCTCAAAACAACTGGGCGCCGGCCAAGGCCTGTCGGCGCCCTTCTCTTTTCTTTGGCAGGGCCTGCCTGTACTGTCCGCCGATGCCCGATTCGCTCAGCACCGCCGTCACCGATGTCGTCGAACTGACGCGCACGCTCGTGCGCTGCGAGAGCGTGACGCCCAAGGAAGCAGGCGCGCTGCAGCTTCTCGAACGCACGCTCAGGCCGCTCGGCTTTTCCTGCGAGCGCATGGATTTCACCCAGACCGGGACCGACGACGTCGCCAATCTCTACGCCCGCATCGGTACATCCGGCCGTCATTTCTGCTTCGCCGGCCACTCCGACGTCGTCCCGGTGGGCGATCTCTCGTCGTGGACCATCGGCCCGTTCTCGGCCGAGCTGTCGGGCGGCTATCTGTTCGGCCGCGGCGCCGCCGACATGAAGGGCGCGATCGCGGCCTTCACCGAGGCGTGTGCGCGCTTCCTCGCGAAGCGCGGCCGCGATTTCGGCGGCTCGATCAGCCTTCTGATCACCGGCGATGAGGAAGGTCCGGCAGTCAACGGCACGGTGAAGATGCTGAAGAAGCTCGCGGAGCGCGGCGAGACGATCGATGCCTGCGTCGTCGGCGAGCCGACGTGCTCGAAACGCTTCGGCGACATGATGAAGATCGGCCGGCGCGGCAGCATGACGGTCGACCTGGTGGTGCGCGGCATCCAGGGCCATGTCGGCTATCCCGAGCGGCTCGACAATCCCATTCATCGCCTGTCGGCGCTGATCGAGGCGCTGGTGCGCGAGCCGATCGACCAGGGCAGCACGCACTTCCAGCCGACCTCGCTGCAGTTCACCACCATCGATGTCGGCAACAAGGCGACCAACATCGCGCCCGGCACCGTGAAGGCGCGCTTCAACACGCGCTTCAACGATCTGTGGACATCCAAGACGCTACTCGCCCGCCTCGAGGAGCGCATGGAGCGCGCCAGTGCGGCACTGGGCGGCAACGGCACCATCGAGCTCGCCAACGTCGAGGTGTCGGGCGAGTCCTTCTATACGGCGCCTGGTCCGCTGGTCGAACTGGTGGCGGGCGCGATCCGCGACGTCGCCGGCATCGAGCCCGAGCTTTCGACCACCGGCGGCACGTCGGACGCGCGCTTCATCAGCCGCTACTGTCCGGTCCTCGAGTTCGGCCTGGTCGGCGAGACCATGCACAAGGTCGACGAGAAGAGCGCCATCGAAGACCTCAAGACGCTGAGCCGCGTCTACGAGACGGTGCTCGATCGCTATTTCGCGGCCTAGGATTTCGATCGTGCTCAGCGCCGCCGAGATCGCCCGCGGCGTGCAGGGCGCGCTGGGCCTTCTGCGGCGCGATCCCGTCGCCCTGCTGTCCTTCGACAACACGATGGAAGCCTGCCTGCGCTCGTTCCGCCTGATGGCGGTGACCGCACCGCTCTACGTCGTCCATTCGCTGATCCGCTACGCCAACCTCACCGTGACCGTCGACATCGGCGAACTCATCGCCATCGAGACGATGAGCTACGTCATCAACTGGCTGCTCTTCCCGGTGATCTTCTATGAGGTCGCGCGCCGGCGCGGCTGGCTCGATCGCTATCCGCGCTACATCGCGGCGCTCAACTGGACCAACCTGCCGGGCATCGTCATCGCCATCGCCGCCATCGCCCTCAAGCTGGTCGTGCCGGCCGCGGTCGACGGCATCATCGAGATCGCCCTGCAGGCGCTGTTCTTCTACTGGTTCCTGGTGATCACGCGGCTGGCGCTCGGCACCGACTGGGCGATGTCGGTGGTGCTGCTGGCGGTGAACTGGATCCCGTCATTCTTCCTGCTGATCATCGTCGACCGCTATATCGGCGTGCTCGGCGGCGCCTAGATCGTAGCGCACCGCCATCAGGCAAAGCCCCTGCGGCGGCGCGGTCGGGCCGGCGCGCGTGCGATCGCGCGCGGCGAGTGCATCGGCGACGTCGCGCGTGCTCCATTGCCCGCGGCCGACGAGCTGCAAGGTGCCGACCAGGATGCGCACCTGGTTGTGCAGGAACGAGCGCGCGCCGACATCGATGCGGATCAGCTCGCCCTCGAGCGCGACGTCGAGCTGGTCGAGCGTCTTGATGGGCGAGGCGGCCTGGCAGGCGGCCGAACGGAAGCTGTTGAAGTCGTGGCGGCCGATCAGGAGCGCGGCGGCGTCGGCCATGGCTACGGCATCGAGCGGCACCGGCACGTGCCAGACGCGACCGCGATCGAGCGCGGGCGGCGCGCGGCGGTTCAGGATCAGGTAGCGATAGCGCCGCGCCGTCGCCGAGAAACGGGCATGGAAGTCGTCCGGCACGATCTCGCTCCGAGTGACGACGATCGGCTGCGGCTTGAGATGGAAATTCATTGCCGCCTGCACGGTGTCGGCCGACTTTTCGCCGGCAAGATCGAGGTGCGCGACCTGGCCCAGCGCATGCACACCGGTGTCGGTGCGGCCTGCGCCGTGGACCGCCGTGCGCTCGCCGCAGAAGGCGAACACCGCATCCTCGAGCGCGCCCTGCACGGAGGGACCATTGTCCTGGCGCTGCCAGCCGACGAACGGCGCGCCGTCGTATTCGATGGTGAGCTTGTAGCGCGGCACGACGTCAGGTCGGCAAAGGCACGACGGCCGGCGGGGCCAGCACCGTGCCCGCCGCCAGCGCAAAGCCGCGCAAGAAGGCATCGGCTGCCTGCGCCGACTTGCCGGCGCGCTGCAGCTTCAGGAGCTTCAGCCCGCCGACGCCGCAGGCCACGACGGGAAAGCCGTCGCGGCCGATGCTCACCGTGCCCGGCGCGCCGGCGGCAAGGGCCAGCGCGGCGCCCAGCACCTTTATGCGCTCGCCTTCAACGTCGAACCATGTTCCCGGCCAGGGGTGGAAACCGCGCACCTTGCGCTCGAGCTCGGCCGCGGGCCGCCGCCAGTCGAGCGCGCCTTCCTCCTTGCCGAGCTTGTGGGCGTAGGTGACGCCGTCGTCGGGCTGCGGCACCGGCTCGATGGTCTTGGCGACCAGCGCATCGAGCGTCGACACGATCAGCCGGCCGCCCAGTTCCGCCAATCGATCGTGCACGGTCTCGGCCGTGTCGGCGGCGGAGATCGGTGTGCTTTCAGCTAAAAGCATCGGGCCGGTGTCGAGGCCTTCGTCCATGCGCATGATGGTGACGCCGGTCTCGGCATCGCCCGCCAGGATGGCGCGATGGATGGGCGCGGCACCACGCCAGCGCGGCAGCAGCGAGCCGTGGATGTTGATACAGCCCAGCACCGGCGCCTCGAGGAACGCCTTCGGCAGGATGTGGCCGTAGGACACGACCACGGCGGCATCGAGATCGAGCGCCTTGAAGGCCGCCGCCTCTTCCTCGCTGCGCAGGCCTTTGGGCGTGCGCACGGCGAGGCCGAGCGACAGCGCGAGCTCGTGCACCGGCGTGCGCCGTTCCTGCTGGCCGCGGCCGGCGGGCTTGGGCGCGCGGGTGTAGACGGCGACCACGTCGTGGCCGCCCTCGACCAGCGCCTTGAGCGCCGGCACGGCGAATTCCGATGTGCCGAGAAACGCAAGCTTCATCGCCGGACCTTATAGGCAGCCGCGCGCTCGTGAGCTAGGTATGCGGCGGCAAATGGAATCACATCATCTACCCCCGACCGCTGGCCCGACGACCGTGAACAAGGGGCCGGCCGCCAACCTCGCCGCCCGCCGCGCCGCCGGCGAGATCCACGCCGATCCCGTGCAGGAAAAGGTCGTCCAGAGGCTGCAGGCAATCTATGAGCAGCTCGTGGCGATGGCCGGGCATCCCGCGCCCAAGCCCGGCTTTTTCGCGCGGCTCGGTCTCGGGCACGCCGCCAAGCCGCCGCAGGGCCCGCGCGGGCTCTACATCTGGGGACCGGTCGGCCGCGGCAAGTCGATGCTGATGGACCTCTTCTTCGCCGACGTGCCCGTGGCCAGGAAGCGGCGCGTGCATTTCCACGAGTTCATGCTGGAAGTGCAGGACCGCCTGCACCGTCGCCGCGAGGAGCTGGCGGCCAAGGGCGCGCCGCCCGAATCCGACACCATCGTGCCCATCGCCAAGCAGATCGCCAGCGAAACGCGGCTGCTCTGCTTCGATGAGTTCCAGGTCACCAACATCGCCGACGCCATGATCCTGGCGCGCCTGTTCGAGGTGCTGTTCGACGAGGGCCTGACGGTGATCGCCACCTCCAACCGCAAGCCCGACGATCTCTACAAGGACGGCCTGCAGCGCGAACGGTTCATCCCGTTCATCGACCTGGTGAAGGAGCGGCTCGACGTGATGGAGCTGGGCGGCGATCACGACTATCGCCTCGACCGCCTGCGCAACTTCGACGTCTACCTGACGCCGCTCGGCGCCTGGGCCAATGCCAAGCTCGACGAGGCGTTTCGCGCGCTCAGCGGCGGCGCCGATGGCGAGCCGCGCGTGCTGCGCACCCAGGGCCGCGACGTCGAGATCCCGCGCGCCGCACCGGGCGTCGCCATGGCGGATTTCATGGACTGGTGCGCCAAGCCCATGGGCGCCGCCGACTTCATCTGCATCGCGGCCAACTTCCACACCGTGATCGTGGCCGACATCCCCAAGATGGGGCCGGACAGCAAGGACAAGGCGGTGCGCTTCATCACCATGATCGACGAATTCTACGAGAAGAAAGTGAAGTTCATCTGCTCCGCCGCAACGGCGCCGACCGGTCTCTACCTCGACGGTGACGGCTCCTTCGAGTTCCAGCGCACCGTCTCGCGCCTGATGGAGATGCAGAGTCCGGAGTACCTGGCCCTGGAGCATATCGCCTAATTGTGATTGTGGGCCGTGACGGGCAAAGCCTAGGCTCCGCTCCGCGTTCAACCGAAGGGAGCAGGAACATGGATGGCGATCGCTTGATCTACGGAGCGGAGAACGGCCTGTCGCGTCGCGCAGCCCTGGGCGTGCCAGTGGCGCTCGGCAGCACGTTCGCGCTGGCCGTCCAGCCGGTGCAGGCCCAGACCATGATCGTCACGCCGACCGACGGCCTCACCGCGGGCGCGGTGAAGGTCAAGACCAAGGACGGCAAGGACATGGATGCCTACCGCGCCATGCCGGCGAGCGGACAGGGCTTCGGCACCATCCTGGTCGTGCAGGAGATCTTCGGCGTGCATGCCCACATCGCCGACATGTGCCGGCGCTTCGCCAAGGCCGGCTACTACGCGATCGCGCCGGAACTCTACTTCCGCCAGGGCGATGCCAAGACCTACACCGAGATCCCCAAGCTGATCGCCGAGGTGGTGTCCAAGGTGCCCGACGCGCAGGTCATGGGCGACCTCGACTCGGCGGTCGCCTTCGCCAAGAGCGAGGGCAAGGCCGACACCGCCAAGCTCGGCATCACCGGCTTCTGCTGGGGCGGCCGCATCGTGTGGATGTACGACGCGCACAATCCGGCGGTGAAGGCCGGCGTTGCCTGGTACGGCCCGCTGGTGCGCCCCGGCACCGAGCTGTCGCCCAAGAACCCGATCGACATCGTGAAGGACCTGCACGGTCCTGTGCTCGGCCTCTATGGCGGCGCCGACACCGGCATCTCCCAGGAGTCGGTCGACAAGATGCGCGAGGCGCTGAAGACCGGCAGCGCGGCGGCGCAGAAGTCGCGCATCGACGTCTATCCCGACACGCCGCACGCCTTCAACGCCGACTATCGCCCGAGCTTCCGCAAGGAACCGGCCGAGGACGGCTGGAAAAAGGCTTTGGCCTGGTTCAAGGCGAACGGCGTAGGCTGACCGCGTGATGGCGGAAAGCACCAGCATAAGGACCCGGTCGGGCCTGACCTTCACCGCGGATGTCGCGGGTCCGGCCGATGGGCCGCTGGTGCTGCTGCTGCACGGCTTTCCCGAATCGCGACACAGCTGGCGCGCGGCCTTGCCCGCGGTAGGCGCGGCCGGCTATCGCGCCGTGGCGCCCGACCAGCGCGGCTACTCAGCCGGCGCGCGGCCCGATCCGGCCGATCTCTCGAACTACGCCTTCGACAAGCTGGTCAACGATGCCGTCGAGATCGTGGCGGCAGCCGGCCACGACGGCCGGCGCTTCCACCTGGTCGGCCACGACTGGGGTGGGCAGGTGTCGTGGGGCGTGGCGGCGGCGCATCCCCGACGGCTCGCCTCGCTCACCATCATGTCGCGCCCGCATCCAAAATCGTTCCGCCGCGCGCTCGAGAAGCCCGATGGCGAGCAGAAGAACCGCTCGCGCCATCATCGCGCCTTCCTCGATGCCGAGACCGGCAAGCTCCTGCTGGCCGACAACGCGCGCCGTCTGCGCGAGGGCCTGTTCGGTCAGGGCGTGCCTGAAGCGGCGATGGACGAGCATCTGTCGATACTGGGAAATCCGGCGGCCATGGAAGCGGCGCTCGCCTGGTATCGCGCCAACGTCGGCCTGGCCGCCGACATCGGCGCCATCGAAGTGCCGACGCTCTACATCTGGGGTGACGTCGACGCCACGGTCGGGCCCGACGCGGCGCATGGCACGCGTGAGTTCGTGAGCGGGCCCTTCGCCATGGAGGTGCTGCCGGGCGTCGGCCATTTCGTGATGGACCAGGCGCCGGCCAGGGCGGTCGAGCTCCTGCTGGCGCACCTGAAGAAGCATCCGGTCTGACCCGTTGCGTTTCAGGGGGGATGGCGCGCCCGCGGCGCGCGTAACACCGGCGATGCGATGCTCCTGGATGGGCGCGCTCGCGGTGCTGCTGGCCGGCGCCGCGTGGGCGCATGGCGATCACGACACCGGCAAGCCGCAAGGCGCCGAGGAGAAACAGTCGTGGTGGCTCGACCTCGTGCCGCGCGCCGCGGCGGCTCAGCAGATGGAAATCGACGAGCGGCAGGGCGTGCGCTTCATGCGTGCCGACGGTCTGCCCAATCACGCCACCGGCGCGTTCCCCAACCGCTCAAATCCCAATCGCATTTCGGCCCAGAGCTACTACTTCCGCATGCCGCTGAAGCCGATGAAGACCGGCCACGCGACCTACTATCGGCCCAATCACCTGTTCGGCGTGGCGATGAATGGCGTCGTCTTCGATCCCAACACGGCCGAATTCTGGAACGACGATCGCCGCTCGGGCTGGATGATCGAGGCGCTGTCGGGCAGCCGGCCGCTCGGCATCGACCAGAACAACGCACACGTTCAGCCCGACGGCTCGTATCACTATCACGGCGTGCCGACCGGCCTGGTCGACAAGCTCGGCGGAGAGGGACGGCTGCTGGTCGGTTGGGCGGCAGACGGTTTTGCGATCTATGTCGATGAAGCGGCGCGATCGAGCTGGCGGCTCAAGGCTGAGCGCGATCCCGGCGGTCCCGGCGGGCGGCCCGACGGCACCTACTCGCTGGACTACGAATATGTCCGCGGCCTCGGCGATCTCGACGAGTGCAACGGCCGTGAAGACCAAGGCACCTACTACTACGTGGTGACTGCGAAATTTCCCCACGTGCCGCGGTGTTTCATGGGTACGGCCGACGCCAGTTTCATGAAGCATGGCGGACCACCGCCGCGCGGTCCCGGGGGCCGCCGCCTGCCGCCGCCTCGCTAGGTGGGCCTGCTGTTGGTCTGACTTGGCGCTACAATTCCGGCATGAGCAAGACCTACACCCCAGGCGACGATGCTGATGCGATCATCGCCCGGCAACTGGCCAAGGGGAACTTTCCGTCGGCCGAGCCCGTCGTGCGCGCCGGTGTGCGCATGATTGAAGAATACGAAGCCGATCTCCTTCGCCTGCGAGCAAGGATTGACGCTTCAGACGCAGCGTACCGGCGGGGTGAATACCGGAAGTCATCCGATGCTAAAGCGATGAAAGCCGACATTATCTCCCGGGGAGAAGACCGATCACGCCGAAAGACCTGATCGTCACCGATCCAGCTTACGCTGATCTCTTTTTTCGGGTTTCCGGCGACGAGACGGTCATCCTGCATATTGTGCATTCCGCACGAGACATTGGCCGGCTTTCTTTCGATCACGATCAAACTCGTTAATCGGTCGCCGTCTTGCCGCTCCCGGCGAATCGCGCTACCACGCGCCGCCTTTAGGAAATCGGGAGTTTTCGGCATGGCTCGCAAGAAGATCGCGCTGATCGGCGCCGGACAGATTGGTGGCACCCTCGCGCTGCTCGCCGGCCAGAAGCAGTTGGGCGACGTCGTCCTGTTCGACATCCCCGACCTCGAAGGCGTCGCCAAGGGCAAGGCGCTCGACATCGCCCAGCTGAGCCCGGTCGAGGCCTTCGACACCAAGTACAGCGGCACCTCGGACTACAAGGACATCGAAGGCTCCGACGTCGTCATCGTCACCGCGGGCGTGCCGCGCAAGCCCGGCATGAGCCGCGACGACCTTGTCGGCATCAACGCCAAGATCATCGACACGGTCGGCCGCGGCATCAAGCAGCACGCGCCCAACGCCTTCGTCATCGTCATCACCAATCCGCTCGACGCCATGGTCGGCCTGATGCAGGAGGTCACCGGCTTCCCGGCCAAGCGCGTCGTCGGCATGGCGGGCGTGCTCGACAGCGCGCGCTTCCGTCTGTTCCTCGCCGAGGAATTCAACGTCTCGGTCGAGGACGTCACGGCCTTCGTGCTGGGCGGCCACGGCGACACCATGGTGCCGCTGCTGCGCTACTCGACGGTCGGCGGCATTTCGCTGCACGACCTGGTCGACATGGGCTGGACCACCAAGGAGCGCCTGGAAAAGATCGTCCAGCGCACCCGCGACGGCGGCGCCGAGATCGTGGCCCTGCTCAAGACCGGGTCGGCGTTCTACGCCCCGGCCGCCTCGGCCATCGCCATGGCCGAGTCCTACCTGCTCGACAAGAAGCGGGTGCTGCCCTGCGCCGTCCAGCTGAACGGCGAGTACGGCGTGAAGGGCCTCTACATCGGCGTGCCGGTGGTGATCGGCTCGGGCGGCGTCGAGCGCATCGTCGAGGTCGAGTTCAACGCCGAGGAAAAGGCGATGTTCGACAAGTCGGTCGCCGCCGTGAAGTCGCTGATCGACGCGACCAACAAAATCGTCGGCCGCTGATCGGAAGGCGGCCAAAGGTCCCTAGACCTTCGTCGAACGTCTTCAAACGATCATCAGTCCAGCGTTGCCAAGGGCCGGCGGCACTCATAAAGTGCCGCTGACCCTTGTCAGTTGCGATTTGCAACTGAAGCCCGAGCAACAGGTTTTCATGAATATCCACGAGTATCAGGCCAAGGCCCTGCTGGCCAAATTCGCCGTCCCGCTGCTCAAGGGCGGCGTGGCCTATACCAAGGACGAGGCCATGGACGTGGCCCGCAAGCTCGGTGGAGCGATCACTGTCGTGAAGGCGCAAATCCACGCCGGCGGCAGGGGCAAGGGCCGCTTCAAGGACGATCCCAACGGCAAGGGCGGTGTGCGCATCGCGAAATCGGTCGAGGAAGTCGGCCAGCACGCCCAGGCCATGCTGGGCCATGAGCTGGTCACCAAGCAGACCGGCCCGGCCGGCAAGACGGTGAAGCGCCTCTACATCGAGGAAGGCTGCGACATCAAACGCGAACTCTACCTCTCGATGCTGGTCGACCGCGCCATCGGCCGCGTCGCCATCGTCGCCTCGACCGAGGGCGGCATGGACATCGAGACGGTGGCGCACGAGCATCCCGAGAAGATCGTCGAGCAGGCGGTCGATCCCGCGGCCGGCTTCCAGGCCTACGAGGGCCGCAAGATCGCCTTCGCCCTGGGCTTGAGCGGCAAACAGGTCGGCGCCTTCGTCAAGATGATGGGCGGCCTCTACAAAGCCTTCACCGAGCTCGACTGCTCGCTGATCGAGATCAATCCGCTGGTCGTCACCGGCGCGGGTGACGTGCTCGCCCTCGATGCCAAGATGAACTTCGACGACAACGCCCTGGAGCGTCACAAGGATCTCGAGGACCTGCGCGACGTCGACGAGGAGGATCCCTCGGAGACCGAGGCCGCCAAGTACGCCTTGAACTACGTCAAGCTCGACGGCCAGATCGGCTGCATGGTGAATGGCGCGGGCCTTGCCATGGCCACCATGGACATCATCAAGCTCTACGGCGCCGAGCCCGCGAACTTCCTGGACGTCGGCGGCGGCGCCACCAAGGAGCGTGTGACCGCAGCCTTCAAGATCATCCTCAAGGATCCCAACGTCGAGGGCATCCTGGTCAACATCTTCGGCGGCATCATGCGCTGCGACGTGATCGCCGAGGGTGTCGTCGCCGCGGCACGCGAGGTCAACCTGCATGTGCCGCTGGTGGTTCGTTTGGAAGGCACCAACGTCGAGCTCGGCAAGAAGATCCTCAAGGAATCCGGTCTCAAGATCACGTCGGCCGAGAACCTCGCCGATGCCGCCGAGAAGATCGTCACGGCCGTCAAGGAGGCAAGCTGATGGCCGTTCTGGTCGACAAGAACACCAAGGTGATCTGCCAGGGCTTCACCGGCTCGCAGGGCACGTTCCATTCCGAACAGGCGATCGCCTACGGCACCAGGATGGTGGGTGGCGTGACGCCGGGCAAGGGCGGCACCACCCATCTCGACCTGCCGGTGTTCGACACCGTCTCCGAGGCCGTCGCCAAGACCGGCGCCACGGCGAGCGTGATCTACGTGCCGGCGCCCTATGCCGCGGATTCGATTCTCGAGGCGGTTGACGCGGAGATCCCGCTGGTCGTCTGCATCACCGAGGGCATCCCGGTGCTCGACATGGTCGAGGTCAAGCGCGTGCTGCAGGGCTCCAAGTCACGCCTGATCGGGCCCAACTGCCCGGGTGTCATCACGCCCGAGGAGTGCAAGATCGGCATCATGCCGGGCCACATCCACAAGCGCGGCTCGATCGGCATCATCTCGCGTTCCGGCACGCTCACCTACGAAGCGGTGGCGCAGACCACGGCGGTGGGTCTCGGCCAGACGACCTGCATCGGCATCGGCGGCGATCCGGTGAACGGCACCAACTTCGTCGAGTGCCTGGAAATGCTTTTGGCCGATCCCGAGACCAAGGGCATCGTCATGATCGGCGAGATCGGCGGCGACGTCGAAGTGAAGGGTGCCGAGTTCATCAAGGCCAGCAAGACCAAGAAGCCGGTCGTCGGCTTCATCGCCGGCCGCACCGCCCCGCCGGGCCGCCGCATGGGCCATGCCGGCGCCGTCATTTCGGGTGGCCAGGACACCGCCGAGTTCAAGGTCCACGCCATGCGTTCAGCAGGAATCAGGGTCGCCGATTCCCCCGCCGCTTTGGGCGAGGAAATGCTGAAGGCCATGAAGGGCTGACCCATATCCACTCGTATTCCTCTCCCCCGGTAGGGGGAGAGGTTAGGTGAGGGGGCCTCGAAGATTGTGCGCAACCACCCCCCCCCCC
>Ga0081539_10003870_pt1 | contig 17513 bp, 17 predicted proteins | sample TabmetS4T2R2_FD_71023 | JGI IMG/M metagenome (GOLD analysis project Ga0081539, IMG submission 71023) | Tabebuia heterophylla rhizosphere microbial communities from the University of Puerto Rico - S4T2R2 | ecosystem: Host-associated > Plants > Roots > Rhizosphere ...
ATTGGACTTCTTGACCATCGCTTGCACAGCAGCAATTCGCAAAGATCCTGCACCTTCTCTCTTACCACCGACTTCCCCACCCCTCGTTGCTCGCTAGGATTCGTTCCCAGGTGTGCGGTTACCCTTCGAGCCGCCTTAGTACAAGCGGCGTGGGCAGCTAGTCATCAGAAAGCGACCTATCTCGCCACGCAGTATAAGCGCCTCGTGAAACGAATGGGGAAGAAGAAAGCGCTCATCGCCGTGGGCCACAGTATTCTCGTGATCGCTTATCACGTCTTGCAGAGCCGCACGCCGTATCAAGAGCTCGGGGGGGATTATTTCGACCGTCGCAACGTTGACAAGCAACGTAAACGGTTGATTCGCCAACTGGAAGGGCTCGGCCTGAAAGTGACGGTGGAGGAGATCAAAGAAGCTGCGTAATCTCACCACCAGTGTTTTCATAGCAGGCCGCTCAAACACCATAAGAAGGAGGTAGCATTATGCGACGCGTTGTTTTCATAGTTCTGACTGCCCACATGTTCCTTCTGACCGGCCACCTCCTCGCCGATGACAAGCCGGTAGCCGAAGACGAACTCACCACACTCAAACGGGAATACGCCGACGTTTTCGCCCTTCAGGGCACATCGAAAGGCGAGATTCTGGCTATCGCTAGGATTCTGCGCGCGAATCCCGAGGTCGCGATCGATCGTACGGCGGCGAGTGGCGAATACTGTCTCAACAGCGGCCTCGGTACTATGGTTCACTTCGCTGCCCAGCCGGAGCGCACGCCGGAAGACGTTCTCTACGAGTTCGACGCCTCCGGGCTGATCGCGGCAGGCCTGGACCCGGCGCGCATGCAACAGCTACCCGAACGAGGCCGAATGACGCCTGGCGTGTGGTATTTCCTTCCACAGGGACAGCAAGATCCGCATCACGCCCATGCAATGACTGGCCCCACGATAGCGATTGCTGTCAGCGTCAAGTGAATCGAAGAGCGGCCTAACCCGCGGCTGCACGGGACGGCGGCCTCACCACGGTTACTGCTGACCCTGAACCGACAGGACCATACCGCAGCCCGTGAGCCGGAGTGTTAGGCCTCCTGGATTCCGGGTCTCGCGTTGCTCGCCCGGAATGACGTGCTCTGCTTCCCTCCCATCGTTACTATGGAGGTCTCTTAGAGCCCCAGCAAAGGCAAGAACAGCAATTTCGCAACCCCTCCACCAACTATCACCGCTCCCAAAAAGGCCTGCTCGCTTTTCTCCACCCATGTGGTCGGCTCGTCTGGGTCTCTTGGAACATCCTGTGAAAGCACTTCGCTCTGCTTAAGCACCGAACTATCCCACTCTTGGGCATCGGTAAAGAATGGATCTTTGAATGGATCGTCCGTCCCTATGAGGAAATCATCGTCCGCGCGTTTCTGCTGACTGCTGCACGCGCTAGTAAGCAGCAAGAGCAAAATTGCGAAAAGCATTCTCAAACGACACATGTCCACGCATACCTCTTCATCCGCCGCCTTGCGAGACATTCAGCGTAACACGGTCTCAGGTTGTCCGCCAGCTCGGGATCACTTGGTCTTCGACAATCTTCGCACGAACGGTTATAAAACCCCTATGCTACAGGAGCAAAACGGAGAACATTTATTAGCACCTAGTATTCAGTCCGATCTCGTACCGTACATTCCAGCCGATCGAGTAGTGCCAGAATTTACCGTCAAAGCGGTTGTGCTCGGCGCGTTTCTCTCTGTCGCCTTTGGTATGGTCAATGCCTATTTGGGACTTAAAGTCGGGCTCACTGTGTCGGCCTCGATTCCCTCAGCAGTGATTTCTATGACTGTGCTTCGCGGGATTTTACGTCGTGGCACCATTCTCGAAAACAATATCGTGCACACCATAGCCTCTACTGGAGAGTCACTCGCCGCCGGAATCATTTTCACCGTTCCGGCCTTGATCTTTCTCGGTCTCAATCCCTCTGGGTTTTTGATCTTCCTCCTAGGGATCACAGGTGGTTTCCTCGGTATCCTACTAATGATCCCACTCCGCCATAACCTTACTATCAGTGAACATCGCACGTTACCATTTCCTGAAGGTACTGCTTGTGCCAAGGTGCTAATCGCTGGCGACAGCGGCGGAGCCGGCGCCAAGCCTGTGTTTCTTGGCATTGGACTCGGGGCTCTCTATCAGTTTGTCATGAAGGGGTTACGGTTGTGGCAAGACTCTGTATTGTGGAGCTTCGCCAGTTTACAAAAGGCTACGATCGGCTTTGAGCTAACGCCGATCTTCTTGGGGGTCGGTTATCTCATCGGGCCACAAATCGCCAGCTACATGATGCTGGGTGGTGTGCTGGGTTGGACCATATTAATCCCCGTATTCGACTTCCTGGCTGGAGGACCCCTCGGAGAGATCTTTGGTTTGAAGGAAGAAATTCACCAACTTCCAGCCTTTGCCATTTGGAGCAAATACGTTCGCTATGTCGGCGCCGGCGCGGTCGCCACTGGCGGCATAGTCTCGTTGATTCGCGCGTTTCCAGCGATGCAACAATCCCTACGCGTTGCGCTGTCTGGCCTTCGTGCAAGCAACAGCCAAAATACAACGATACGGGTTGAGCAAGATCTTCATCCGGCAATCGTCGTTGGCGGCGTACTCCTGTTGGGATTGGGGCTTTGGCTTTTGCCCGCATTCCAGCTTGATCTTATTGCCGCACTACTCGCGGTTGGATTCGCTTTTGTTTTCGTTGTGGTGTCGGCTCGCATGGTCGGGTTGATTGGCTCAACCTCACAACCAGTTTCTGGCATGACCATCGCTGCCCTCCTGGCCACCAGTGTCCTCTTGCGTGCGATTGGTCATATCAGTGCCGAAGGAATGGGAATGGCAATCACCTGTGGCGCGGTGATATGCATTGCGGTCGCGCTGTCAGGAGACATGAGCCAAGATCTCAAGACCGGCGCGTTACTCGGTGCTACTCCCCGCTACTTACAGATGGGTGAAATGCTTGGCGTCGGGGTTGCCGCGCTCCGTGCAGGTTGGGTGCTGTTTCTCTTACATCATGCTTACACACTCGGGTCGGAATTACTTCCCGCGCCGCAAGCAAAACTTATGGCAACACTTGTCCAAGGAGTGATGGAAGGACAACTGCCTTGGGCGTTGATGTTACTCGGCGGTGGGTTCGCCCTGGCGGCTGAGATAGCTGGAATTCCCAGTTTGACCTTTGCTATTGGTCTGTATCTGCCAGTGACGACATCAGCGTCACTGATTCTTGGCGGTCTCATTGCCGGATGGGTAAAAAACCACGCAGCAGATGAAGAAGAGCATCAACAACAGCACAACCGTGCGACGCTCTTTGCTTCAGGGCTCATTGCTGGAGATGCACTCATGGGTATTGGCATCGCTATATTAGTTGTGAGTGGGCTCGATAAAATTCTTGCCCTTCGTTCACCCGCCGAAGGACCACTAGAATATGTGTGGACGATCATCCCGTTTGTGTTGTTGGCGTGGGGACTAATACGGATGACACGCAAAGGAGTGGAGCATGCGCTGCGCGCATGACTCTCTGACATGCCCTTTTTTCGTGCGCATGGCACCCACTACGGCCGGCGAGCCCCGAGGAGCAAGACGCTTTTCTGGCGTGAGAGCTGCTGTTCGATGACTGCTAAAAGATGCCGAAAAATGATAGCCATCAGTCAATTTTCGGCGAAATTTGACAGTAAGGCAACCATATTCGCTCTTAGCTTCGGTGTGAGAAAAGGAAGGCCGCAGGTCGGAGCGCACCAACGTACACCCCGACAACAGACGGAACCCATGTAAGCGAAACCTACGGCGCTACGTTATCGAAGACGTTACAGCCATCGCCAGTCAGTACGAGATTAGCCTGGGTGCTGGTCGTGGTCGTGTTATTCTTCACGTTACTCGGGCAAATGACCGACACACCAATTCCTGGGTTCGTCTCTAGCACGGTGTTGCCAATCACCGTACTTCCTGCCGAGGCAAACAACCCAGTGCCAATGCTGCCCCAGATCGTGTTCCCAGTAACGGTACTGCCTGGACCAGCCGAGAGACCAACACTCGCCGGATTATTGCCATTGAAGCGTAGGATCGAATCTTTCACGGTGCTCGCGGTCGTCACTACGATACCCAGCTTCTGATTCCCTTGCGCAACCACGTTTTCGACCAAACTGCTGGTGCCGAGGAACATCCCCGTATCAGCGTTGTTGTCGACATGCATGTTCTGCACGATGTTTCCCGGGCCGGCAAGCGAAATACCGGTCTCAAAGCCTTTGACCGTTCCGTTGCGAATCGAAACTCCCTGGACCGGCGCAGCCGCCACAATACCTACACCAACCCCGTTGCCTTTGAGGGCAAATCCACGCATGTCAATGCTAACGTGATTAGCGGTCACAGTGAGACAGGTCCCGCCCGGAGACTGGATATCTTTCACTAACACATACGACGACTGGTCTCCAACGTTGATCACCTGACAGTGGTCAATCGGGAGGAGCGAGTCTCCTGCCCATACCGGACTGCTACTCATCAACGCACTGACGAATGCAATAGTGCAGCGAATTTTTCTTCCCACCTGCTTCATAAAGCCTCCTTCCCTCACAAAATAATGAATAATGAAAGGTATCGGCGACTACGGGAGAAAGTGAAGTGGTGACAAGAAAGAGGGGTCCCCTACCGAATACGGTTAGCGTATCACTTTTTGCGACATGAAATAAAGAGCCTTCAAGCGGTCAGCGATCAGTTTTCAGCAAAAGCGAGGAGATTCGCTCAACAGGCAGCACTTGAGAGTGAGGCAAGTTGCACCCACGGGATTTTTCTTGCCTAGTTCACTACTGAGAGTCAATAGCTAAACAGTACGAGAGCCTTGCTCCTCGGCAGTTGACTGTTTATGGTGCAAAGTACGGACAAAGCAATGAAATTCGCCGTCGTCAGCGATGCTATCCGGCATACCCCTGAGCCCCAGGCCGCCGGCCCCGATCGTCGGTCGGAATTCGAACGCGACCGGGCACGGATTATTCATTCTGCTGCGTTCCGCCGGCTGCAAGGAAAAACCCAAGTGTTTGGTGTCTACGAGGGCGATTTCTTTCGCACGCGTCTGACCCATTCGCTTGAAGTAGCACAGATTGCCAAAGGAGTCGCGTTGAATCTTGGCGCAGATACCGATCTCGTTGAAGCTGCCTGTCTTGCCCATGATCTTGGTCACCCGCCTTTTGGTCATACCGGCGAACAAGTCTTGTATGAACTGATGCGGCCATATGGCGGCTTTGAAGGTAACGCGCAAAGTTTTCGTATCTTAACTTGCTTGGAGCGCAAACATGAAGCGTACACAGGTCTGAATCTGACGTATCAAACCCTTGATGCCATTCTCAAGTACAAAACTTGTATCGATGAGGCAGCCTTAGCTGGGGCCAACAATGGACCAGCAAAAGGATTTTATGCTAACGATCGGACTTTGGCACAAGCCATTATGCAATACACTGGCACCGGGCATCGTCGCAGCTTTGAATGTCAGATCATGGATGTTGCAGATGACATCGCCTACTCTGTGCATGATCTTGAAGATAGCCTTAAAGCGGGCTTACTCACAGTTGCGGATTTTCGTCGCATGCCCACGGCGCGACTCATGCGCGAGATCAATGAGCATCTGCGCCCGTTCAAGGAAACAGTAAGTGAGGACATTGTCCACCGCGAACTCCTGCAGATTGCCGATCGCTTAGAGCACCTCGAACACAAGGCCGGACGAGCGGCATGGAAGATGCTCACTCGCGACTTGATTCATGACTTCGCGTGCAGCGTCACGATACGACCTGGCGAACGCATCGATACATCGCCCGACAATCGCATTCGCATCGAGATTCTTAAGACGTTTGAATCTCAACATGTGATCTATAATCCGCGAGTGACCACGCTTGGACATAAAGGCAAGGAAGTCTTGCGGCGCTTGTTTGCCGTGCTCGATCAAGGGAAAGAGTCTGTCGGCTTGCTGCCAGAAAACTGGGGCGAGGAATATGAACGTACGCTGCTCGATGGTAACGAACCTGCTCGCAAGCGCGTCGTTTGCGACTTCCTCGCCAACATGACCGACTCCTATGCTATGCGCTTCTACAGCCGCCTCTTTGTGCCGGGACAGGGAAGCTTTTACGAAGTCTTGTGAACAGTAATCAGTTGTCAGTTTTTCTGCCGGTTCTACTGACTACCGGATACTGACTACTGACTACTTTCACCGGAGCGCCACCGCTGGATCTTTCAGTCGCGGCAGGTCGAACCAAATTTCATTACAGACGTTCATCTCCTCCTCGTCTAATTTCACATCGACCGCTGGCAGCGACTGGCGAAGCTGTTCGGCTGAGGTCGCACCAACAATTGGTGAAGTAATATCTGGCTGTGCGAGCACCCAGGCAATCGCTACTTGCGCGAGTGACTTATTACGAGCAGCAAAGAATTCTTGCAGATGCGCTACCGCAGCGAACTGTGCCTCTTGCCAGTAGCGCTGACGGTAAATATGCCCTGCCCGACCGGCAAGGCCAAAGCGCAGAGTGGCTGCGGGCTCAGTCTCCTGCTTGTATTTGCCAGTGAGAAAACCACCGGCAAGCGGATTGTAGGGAATCACGCCAACACCCTGGTTTCGACACAAAGGTAACAACTCGTTCTCAATCTCACGGAACATCAAGTTATAGCGCGGTTGTACGCAGTCGAATCGTGCCAACCCCAATTTGTCACTCGCCCACAATGCCGAGGCTAAAAGCCAGGCTTGGAAATTCGAGCACCCGAGATACCGCACCTTGCCTCGATGAACGAGGTCATTAAGCGCGCGCAGCGTTTCATCTAATGGCGTGCTCGGGTCCGGGGCATGCACTTGATAGAGGTCAATGTAATCGGTTTGTAGTCGTCGTAAACTCTCATCAATCGCGGCCAAGATATGTCTGCGTGAGAGCCCTTGGTCATTTGGTGCTTTACTCATCGCTCCCCAACATTTGGTTGCGAGAACAATTTTCTCCCGTTTACCCTTGAGCCACTTGCCGACAATTTCTTCAGTACGACCGGCCGTATCGAGTCCGCCGCCAACCGGATACACATCGGCGGTATCAAAGAAATCGACTCCAAACTCGACAGCAGTATCCATAATGGCAAAACTGGTTGTTTCGTCACACTGACGACCAAAGGTCATCGTTCCCAAGCAGATTTCCGAGACTTTGAGTCCCGTCCGTCCCATGCGTTTGGTTTTCATTGCTCCTCCTTTTCCTACAGTTTGGTGTTTATGGGGGAACCTGTTGATTGACAAGTGCAGCAGCCCAAGCATAAGAAAAGCAAGAATGCGTAGCCTGTGCCAGAGACCCTCTGCATTCCCACGCCCAACTTTTCTGGGCAGGTCTATTTGTTGCCTCAGCGTTGTCGAATAGCCGGAGCGGTGAAAGAGTCCAGCCTATGACCTTTGAAGAAACGCTCGGTCAGATACGAGAACTATTGCTAAGCAAACAGCGAGTGTCGTATCGAGCGTTGAAACGGCAGTTTGCTCTTGACGACGACTCTTGGTTCACCGGAGGGTTTGATACCAAGGGCCTGCAAGCGGCCAAGGCGCTGTTGGAAGAGTTAAGCTGAGACATGGCTGAGAAAGAAACCCTTCTGACTACATCACTGAAGCCACTTCCTCTCCCAGAGTTGATTGGGCGAGTTGCTGTGCTCGGTGGCACTGCCAGTGATAAAAGTAATCTTGTCGTCGGCCTAGCGCTGCGCCAGGTTCACCAACACGGAACTGTCTTTTGCCTTGATGCCCGGCGTCACCAGCAAGTAGAGTTACAGTTTCGTCTGCTGCTGCGTCAGCGAACACACTACACGCAAGTTCTGACCTCCGGTGAAGTGTCTTCAGAAATGGCAAGGAATGCGCTCAGTATTGTCAGTCGCAGCTTATCTGGGAGTGGTCTCCCTCCCCTACTGCTCTTTGACTCTATAGAGGAGGCACCAGACTGGGAGCAGACGATTCAGTTTTTACTCAAGGCCGGGGCTACTATTGTAGAAATTTTGACAAGTCCTACAGCCCTTATCTTCGGACGCTACGATACGGTGCTGCTATTATGCGAACCCGAACCCTCAGCCGACGCGATCAGTCGCGCAGCTGGTCGCAAAGTAAGTGTGGAAGAAATCGTGCGACTTCGACCGGGGGAGGGATGGCTGATTCATCTCACACAGGTATACCACGTGAAACTGCCTGCCGTCGGAGACGGGGGCTCGTAGACGTACAGCACTGATACTGTCCGGGATTTTTGTCGCTGTTTGCTTGTCACTCGCGGCCCTCGCCCTCACTCCCACCCCCGCTGGACGGAAGCAGGAAGCCCACAAGGCAAGGCGAGGGCCAAATAGCGACTGGCTGTTACTGGATACGGCTGACTTTTTGTGAGTTTGCTTCTTGACGGTCACGCGCCAGATCACCAACTAGATTCACCAGAGTTTGCTTAATATAGAAAAATAGTTCCCGCTGGTTCACCATTGCCATCGTTCCTCCTTCCCAGGTCGTCACAAGCAGTGGAGGTTCCCCGGCATCGTCTTTTGCCGGTGTCAGAGTCATTTGCCCTCCGGTGAGGAGTGTCGCAGGTTGCTTGACCTGCAAAGTAATGTAAAAACTAATGGGTCCAGACCCGTCTTCGTGGGCAAATACCGAGCTCAGTCGGACATAGACGAGCGGGACTTTGCCTGCCTCCTGTGCACTTAGTACAGTGAATCCATTTTTCCGTAATGCCGCTGTTGCTGTCCCTTCGACCTGCTCTTTTCGTAATCCGGTTTTCTGCATTGTCAGGCTCAAATCTTCAGCCACAACTCGGACCGTCTTTAGTCCTACTAGACTGCGAATTGCGGAACTAGAAACCACGAATCCGAGAGAAACACTACCCGTGAGGAGCAGGGCAAGAGCACCGAATATGACGGAGGCCCGCCACTTTTGTTGCACGATGAGTTGCTTGTATGCCATTTTCTTGTCATCGGACGCTTGGGTAACGTCTTTAAGCAGAGGTAGCGGAATGGCCTGTCTCTTGATTGACAACTCTCGGTCACATACGGAAAATTCACCTCGCATCGTATGAAGGAGGAAACTGTATGCGAGTAATTGTTCTCGGAGCAGGAGGAGTCGGCTCGGTCGTGGCTGGCTATTTAGCGCGCGCTGGCTATGACGTGATCATGATCGCAAGGCCAGGGCATACAGCAGCCGTACAACGCTCTGGATTGCAGCTTCGTGGACTCGATAATTTTCAGATCCAGGTCCCAGCATTGGCGGATGCATCAACATTGCGTGAAGCCGACATCATCCTTGTTCTCGTCAAGACCAAAGACATGGAGCGTGCGCTTGCCGGGGTTGCACACATGCGGGTTGGTGGCGTTGCCTCTTTGCAAAATGGCGTCGTTAAGAATGAACAGATTGCCCGTGTGTTTGGCCAAGAGAAAGTTATCGGCTCCGCCACAATGATCGGTGCTACGCTTGTGGGCGACGGCGAGGTGGAGTACACACTTGATGGCATCACCTTTTTCGGTGACCTCGGCAATCATCAGGCTGATCGTGTCACCTTTATTGTTGATGCGTTCGTTCGCTCGGGGCTCAAAGCTGCCGCTGCCGATGACATTGTTTCGATCGAATGGACCAAGCAAGCCTTTCAGAATCCCTTTGCTCTGTTGTCTGCTATCACGCGTCTTCCTGTCCATTTGGTTTGGTCGAGTCCGCAACTAGCCGCAATCTCAGTGCATATGTTTCGCGAAGTCGTGGCAGTTGCTCGTGCCGAGGGTGTTGCGCTGTCTGAACATCCAGCCTGGAGTTTATTTGACATGAAGTTGATGCGCGATGCGCCATTCGACGAGGCGGTGCGGAAGCTTGTCGAAGTTGGTCGACAAGTCGCCGCGAGTGGGCGGACGCACATCCTCCCGTCGATGTTGCAGGATGTCCTTGCAGGCAAACAAACTGAGATCGAAGAAACTGTTGGTTACGTGTTCAAAGAAGGACAGCGGTTAGGTATTCCCGTACCCTACACTGAGGTCGCGTATCGGACAGTGAAGGCGATTGAGGAGAATTATGCGGGGAGGGTGAGCTAGGAGGCGACATCTTTTCCCTTCCCCCTGTCAAGGGGGAAGGCAAGGATGGGGGTCGAAAGTCGGACAGGAGTTCGTGCCGCGCACGTCGTTACCCCCTTTCTGACCTTCCCCCTGATAGTGGGAAGGAACCTATAAGTGCAACTCCACGAGATTTTTCGCGTGACGCAGAATGACAACAGAAAGTGTCGCTCTACCCCAACTCCGCCGCCGACGGAACCGGAGACTGATAGCGCCAAGTCAGTGAGATCAGACGATCTCCTCCTGGCAACGCCGAGGTCGCGGAGTCAGGCGTCACATCTGTTGGTAACTCCGGGTGACGGCGACGTGCCTCAGCAGCCGCCAACATAATTAGTTCATCATCCACTGTTGCGACGTGGTCATGAGATTGAGCCACCTCAGAGGCACGAATGTCGACGGTAAGCGTTACCTGCATTACGGCTGAGCTGCGCGGCGGAGGTGAGGGCGGCGGCGCGGGTTCCTCGACAATAGGCGACACGGGCGGAACCGCCGTCTCACGCGCCGTACGCACGGGCGGTTGCACAAGCGGTGAAGATTCTCTTGCCGCAAGATTTTCGTCACTGGAAGCCGACACCGGAATCTCTCCTCCAGCTTCTCGTCCCGTTTCTGTAGTTCGCTCCTCAGTGTCAACGCTACTTTCTTTCTCGCGTCGTCCGGTTTTCCGCCCGCGTCCGCGCCCACGCGAAGAGCGGCGGCCTTTGCCACGCTGCTCTTCACGTTCGTCGGTTTCTTCGTCCAATGCCGTTGAAGTCCTGCGCTCTTCCTCGCGGGTTTTACGATCTTCTGGCTTTACGCGTTGATTTCCAGGGGTGATACCATGACCGAGATATTGGATCTCATCAGTTGAGAATCGGTCGAGGATATCCTCGGCCATTTCCACAGCCTTCTCTTCTGTGTACGCTTCCGCGTCGAGCTCAACGATCGTCGTGAAGTACAGCGATCGGCTTGGTGCATATGGCCCCAAGCCCCCACTCGTTTCGTGTTCATAGTAATGGAGGCGCGGATGCCGCAGCCCCGGAAATGCCGCTGCAGCGACGCGTTCAGCCTCGGCTTGCGAGGCGCCTTTGGTCTCAAAAACTGCCGTAATATGAAAATGCGCCATAAAAGTGAGGCGGACTATATAGTTCGGTCTCTTTTCTCGCAAGAGCAGGACAGCCGTCCGCAAATATTCCGTCAAGAGACTGGACCTGGTCTCGATTTCAGAGTATAGGATATAACATGGTCGGGTTCACACAAACCCCTAGCGCTACGACTCTTGCAATTCGGCAAGACGTGAGCGGACTACGCCTCGGGCCGATAATTCGGCGATCGGTTCCTGGCTGAGCGGACTCTGGGCCCGCGATTGGTGCGTCGAGGAAGGAGGTGATCCAGCATGGTAGCTATTACGGTGATGTGTAAGGTGGTGGCCTCCTAGGCTGACAAACCCTGATGTTTATGGGTGGTCCCTGGAGGCATCCAGGCACCGCCGGAATCCCGACAGCTCGCTTTCACCGGCGAGACGCCCCTACGGCGGAACACTGTCGGGATTTTTATTTTCAGCAATCAGATAGGGCATCAGCGTCGAGAACAAATTGACCTCTGAGCCGAGTTGTTTCCCGACGCCACTGAGCAATCCCATCACGCGCCCAACCAACACCAAATCACTCGGCGCCTCAACTATTGGGTCTTTGCGCATCGCATCATCAATCTCTTTATTGAAACGTTCAACCATTTCTGGGTCAGCGTACGCTTTGTTCTCTTTCACTGAATGACCCAGCATTGCTTCGCCCAGCACTAATAAACTTTCATCGCCACCGTTTTTGGTGACAAACCCTAGGCGACGGAACGACGCCGCAATTTCGGCAGAATTCTGCGTCACAATCGCAGTCGTCAACCGTGCCATCTCAGCGGGAAACTCTGGCGGCAAATCTTTGGTTAAACCAAAGTCAAGAAACACCAATCGCGGTCCGGGCTGGACGAGCAAGTTACCGGGATGCGGGTCGGCATGGAAAAGTCCATCTAATAAAATTTGCTGTAAGTAGGCTTCGGTCAGTTTCTGCGCCACAGCACGCGTATCGATTCCAGCGGTCCGGAGTTTCTCGACCTCGGTGACTTTGATCCCTTCCATGAACTCCATCACAAGAAGTTTCTTGGTCGTGTATTCCCAGTAGATACGCGGGACGAGGATTTCATCACCGCGCGCGGCAAAATTACGTCCGACCGTTTCGGCATTCTTTCCTTCGTTGAGAAAATCCAGTTCCAACGGGATATAGCGACGCAGTTCGCGAATGACAAAGCGGAAATCGAAACGCGGTTCGATCCGTGCCAGCCAGTCGACAAAGAAGGCAATATTCTGCATGTCCAAGTCCACCAGCGCCGCGATATCAGGATATTGCACTTTCACGGCGACTGGCCGACCATCACGAAGTAACGCCTTGTGAACCTGAGCTAGCGAGGCGGCAGCGACCGGTTCAGCAGCAAACGATGCAAAGACGTCTGCGAGCGGTTGTTTGAGTTCCGCCTCAATACATTGTTTGATGAGCGCAAACGGACGTGGCGGCACTTTGTCGTGCAGGCGAGAGAGGACTTCAATATATTCAGGCGGAAGAATGTCAGCCCGCGTGCCGATGAATTGACAGGCTTTCACCAACCAACCTTCAAGGCGTAACGCCGTACGATAGATGAGCTCAGCACTGCGGCGGTGATGGCGCGCGTAGTGTTCACTCAGGCCTGGCTGTGAAATGAAACGATCGCGGAGTTGGATAAGTTTGTATCCACTGTAAATCCGCACGACCATTTGTGCGACGGTAAGAAACCGAGCGAAGCGTACCCTACGGGTCAGTGAATTCTGGCGGTGAGTGTTCACCTCCATTGCGTTTGTCATGCACACACCCTCATTCGTTGCTTTCCCTCCTCCTTTTCGGCAACATCATAGGTTATCTTAGCGAAACTCGACTAAGGACAAAGTACCCAGCAATGAAACTCACAGATATCCGCGAACAACTCTCCCCAGAAATGCAGGAGCTGAGTAGCAAACTTCTGCAGCTCGCCAATGCCGCGGGGCAGACCTTAAGAAAATCGACCGAGGTCGCACAGGAACTCGCCAAAGACCCCTTTACTGAACCTACCAAGCAACAAGCGACCGTTGCCGAGTTGCTCATCATCCTGCTTCACACCTGTGACCGCATTGCATCAGTAGCGTTTCAAACAACGGTAGCAGAGCAAACAGCCACGACATTACACATGTCTTTTATGACGGCGCTCGTCGGCGCGACGATTCCCGCATTCGTCCAAGCTGCCTGTCCCGATGAAGACGAGGAAGAGCAAGAAGAAACACAGGCGGATTTACTCCACCTTTATAACACGCGGGCCATACAGTACGGCTTTTTTCCGCTGAGTAGCGGAAAAACTGAGCACGAGCATGAACCGTTGTTGACTCTTGGCGGTATCCGTTTGGCCGAAGCGCTCGAATGCCCGGAAAATGCGGAAGTGACCCTGCACGGTATAGAAATCATCATCAATGCTCTAGCGACGTTACGTACGAAGTTACCGTTGAAGGAAGCGATCGGCAAACTGATTGCAGGTGCATCGTAGGGTGTGCCACACCGATCGCCCTTCAAGAAACTATGCCGATAGTGGTAACATCAAAACCCTATGGAAAGCACAACTCCCATCCCATCAACATACCCATCTCCCAACGCCGAATGGCTCGAAGCCAACGGACTCGGCGGGTTTGCGTCAGGAACGGCCAGCGGCATTCGCACTCGCCGATACCACGCATTGCTGGTCACTGCGGTAACACCACCAACTGGACGCTTTGTCCTGGTGAACGGGTTCGACGCGTGGGTGGACACCCCCAACGGCACGTTCTTTCTCTCTTCACAGCGCTATGCGCCGGATGTGGTTCATCCTGATGGTGCACAACGAATCGCATCATTCACCGCCGACCCGTGGCCTTGCTGGCGTTTTCGTCTCGACGATGAAACTATAATTGAACACGAACTGTTTGCTTGTCACGACACCGCAGTCGTTGCAATGGTGTGGCGACTGCAAACTCCACGAACGGGAGTCACACTTTCTGTACGTCCGTTTTTCTCGGGCCGCGATTATCATTCGCTACATCATGAAAATTCAGCCTTTCGCTTTGCGGTCGAAACGCAAGGTGAGCGGCATAAGTGGCAGGTATACCCTGACGTCCCTGGTGTACAGGCGGTATCTAACGGTGAGTATCTGCATCAGCCTGACTGGTATCGCAATTTCACTTACAGCGAAGAGCAAGCACGGGGGCTTGATCATACGGAAGATCTCGCCACTCCTGGGATGTTTCGTTGGGATCTCTCAAACGGTGAAGCGATATTGATTCTTGCCGCCGAAGGTCACGAGAATGGCGCTCTGCCGCCAGAGTCCTCGGTGCGGCAAATTTTCAAAACGTTCCGCACTTCTGAAAAGCGCCGACGTAGTCGCTTTCCCTCGCGCTTGTATCGTGCTGCTGATGCCTATCTTGTTCAGCGAGGAGCCGGTAAAACACTCGTTGCTGGCTATCCCTGGTTTACTGACTGGGGACGAGATACCTTTATCGCGTTACGTGGCCTCTGTCTGGCAACTGGACGATTGAACGAAGCCCGTGACATTCTGCTTGCGTGGGCTGATACCGTCTCAGAAGGCATGCTGCCAAATCGCTTCCCGGATCAGGGCGACTCCCCTGAGTTCAACGCCGTCGATGCTTCACTGTGGTACATCATCGCCGTACATGATTACTTGCAAGCCATCGAAACCAAACGCCGTCGGCTTTTACAACGCCACAAGAGAACCTTCTGTGATGCGATTGAAGCGATTCTTGCTGGGTATGCAGCCGGAACACGGTACGGCATTCGCCTTGATACAGATGGGTTGTTAGCTGCTGGCGAACCAGGACAACAGCTCACGTGGATGGATGCGCGCGTGGATGGGCATGAAATCACTCCACGTATTGGCAAACCCGTGGAGATTCAAGCCCTGTGGCTCAATGCGCTCCACATCGCCACTCGCTTTGCCGAACGCTGGCAAGACGTGTTGGCGCACGGCAGTGCTGCTTTTCAGCAACGCTTCTGGAATGAAGCAGGTGGTTATCTGTATGATGTTGTCGATGTCGATCACCAGCCTGGCACCGTAGATCCCACCTTCCGACCGAATCAGATTTTTGCGCTTGGCGGCTTACCAGTCCCACTCTTTGAAGGAGAACGGGCTCGACGTATTGTGGATGCGGTAGAAGAACGTCTCTGGACTCCGCTGGGGTTGCGTTCGCTGGCTCCTGGTGAACCTGGCTACACCCCACACTGTACTGGGGGTGTACGGGAACGAGACAGTGCCTATCATCAGGGCACTGTGTGGCCGTGGCTCAGCGGTCCATTTGTTGAGGCGTGGGTTCGTGCCCATGGGAATACGTCAGAGGCAAAGCGTGAAGCCCGCGAACGTTTCCTCGCCCCACTGCTTACTCATTTGGATGAGGCTGGTATTGGCCATATCCCTGAAATCGCTGACGGCGACCCACCTCACACACCGCGCGGTTGCCCGTTTCAGGCCTGGTCGGTGGGAGAGGTGTTGAGGCTTGAGTTGGGGGTGTTGGCGGAAGAGGCTCTGAAATAGCAGTATTTCGATCAGATCGCACCCTTTTGGTTGGACAGCATCAACCTTGCAGACACTTGTTATTGACTGGGTGCAGTTCGCTGAGCTGCAAGTACAACGTCAGCCCACGGGACATTATCTCCCCACTGTTCCAGGAGCGTTACTTTTTCCTCAAGGAATGTAGGAAGAGCACCGAGGACATCCTGCGGTGTTGGCGCGCGAACCGCATCCGGGCGAGTGACGAGCCAGGACATCACTTTTTGTACCACAACCTTTACTGTTCCATCGTGATGGTGTGGATCAAACGCAGCAAGATCGGAAATAAAACTTAGGTACTGATGGCCTTCAGGAACGAGTATTAACCAGTCGTGCTGTTTCTTCGGACTACGCTGAGTATAGCGTCGAGCCATCGCAATACCCAATTCAAGCGGCATGTTGAACCGAGCGAGTCGTTCCTCTCCTTCACCAGTGCATCTTGACAGATCGTGAATGGAATACTTTGAAGAAAAGATCGCCTGCGTAATACGCTCCATGCGTGGCACTGCCACGCTTCCGGATTCTAACGCGCTTCTTGGCAGAAAACCGCAACAGAGCGTCGCAAACACAATCGCCTCAAAGAGTGGAGCAAAATCATGATCGAAGGGGCAATTGATAAAAACCGAAGTCGCTGGATCGGTTTGCAGGCTGCCTTGGCCAAAATGTTCTCGGGTGCTTTGCGCCACGTACTCGCCCGTTTTACGACTGCTGGATTTTCATCGCTTGTGCAGCTTTTTCGATATACTGAAGCCGCTCGTGGCGCTTTGCTGGATCTTCTTCTTCGATCGATACGAACTCATGCGATGCAGACTGCTCATCTTTCAAAAGGCTAATCAATTCCGCGATAGCCCGGTCCCATTCTCGCCGCGGATTCTTCACTCTGAGTCCCTGCTTATTTGACAAAAAACTCGGCAATTCTGCATTCTGTAACAGCACGGGAACCAATCGCTTATCGGGATTCTCCCATTCCGACTCCAAAGCAGTACGCCATTCGAATTGCTGATTCCGGTCAGGTTCACCTCTAGCGTCAACAATAATAATGACAGCATCAGCCGACTTGACCGTTTTCTCGATTTCGCGTTGCCATTCTGTCCCTGTCGCAAGATGCTTGTCAGTCCAGGGAGTTCCTAGTCCAGTCGCTGCAGTTGATAACCCATGCGCGTCCAACTCTTTGACAAGCTTTTCCGCTAACTCAGCGTCCCGAGTAGCGTGCGAAACAAAAACTTTTTTAACGTCGCTCATAAGGAAACCTCACCTCTCTAGCGTAATGATGCTAGACTTGTCGGGCGTTCGATAAATAGGCTCAATAGTCTGGTTTACTCTACGCTGGTTGTAGAGGCGTTCGCAACTACTTTCATCCTGATGCAATGAGACCGTCACGATTTCTTTGGCACGGCGACAATTCGCTCCCCATTCCGCCAACGCTGAACGGCACCAGGTATGTCCAACACCTGCAGAAGGGCTTCGGTCAGATCGTACGTCCGGCCATCTAATCCGGCACAGGTCGCACTATCGCACAATCCACTGAGTACGGCGTTGCCCATCATAAACGCATAGGCATCAGCTGGAATCTGTGGAGGAGAAAGGCTGTGACCATACGCCTGCTCACACACATCACGACGGAGCGAGTTCCATCCCCGGCATTTAAGTGGTCGTGCGGTATAGGCCATGCATTGATTGTTTTGTAAGAGTGCGCAAGGAATTGGCGGGTTGCCAGCAGCGGGAGATGTGGGATTTTGCTGCCGTTGTTGTCGATCAGCAAGCCGTTGCCGCAGAGCGTCTAACGCCTCAGACGAACAGTGTGTACGGAGCCACTCAGCCAGGTACACC
>Ga0081539_10003871_pt1 | contig 17503 bp, 11 predicted proteins | sample TabmetS4T2R2_FD_71023 | JGI IMG/M metagenome (GOLD analysis project Ga0081539, IMG submission 71023) | Tabebuia heterophylla rhizosphere microbial communities from the University of Puerto Rico - S4T2R2 | ecosystem: Host-associated > Plants > Roots > Rhizosphere ...
AGCCTGCCGCAATCCAAATCCTGCCCGATCCGGATCGGCTGGATGGTTCATCGACTGCAGGTACGTTGGATGGCGTAAACTGCGTTGACACGGCGGTATTAGCTGGTTTCGTCGCAGCAGGCCCGCCAAGCCATGGGCGAGTGGAGAGGATTCTCTCCCGTTGCTCGCTCGGCGATGGAATGTTAACGCCAAAGCTCTGTAGGGTGGCCTCATCGACAACTTCGCCACCGAGGTAGTAATTTACAAGTGACTTGTCCTCTGTTTCGACGAGGATCGTTTCCCCGTCGTAGTGGGGGAGCCGAGATAGCTCAAACTGGTCACTGGCGATCTCTGGATTCAATATTACGTGATCGAGTGTATCAACTTCAGTGTAATTAGCCCCGGGAGCGTCTACGGTGTATAGCGTCAGCTCGCGACGCGTTGGGAACCAGATGTCACTCTCGATCTTGCTGAGGGAAACCTCATCGATTGACATCGGATGGCCACCGCTCGAAACGGCCCGCCGCGTGACGAGGTACCCGCGCGTGCTATCAACAGTGTATTCAGTCAGTATCTCTTGCCTGTTGTCACCTGTCTTAGGGAGTGCGACGATCGCGACCTTGAGTTGTTTCCCGTCGTTAAGACGTTCGACAGCATCGAGCTTCATCTCCACGGGTGCGTCGGGACTGGTGTCAAAGAATATCTTGCAATAATCGACGATGCGCGGAGGCAAGTGAATCGAGGCTTTGCCTCGCAGGTGTGCCGGCATTGGTCGACCAGGGTCCCACGTGCATGCGTGAATTGGAGACAGTTCCTCAGCATACGCGGCAACGCGATCGTTAATAATCGTGACAAATTCTACCGGGCGTGTGCCACCCTCAGCGGGGTAAGACCTTTCCTCCGTCGACCACACCTTCCCCCCGTCGCGTGTGACCGCACCAGTAACAGTTTCAGATCGCGGAGGATCCTGTTGCTTCCAGTGGCACTCTCGAGAATAACGGTAGCCATGACGCGCGATCCGGTCAGTCGCGGCGTTGTTCTCCGTGAGGATCAGTTGAAAGAGATCGTGGTCTTCCGGCGGTATCGGGTCGTTGGCGTCAGTCGCGGCTCCCCAGACACGAACGGTGGGCGCACAAACTGCACACACGCTGACGAGCCAGGCAACGAGGCTAGAGAGGCTACCGGTGGACACAGAGGCACCCCGAACGCGCAAACCGAGAGTGGAGGCGGTGTCTGAAGGAGCGTACTTGTTGGGCGCTGCTCCTTCGTTAAACATATGACGAATACGCGAACTAGGCAAATGTTTTTGCAGCATTCTCGCGCCTCGATCGAGGCGATTTTGTTTTGGTGTGCTACATATCTTGGTCGTGCCTGAAGACATTAAGAACTAAGTGTGAACGACGGTCTATGCGAATCCTCTTCCTCAATCCCGTCGCCCAGCTCGGCGGGGCCGAGCGGATCTTGCTCGACCTGATCGCGGCCGTGCGCGCACGTGCCGGGAACGAGCACGAGATGCACGTCATGCTGCTCGACGACGGGCCGCTCGTCGCACAGGCGGAGCGCGCGGGGGCGGATTGGGTGCACGTGTTGCCGATGCCGGCGGCCGTCGCTTCGATGGGAGAGAGCGGTGACGCGGGGGCGGTCGGACTCGCGGTGCGCGGCCTGGTCGCTTCGCCGGCGCTGGTGGCGTACGTGCGACGCCTGAAGCGCGCGATCGGTGAAGTCGATCCGGACATCATCCACTCCAACGGCGTGAAGACGCATGTGCTGTCGCGGCTGATCGTTCCTCGCGGGTCGCGGGCGAAAGTCGTGTGGCACGTTCACGACCTGCTCGGGCAACGGGCGGTGATGGGGAAGCTGTTGCGGCGGTTCGCGGGTAGGACCGACGCAGCGATCGCAATCTCGGAAGCGGTCGGAACCGATGCTCGCGCGGTGCTACCGCGGACGAAGGTGCATGTGGTGTTGAACGGGATCGATGTCGAACACTTCGCGCCGGGGAATGTTGATTCCCAATGGTTGGATCACGTTTCGCTGGATCCGGTCGCGCAGCGACCAGCGTGTTCAGAGACGACGTCGGACCGAGTTGTGCGCGCCGGACTCGTCGCGACATACGCGCGGTGGAAGGGACAAGACCAGTTCATCGACGCGATCTCGCGCGTCATGCGCTCGCGAAGCGAGGACGCAACGCCCGTGCGGTTCTATATCGTCGGCGGCCCGATCTACTCGACGGCGGGGTCGCAGTTCTCGCGGGAGGAACTGCGCGCGAGGGCGTCCGAGGCGGGCGTCGCGTCGCACGTCTCGTTCGTCGAGTTCCAAGCCGATCCGCGCGACGTGTACCGGGCGCTAGACGTGGTCGTGCACGCGAGCACCCGGCCCGAGCCGTTCGGGCGGACGATCGCCGAGGCGATGGCTTGCGGGCGGGCGGTGGTCGTCTCGCGGGCCGGTGGGGCGGCGGAGTTGTTCGCCGACGGTCAGGATGCGTTGGGATTCGAGCCGGGGAATGCCGATGACTTGGCCAGAGCGGTCCAGCGGCTGATCGATGATCCGTCGCTGCGGGCGCGGCTGGGGTCAGCAGCCCGCGAAACTGCCCAACAGCGGTTCGACCGGCGTCGGATGGCGGACGAGGTCATGTCGGTTTACCGGAACCTGGTCGGCGAAACTGGGTAATCTGCCTCGTTTGCAGCAGAACGGGCCGACGGATTTGACTTGGAATAGCCTTGACGGCTGGCCGACCGCGGTCGAAGATACGCGGGTCAATCGCGAAATCGAAGGGAGCAATGGGGCGAATGGCAAATACACGGCGAACCATCCGGCGGGGGGCCATCCTCGCCTGCGTGCTGCTGGGCTTCGGCGCCAGCATCGTGACGGCCGCTTCGATCGCGACAGTCGTGAGCCTCGACCCGTTCACGCCGGTAAGGGCGCCCAGCGTGCAGCTGCCCAGTACGCAAACGGAGCAGCCGACCGGCCCCTTCACGCTGACGCCGCTGCCGAGCCGTCCGCCGATCCGCGACCCGTTCCGGCCGCCCACGCGCAGCCCGTTCATTCCCTGAGTTCTTGGAAGTCTCCGGTTAGCACGCTCGCCGCGCGGGATCATTGCGCGCCGGGCGCAGCGACGCCATCGACACGGATCGATACGGGAGCCATCGAACCGCAGGGGCGCGGGTGTCGTCTTGTCTACTGAAACGCTTGGCGCGCTTATCGGACGGCCTCCGCGCGCGCAAGACTTCTGATATCAGTTGACCGAAGCCAGTTCGCGGGTAAACCTTTCGGTTCCGAGCGTCGTGCGCGTGGGCTCATCCGCCCGCGCGCGACCGAGCGCCTCGCGCGCGGGACACACAGGGGCCACGTCCGACCGGTCCGAGAGTGGGAAGTCTGAGTTATGACACAGTTCTCGCGGAACACGCAGATCGACCCGATCGTCACTGGCAACGGCGCCGACGCGGGCGCCGGCCCGGGCGCGGGTCTGCCTTCGCACGGCGGTCTGGATTGGCCGCGCCGCAACCCACTGGTGTCGGTGTGGAACCACCGTTGGATCGCGCTGGTCACGATGCTCGTGGTCGTCGCCGCCGCCGTCGTGCAGGTCGTGCGCGCCAAGCCGCTGTACGAGGCGAGGGCGCGGCTGACGGTCGAGCGGACCGGCCCGCGCGTCGTGGCGAACGACCCGTCGGACGTTTCGGGCCAGACGCAGAACTACCTCAACACGCAATGCGAAGTCCTCCGCAGCCGCAAGATCCTCTCGGCCGTGGCCGAGAACTCGCACGTCGTGTCGCTGCCGACGTTCGAGGGGCAGGCGGACATGATCGACGTCATCCTCAAGCAATCGGTGACGGCAAAGGTCGAGCCGAAGAACGACATCATCGCGGTGTCGGTGAAGTCGCCGCAACGACAGGACGCCGCGCTGTTGGCGAACGCGATCGTCGAAGCGTACAAGTCCGACCTCGAGAGTCAGAAGAAGAGCTCGGTCAAGCAGGTGGTCGAGTTCTACGAGCGTGAGAAGCGCAAGAGCAGCGAGGATCTGGACAAAAAGCGGCAGAAGCAGCTCGAGTTCCAGAAGGCGGCATCGGACTTCGTGGTCGGCATGACGGGCGTCGCCAGTCCTCTGGTGGACGAGTTGGGGCGCTACTCCGCCGCGTTCGTCGACGCGCGGCTCCAGCGCATCAACGCGCAGGCGGCGTACGACGTGACCAAGGCGATGGAGAACGACCCGGCGAAGATCCGCCAGCTCCTCGACGGCCGCGCGTTCAAGAGCGAGAACGCCGACCTCCGCCGCCAGATGCGCGACCTCCAGCAGCGCTACGCGACGGTGGGGAAGACTTACCTGCCCAACTTCCCCGACGTCGGGGCGATGCAGACCGCGATCCACGAGCTCGAGCAGGAGCTGCAGGCCGAGGACAAGAAGACGTTCGACGCGTACCTCGCGGAGCTAGACGCACGGCTGATCACGCTTAAGAACAACGAGGTTCAGCTCGAGGCGCTGACCAACGCGGCCAAGAGCAAGGTCGCCGACCAAAACCTCAAGAGCGCCGAGTACGCGATCATCCAGTCGGAGGTCTCGTCGCTGGAGAAGTACGACGCGGAGCTGGGGATGCGCATCCGCGAGCTCACGCCGCTGAGCGACGAGGCGCTGGTCAACGTCAACATCATCGAGACCGCGCGCATGCAGGACGCGCCGCAGGTCGAGCCCGACGTGCAGAGGTCCGTCTTCATCGGCCTCGTCGGCGGGCTGCTGCTCGGCTGCGCGCTGGCGTTCGGGCGCGACCTGCTCGACCAGCGGCTGCGTTCGGCCGAGGAGATCAAGCAGGTCACGGGGCTGACGCTGCTGGGCGTCGTGCCGCACATCCAGGACGCCAAGACGCTGCCCGAGCGCGGTAAGCACCTACACGTCGACCCGGCCAGCGACGTCGCCGAGAGCTACCGCACCGTGCGCACGGCCGTGTACTTCGGCACGCCAGCGGGCACCGCCAAGACCTTGCTCGTCACCAGCCCCACGCCCGGCGAGGGCAAGAGCACGCTGGCCAGCAACCTCGCGATCGCGATGGCGCAGGCGGGCAACCGCATCCTGCTGCTCGACGCCGACTTCCGGAAACCGACGCAGCAGAAGATCTGGGAACTCGACCGCAACGTCGGGCTGTCGAACGTGCTGGCGGGGCAGATCGAACTGGAGCAAGGCATCCAGCGCACGCCGGTCCCGGGGCTCGACGTCCTGCCGTGCGGGCCGATCCCGGCGAACCCGTCGGAGATCCTCAACAGCCAGATGTTCGCCGACGTGCTCGACGAGTTGAGCAGCCGTTACGACCACGTGTTGCTCGACTCGCCGCCGGTCATGCCCGTGACCGACGCGCGGATCCTGGCGGCCAACTGCGACGTCACGCTGCTGACGCTCCGCGCCGAGAAGACGGCGCGCAAGGCGGCGGTGTACGCCCGCGACGTGCTCCGCGGCGTGGGTGGTCGGTTGCTTGGCGTGGTCGTCAACGACGTCCCGCGCCGCAAGGGGCTGTACGGCTATTACTACTCCGACGCCCAGCTCTACCGCTACGGCTACGGCTACGGCCGAAAGAGCAGCGCCGCGGGCGAGGGGGCTGCGCCAACAGCATCTGGGAACGGCGCTTCGACCTCAACGACTGCAAAGGCGTCGTGACCGCGGCGAATGACGAATGACGAAACCAGAATGACGAATCAATGACCAAGCCCGAATGACGAATGGTGCACATCGCGCGCCCTTCGTCATTCGGATTTCGTCATTCGGAATTGATTCGTCATTCTGGTTTCGTCATTCTGGTTTCCCACTGATGCCTTCCCCGTCGTCACGAGCGCCGCTCGCCGCCACGCAGCGGGCCCGGCTCGCGCAGTTCGCGCCGCGCGTCTTCGCGCGCAGCGTGGACGCGCACTGCCACGTCCTGCCCGGCGTGGACGACGGGCCGCGCACGATGAATGACGCGGTCGCGCTCGCCCGCCTGCTCGTGCGCGACGGCTTCACCGACGTCATCGCCACCCCACACGCGCTGGGCCGGTACGACGGCTACAACTGGGCGCCCGGCGTCCGCCGCGCGGTCGCGGAGTTCCAGGCGGAGCTCGACGCGCAGCGCGTCCCGCTGACCGTTCACGCCGGCTCGGAAGTGCGCGTGGACGAGCGCATCCCGCGACTGTTGAAGACCGACGAGGTCCTGACCCTCGCCGATACGAAACGCTTCGTACTTCTGGAGCTGCCCACGAGCATGACCGTTTCCGCGGACGCGGTCATGGGCCTGTTCAAGGGCGCGAGCGTGACGATCGTCCTCGCGCACGCCGAGCGGTACGACATGCTCCGGCGAGACCCGGCCGGCGCCGAGGCGTGGGTCGCCGCCGGCGCCGTGCTCCAGGTGAACGCCGCCAGCTTGGTCGGCGACGGTCCGGACGACTCGCGCGACGCCGCGTTCCTGTGGATCGAGCAGGGCTGGCTGTCGATGCTCGCGACGGATGCGCACAGTGTCGGCTCGCGCCGCCCGCGCATGACCGAGGCGATCGACGTGCTGATGAAAGAGTTCGGTGAGGAGATCGCGCGGACGCTCTGTTTGGACAACCCGGCCAAGCTCCTGCCGCCGATTCAGGGCCAAGCGTAAGGTATAATCTTGGCGGCGAGGTGACGCGCATGACGATCAAGCTACCGCCCGAACTCGAAACCAAGCTCAAGGCCGCCGCGTCCGCGAGGGGCGTGGACGCGAACGAGTACGCGGTGAAACTGATGGACCAGGTCCTATCGAGCGACGGTGGCATAGACGATGTGCCGGTACCCGACGAGGCAACACTGGCCTTGCTGGACCGTTGGGACCGCCGCGACGCGTCAGACGATCCGGCTGCTGTTCAACGGGCCATCCGCGAGGCCGAAGAGTTCATGCAGAACCTCGACCGCAACCGCCGCGAGATGGAAGGACCCAACGCGCGGAGGTTGTGGCCTTGATCAAGACGATCGTCCTCGATTCGACGCCCCTCGGCCTGCTCATGCAGAAGAAGCACATCCCTGCCGCGAACGCGTGCCGCGCTTGGGCGCGATTACAGGCGGGTCGAGGCGTTCGAATCGTGGTCCCCGAGATCGTCGACTATGAAGTGCGGCGCGAACTGTTGCGGCTGAATAACGTCGCAGCGGTCGCCGAGCTCGACGCGTTCAACAGTGCGCAGCCCGATCGATATCTTGCGTTGAACAGCGCCGCGGTCCGGCTCGCGGCCGACCTGTGGGCGCGCGCTCGTCAGCGTGGTCAACCTACCGCCGATCCGCATGCGCTGGACGTCGACGTGATCCTCGCAGCGCAAATACTGGAAGCGGGTCTGCCGGCCGGCGAATTCGTCGTCGCGACGTCGAACCTTTCACACCTGAGCCAGTTCGTCGCGTCGGAGCTCTGGACCAACCTCAACTGAGCGGCACCGGCGTGCGCCGTTCTGCCACCGCGCGCTCACAGCGGCGACGGCCCCACGACCTCGAGGTTGTACTTCGGCCCCAGCTCGTTGAGCCTTTGCATCATCAGCTCTTCGCTGGGCATCGAGCCGTCCGGCAGCGGGGCGCCGTACTCGAAGAAGCCTTCGATGTCGCCGGGCGTGAACAGGACCAGCAGCTTGGCCTGCTCGTCCGAGGTGTTCTTGAAGCAATGCGGCACGCCGCGGGGGACGAACACGCTGCCGCCGGCGCGGCGCTTGAGCACGCGGCCGCCGACGGCGAAGGTGATCTCGCCCTCGATGACGTAGAAGAACTCGTCCTCGGTGCGGTGGACGTGCAGCGGCGGCCCGCCGCCGGGCGGCTCGGTCGCCTCGATCGAAAAGTGCTGCCCGTCGCTGGTTGCCGGCGTCGAGAGGATCTTGTACACGCCGCCGCCACAGCCGTAGCGGATCGTGTTAATGCGGTTGGGCATTGCCTTGGTCTGGGGCAGGTCGAGCGTCTGAGTCATGGCGCGTCCTCCGATTGGTTCCCGAGCATCGTGTGACGGGTCGGGAAGATAGAGAGGTCCGCCGGACGACGGAATTGCCCTGATAGGGGTCAAGCGCCAAACCGGGGCAGCGCGCCGGTATTCCGGCGCGCTGCCCCGCGGATACTTCGGTGAAGTGACGGTGAGAGATCCGGAGCTTCGCGGAGTACCGCTCAGCTCCGGCGTTGCGGGAGTGCGTGCCGGTCGCTACCGCACCGCGCGACGGCTTCGTCGCGCGACGAGCGCGAGTCCAGCTCCTGCCAGCACCACACCCGTCGCCGGCTCGGGGACGGCGGTCTGGATCTGGAACCCGTTCACCGGCGCCGTGCCGAAGTGCGTGCTGTGGAAGGTCACGAAGAACTGAATGTTGCCCGACGCGTCGGACGTCTCGCTCATCAGCGTGTAGGCGACGCCCGCGCCGTCGCTGAGCCGGCGGGAGCCGGTGGCGGCGAAGGTCTCAGTCGTGAAGCTCTGGATGTTGCCGGGGAGGATGAAGGTGGTGCCCTGGTCGCCGGCGGCTTGGTCGCCGGCGCCGTAGAAGGCCAGGTCATAGGTCGTGTTGGGCGCTAGGCCGGAGACGGTCGTGAGCTTGCCGTCCATGGCGAGGTAGTCGGTCATGAGCGGTGCGGTGCCCGCGTCCATGGGCGACCCGCCGGCCTGGAGGCCGCCGAAGTTGGACGAGTAGGTGATGGCCGCGCCCGAGGCGGCGCCGGTGGAATCGACCAGCGGCACGCCCGCGCCGCTGCCGCCGGCCAGGCCGTTCCACACGTCGCCGGCCGCGCCGAACACGGCCGCGCCGGTTTGCACCGGCCCGCCGCCGGGGCTGAAGTCGACGCTGATGAGGACGGCCGAAGCGCTGCGGGTGGTGAAGAGTCCGCAAGCGGTCGTGAGGATCGAGGCCGCGAGGATCGAAGCGCGACGAGTGATTGCGTTGTTCGATGACATGGTTCCCTGCTGAAGGCTTGAGTTGTCTGAGTTGCTGGAGACGCTGAGGCGGGGGTAGGTCGGCCACTCTTGGCCGACATGGGCGGACGTACTCGTCTGCCCATCCTGTGATTTCACGCGGATCAACGGCTCGACGGGTACGTCGAGCCGTGTCGGGCGGGAGTGCCCGACCCACCGTACCGGGATTCTCGGCACGGCGCGCCCGCGCACGTTCAACAGTAGTTGCGTCGCCGGCGCGCGCACGCGGCGAGCGCGGCGCAGGCAATCACGCCGACCGATGCGGGCTCGGGCACGGCGTAGGCGAGTTGCGCCTCCGGATCCCACGAGCCGGCGATCACCCACTGCGGGTTGCTGTACGCCGACGGGTTGCCCGGCGCGGGGTAGACGCCCGACACCGTCGCGTTGGCCGTATCGTTGTTGCTGTTGCGGTTGCCCCAGTAAGCGGGCCAACTGTAGTTGGGGTTGGTCGGGTCGGCGACGCCCGCGTAGCCGAGGCCGTACCACGGGTAATTCGCCTCGACCGCGAACAGGTTGAGCACGCTGTACGCCGCCGCCTGCGACGCGCTGAGCTGTTTCGACCAGCTCACGCGGCTGGAGACGTTCAGCGGGTTGCCGTTCTCGTCCATGCTGTTGAACTCGGCGTAGCGCGAATCCTTCGCGGGGTCGCCGTCGTTCTTGTTGTTGAACGGGTTCAGCTCGTTCCCGTTCCAGTTCAGCCAGCCGACGTCGCGGATCGCGGCGGCCATCTTGGTGTTGATGAAGACGGTGCTCGCGTCGCCGCCGGTCTGCGTCCATCCCCACGGGCGGCCGAGGTACATGTTGTTGTTCGGCGCGCCGCTGGCGCTGGCGGCGTTGAACGGGTCGATGACCGGGTTCCCGCGCACGCCCTGCGACTTGATCTCGCTGTCGAGGAACACGATGCCGTTGCTGGTGCGCTTGTCGGTGCTGGCGGCGGTGACGGTGCCGCCGGGGTGGTCGCCGTCCATATTGATCGTCGAGTTCTTAAAGACGGCCGTGCCCTTGGAGAAGATGAAGTCGATGTCGCCGCTGACGTAGCAGTTCTTGAAGTAGGAGCGGCCGTTGTCGACGTAGAGCGTGTCCTGGTAGCCGAGGAACTTGCAGTTGGCGAACGCGGCGCGGTCGCCGCCGGTGACCTTCAGCGCGACGCCCTGCGAGTTGCTGGTCTGCGACTGCCCGGTCGCGTAGTTGCCCTGGGGGCTGACGGCCTGGTGACCGACGTTGACGATGTACGGCGTATCCGTGCTGTTGGCGAACGTGATGCCCGCGGCCGAGACGTGGCTGCCCTTGATCTGGAGCGACGAGCTGCCGGTCGTGCCGATCGCGCCGGTGCCGGGGTTGTAGGCGGCGTCGAGCGTCGAGGTGATGACGACGTCGTCGGCGTTGCCGGTGAGGCCGATCAGGGCGATGTTGCTCTGGTTGCTGGAGAGCGAGACGCCGGTGTTGATCCCGTGGGCCGGGTCGTACGCGGTGTTGTACGTGCCGGGCGCGATGTAGATGCGGTTGATGTTGTTCGACGCCGCCCCGGACGGGACGCCGCCCGCCGCCAACGCGGTCGTGATGTTGTTGTACGCGCCGGCGTAGCTGCCGAAGGCGGCGCCGTTGACGCCCGCGTAGTTGGGATCGACCAAGTAATCGGCCGCGCGCGCCGATGACGGCGCGACGACCGAAGTCGCCGCCAGCGCCAGCGCAAAGAGGGCCGCGGTAGTTGAAGAAGCAGCCGCCACGAGCGCGCACCGTGGGCGCACCGTTTCCGCGCGATCCAGCATGTGGAACCTCCTCCAGACGGAGAGTGAAGTGGAATGGAAGCTTTTCTCGGTCGCCCCATAGCCACACGGAGAACGACCGATAATGTCGAGAGGCTAGTGTCGTCTGGCCGCGCGACGCCAGACGGAATCAAGTCCGATATTTGCCGATTTTCGGTCGCGCGGATGGACGCGATTCGCACGGACCTAGAACTTGTTCCAGTCGCGTGAGATTCAGTGCGTTTGCGATGAACGACTCGTCACGCAGCGGATCGCGATCCGGTCTCGCAGCGTAGCACGATGCAGTTCCGCGCTCGCTCGCACGCACGCGGAAATCACAAATCACAAATCGCAAATCACAAAGAAGCTCCAACGCGTGCAAAAGCGGAAAAGCTCCAAACGCGCCATTGGAGCTTTTGAATTGGAGCTTCTTTGTGATTTGTGACGTTGTGACTTGTGGGTTCCCGCGCGAGCGGCGCAACGGTGGCAGACCACGCCGCCGCACGTACACTGATGCCCACGCGCGACGACGGCGCCCGTCATCTCACAGGGAGTTCACGCGCCGATGCGCAGGTCCGCGGCACACGACGAATCGACCATGTCGCATCAGCCGAACGTCTATTTCGACCTGGTCGACACCGCCGACCCCGCGTTCGACGTGCCGATCGAAGCGATGCTCGTGGCGCTGCTGGCGGCCGGGCCGCTGACGATGGGCGCGGTGCAGCCGTGGAGCGAGACGATCGTCAGCGCGCTGGCGCTGGCCACGGGCGTGACGCTGGCGGTCAAGCTCCTGCGGCGCCCGGACGTGCCGTTCGTACGGTCGCGCGCGTACTGGCCCGCCGTGGCGTTCATCGCGCTCGTTGCGATTCAGCTCGTGCCGCTGCCGTCGGTGTTGGTGAAGCTGATCTCGCCGCACACGTGGACGGTGAAGAGCGATCTACTGGGCGAGCTTCCAGACGCGGCGCATCGGCTCAGATGGATGACGCTCAGCTTCTACCCGGAGGAGACGCTCCGACAGCTCAAGCTCGTCGTCGCGATGTCGATCGTGTTCGTCGTCGTCGTCAACACGATCCGCCGGGCGAGCCAGGTCCGCCGGCTGCTCGGGATCATCGCCGGGATCGGCGCGGCGTTCGCGCTGCTGGCACTGGCGCAGGACATCTACGGCGCCGAGAACATCTACTTCATCGTCCCCAACCGCGGCGGCTACACCGTCCGCGGCGGGCCGTTCGCCAACCGCAACCACTTCGGCCAGTTCATGAACCTCTGCATCGGCGCGGCGTCGGGGCTGGCGCTCGTGTTCGTCAACCAGCACTTCCGGCGCGACAACTACTCGCCCGAAGAGGTGCGGGCCAAGCTGCGGATGGACACGTTCCGCCCGGCGTGGTTCCTGCTGGCGACGATCGTGCTGGGGCTGGGGGCGGTGTGCCTGTCGCGGTCGCGCGGCGCGATGCTCTCGGCCGCGGTCGCGGGGACCGTCATCGCGATCGTGCTGGTCACGCGCCGCGGCGCGCACGGCCGCGGCTGGATCGTCGGGGCGATCGTCGTCTGCGTCGTCGCGATCGCGCTGCTCGATTACCAGGGCATCATGAAGCGCCTGACGACGGAGACCGGCGACAAGCTCACCGGCCACCGCGTCGAGCTGCTGCGCGACATGAGCGTCGCGTGGAAGGATTACCCCGTGCTGGGCACGGGCCTCGGCACGCACGCGACGATGTTCGGCACCTACGACCGCTCCGACTACCCGTACCTCGCGACGCACGCGGAGAACGAGTACGCGCAGGTCATGACCGAGACCGGCGCGGTCGGGCTGCTGATCGCGATCGCGTTCGTCGGCTTAGTGACCGCCGCGCTCGTGCGCGCGGTGCGGGGGGCGATGTCGCCGGCGTCGTCGGCGGCGCTTGGCCTCGGGTACGGTTGGCTGGCGATCCTCATCCAGAGCGGCACCGACTTCGGCCAGCACGCGCCCGCGAACGCGGCGCTGACCGCAGTGACGTGCGCGCTGATGCTAAACCTGTCGGAGCTTCGCGCGCGCGAGCTGGACGCGGTTTCGAGCGAGCTGCCGCGCCGCGGGCGGTTGTGGACGCGCATCGCGGGCGTGGTCGTGACCGCAGCCTTGACGGTCGCGATCGTGTGGGACGACGCGTACGCGTGGGCCGCGGATGAAACGTGGTCGGTCGTGCAGCGTATCGACGCGGACCTTCAGCGAAAGAACTGGGACGCGGAGAACGCCGAGTACGTGGACGTGCTCGAAGCCGCCGAAAAGGCGGCCCGTCTGCGACCGCGGAACATCGAGTACCACTACGGACTGAACTTCTACCGCTGGAAGGCGATCGCGCGGGCGCGCGACCCGAACACCGGCGAGCTGGTCTTCCTCGACCCGCTGCCGCAACACGCGGCGCGCATCGTCGATGAACTCCACTCCGGAAGATGGCTCGCGCCGACGCACGGGGCGACGTACCTGCTTGCCGGGCAGATCGAGCGGACCGTTTTGGATCGGAAACAGGAAGGTCGCAGGCACATCGAGCGCGCCGTGATGCTCAGCGGAGCCGACCCGATGGCCGCCTTTGTCGCGGGTGAAGTGGCGGCCGTGGATGGCGACATCGATGCTTCGCTGAAGTACCTGCGTCGCGCGGCACAGCTCGCCCCGAACCTGCGCGTCGACGTTGCCGACGTGTACTTCCGCACGCTCAAGCGGCCGGAACTGGCGCTGGAGGTCGCGGGCGATGACCTCGAGGCGCTTCACTTGCTCATCGCGAGGCTCGAAGCGATCAAGACGCCCGAAGCCGACGCGCTGCGGGCGCGAGCCGCTCAGCACGCGTTCGACGTTTTGAGCCGCCGCGCCGACGAGCCCGACGCGCCGGGCGACATCGTCGCGCGGTTTGCAGCGGAACTCGTTCGGCGCGATCAGGTCGAGCGGGCGCTCCCGTATTACCAGCGCGCCCTGCGGATGGAATACGGCCAGACCGAATGGCGGATGGGCTTGGCCAAGGCGTATGAGAAGCTCGGTCGCGACGCCGACGCGTTGCGCGAGGCCGAGTCGTGCCTGCGGCTGCGACCGCAAATGGCTGAGGCGTTGGAGATGACCGCGCGGCTGAAGAAGAAGGCGGACAGCGCGGCGACGACGCGCGGAAAGGGAGGGCAGGGCAGCGCGCCATAATCGATGGCGTGGACAGCAGGCCAAATTGCCGACTTCTCCGATGTTTCCCATGTTGCCACTCGTCTTAACGCCCAGTTTGGCATCACCATTACATTCTACCGCCCGAACTGCGCGCGGCTGTATTAGCCGATCCGGTCGTTACGGCCAGCATAGACGTTACCAGCGTCCGAGAATCGGGGCCGTCCCGGGGTCATCGCTCCGACGCACCGGCCGCGGCACAACGCTCGCTATCCGGGCGTGAGGTATAGTCGTATCGGCGCCGAACGCCGTGCGCGCGGCAGCGCAGAAATCGCATGATCGGCTCGTCGCCCGCCCGCAGTGGGCCGATGAGATTCTTGCGACTTTTCCGCTCGACGCTCGGCGGAGGCTGTGTTAGACCGATAATGTCAAGTCGATGTGGGTGCATCGATTCGCAAGTTTGTGAAGACGTTCGAGTCGCCAGCCGCGCGAGCCCCGCATGAATTGCGGGAGGCGGTGACGTTCTGTGCCGGCCGTGCGGATTGTGACGGTTGGACGAGCGTCGGCGCGCCCGAACGGGCAAAGCATCGAGATCGGGCCGGCCGCGGACGGCAAGCCGTGCGTCAGGATGGCCGAAGTTCGATTTGTGAGCGCCGGCGAGATATCGTACGAACACCCTGACTTTCACCGAAGCAGTCGTTCGCCGGAGTGCGCGTGCCAGTTGCCAGTGGTGGGTTCGTGACAGCAGATTGCGCGTGAGCCATCGTCCGAGCGACTCGGTTCGCGAAGGGCGGGGCCAGCGCGCCAGGCGTAGATCGGGGATTCGCGTGAGCGGTCCGCGAACGAGCGTCCGCGCCGTCGATCGGCGCTGGTAAGCTCTCGCGGTCTCGCGCGGGACCTCGGTCCACGCGAGCTTTCGCGGATCTCGCGCTGCGCAACTGTCGGATTGGCGCGCCAGGAGCCTTGCCAGATGCTTGACCGTAACCAGCAGCAGATGATCCTGCGGAGCCAGCAGCAGGCCGCCGCGTTGGCAGCCTACGTCCCGCAGGGGCCCGTCCTCCCGCCGGCGCCTCAACAGGAAGAGGCCGAGCCGAACGTTTTCGCCGCGATCTTCCGTCACGCCTGGATCGTGATCCTGGCCTTGGCTCTGTCGCTGGGCGCGGCGTGCGTTTACCTCAACCGAACTGAGCCGCTGTACACGAGTGCCGCACGCATCTACATCCAGCCAGCGTCGCAACGCGCCACCGAACTTCAAGCGGCTGAGCGCGGCAGCTACCTGTACACGCAGTGCGAGCTGATCAAGTCGCCGCCGCTCCTAAGCGCGCTGCTCGAGGATCCGGACGTAAAGAATCTGCCGGTGTTCTCGCAAATCCCCAGCCAGATCGCATACCTGCGCAAGCACGTCGAGGTCGAGGTCGGCCGCAAGGACGACATCATCACGATCAGCGTCGAGTCACCGAACGCTGCCGAATCCGCAACGTTGGTCAACGCGCTGGTGGACGCGTACATCAACGACCGCAAGACCAAGGCCGAAGGCACCGGCAACGCACTGCTGGCGCGGCTGGAGTCCGACAAGTCGAAGATGGAGAAGGAGCTGAAGGACACGCAGCAGCAGATCAGCACGATCCGCCGCTCTGACCCGAACCTCCAGATCCAAGGCTCTGGCGGTGAAAACCCGGCGATTCAGCAGGTACTGGTCGCGCAGCAAAACCTGATCGCCGCGCGGAACGCGCTGCGCGACGCTGAGCAAACCTGGGGTTCGCAGAACCGTAACATCCAAGCGCTTCAGCAACGAGCCGTTCAAGCGGATGACGATTACCGTTTCGCCCGCCAGGAAGCGCTCAAGACCTCGGACAAGCGGCAACAGATCGAGGCGCTTCAGGCGATCGAGACTTACGTGCGCCCCGAGTTGGAGAACCTTCGTCGTCGCATCAACGAGCTCCAGATCAGCGACGACGTTTACCGTACGATCACGCCCGTGATGGTCATCGAACCCGGCGAGGCGATCACCAAGCCGAGCTTCCCCAAGAAGACCAACACGCTCGCTCTAGCCGCCGTCGTCGGGCTCATCCTCGGTTCGACGCTGGCGCTGATCCGCGATCGGATGGACACGCGGCTTCGCACGATCGAGGAAGTGCAGGGGATCGTCGGCTTGCCGATCCTCGGCGTCGTGCCGCGGATGCCCGGTCGGCGCACCGCCGTCGCCCGCGCGATGGCCGTGCATTTGGACCCGCGCAGCGAGGTTTCCGAGGCCTACCGCACGATCCGCACCGCCGTCTACTTCAGCGGCCAAGGCATGGGCAACCGCGCCAAGACGCTGCTGGTCACCAGTCCCGAGCCCGGTGACGGCAAGACGACCAGCGCCAGCAACCTCGCGATCGCCATCGCGCAGACCGGCCGGAACATTCTTCTGCTGGACGCGGACTTCCGAAAGCCCACGCAGCACAAGAACCTCGACGTGAAGGACGCGGTCGGCTTGTCCAGCGTCCTCGCGGGGATCGAAAGTTTGGAACGCGCGATTCAGAGGACGGGCGTGGAAGGCCTGGACATCCTCCCGTGCGGACCGATCCCGGAAAACCCGAGCGAAATCCTGAACAGCCAGGAGTTCGGCGAATTGATCGACCGCTTGGCGATGAAGTACGACCACATTCTGTTCGACTCGCCGCCGGCCAACCTGGTGACTGATGCCCGGATCCTGGGTGCGGTGTGCGATGCGACGATCCTGGTGCTGCGTGCAGAAAAAAGCACGCGCAAGGCCGCCGAGCATGCGCGTAACTCATTGTTGAGCGTCGGCGCGAACGTCTTGGGCGTGATCGTGAACGACGTCCCGCGCGGCCGCGGGTACGAGGTCTACGGCGGGACGTATTACGGCATGCCGGAAATGCGGCACGCCCCGACGCCCGCCTCGCGGCGCGGCGGTAACGCGGATCACGGCAACGGAACGGACCAATTATCACGCCTACCAAGGTCAACGTCCGATGTGTCGGAATAAGGAGCGCTCCGTGCGCCCGGTGCGGCGGCGGTGCCGAAGCTGCGTCGAGCGTGAAAGCGGCGTGAAAAAGTTTGGCTTCGTCGACCTTGGAGTGAAACTTGCAGCGGACGCGTGCTCGGTCGGGAAGAAACCTTAGCCCCGAACAGGGCATGATGTGAAACCAGGAGAAACGGGCCGTAGATAAGGGTGCCTCAAAGCACCAGATCAAAGGCAGTTTGCAGGGGAAGCAGCGGAGAGACGCGAGCGAGAGAGAGAAAAAGGAGGCCGCTTCCGCGGCGTTAGGGAAGAAGTTTACGCGTGTGGGTGTGATGCAATTCGCCGGTCGTCGGGTCCGTAACGCTGAACAGTCAGGCGAGTCGTCGCACGGAGCAAAGGATTGTGTGTGAGCCAATTCGGCTGAGCTCCAGTACCGCGCGCGGGGACGCCCCGCGTGAAGAGGCTTGGTGAGGCCACCATGCTGCGAAGACCATTGACCAAGGACTTCAACTCACGGCGATTTCAGGGCAAGCGCACGCTCCAAAGCATGCTCACGCCCGAGCAGATGAACATCGCGATCCAGCGTGAGAGCGCTCGCGCCGATCGCAACGGCGGTGAGTTCGCGCTCGTCCTGTTCCGCGCCAAGACGCCCGACCGGCGGGCGCTCTCGTCGGTGCGATTGGCCCGCACGGTGCTCCGTCGCGTGCGCGCGACGGATGACATCGGCTGGTACGACGAGAAGCACATTCCCCCGCTCCTGCCCGACAACGCTGCCGCCGGCGCGTGGCGCCTTTCCCAC
>Ga0081539_10003872_pt1 | contig 17503 bp, 18 predicted proteins | sample TabmetS4T2R2_FD_71023 | JGI IMG/M metagenome (GOLD analysis project Ga0081539, IMG submission 71023) | Tabebuia heterophylla rhizosphere microbial communities from the University of Puerto Rico - S4T2R2 | ecosystem: Host-associated > Plants > Roots > Rhizosphere ...
GCTCGCCCTGGTGCGCGAGCTGGTGGGGTCGCGCCGTGGCTGACGCGCTTGCGCCGTGGCCGACGCGCTCGCTCGTCACGGTCGCGGCGAGCGCCGGGGGATCGTCCTGCGCCGCCGGGGGACCGCCATCAGGGCAGCGGCCGCCAGGGCGCCCAGGGCCGCTGCCGGCAGCGCCGCGTCGGGCGCCGCGCGGTACACCGGCAGCAGCACGAGCGGCGCCAGCGCGCCGCCCAGGAACAGCCACGCCAGCGCCATCGACGACGCGCCGCCCCGGTTGCCCGGCGTGCTCCCGGTCGCCAGCGAGTTGACGACGACCCGGACCGCGGTGCCCGCGACCCCGGCCAGGCCGACCGTCGCCGCGAGCCAGCCGGCGGCCGGCGCCAGGCCGGCCAGCACCACCGCGAGCGCCAGGGACACCAGCGACACCAGGCCGAACGGCCGCCAGCCGAGCCGGTCGAGCCCGCGACCGACGAACCAGCCGGTCGCCATCCCGCAGAGCCCGAAGGCGGCCATGACCAGCCCGCGGGCGTCCGGGCCGAGGCCGAAGTCGTCGCTCGCGCGCAGCGTCGACAGCAGCATGAGGCCGGACGTCGTGAGGTAGGAGAGCAGGGCCACCGCGCAGGTGAACGCCAGCCGGCGGTTGAGCAGCAGCCGCCACCGCGACCGCTCCGCGCCCGCCGGCCCGGCGTCGAGCGGCACGGCGTCCGGCGGCGGCACGAACGCCAGCAGCAGGCCGACCGCGGCACTCGCCAGGAACGCGGCACGCCACTCGACCGCGGCCAGGACGCCGACGACGAGCGGCGCGAACGACACGCCCGCGCCCTGCAGGCTGCTGAACCGGCCGAGCGCGCCGCCGAGCCGCTCCGCGGCGACGACCTCGGACAGCGCGGCGACCAGCAGCGGCGTGGTGAACGCGTTGGCCGCGCCCTGGATCGAGCGGCCGGCGAGGAACGGCACGATCCCCGGCGCGGCGAGGCACAGGACGGACGCCGCCGCGTACACCAGGTACGCCACCCGCACGCTGCGCCGGCGCCCGACGTGCTCAGCGAGCGTCCCGGAGACGACCATGAGGCCCGCGAACGGCACGAGGTAGGCGGTCATCGACCGGGCGACGGCGTCCACCGAGCTGTGCAGGCCCGCGGCCACCTCCGGCAGCATCGGCGTCACCATGATCCCGCCGAACGGGCCGAGGAAGCCGCCGGCGTAGATCGGCCACACGCGGCCGCCGGCGGCGGGCGGACGGCGTGATCGCATGCCGGCGAGTCTCTCCCAGGCCTCACCCGAGCGGGTGGCCGGGCCGCCGAGTGTAGGGCGAACGGCGGTTATGGGGCGCTCATGACCGCCGTTTGCCCCACACTCGCGCCGGATCACGCGCCCGGTAGCGTCGGCGGCATGCGCGTGGTGATCGCGGGTGCTCACGGGAAGATCGGGATGCGGCTCGGCCGCCTGCTGGCGGCGCGGGGCGACACGGTGGCGGGCGTCGTCCGCAACCCCGTGCACGCCGCCGACCTCGAGGCGATCGGCGTCGAGCCCGTGGTGCTGGATCTGGAGGCCGCCTCCGTCGACGACGTCGCCGGGGTCCTGGCCGGCGCCGACGCCGTCGTGTTCAGCGCCGGCGCCGGGCCCGGCAGCGGCGTCGCGCGCAAGGACACCGTGGACCGCGCCGCCGCCGTCCTCCTGGCCGACGCCGCCGAGCGCGCCGGCGTTCGCCGCTACCTGCTGGTGTCGTCGATCGGCGTGGAGGGCGTGCGCGGCCACACGACCGGCCCGGACGACGACGTCTTCCACGCCTACCTGGTGGCCAAGCTGGCCGCCGAGGACGACGTGCGCGCCCGCCTGCTGGACTGGACGGTCCTGCGCCCGGGCCGGCTCACCGACGACCCCGGCACCGGGCGGGTGCTGCTGGCGCCCTCGGCGCCGCGGGGCGCCGTCACGCGGGACGACGTCGCCGCCGTCCTCGTGGCGCTGCTCGACCGGCCGGGCACGAGCGGCCTGGTGCTGACGCTGGTCGGCGGCGGGACGCCGGTCGCGGACGCCGTCGCCGCCGTCGCCACCGACTGATCGGCTTGCCGGCTGCGCTCGACGCGCCAGGGTGGTCAGCGGTCACCGTCGACCCGCGTCCCCGAGGTGGTACGCCATGCGCAACCGCACGCCGATCAGTCCGCGCCGGTTCCCGAGAGCTCTCGCGCTGCCCCTGGCGGTCGTGGCGCTCGCCGTGCCCGCCGGTGCCGGTACGGCGGCGACGTCGTCCGGAGAACCCAGCGGCCACGGCACGCTGTCGGAGCGCGAACGCCTGGCCGACCGCCGCTTCGTCACGACCGGCCACCGTGCCTACGAGGTAGGCGCGGCCGACGGAACGTACCCGGCCACCGGGTGGCACATCCGCGGCGAGATGGGCGGCTTCTGGTCGCCGCCGGTCAAGCTGCTCGACGGGCTGTGGTTCGCGGTGGACGGGCAGTGGCTGCGCGCGTCGCGCTTCACCAGCGGCCGGGGCTACGTGGCGATGGACCTCACCGGTCCCGACGGGCTGCGCGTGCAGCGGGTGGACGTCGTCCCGGACGGCGGCCGTGCCACGCTCGTCGGCCTGACGTTCCCCGGCGAGCGCCGGCTCTCGCTCTCGGTCGACGCGCACTCGGAGCTGCTGTCCGCCTACCCGTGGGGCTGGACGACGCCGAGCCAGGCCACGGCGAACCTCCCCGACACCGGCCGATTCGACGGGCGCAACCTCGTCTTCCGGGACGCCGGCACGCCGCCGGTCCCGAACGCGCGGCCGCACGACTACGCCGCCGTCGTCGGTAGCGCGCTCAGCCCGGCCGGCCACGCGCTCGGCGCCGGCCACCGCGGGCCGCAGGAGCCGGCCGTCGTCTGCCCGGAGACCGACCCCGCGCCGGCGCGCTGCGACGACGGCCCGTTCGGCCGCGGCACCGGCGGCCGCCTGACCTACGACCTCGCCGTGCCAGCGGGCGGGCGGACGGTGTGGTTCGCCGTCGCCGGCTCCGACCAGGGGACCGGACCCGCGTACCGCGAGCTCGAGCAGGCGCTGCGCGCACCCGGCGCGGCGCTGGCCCGCAAGCTTGCCGACCGGCGGGACGTCGCCTCGCACAACCGGGTGCGGCTGCCGGGCGACCCGCTGCTCGCCGCGAGCGTCGAGTGGTCCGAGCAGAACCTCGCCGACTCCGTGCAGGAGGCGCGCGACCTGCGGCTCTTCGCCAGCCACGAGGGCAAGGAGTACCCGCCGCCGGTCGGCACCCTGCCGGTGGCCCGCTGGATCGGCGCCGGGTGGCCCGACTACCCGTGGATCTTCGCCACGGACGCCGAGTACACCGCCTTCGCCGCGGTGGCCGCGGGGCAGTTCGAGGCGATCAAGGCGAACCTGCGGACGCTGCGCGACATCAGCGAGGTGGTCAACGACCGCTCCGGCAAGGTCGTGCACGAGGTCACGCCCGACGGTCAGGTGTACTTCGGCGCCAACGAGGACCCGGGCAACACCGACGAGTCCGCGAAGTTCCCGAGCGCGGTGGCGCTGGTCTGGCGGTGGACCGGGGACGACGCGTTCCGCGACGAGATGTACGACTTCGCCGTCCGCAACCTCCGGTACGTGACCGGGCTCGACGCCGACGGCGACGGCTGGCCCGAGGGCCTGGGCAACGTGGAGCGGTCCGGCATGGGCGCGGAGAAGCTCGACGTCGCCGTCTACACGATCCGCGGGCTGCGCGACCTCGCCGAGCTGGCCGCGAGCCGCGGCGACACGGCGACCGCGGGCTGGGCCGGCGAGGCGGCGGCTTCGCGGGAGCGCCGGTTCGAGTCCGCGTGGTGGTACGGCGGCGACGCCCGCTCGTACGCCGACTCGCTGGCCGACCCGGGCGACGTCAAGGTCTTCCAGCGGCACTGGACCGGCCTGACGCCGGCCGAGGCCGAGCTGCCGGGTGGCCCGCTGGCCGCGGAGGGGCACGCGCACGAGACGCTGGCGCAGCACGAGCGCGACTGCTACACGGGCGAGTTCGGCCTGTACCACACCGGCACCGGACCGACGAGCGCCGAGGGCGGCAACCGCGGCCCGGCGTGCGACAGCGTGGTGTCCGCCGTGCAGTCCGAGCGCGCGACGTTCTCGCTCAACACGGCGGTGATGGCGGTCGCCGAGGGCAACTACGGCCGGCTCGGGCCGCAGCGCCGCTACACGACCGGCAACGCGCGGATCCAGCTCGACCCGTCGGTGTGGGAGATGCCCGGCGCGATGCCGGAGGTCGCGCCGTCGCCGGACTTCGTCGCGAACATCGACCGCGACTTCCTGAGCCGTTCCAGCGTGCTGCAGGCGTGGGGCGCGTACGGGATCCTCTGGCCGGTGGTGCACCAGCAGCTCGGCGTCGACCCCGACCTGGGCAGCGGCCGGCTCGCGGTGGTGCCGCAGCTGCCGCCGGGGCAGAGGCACGTCGCCGGGTACGACATCCGGCTCGGCAGCGGCGCCGTCGACGTCGTCGCGCGGCGTACCGGGCCGGCGCTGCGCACCGAGGTCACCGCCCGGCTCCGCGCTGCCCTGACGCTGGGCGTGGTGCTGCCGCCGGGTGCCCGGGTGGCCGCCGTCCGGCTGGACGGGCGCCCGGTCCCGTACCGGGTCGAGCGGACGGCGCGGGGTACGGAGGTGCTGGCCGCGGCCGGCGGCGGCGGCCGCCACGTGCTGACGGTGACGACGCGCTGAGAGCGCGGCCCCGGCCGGGTTTCTTTTGCACACGGGGCGTCCCTGCGATCGATAGATGCGCACAGGGCGTCCCCGTGCGCAAACACCCGGGCGGCGGCGGAGGCGCGGGCGAGCCTAGCCGCCGTCCGGCTCGGCGTGCAGCGCCCACTCGCGCTCGCCGTCGTGGACGGTGGCCGTGGGTGACAGGCCGGCGCGGCGGGCGACGGCTTCGGACGCCGCGTGGTCGGGGTGGACGTGGGCGACGACGTCGACGACGCCACCGGCGGTCAGCCAGCCCACGAGGGCACGCGCGGCCTCGGTCGCGTAGCCGCGGCCCTGCCACGGCGTCCCGACGACCCACGCGACCTCGGCCTTCCGCCCGCCGTCCGTGACCGTCGCCTGGACGGTGCCGACGGCGTTGCCGTCGGGCCCGCGGACTATCCAGTTGAACCACTCCTCCGCGCCGTCCCGTGAGTGGCCGGCGACGAGGCGCGCGTACCGCTCGCGGAGCGCGGCGGCGTCCAGCGGCTCGCCCCCGATGAACGCGTGGAGCGCCGGGTCGCCGAGCACGCCGGCCATCTCGTCGGCGTCGTCGACGGCCAGCGGCACGAGCACGAGACGCCCGGCGACGATCCGCTGGTCACGCGAGCGGAGGCCGGACACCACCGGCCCAGTATCCCGGCCCCCGGGCCCGGCACGACGTCTCGTCCGAAAGCCGCCACCACACACGGCTCCGGGCAGGGTAGACAGGAAACCGTGACTGCACGCGCCCACGACTTCGCACCCGCCCTCGACCGCGCCCACGAGCACGTCCTGGCCTGGCTGGGCGCCCTCCACGACCGCCCCGTCGCACCGCGGGCCACCGCCGACGAGCTGCTGAAGGTCGTGGGCGGCGAGCTGCCCGAGCGGGGCGAGGACCCCGCCGGCACCGTCGACGCCCTCGCCACGCTCGCCGAGCCGGGCCTCATGGGGATGCCGTCCGGCCGCTTCTTCGGCTGGGTCATCGGCGGGGCGACGCCGGCCGCCCTCGCCGCCGACTGGCTGGTCAGCGCCTGGGACCAGAACTCCGCGTTGCGCTACGCCACCCCGGCCGTCGCCGCGCTCGAGGAGACGGCCGCGGCGTGGCTCCTCGACCTGCTCCGCCTCCCCGTGGGCGCGGGCGTCGGCTTCGTCACCGGCGCCACGATGGCGAGCTTCGCCGGCCTCGCCGCCGCCCGCCACCAGGTGCTCCGGCGCGCCGGCTGGGACGTCCACGCCGACGGCCTCACCGGCGCGCCCAAGGTCCACGTCCTGGTCGGCGCCGAGCGGCACGAGACGGTGGACGCCGCGCTCCGCTACCTCGGCCTCGGCCTGCCGACGCCCGTGCCCGTCGACGACCAGGGCCGCATCCGCCCCGACGCACTGGCCGCCGCGCTCGACGACGTCCCGGACGGCGCCCCGGCGATCGTCTGCCTCCAGGCCGGCAACGTCCACTCCGGGGCGTTCGACGACTTCACCGCCGCCATCGCGGCGGCGCGACGCCGTCAGGCGTGGGTCCACGGGGACGGCGCCTTCGGGCTCTGGGCCGCGGCGGTACCGCGGCTGGCCCACCTCACCGCCGGCGTCGAGCAGGCCGACTCGTGGGCCACCGACGCGCACAAGACCCTCAACGTGCCCTACGACTGCGGCGTCGCGATCGTCGCCGACAAGGCCGCGATGCACGCCGCGTTCGGCCTCGACACGACCTACCTCATCGCCGACGAGACCGGCCCCGGCGACCTCCACGACCGCACGCCGGAGCTCTCGCGGCGCGCGCGCGGCATCCCGGTGTGGGCGGTCCTGAGGTCCCTCGGCCGCGAGGGCGTGACCGCGCTCGTGGACCGGCTGGCCCGCCGTGCGGCCGAGCTCGCGGACGGCGTCCGCGGCATCGAAGGCGCGGAGGTGCTCAACGACGTCGGCTACACCCAGGTCTGCGTCACGTTCGGCGACGACGAGCGCACCCGCGCGGTGACCGCCCGGCTCATCGCCGACGGGGACGTCTGGATGTCCGGCTCGCGCTGGCGCGGGCGTGACGTGCTGCGCATCTCGGTGAGCAACTGGTCCACCGACGACGCCGACGTCGCGCGGTCGCTGGCGGCGCTCCGCCGAGCCGCCGCGGGGGCCTGACCCCGGGTGCTCAGGCGTCGAGGTGGGCGAGGTCGAGGCGGGCGAGGCGAGCGGGGTCGCGGAGGATGTCCAGCGTCGCGATCCGCCCGTCCCGCACCGTGAGGGCGGCGACCGCGAAGAGCTCGCCGTCGAGCCGGGAGACGAAGCCCGGCCGGCCGTTGACGACCACGCGACGCACGTCGAGGCCGAGCTGCGAGAAGGCGACCGCCCGGCGGGCGACGCGCTCGGCGCCGCGGACCTCGACCAGGGCCCCGCTGCCGGTGTCGTCGCGGACCACGACGTCGGGGTCGAGCACGGTGACGAGGGCGTCGAAGTCGCCGTCGCGCGAGGCGGCCAGGAAGGCGTCGACCCCCTGCGGCTCCGCGGGCGCGCCGGCGCCGGCCGCCGGGTCCGCGTCCCGGATGCGGCGCCGGCCACGGCTGGCGAGCTGACGTGCCGCGTCGGGGGAGCGGTCGAGGACCGCTCCGATCTCGTCGAACGGAACCGAGAACATGTCGTGCAGGACGTAGGCCAGCCGTTCCGCGGGCGTCAGCGTCTCGAGCACGACGAGCAGCGCCAGGCCGACCGAGTCGGCGAGCACGGCCTCGTGCTCGGGGTCGGTGCCGTCCGCGCGCTCGACGACGGGGTCCGGCAGGTGCCCGGCGTCCAGCGGCTCCTCGCGTCGTGTGGTTCGTGAGCGGAGCATGTTCAGCGCCACCCGACCGACCACGGTGACCAGCCAGGCCTCGAGGTTGCCGATCTCACCGGCGTCAGAGCGGCTCAGCCGGAGCCACGCCTCCTGCACGGCGTCGTCGGCCTCGCTGGCGGAGCCCAGCATGCGGTGGGCGACCGCCCGCAACCGGGGGCGGTGCTCCTGGAACCGCTCTGCCAGCCAGTCGTCGTCCATGACCTCACGCGCGGACCTCAAGCGCGCCGGGGCGACGTCACGTTTCCGCGCCGCGGCGGGTCCTCCGGGTGTCGAGCGTAGCCGGCAAGGAGACGAGGAGACACTCATGACGGACCTTCAGGACGTCGCCGACCGGGTCGACATCGAGGCCCTGCGCGCCGAGTTCAGCGACGCGTCGCTGATGCACGACTGGGACCGTTTCGCGTCGCTGTTCACCCCGGACGCCGTCTGGGCGATGCCGCACATCGACGTCGAGCTCGTGGGCCGTGAGGAGATCCGCACCGAGGTCGAGCGCCTGCGCGGTACCTGGGCGTTCTTCGTCCAGACCGTGCACCCCGGCGTCATCCTGCTGGACGGCGACGCCGCGACCGGGCGCGCGTACGTCGCGGAGTTCGGGCGCTTCCGCGACGGCCGCTACCTCCTGAACTACTCGATCTACCACGACCGCTACCGGCGCACGCCGGACGGCTGGCGGTTCGTCGAGCGCCGCTACGAGATCAGGTACGTCGACACGACGCCGCTCACCGGATCCGCCCCCGAGGCGGCCCCGGCCTGACTCACCCGTGTGCAACAGCGAGGCGGTGGCGTCACCGGGGCACGGGCTCGATCGACAGGCGCACGCCGTCGCGGACGGTGGCGTGCGCCGCGTCGAGCACGGCCCGGCTCACCCCCACGCACAGCCCGCCGCCGGCGACGAGCATCGTGCTGCCGGTGAACGGCGCGTCGTTGAGCGTGCCGGTCACCCGCTGCTGCCGCCTGCCGAGCTCGGGAACCAGGTCCGGCGGCACGTCCACCACGGCCAGGCCGCCGGGTCGGTCCTCGCGCCACCGGCGGACGGTCCCGTCGAACGTCACGGCCATGTCGCGTCCCTTCGTCGGAAGCGATGGGGGCGTGCCCATGATGCCGGTCGCGGCGGCGTCAGCTCTCGACGTCGCCGACCGCCTGCCGGGCGCGGGCCACCAGGTCGTCGAGGCCGGGCGCGTGCGCGCCGTGCCAGTAGACGCGGCCGCAGGCCGGGCAGCGGGCGAAGTCGTCGAACTCGCGCCGGGTGCCGGGCTCGAGGCGGTCGGCGACGTCGGACTTCGGCACCGCCACGAGCTCGCCGTTGCACGCGGGGCACCGGGTCCACGGCGCCAGGGGTGGCGCGAAGCGCGCCAGGACGTCGCCGAGCTGCTCGTCCGCCGTCCGGCCGCGCACGTACGCCGCCACCCAGGCCGCCACCCGGGCCGGGCCGGCGGGACCGCGGGTGGCCGCCGGCAGGCGGCGGCGCATCAGCAGCCCCCGGTCCTGGGTGAGGAGGACGCGCGACTCCTCGGCCGCGCGCTCGGTGAGCGCGGCGTCGTCCGCCGCGCTGTCGTAGGCGGCGTCGAGCCCGAGCACCCGCAGCTGCCGGGCGAGCCGGCCGAGGTGGACGTCGAGCAGGAACCGCGGCGGCGTGGTGGGCGCCGGCTGCGGGCGCGGCACGGGCAGCACGCGCACGACCGTGCCCGCCCGCGGCCGGTCGTGCGGCGTCGCGGCCTCGCCGTCGGCGACCAGCGCGCCGACCTCGGTGAGCGGCACGCCCACCGACTGGACGACGTGCCCGAGCGTCGAGACGCCGTCGACCGGCACCAGGACGGCGTCCGGCCGCCGCCGGTGCGCCGGCCGGCGCAGGAACGCCCGCAGCTCGGCGCCGACGTCGAGGGCGACGACGGCCGCTCCGCCGCCCATCCGGGCATCCACTCCGGTGTCCTCTCCGGCGTCCACTCCGGCGTCCACTCCGGCATGGTCCCGCGCCGGGCGGTCCGGCGTGGCCGGGCCCTCGTGGCGGCGCTGACGTCGGCGGCCGCAGGACCGAGACGCGCACCACGTCCAGCCGCACGGGCTACGCTCCCGACCCGGCCGGAGCCGCGCGGCGGGCGCCGAGGACGGCGCCGACCAGGCCGAACGTGACGCCGATCACCGGGAAGATGCCGAGGCAGAAGATCATGGCGTCGACCAGGTTCGTGCCGACCGGGACGATGACCTCGCCGTCCAGCGACCGCCCGTCGATCGCGTGTCGGCGCAGCCCCTCGGGCAGCCAGACGGCGTACGTGAGCGGCATGGCCACGATCGCGGCCCACGCCACCGCCTGCAGCCCCGGGCGGAGCGACCGACCGGCCCGCCCCGCGACGTACGCCGGGACGAAGAAGGCGGCGCCGGGCGTGGCCGCCAGCACGAGCCCGAGCAGGACCGCGACCACGACCGGCGGCTCCTCGCCGAAGCGGTTCACCAGCAGGAACCAGGCCGCGAACCCGACGCCGGCGACGGCGCCGAGGTGCGGCGCCAGCCGGCCGTCGCCCAGCCACCGCGGCGACGTCACGGCCACGTAGAGGCACCCGGCCAGCACGGCGGCGAGGTACACGGCGGCCGCCGGCGGGAGGTACTCCGCCGCGTCCGGCTCGCGGCGCAGGAAGCCGACGGCGGCGGCGATCGCGGCCGCGACGCCCGCGGTGACCAGGGCCGTCGCGGCCGGCACCGGCAGCCGCGGCCGGCTCGAGCGGGCGACCGCCAGGACCACCATCGCGCCGACGAGCGCCGCGAAGGTCACGGCGAACACCTGGAGCCCGGGCACCGCCGCGCCGACGGCCGGCCCGGTGGCGACCACCGCCGCCCCGACGACGGCGGTCACGAGCGCGAGCGCCGGCCAGCCACCGGCCGGCGGCAGCCACAGCACGGCCCGTGCGCTGCTGAGCGCGAATCGCCAGCGGGCCGACCGCCCCTGCACCTCGGCCAGCTCGCCGAGCATCGCCCGGCCCCACTCCTGCCGGCGGTCGGGCAGTGCGGCGACGGCGGCCGCGAGCAGCCGCGCGGGCGGGTCGGTCGCGCCCGTGCCGGAGTCGGCCCGGGACCACCGGTGCCGCAGCAGCAGGCGCGCGGCGAGCACCCACAGCAGCGAGGGGACGCCGAGCTGGAGGACGGCACCCTCCGGCGCGGGCGGCTCGTCCGAGCGGGCGACGATCACGGCGTAGACCGCGACCCACGCCACCACGCCGCCCCGGACCACGGCGGCCTCGAACCTGCGCCGTTCCCGGCTCATGCGCCCTGCCACCCCTCGGTCAGCCCCGGCCGACGGGCCGGCGGCGCACCGCCGGCCCCGGTGACGGACGCGGCGGCGAGCTCGGTGGCCAGCGCCCGGCCGGTGCCGGTCAGCCGGTAGAGGTGGCGCGGCGGCCGGCCGGCCGGGACGTCGTCGTCCCAGGTGGTCTCCAGCAGGCCACGGTCGGTCAGCCGGATGAGGATCGGGTAGAGCGTGCCCGGCTTGATGTCGAGCTGCCGGCAGAGCTGGTAGCCGTACCGCCACGCGGCCGGCTCCTCGGCCAGCGTCAGCACCACCGCGGTGGTCTGGGCGGAGGGTCGGCGGTTCCGGGTCATGCGCGTAACTCTACATATTCAGAGTTAGTGGCTCAAGGCTGCTGCGTCCCGCCGTCCGCGGCCGCCGCGACACGGTCGGCGAGCGACACGACCGCGCCGACCAGCACGCGGCCGTCGAGCAGCGCGCGGTCGTTGTGGTCGGCGTCCGGGATCTCGACCCGGGCGTGCAGGGTGGGCGCCGCCGCGGCGACCGCACGGCTCTGGTCGGGTGGCACGACGGAGTCGGCGCTCCCGTACACGACGGTCACGGGTGCCGTCACGGAACGCAGGTGGTCGGCCAGGGGATACCGGTCCTTGAGCAGCGCGCCGACCGGGAGGAACGGGTAGTGCTCGCGCCCGACGGACGCGAGGTCCGTGAAGGGTGACCGCAGCAGGACGCCGCCGGGCGGGCGGCGCGCCGCGAGGTGGGTCACCACCGCGGCACCGAGGCTCTCGCCGAAGTAGAGCAGGCGCTGCGGTGGCACACCCCGCTCCTCGACGAGGAAGCGGTGCGCCGCGTCGACGTCCCGCGCCAGCCCGTGCTCGGTGGGGCTTCCCGGGTTCCCGCCGTAGCCGCGGTAGTCGAGCAGCAGCACCGTCAGCCCTCGCGCCGCCAGGGCCGCGGCCAGCGGCGCGCGAAGCGACCGGTCCCCGGCGTTGCCAGGGGCGACCAGCACCGCGACGCCGCGGTCGGGGCCGGCGGGAGGGACCAGCCAGGCGCCCAGGCGCACGCCGTCGCTCGTCGTCAGGAGGACGTCGCTCGCGCCGGGGACGGCGTCGGCGGCGGGTGGGACGGGGTGCGTCGCCGGAAAGTAGATCAGGTGCCGCTGGAGCGCCCAGGCCATCACGACGACGAGCACCAGGACGAGCACCAGGGCCGCGACCGCGACGGCCGCGACGCGACCCACCACGACACGATGCTGCCACGCGCGCCGGCCCTGCCCCGTTTCTTTTGAGCACGGTGTGGCACCGGTCTCACCTAAGGAGACCGGTGCCACACCGTGCTCAAAAAACGAGCGCGCCGGGAGCCCGGCCGGGGGTGCGGCGGCGCTCAGCAGATGCCGGTGCGCGGCACCGAGAAGACCTCGGCCCGCCACGACGACCCGCGGCCCAGGAGGAGCGCCCGGATCTTGACCCGGTCGGGCTGCTGGACCTCGACGTCGCGGCCCTGGGCGTCGCGGGCCTCGACCTTCGACTGGTCGAGGCACCCGTCGACCGACGCCTGCGAGCCGCGGACGCGCACCGTCGCGGTCACGGTGACCGGACCGACGAGGGTGACCTTGGCCTTCCGCAGGTCGGCGGCGCGGCCGTCGATGATCGCCTGGCCGGACGGCGTCGCCCACCGGCTCTGCGGCGGGTCGGCGGGCTCGGCCATGGCCTTCGCCAGGTCACCGATGTAGCCCTGCAGCGCCGGCAGCAGCTTCTCCGCGTCCTCGGACGACCCCTCGAGCAGGATCACCGTCACCAGGCCGTCCTCGGACACGGACGACGGGGACGGCGACGTGCCCGGCGAGGCGCCGCCGGTCGCCGCGGGTGACGCCGACGCACCCGTCGTCGCCCCGCCGTCGGTGAAGTCGGGCAGGTCGCTGGTGCCGCTCGAGCAGCCGGCGAGCGCCGTCAGCGACAGCGCGGCCACCGCGGTGAGCGTGGTGAGCGCGGAGGGCGCGGAGGGCGCGGGGAGCGTGCGTCGCCGCCGTCCGGTGGACACCGCCGGCCGTCGAGCCGGCCGTGCCCACCGTTCGACGGGACTCCTCACCGCCGGACCAGTGCCTGCACCTCGGCGACCGGCACGTTCACCGTCGAGCTCGCCGTCCGGGGCAGCAGCTCCTCCGTGTCGCCGTCGCTGGTCGTGCCGACGGCGCCCCAGGTGCTCGTCACCGTCAGCGGCCAGCCGTCCGGCGCACCCAGGCTCGCCCGGCCGAAGACGACGGCGCAGTCGGTGCTCTGGCTGCTCAGGGGGCGGCCGCGCACGTACGCCGTGCCACCGGTGGCGCAGGTGCCCTGCTGCTCGGCCCGTGCGGCGCCCGGCGCCGTGAGCGTCATCCCCTCCGCCGTGGCGACGATCTCGGCCCAGTTCGGGCCGGACTCGGCGCGCACGGTGAGCTCGCCGAACGTGTCGGGGTCGGCCCACACCCAGGTGTCGAGGTTGACGATCGAACCCGCGGTCGGGTTGACGGACACGTCGGGCTCCGGCGGGTCGAGGAACTCCTCGGCCATCGCGAGCAGGACGGTCGGCGGCACCGGCTGCGGCGGGGGCAGCGGGTCGGCCGGACCGACCCAGCGCACGTTGTTGGCGGCGAAGAAGTCGTCGATGTACTGCTCCAGCTTGGCCGGGTCGCCCAGCCACTCCGCGTCACCGCACATCGGGATCCAGTACCGGCCCTCCGTGCCCTTGCGCTCCTCGATGTCCCACGGGAGGCCGGTCTCGGGGTTCAGGCCGGCGTCCTCGTAGCTCCACTCCTCGTCGCCGTGCCCGTACTCCCGCGGGTAGTCCTCCGCGGTCTTGTACGGGATGTACCGGCAGTACGGCGTCGGGCCCGCGACGGTCCGGGTGCCCACCGTGGTGCCACCCGCCCCGGACACCGTGATCGTCACCGAGCCGGCCTGGGCGCGCCAGCCGTCGCCGGAGTTCTCCGTGTCCTGCCAGCCGGGCCCACCCCCGGCCGCCGAGGCGGCGAGCCCGGTCACGGTGAGCCCGGCCGCCACCAGGGCGAGCGCCATCGCCAGGATTGTCGTACGTCGCACGTCCTGCCCCCTCGTGCTGCCACGTTAACGGCCCAGAGTGTGCCACAAGCCGCGAGTGGTCCACATCGGTCATCACGTACGACGCGTCACGCGAGCCCCTGCCGTCCCGCCTCCGCGACGTCGACCCGGTCCGGTTCGCCCGCAGTGGCGCGGACGAGAGCCAGCACCTCCGGCGTCCGCTCGGGGCCCTCGAACGTGACCCAGCAGGTGTCGTCGTCGAGCTGGTTCCAGCCCCACCGCAGCGTCGACCCGGGCGGGTAGGCCTCGAGCATCGCCCGGAGGACCGCGGGCCGATCGGCTGCGCCGAACGTGATGGTCCGTCTCTCGGGCGGCCGCCGAGGCGCGACGTAGAGCGCGCGCGTTCGACGTCGAGTCCTCTCCTGTGCGGCTGGCTAGCCCACCTTGAACTGTTCGTCGCCGAAGTTTGCGACGATCTCGAGGAGCCCTCCGATGGCGGTCACGTAGCGGTCGAGAACGTCGATGCCCGCAATGTCGCCGGACTCGATCTGGGAGACGCGGCCGACTGTGACGCCCATGGCGGCGGCGACTTCGCGCTGGGTGAGGCCACGCCGCTTGCGGATCTCAGCCAGCCGGTGTGCCCGAACCTGGGTCAGCAGGCGAGCCTTGCCGGCAGCGACCTCCTCGGGTCCGCCTGCGGCGTCGACGTGCTCGTCGCGGATGTCCGACCATCGAGTGCGGCTCACTGCTCCTCCTCTGCGCGTTCCTTCAGGTACAGCGTGTACAAGTGCTCTGCGCGAGGGATGGCTTCGCTGTACCAGTCCCTCCAGTTGCCGGCCTTCTCTCCGGCAACGAGCAGGATGGCGCTGCGCCAGGGGTCGAACACGAAGAGGACTCTGATCTCACTGGCTCCCGCAGAGCCTGGCCGCAGTTCCTTGAGGTTGTGGATCGCCGAGCCCCTGATCCGGTCGACGAGCGGCCGGCCCAGGTTCGGACCGGCGTCGGCGAGCGCCTCGATGGCGTACACCACCTGGCGATGGCTGTCGGAGTCGCTTCGGATCAAGTCGTCGAGCCAGTGTTCGACCTCGTCGGTCAGATAGATCTCCCAGGCCATCGAGCGCGCCCACCTCCGGCAGAGTTTAGCGTGTACTAAATATCCCAGACCAGCGCCAGCGAGGGCCACGTCGTAGGACGTGATCGTGCGCTGCGAGAGGTTGGGGGTATGCGGGCGGTGTCGACGCAGAACCTGGGGCGGCGTTCGGCGGCTTGCCGGAGAGGCCGCCGCTCCCGGGCCCAAGTGTCGCGTTTGGATCCAGGGTGGACGGGGGTACGGGTGCGCCTGGCAGGGATCGAACCTGCGACCGTCGGATTAGAAGGATTCCCCTCAACCTCCGCCGTGGCTTCTACCTGCAGCTTTGCCTTCACCAGAGTGCGCTTGAGCTTCTCAGCTCGCTCGGGTGAGCGTCAGTTCGTGTCACGAGCGGTGTCACGCCGCTGCCCGGCCTGCCGCCATGGCCGTCCTTGCGACCGCCTCCGGGTCGGCGGATCCGAGCTGGCGTCACCATCGCGCATGTTCGGAGCGCGCGTTGTGGTCACCGGGTCCATGACCCCTCAGATGACGGGCGCTCCGAGCAGTGTGGCCCCGTCGGCGCCCCATCCGACGGCGACGGTTCGAGCGGGACGTGGCGGTCCGGCTGGGGGCGAGGTGACGCGGGTGGTGGTGCCGACGACCAGGATCTGGCCCGCTCGCGGCTGGAGCTGTGCTGGGGACGTGCGGCTGCGAGGTCGTCAGCACCGCGGCTGAGGTCGGAGGCGATCGACGTGGTGCGCCGCGCTGGAGCGGCGCGACGCGTAGAGCCCGCTGGGATGGCATCGAAGGGACAAAACGCCCCGCTGCGTGGGACAATGTCATCCGGCCGTGGCGATCACAGGGGGTGCGCTATGCGGGTGGTGGCTGGGTGTCTGGCGCTCATGCTGGGCGTCGCGCTGGCCGTCCGCGCCGTCAAGGCCATTGGGCGAGGCATCTCGAGCGCTGCTGACCTTGTCGCCGACGTGCTGACTCAGCTGCTGCGGTTGGGCCTCATGGTGGCAGGCGCCGGCCTGGTCCTGTTCGTCGCCGTGAGGATCGCCGTTCGGGTCGTCGAAGCACTGCAGGACCGGCCGCGGAACACCGTCCGAGCCGACCCACCGGCAGCTCGTCCCGCGCCGCGGAGCCACATCGCGCCTGCGGGAACGGCTCCGCCCCTTCTCGTCCGAGAGCCACATGGTGCTGCGCCGCCGACGCGTCCGGCGGGCCCAGGGCGGGCTAGCTCTCCGCCCGGCCCTCCGCCGAGCCCTCCGGTTGCGGCGACGTCGCTCCGACCGTTCACACCCAAGCCCGAGGAATCGCACGTCGGGATCGCGCAGCCGCCCGTAGGCCCGAGCCCACTCGCGACCCTGCAGGCGTTACGACGCATGGCGGAGGAGCCGAGCATCGAGTCGTTCCCGCACCGTCGGGTCGACGTCCCGGCCACAGGGATCGTCGTCCTCCAGGACGTGCGCGGTGCCGCCGTCGGCAATCACGTCACGCAGGTGAACCTCTACGTCTTCCGCGTCACGGCACCGGGCATCGACCTGGGAAAGCGCCTGGACGATGAAGACGTCCGCGGTCTGGTGCAGGCGCTGGCACGCGACCCGGACGACGAGCAGGCCCGCACCGACCTGGTCGACGCGCTCACGGCTCAGCCGTTGTGGGGCGCCGCCGACTGCGTCCTCACGATCGCGAGCGTGCGCGGCACAGGGGGTTCCGTGGCGAGCATCTTGGACGGCACGGTTCTGGTCCAGAACTGCGAGGGCGTCGTCGTCGGCGACCATGCCAGGATCGACTCGGAGTTCGTGTACGCGGTCACGCCGTCGGGAAGGGCGAGGGACCTCCTCGCCGGCAATCCGCCGCTCGCCAAGGCGCTCGTTGACGTGGCGTTCCCGGCGAAGCACGGCGCCACGGGTTCCCTCGAGCGGGCGTTCGCGGACGCCGTGGCGACGCTGGACGTCGACGACGGCGTGGCGCGCGGCGTGCACGTGCCCGCACCGCGACCCGGCACCAAGGTGCACATCCGGAGCGCCGACGGCGTGCTCGTCGGTGACGGCTCCGATCAGCGCATCCGACAGCGCGTCGACCAGGGCGGTGTCAAGCCGCGCGTCAGACGGCGCGCCAGGCCCGCAAGCGTCGGGGACGGCCGCCACTTCGGCGTGGATCCGCCGCAATCCCCGAGCGGACAGGTCCCAGGTGAAAGCAAGACCGTCCGTCGACCCACTGTTCACTCGAAGCCTGAACCTCCCGGCAGCTGCAGCCCGGCTGCTGGTCCCTCACTTTGACCCGAGACCCAGGAGCACCACATGGCCAGCGCCTACCGATCCCGCCCGGCTGCCGCGCGGCGGCAGCTCGATCAGGGCACGCAGAAGGCCGCGGGCCCCGGGACGGACACGTCCTCCGGAACCGCACCGGTCTCCGGAACTCCCGGCTCGAGGCCGACGTCGGCCTATCGCACGACATCCGGCCCCACGATGCCGGGTGCGAGGCCAGGCGGAATGTCGGCGGCGTCGTCCGCCACCACGTCACGTCCTCCTGAACGAGCGCTCCGGCCCACGGCTGCGGAGCTGGTGCGCGGTGTACCTGTTGCGGCTTCGACGCGCGGGCCGGAGGCCGCCCGTCGACAGGTGACCGCGGGCTATCCGCTCGGAGC
>Ga0081539_10003873_pt1 | contig 17501 bp, 12 predicted proteins | sample TabmetS4T2R2_FD_71023 | JGI IMG/M metagenome (GOLD analysis project Ga0081539, IMG submission 71023) | Tabebuia heterophylla rhizosphere microbial communities from the University of Puerto Rico - S4T2R2 | ecosystem: Host-associated > Plants > Roots > Rhizosphere ...
CGTCCCGTTGCCAGTCACGATTCCTGTCAGGTCGACGTCGGCTATGGTTCCCGCCACAACTGATCCAACCTGAGCAAAGGCAGCCGATTCCCGGGATGGCTGGTTGTTCCACGTGATCGTGTTTTCGAACCACGTTGACGTTACGCGGTACAGCGCCCCGCCATCGCTGCTGCTGTCTGTGTTGAGCAGGCGAAGGTGAACGGATTGAGGAGCCTGGGTGAGGCCGCTGACCGTGAAGGTCAGATAGCTCCTATGGCTCTGCCCAGACCTCAGGCGCACCTGCAGCGTCCCATCCGAGCCGAAGTTCCTGTTCGGCTGGGCCTCTTTCACGCGCGCATCGGCTGTGGGCTGCACATGGATGAGCTGCGCCGACGGAGGTGGTGGTCCGTGTGTTGAACCTACCCCGCTATCCGTGAAGGTGAATCCGGAAATCGGAATGAATTGCCAGCTGTAGCCGTTCTGCTCCAGTGTCAATTTCAGAACTCCGGCCGAGCCGTTGTAGCGCACCTGGCTATTCGGGCGCGGCGTGCCGAAGCTGTACAGATCGGCGCCACCGGTGCCAACCGTGAACTGTCGGATGCCATAGAAGCTATCAGTCGTCGCGGAGGGCGTCTGCGGCGCGAACCGTTCATAGACGTGCTCGTGGCCGTTGATGACCAGGTCAGCACCGTATTCGTACAGCGCATCCCAGAACGGTGCGACCTCGGGGTCATTCCCATGTTCCGTTCCCGAATTGAACCTCGGGTGGTGCCACATGGCGAGCACGTTCGCGTCGCTGTGGGCGGCCAGCTCCGAGCGCAGCCATTGTTCCTGTGGAGAGCCGGCGCCGCATCCGCCAGCGACGAATGAGCAGTTGCTATCCAGCACGATGATCCGCCACGTGCCGAGGTCGTATGCGTAATAGCCCCGTCCGGGGGGCCCCGCAGCGGCACCGAAGTAGTTGAAGTAGCCGCTGGCGCCGACCGTCATGTAGTCGTGGTTGCCGGGAGTGGGCTTCGTCCGGAGGAAGTGGCGGCCCCAGGTCGGGTCGTAGCAGTTTGCGAAATCGCTCGCAGTACCCGCCGGGTAGGCGTTGTCGCCCGCGGTGAATACGATGCCGCCGTTCTGGTCGAGCAGCGTCGCAGTGGCCTCGTCATCGGTTGCGATGCAATCGGCGATGTCGCCGGCACCGACCAGCACGGCGTCGGCGTTGACGTTAACGAAGCCGGATCGGGTCAGGCTGTCGCTGCCAAACGTGTTGCTGACGGTCAGGGTGACGTTGTAAATGCCGGGCGACGTGTAGAGGTGGTGGGGGCTCCTGACCGCGGAATCGACCACGCCGTCCCCGTCGAAGTCCCACTCCCACGTGTCCGGCTGGCCCCTGCTCAGGCTGGTGAAGGCGACGTCCAATGGAGCAGCGCCGGTGGTCGGCGTCGCCCCGAAGTCAGCAACCGGCGGACCTGGCTCGGCGCCGCCGATGATGAGGAGCTGCGGGGGATTGGCTCCTTCCGATGAGCTGTACGCCACGAGGTTGCCGACGGCATTGTCCAGGCCCAGGTCGTACGTCCCGTTGCCGGTGATGACGTTAGTGAGATCCACTTCGGCCCACGTCCCGACCGTGGTCGGCCCGATCGTGCCCAGCGATCCAGAGCCGAGCGCCGGCGAGTTCGCCCACGTGATGGTGGACTCGTTCCACGACCCGAGCACGCTGCGGATCGTGCCGCCGTCCGGGCTGTCATCCGTGTTGAACAGCCGGAGGACCACTGAGTCGGGCGGCGCCAGCAGGCCCGAGATATCGAACCGGAGGTAGCTGCGCTGATGCAGCGACGGATAATTCCTCGCGTGGAGGAGCGCGTCGTTGCCGAAGTTCTTGGTGGGTTCCGCCTCTTTGACGCGCGCGTCGGCTGTCGGGTTGATCGCGATTTGCGTGGCGGCGCCAGCGGTGGGGACGCGCCACGGGATGAGCGAGCCAAATAGCAAGAGAGCGGTCGAGAGGAGGGCAACCGGGCGCAGACGCCTGGACAGCCTAAGCTCGACCGCGGTTGCTCGGGAAGTCGGAGCCCTGATGGCTCATCTCCTAGCCTGGATCGATGACCAGCTGCGGTGGATTCGCTCCTTCGCCAGAACTATAGACCGCGCTGTTGCCACTGTTGCTCTTGATTCCGAAGCTGTACGTGCCGTTGGTTGTCACCGTGCTGGTGAGCGTGATCTCCACCCAGGTTCCGCCCACGATCGAGCCAAAGCTACCCAGCGCGGTGCCGGAGATCGCCGGTGCGTTGTTCCAGGTGATGCCGCCCTCAGTCCATACATCGGAGGTTCGGTAGACGGTCCCACCATCCGGCGTCCCATCGGACACGAATAGGCGCAGCTTGACAGAGGCGGGTGCGTGAGTCAGTCCTGTCACGGAGAACTTGATGTACGACCGGTGGGTCTGCGGATCGTGCTGGCGGACCCGCAGGGTGATGTCGGTGCCGTAGTTGGTATTCGGCGCATTCATGTTCACTCGCGCGTCTTCGATTGGAATCAGCGTGAAGACGCCGGCGGGCGGATTGACGGTGACGTAGTTGGTCTTGGTCAGGCTGTTAGTCCCGTTCGCGTTCGTAACTGTCAGCTTCACCGAGTAGATCCCAGGCTGCGCGTATGAATGCGACGGGTTCTGTGCCGTCGAATCGATGCTCCCGTTGTTGTCGAAGTCCCAGCTCCAGCTCGTCGGAGATCCAGCCGAGCTGTCCGTGAACTGCACGTTCAGCGGCGCGACGCCTGTCAGCGGCGTACCAGTAAACGCGGCCACGGGGGACGGCGGACCGGATCCAGCGGGCGTGATAACCAGCTGTGGGGGATTGGTGCCTTCCGACGAGCTGTAAATGGCCAGGTTGTTGATTGCGTTCTTGATGCCGATGCTGTACGTGCCGTTGCCGGTCACGTAGGCCGTCAGGTCAACCTCGCTCCAGGTGCCAGCGGTCACATTGCCGAGCTGGCCCACCGGATTTCCGGAGATCGTCGGCTGGTTGTTCCATGTGATGGAGCCTTCGGTCCAGTTGTCGGCGACGTCATACAGCGATCCACCGTCTGTGCTGGCATCGGTGTTGAACAGGCGCAGCTTGACCGAGGCCGGCGGCGCGCTCAGCCCGGTCACGTTGAACTTCAGGAAGCTTCGATGCTGCTGGCCGGTGTACGTCCGGACGTGCAGGACGGTGTCGCTGCCGAAGTTGCGAGTCGGTTCCGCCTCCTTCACACGCGCGTCGTCACTAGGAAGCAGCACCGTTGGGCCGCCGCCCACCGCAAACGTGGCAGTGTACGTCGTGCTGGCGTTGGCGACGACGTTGTGCGTTCGAGCCCCACCATCGGACCATGACTGGAAGGCATAGGAGGTGCCGCCCAGCAACTGGGGCGAGGGTGCGCTGATCGAGTTGCTGGAGCCCTTGATGACGGTCTGCGTGAACGGAGTGGTATCCGTGTCTGCGTCCACCACGATGTTGAGGCCGCTGGGATTCGTGGCGAAGCTCAGGTTGACGGTCTGCGGCTGCAGGTCGACCCCATCCTGGCCCGTGAGGCCCGTATTGTCGGTGGCGGTCAGCTGCAGGTGCAGGTGCGATGGATACTCGTGATCCGGCGCCGTGAATGATCCCGAGGCGACGCCCGGGAACGTCTGGATCACATGGGAGTGGCAGTTGGATGGGCAATGCTCCATGAGCAGCGTCCACGTCAGCCCTGATGCCGGAATCGTTCCCTGCTGGGCATCCGTGGCGTGGCCGCTGAAGCTGATCGCGTCCCCGACCTTCCAGCTCAGGCTGCTGAGCGGCGTATCGATGATCGCGTTGGGCGGCGAGGCGTCTACCAGGATCTGCTGCGTATCAACGCCGAAGGCGCCATCGCCATCGGTGACCTTCAGGCGCACCAGGTAGACCCCCGCGGTCTGGAAGGTCCGGCTCAGCGAGACGGCAGTGGAGTCATCGAACGCGCCGTCGTTGTCAAGGTCCCACGCAAACGAGAGGGTCGTGTTCGGATCCGGATCGCTTGATCCGCTCCCGCTGAGGCTGACGGTGAGTGGTGCGGAGCCTGAGGTGGGGGTAGCGGCGATCACCGCCGTAGGAGCCTGGTTGCCGGATGGATCCGTGTACCTGACTCGCCGCACGGTGCCGCCGTCGTAATCAGCGTAGAACAGGTCACCACCCGGGCCGATCTGCAGGGCGACCGGGTTCAGTGCATTCGCGACGAACGTCGTCAGCAATGCCGGGTCTGGCAGTCCATTGGCACCGACGCGCATCGCCCAGATGCAGTCACGCGAGTAATCGGCGAAGAAGAGCGCGTCGGCATACGAGGCGGGATAGTTTCCGCCCTGGTAGAACGCCATGCCGGAAATCGAGGAGCTACCCGTCGGACAGCTCTCACCGGCCACCACATGGTTCGCGTGGTTATACGTGTAGAACGGCGACACCACAGCCGATGAGCCGGCGGCGTATAGGTTCTCGCAGATGTTCAGATCGGCCGAGTCGTAGCCGGCTTGGCGTTCGTTTCCCTCGTAGCATGGCCAGCCGAAATTCTCCACGCTGCCGCGCACGTCGGAGATGCGGTCGATCTCCTCCCACGTGCTCCAACCGACATCGCCCAGCCACACCTCGTTAGTCCCCGGCCGGATCGTCATCCGGAAGGGGTTTCGGGTGCCGTAGGCAATGATCCGCTGGGCATTGGTGTCGGCATTCCCGATGAGTGGGTTGCCGGCCATCCCTGCACCGGTGGCTGGATCGATGCGCAGCACGGCCCCGCTGAGCCCGACCGGGTCCCCAGACGTGCGCAGATCCTGTGACCGGAGCGCCCCACCCTCGGCGGTCGGCGTGACTAACTGGGCCCCGACTCCGCCGGGCGGATCCCCGCATGGGTTCAGCGGATTCCCATCCTGACCGAAGTCCGCGAAGGTGAAGCTGGCGCCGTCACCGCCGGTGACATACAGCGCACCGTCCGGGCCGAACTCGAGGGAGCCGATGGAGTGGCTGGGATACTGCTGGCACCAGCCTTCGATGAGCACCTGCTCGGGCCCAGTCGCCACGTTGCCGGATGCGGTGAGTCGCGAGAGGCGGCCGCTGATCACGCAGCCGTCGCCGTTCGGAGCGGGCGGCGTGGGGCATGGGTCGTCGTCCGTGTTCGGCGTGCCGTATTTAGGGGCAATTCCGCAGATCTCCGCGTCGTACGCGTAGAGCACGTAAACCGACGGGTCCGTCGGAAAGTTTGGGGCCAGCGCCATGCCCAACAACCCCCGGTCCCAGAAGTTGTACGTATTCGTCCTCAGGTCGACGAAGGTGGTGGGCGTCGAGTCGTTCAGATTGTCGAAGACCTTGATGACGCCCCGCTTTTCCGCCACGAACACGCGTCCATCGGACGCGAAGCGGATGACGGTAGGGTGGTTAAGGTTCGAGAAGACCGCGGACTCGCTGAAGCCAGTAGGGAGCGTCGCCGCCAAGCTGGGAGATGCCGGCAGGACGACAGAGATGGTCGTGAATACGAGGATGGGTCCGGTGAAGCGCGCGACTCGTCTACGCCAGGACGCGGGGGGCATGGAAGCACTCCGAATCGGGACGGTCGGACTCGCCACTGGCTACGCATGGGCCAGGCAACCGATCTCGGAGCCCATGCCTCAACACCCCCGTCGCACGCATCCTCGTCCGTGATGTGTCCGCCCGTCAAGCAGGCGAGCCAGACTCGACTGCCACTTCCGCAGAGGACGGCATGACGGCGTTGTCATCGAGCAACGCAAAGTGCCGGGCCTGCTCCTCCCATAACTCGTCGATGCGCCGATGCGCGGGGAGGTCAACGTCATCGAGGGTAAGCGCCTGATCCTTTGTCACCGGCCGCCGGAGGACGGCACCATCGGTGAGGCCCATCGGTAGGATGTTCTCGGCACGCGCAACCTCGGCCCTGTCGATTGATCCATAGCAGGCGTAGCCGCCGACACCGTCGAGCTCTTCGCCCACCTGCAGATCGCGCTTTGCGATCGCGACGACCTCGCTCACTGGTGCTCCCAGTGGTGTGATGGTCGGGTCGCGGAACAGGGCGGCGCGCGCAACGCTCAAGGGAGCCTCGAGGTGCGTGAGATGGAACGGGCGGTAGAACACGTACAGCGGGCCGGGGCCCATCTTGAAGTACTCCATGTAGCTCGCCCGATCCGGGTCTGGGTCGTAGCCGACTGTAAAGGCTCCGGAGCCCGGCTCGGCGCCAAGCAGGTACTCGACCAGTGGCTCTCGAACCAGCGCATGGGTGTCAACCACACTGAGCACCTCGCGGACATGGCTCACGCTGTGTCCGCTCATGCCGCGCCTTGCGACGCGGAAGCCGGTGGCGTTGGAGAGGACGGTGCACTCCATCGACTGCTTCGTCCCATCCGCGAATGAGGTGGCCATCTTCGCACTGAGGCCCCACTTATCTGCGAAGCCGCGCTGCGTGTCCGGATTACGGTACGGATCCAGGAACCCCTTGACGTTGCCTGCCATGACGGGCTGAACGCCTATCGCACGCACGAACCGGACGAGATTCATGGCAACGCCCGGCTCGTCGCCATCGGCATTGCTGATGACCACCCCGGCGCGGTCGGCATGGACCTTGAGAATGGGGCCAACGGTTGCGTCCAGCTCGGCATTGACCAGGACCAGGTGCTTGCCGCCGGCGATCGCCGCCTCGGCCACTTGTGTACCGTGCTCCAGCTCGCCGGTAGCCTCGAGGATGACATCGATCTGCCGTGCCTGGCACAGAAGGAAGGGGTCCTGCGTGACCGCCGGCGTTCCCCGTTCGATGGCCGCCCCGAGCGCATCGAGGTCATCCACCCGCTGGGCGGATCCAGCCCCAGCATCCGCGAAGCACCGCTCCGCGCGTTCGATCGTGCGATTCGCGATGGCGACGACGCGCATGCCGTGGGTGAATTGCAGCATCTGGCGCGTCATGGAACGCCCCATGAAGCCGGCCCCCACTAGCCCGACCCGGACCGGATTCCCAGCGTCGTGCCGCTCGTTGAGCGCGGTGTCGACAATCATTGCGTCCCTCCATTGCCTCCTTGCCAGTCCGGCCATGCCGCGTCCTTTGGCGACATCGCGACCGGGGCAAGCGGCCATCGAATACCGAATGCTGGGTCGTCCCAGCGCACTCCATCCGCCAGGTCCGGCGCAAACGCAGCCGACGTCAGGTAGATGATCTCGCTTCGGTCCTCCAGCGTCATATAGCCGTGCGCGCATCCTTCGGGGATCAAGAGCATGCGCCCATTGTCTGCGCTGAGCTCACTGCCTGCCCAGCGCGCCGTGGTAACGGAACCGGCTCGCAGATCGAGGGCAACATCGAACACCGAGCCTCGCGTGCACCGCACGAGCTTCCACTCGGCTGCCGGAGCGTGCTGAAAGTGCATGCCACGCAATGTGCCACCCTGTTCGCTGTATCCGACGTTGGCCTGACGCCACGGCGTCTGCATCCCAAGCGCGGCGAATTCCCCTTCATCCCAGATCCGCGCGAAGAAGCCCCGATCGTCTTCGATGCGTTCGATGTCGAGTATGAGAACCCCATCGATCTCAGTTGTCGTGGCATTCATGCCAGGCCGATGCCCCGGTAGTACGCCACGGCGTCGGACGGAATGAATCGCCGGCCGTCGACTAGCAGTGGAGCCCGATCCAGGCCGTCCAGCAGGCCAGGCAGCTGTTTGTATTCCCGCCACGACGTCACCAGCACCACGGCATCAACGTTCTGGACCAGATCCGCCAAGTCAGGATTTAACGTGACACGATCGAATCCCGCCGCCGAGAGGGCCGAGGCCTGGACGACGGGATCGTGGGCTGTCACCACGGCTCCTTCTTCGAGGAGCTGCCGGATGATCGGAAAGGCGGGCGATTCGCGGACATCATCGGTATCGGGCTTGAAGGAGAGGCCGAGCACGCCGATTCGGCACCCCTTCAAGTCGCCGAGCTCAGATCGCAGCAGCCGGACAGCGCGACCGGCACGACCCGCGTTGATGGTAAGCACTGCGTTCAGCAGCGGCATCGGCTCGCCATGGTCCTCGCCAGCGGCCACCAGTGCAGAGACGTCCTTTGGCAGGCAGCTGCCGCCGAACCCGCATCCAGCGAGTAGGAAATCCGCGAGTTCCACGGTCGCGGTCTTTCCCTCTGCTGTGTGCATTGACAGGTAGCGTGACGAATGCAGTCCATACATCACGTCAAGCAGGTCGATGCCACCGACGGACTCAGCAACATTTGCGAGCTCGTTCGAGAAGGAGATCGCCGTGGCGAGTAGGGCGTTGGAGGCGTACTTGATCATCTCGGCGGTGCGCATCCGAACGGCGACCACTGGAGCGGCCGTGAAGGGCGCGTAGAGCTCTCGCATGACGGCCGTGGACGTGGGGTCGTCCGCTCCGATGACGATCCGATCGGGCTCCATGAAATCGGCGATCGCACGTCCCTCGGTGAGGAACTCCGGGTTGACGGCCAGGCCGAGCTCTATGCCGGCCTTCAGTCCGCTCGCCGTCTCCAGGGCCTGACGAATTGGGCCGTCGGTGGTGCCTGGCACGACCGTCGACTTCACGGCGATCACCGGATGCCTGCCAGCCCTCAACGCCGTCCCGACCTGCTCGCACGCCGCGAGTACGTCCCGCAGGTCAATCCTTCCACTGTCCGAAGGCGTTCCAACCGCCAGCATCGTGACGTCGGCGTTGGCCACGGCGGAGGAGAGGTCGGTCGTGGCGCTGAACGATCCATTGTCGAGGACCTCAGCGAGCATCGGCTGAAGCCCAGGCTCGTGGATTGGAGACTCGCCCCGGTTGATGCGATCGACGCGGGAGGCGTCTCGCTCCACGCATCGCACGCTGTGGCCAACCGTGGCCAGCCCGACGCCGGTGACCAGGCCGACATAGCCAGAGCCGATGATTGCCACGTCCATAGTTCAGGCTCCGCTGGCCGGCGGCTGGCCGGCGTACCAGCGCAGCGTTCGACGGATGCCCTCATCGAGGTCGATCCGCGGCTCGTAGCCAAGCTCCGACCTGGCCTTGTCGAGCGCCGGGCGTCGTCGGCCGGGGTTGTCGGTGAGGTACTCAGCCTCGTCGCTCGTGGCGCGGACGACCGAGCCGCTGAAGCCGAACTCATCGCGGCCGATGGCGACCATCCGGTCGGCGAGCTCGGCCATCGATACCTCAGGCTCCTCTGCTCCAATGTTGTAGGCCTCGCCGGCGCGACCGCGGACTAGGACCTTGTAGTAGCCAATCACTGCATCCGCCACGTAGCAAAACGTGCGAGTAGGCGACCCGTCCGACAGAAGTGCAATGTCCTCGCCGGCCAGCACGTTGCGTGCGAAATCGGCGATGACCCGGCCATCGTTGATCTTCATGCCTGGGCCGTAGTTGTTGAAGGGCCGTGCCGTCCTCACCGGCACACCGTAATGGCTCGCGAACGTGACCACCAGAGTCTCGCCGTACCGCTTCGATTCGTCGTAGCAGGCGCGTGGCCCCGTGCACGAGACGTTGCCGCGATATGTCTCCGGGGTTGGGATGGCGTCAGCGGGAGGGTCTCCGTAGATCTCACTGGACGAAAAGAAGAGCATGCCCTTCAGGCTGGAATCGACACTGCGATCGAGCAGGTGGCGGAGTCCGTTGATGTTTGCGTCCATCGTCTCAAGCGGGTAGCGCCGGTAGATCGATGGCGAGGCGATGCCCGCCGCGTGGATCACGAAGTCCCAGGGTCCTGCGTCCAGCGGAAGGTTCTCGCGCACGTCATGCGCGCGAATCCGTACGCTAGTGCGCAGCGGGTCGAGCCAGCCCGGAATCCCGCGCAGATAACTGTCGAACACCTCAACGTCGATGGCGCTGGCAGGATGCGACTGATTCCAGTGTGTCGCGGCCTGGACGAGGTAGTAACCCAGAAACCCAGCGCCGCCCGTGATCAGCAGACGGCCACCTGCCATCTGGTCGAGTTCCGCCTCGAGCTCGCCGACGATGTAATCCAAGTCGGCATCGCGGACCCCGTCCGCCTTGCCCGCTGCCTCAGGCGAGGACGAGCTTTTGGCAATGGAAGGCTTCTGCATATCCGTCCGGTGCCCCACATTCGATGCCTCGCAGCCGCATCACGGCGCGAAATGTCTCTTCGGTGAACCACGACCGTGACCGCTGGCTCGGAAAGAACCGCAGCAGATGTTCCGTCTTCCTGGCGGCTACCTCGCGGCTGATCCGCACGTATACGCTCGGCCGGCCGAGATCCCCATCGTACTTGGGAATCTCGTATTCCAGGATCAGGTGGTCTCGAAAGGTGTTGTTGGCCAGCTCTGCCAGGAGCCGATGATCCTGGTGGGCGTCGTCGCGGTGGGGGACGAACACGATGTCGGGCTTGAGCCGCCGTCCAAGTTCGTCGAAGCGTTGCTTGATCTGCGCTCCCTGATAGGGAAAGTAGCTCTCGCGGAATGCGTCCTGTTGAAGTTCGAGCTTCCCTGCACCGATCATGGCCTCGGCGCTCTGGCGCGCCTCGCCTGCCCGTTCCTCCGAGCCGCTGAATACCACCCAACTGACTGATGGGGCGCATCGGTCCACCAGTGACATGAGGGTTCCCCCGCAGCCGATCTCGATATCATCGCTGTGGGCGCCGACGCAAAGGACGTGCGACGGCCTGAGGTCCTCCAGTCCAACGACCAACACGTTCAGTCGACTCCGCCCGGACTGGACAGCCACACCTGCCAGGGAGCGTTGCCGCGCTGGAGCCGCTCCTCCAGCGCCTGCCGATCCTTAAACGTGTCCATCGCCTGCCAAAACCCACGATAGCGATGACCCATTAGCTGGCCGAGCGCGATGAGCCGCTGGAACGGTTCGAACACCAGGTCCTCACCGGGATTGAGGTGCTGGAAGATCTCGTTCTTGAAGATGAAGAAGCCGCCGTTGATCCACAACTCCGAATTGCTTAGCGGTTCGATCGCCGTGCAGCTGCCGTCATCGTCCAGTTTTGCGACGTGGAACGACTGCGGCGAATGGACCGCCAGGAAGGCGGCGATCGGCTGCCGCGACTCGAAAGCCGCAAGGTAGTCGGGCAGGTGCAGATCGGTGAGCCCGTCGGCATAGTTCGCCATGAAGACGGCATCATCGCCAACGTGATGCTCGACCGCCTTGAGGCGCTCGCCTATCGTCGCGTTGATGCCGGTATCGACGAACGTGATCCGCCAAGCATCAATGTCAGAGCTGAGGAGCTCAAGCGTGCGGCCTCCATCGGCCAAGACGAAGTCGTTCGAGACCGCCTCGTTGTAATTGAGGAAGTACTCCTTCACCACCTCGCTCTTGTGGCCGAGGGCCAGGATGAACTCGGTATGTCCATAATGGGCGTAGTACTTCATGATGTGCCACAGGATCGGGCGCGAGCCGAGGAGCACCATCGGCTTGGGAATGGCCTCCGAATAGTCGCGCAGCCGCGTGCCGAGGCCGCCGCAGAAGAGGACGACCTTCATGCGGGGACCACGCCCGGCACTATGGATCGCAGGCTCTCGTCGATCTCCCCAGCGGACAGTCGCTCCTTTATGACCGCAAGCCGCGCAAAGCGGCCACGCTCGAGGTCTCCCGTGCTTAGGGGCGCGTTGGTAAACGCGGCGACCAGGTCGCGGATCCCCTGGGCTAGATCCGCGTGGAACGCCAGCAACGGAAAAGCCTTCGCCAGTTTGCCGAAAGATGCTCGGTAAGAGCGCTCGTCGGGACCGGCGCCACTCGCCAGCCGCACTGCAGTACCGGGCAGGACCTCCGCGACCGTGTGCGCGATATCGGCCACCTGCACGTTCATCGCGTCACTCCCGACGTTGAAGATCTGGCCGGATACGCGCTCCTCCGGTGCGACAAGCATGTGGGCCATGGTGGCCGCCACGTCGCGAATATCGACTAATGGGCGCCAGGGAGTGCCATCGGTCTCAAGCTCGAGCCGCCCGGTGGCCCAGGCAGCTGCAGTGAGGCCATTCACGACAAGATCGGTCCGCATCCGGGGCGATGCTCCGAACAGGCTGCCGCTCCGCAGCACGACCGGTGTGAACGTTGGACTCTCCAACCGGAGCACCGATTCCTCGGCCTGAAGCTTTGTCCGTGCGTACGCCGTCAACGGGCGGCAGTCAGAGCTCTCGTCGACGGGGACGGAGGGATCAGCGAACCCGTAAACGCTGCAGGTTGAAGAGAAGATGATCCTCTGCACTCCGGCAGCTTCCGCGGCGAGCGCCAGGCGCTTGGTGGCCGCAGCATTCACGGCTTCAGTGATGGCTGGATTCAGCTCCCCAAGCGGATCGTTGCAGATGCCCGCCAGGTGCACGATCGCTTCAATGCCGGTCAGATCGGCTGGCTGGACGTCGCGGATATCGGTGCTAGCCGACGCGATCGGCGAGGGTGGGGTGCCCAGGTCACATCCATCGAACAGGCCGATGTCCATGCCCTGGACCACATGGCCATGCTCCGTGAGCAGGGGTATGAGGACGGAGCCGATGTATCCGGCATGGCCGGTGACGAGGACACGCATGAGGAAAGGGCATGAGGGTTCAGGCGAAAAGTGGCGAGGAGCATGCGGCATCCCTCCAGTTCCGTCAACGCCGCAGCACGACCTCTCCGCTACTCCCCGGGGCGGCCATGACAGGTTTCCGAACCACTGTCGGTGAACTGATCGCCGCGCACTGCCACGAACTCCCACTCGTAGCGACCGGGGTACAGCCTCAACAGGAGTACCCCGAACACCCGATCCTGGACCTCGACCTGCGTCGCTCGCCGCTTGATCAGCATCGGTTGGTTGCCACCCGTTCCGGCGATGATCTGGCGGATACCGAAGTCGGGATCTGGCTGTAGGTCCGGGCTCATCCGTGCGAACCGCTGATAGGCATGAAAATGCCCGTTAAGTACCAGCTCTGTGCCTGCGGCGTATAGCGCATCCCACAGTGGCCGTACGCTGGCCGTGTCGGGCGTGCCTGCGGCCGACACTAATGGCAAATGAAACATGGCCAGGCTGCACTCCGTGGGATGGGCGGCGAGATCAGCGGCCAACCACCGGCCCTGCGGCGAATCCGGGCCGCACCCTCCCACCTCACTGCACTCGGTATTGAGCACGATTACGTGCCACGAGGCCACGTCGAAGCTGTAGTAGCCCTGCGCACCTGCCCGCTCGCCGAAATACTCGAAATACGCCTTGGCGTGGTCGGTGATGTAGTCCTCGTCGCCGACCACCGGCCGAGTCCTCTTGCGCTCGGCTCCCCAGGTCTCCGCGTAGCAGGTCTGGTAGTCATGCCGCCGCCCGACCGGCGCGTTATCGCCGAGCGTGAAGACGATGCCCGGCGTTCCGGCGACAAGCTCCTCGGTCAGGCTGTCCGCCCTCGACTCGCAGCTTGCGATGTCGCCGGCGCCGACCATGATGGCCGGGCTCGCCGATGCGGCCTCAGATGATGTGGCCGTTATTGCGGGTGACGGCGACCGGATTGGCAAGTAAGCGACCGACCCGAGCAGAACGAGCGCGACCAGAAACCCGAGCGCTCCCGATGCAAGCATGATTGGAATGCTGGATCTGCGGACTGGCGAACGGGGCAACAGCGCCTTCCTCTCCGGTGACCGACGGCAACGGAAACTCGCTCGTATGGTGCAGCAGCCTTCTTCTGAGCACGGTTGGCACAGTTCTCGCCCTTACGAGGCTGTGGACTTTCGTACTACGTGCTCAATAGACTGATTTCCTACACGAGTGTTAAGGAACTAGCAAAGCTTTCCCGCGCGATCGCGACGTCTCCCGGTGAGCGGACCCCGTCCGATGACGCCGAATCAGACACCACCACGCGGCTTCGACGGATGGAGGAGGAGGATTGAGACACGCACCCGCGAACCGGGGCACCGCGGGCCGGAGCCTCGATATTACAGTTGTGGGCCTTGGGTACGTCGGCCTAGTCACGGCAGCCTGCCTTGCCGAGTGGGGCCACCGAGTCGTCGGTGTTGACACCGATCAGGCCCGACTGGCCGCCCTGCGCGGCGGCCACATTCCCTTCCACGAGCCCGGCCTCGACGGCCTGGTGCGGTCCACCATTGATGATCGTCGCCTACGGCTTCAATCCCGCCCGGCTGACGCCGTCAAGGATGCCGACGTGGTGGTCCTGGCGGTCGGCACGCACGACGGCAATGGTGGATGGCAGACAAAGACCATGCTGGCCTGCCTCGAGGCCGTATTGCCACATATCCGAGAGGGGGCTGTGCTCGTCATTCGTTCGACCCTGCCACCCGACTTCGTCGCTGAGCTGGCTGAGATCGCACGAGAGCACCGACCCGCCTCGATGGCAGATGTTCCCGTGCTGCTCAACCCCGAGTTCACACGCGAGGGGAGCGCACTTGATGACTTTCGCCGGCCGGCCCGCGTGGTCCTGGGCGTGGCCTCCGACCCGGACGGGCGTGGTCTTGAACGTATGATCGAGATGTACCAGGCGGCCGAGGCACCTGTGATCGTCATGAGCGCCGTCGAGGCCTGCCTGAGTAAGCTTGGCTCGAACCTCTTCCTGGCCACCAAGATCGCCTTTGCCAACGAGATTGCGGCCTTGTGTGATGCCTTTGGCGCGACTATCGATCCGGTGGTGGGCACGATCGGGCTGGATCCGAGGGTGGGTCCTTCGTTCCTTGGCGCCGGCATCGGCTTCGGCGGTTCATGCCTGCCGCACCAGGTGTCGATGATCGCCCGTATCGCGGAGTCAGGCGGGATCTCGACGCCACTCTTCTCCGCCGTGGATGAGATCAATCACCGCCAGCGAAATCGCTTCGTCGACCTCGTCAGCGAGATGCTGGACGGTCGATTACGAGACTCACGCATCGCCGTGCTTGGGCTTTCGTTCAAGCCAGATACGGATGATATTCGCGATGCGCCATCGATCGCGGTGGCCCGCGCTCTGGTCGATGCAGGTGCCGAGGTGGTCGCCTACGACCCGATGCCGGCTGCGCGAACGGCTGCCAGGCGGCTGTTGCCGCAGCTCCAGCTGGCCGACAATGCCGAGGATGCGCTGCGCGGCGCCGATGCTCTGGCGCTCGTCACTGAATGGCAGGAATTGGTGAACCTCGACTGGGCGCAGGTGGGTGGCCTCATGCGTCGTCGAGTTGTGATCGATGGTCGCAACGCTTTGAACCGTGCGGCGATGTTGCAGCACGGTTATCGCTACGCGGCGTTCGGCCGTGGGCAGAGCATGCCCGAACCGATCGAACTCGAACGGCGTGCACTCGCGGAACGCAAGGTGGCCGAAGAGCGAGAGACGCTCGAGGAGTCAATCTCGATTTCGTAGGGAGGACTTGGGGGGGGAGGACCGGGGGGCGGGCGCCCCCGTCGCGTGGGTCTCTTCCGTCGTCGTCTCCGGCGCCTCGGCGGCAGCGGCCTCGGGCTCGTCAGGGAGCTTCGCCTTGTACGCCTCCAGGAGCGACACGAACCGGGCCTGCGCTGCCTGGAACGCGCCGGCCGCCCGGGCGATCTCGGACCTGATCATGCCGGCGACCTTCGAGAGCATCACGTCGCGAGACTCGAGATCGGCCAAGGCCTTGGCTTGATCGGCCGAGAGCACGCGTCCTTCGACGAACCCGCCCTTCAGGATCAGCGTGGGGAAGCGCTTCGCGGCGGCCGTCACGCTCTTCGCGGCGGCCACCGGATCGTCCTTGACGAACGCGACCGCGCTCGGCCCTTCGAACATCGCCTCGAGGCCCGCGGCGTCCGTTCCCTCGATCGCGCGGCGCATCAAGGTGTTCTTGATCACGGCGAGCCTCGCGCCGCCCTCGTGGAGGGAACGGCGGAGCTCCGTGATCTCCGAGACCGTGAGGCCCCGGTAGTCCGTGAGGAGCAGGGCGCTGGAGCGCTCGATCTCTTCCTTCAGCTCCGCGACCCGCTCGACCTTCTGAGCGTTCGGCATCGCGCCTCCTGAGACGAACAACGCGTCTCCGCAGACAGCGGAGACGCGCCAGGCGCGATCCTCTCCGGCGGCCGGTCGTGTCGCCACGGGTGGCCGTCGCCTCGGCAGGTGCCCCCGAGGGGATTACGCGCGCGAAGCGCCCCTGCTGTCTGCGGCAGCGCTCAGGGTACATGAGAGGGGCGGCTGGTGCCGCCCCTCTCGATGACGCCTCGACCGGCGGGCGAGACCGTCGGTCGCGTCGGATCTAGAACGAGTACGAGAAGGTCTCGAAGCTCGATCCCGACACCGTGATCGTGCCACCACCCCACACGACCATCATCGGCGGACTGCACTTCGGCTGGAACGTCGCCGTCAGCGACAGGGAGAAGCTCGCCCTCCCGTTCTGCACCGGGAAGTCACCCGAGGTAGAGAAGCTCTCCTTGTTCTCGGCCTCGGGGAAGTTGCCGCCCCGGTTGACGCACGCGGCCTCCGCTCGCTCACGGCCGGGTGAGCGGTGGGCTGCCGCCGCACGCTGCGCGGCGGCAGCCCAGCTCACTACTTCCTCAGCCCGATGTCCGAATAGATCTCTTGACCGGTGGCGACGATCGTCGCCTTGATCCGGATCTCACAGGTCGCATCGGTGACCAGTTTCGTGTTCCAGTTGAACATGTAATGCGAGTCGACGAACCGCATGTTGCTGCCGGTGTCCGCGGCACTCGTTGAGACCGCCTCGGTCTCCCCGTACGGAGTGCTTCCGGAGATCTTGGCCCAACTCACCTTGACGACGAGTCCGCCCGGGTGGCTGCCATCGCAGTCAGTGATCTCGAGCTTCAACGGAACGGTGCTCCCGTACTTGAACAGGCTCGGGATCTGCCCGTGCCTCGTGTCGTTGACCGGCTGCTTGAACGCCCCGCCGACCACGTTGAAGTTCACCGTGACCGACCTCGTCGTCGAATCCGAATCGCCGGCCGCATCCTGGACCGTGATCGTCGCCACGTAGATGGCTGCTGAGCCGTAGGTGTGAGACGCGACGACCGGCGAGGTCGCACCCGGGTACGTGTTCGAGGAACCATCGCCCCAGGCGATCGTCACGGTGTGGCTGTCACCTGCAGCGTCCCCGAGATCGACATCGCTGAACACGACGGTGAGCTGAGCATTGGACGTCCCGCAACCAACGGTCGACGAAGCGAACTTCGTGTTCGTCTCATCGATCACCGGTGCGTCGTTCACTGCCGTCACGGTCACGTTCACCGTGGCCGTGTCGGACTTCGCGTCGAGAGCCCCGTTCGTCGTGCCGTTGTCGGTGATCGTGTAGGTGAACGAGTCGGGGCCGTTGTAGTTGGCGTCCGGCGTGTAGCTGACGCCGGTCCCGCCGCCGGTGATCGTGACGGTCCCGTGGGCGCCGTTCGTCTTCGCGGTCACGAGGATCGTCTGGCCGCCCTCGTTCGCCGGGCCGGCGTTGTCGTTGGCAAGGACGTCGATCGCGTTCGCCCCCGAGTCCTCGGCCACGGTGGCGGCGTCGTTCACCGCATCCGGAGCGTCGTTGACCTCCGTCACGGTCACGTTCACCGTGGCCGTGTCGGACTTCGCGTCGAGAGCCCCGTTCGTCGTGCCGTTGTCGGTGATCGTGTAGGTGAACGAGTCGGGGCCGTTGTAGTTGGCGTCCGGCGTGT
>Ga0081539_10003874_pt1 | contig 17484 bp, 10 predicted proteins | sample TabmetS4T2R2_FD_71023 | JGI IMG/M metagenome (GOLD analysis project Ga0081539, IMG submission 71023) | Tabebuia heterophylla rhizosphere microbial communities from the University of Puerto Rico - S4T2R2 | ecosystem: Host-associated > Plants > Roots > Rhizosphere ...
TCGGTGCTGCCGCAGACCGTGCCGCCGGAGTCCGCGCTGCCGGAGTCCGCGTTGCCGGAGTCGGTGCTGCCGCAGACCGTGCCGCCGGAGTCCGCGTTGCCGGAGTCCGCGTCGCCGGAGTCCGCGTTGCCGGAGTCGGTGCTGCCGCAGACCGTGCCGCCGGAGTCCGCGTTGCCGGAGTCCGCGTTGCCGGAGTCGGTGCTGCCGCAGACCGTGCCGCCGGAGTCCGCGTTGCCGGAGTCGGTGCTGCCGCAGACCGTGCCGCCGGAGTCCGCGTCGCCGGAGTCCGCGTCGCCGGAGTCCGCGTTGCCGCAGACCGTGCCGCCGGAGTCCGTGGCGCCGGAGTCCGCGTCGCCGGAGACGGCCCGGCCGCCGGGGCCGGACCGGCGGCCCTGGTTCGCCGGCTACGCCAGCGACCGGACGCTCACCACCGACGCCCTCGACCGCCAGCGCCAGGCGGAGTTCCTGTGCTCGGTGCTCACCGCGAAGAACCTCGAGACCCCGCTCGCCGTCGGCCTGTTCGGCGACTGGGGCAGCGGCAAGAGCTTCTTCATGCGCATGCTGCAGGAGCGGATCACCGAGCTGTCGGAGTCCTCCGCGCGGCGCGAGAAGGACGGGCACGAGACGTACTACTGCTCCCACGTCGTCCAGGTGACGTTCAACGCCTGGCTGCACGTGGACGCCGACATGTGGCCGAGCTTGGCGGCGCGCGTGTTCCGCGCGGTCGCCGGCATCGACGCGGACGTCGCGGCCGGCGACACCCAGCGCGACGACCTCGCCGTGTACCAGGAGACGCGCGAGGGCGACTACCAGGCGCGGCGCGCCTCGCAGCGCGAGGGCGCCGAGCTCCGCAAGCATCTCGCGGAGCTGGACCAGGACATCGCGCGCCGCGAGGCGGCCCTGGGCGAGCGGTTCGCCGGGCTCGGGCAGCCCGCCGCCGCGGCGCTCGACGTCGTCCGCGGCGCCGGCGAGACCCGGGATCGCGTGCTCGGGCTCCGCGCCGTGCTGCGCCACGTCCGGAAGCGTGACTGGTTCCTGCTCGTGACGCTGGTGGCCCTGGCCACGGCGCTGGCGGTCGTCCTCGTCGTGCGGCCGGACCTGCCGGAGGCATGGGCGCCCCTGGCGGCCGCTTTCGTCAGCGCCGTGGCACTGCTGCGGCCGGTGGCGCGGATGACGACGGACGCCGTACGGATCGTCGAGCTGCGGGCGCGCCGCAGCGCGCTCGACGAGCAGGCCCGCGCCGCGCGGGACCGGGCCGAGGCGGTGCCGGCGGACGACGCCGGCCCGCTGCTCCGCGAGTACGTCGAGGAGCAGGCCGAGCGCTGGACCGAGCGCCGGCGCTCCGGCGACCTCACCGAGATCCGGCAGGCGTTCGAGCGCCTGAGCCGCCTGGTCGACGAGCGCCGCCGTGCGCCGGCGGTGGCACGGTCCGCGAAGGGCACCCGGACGCTGCCGCCGATCGACCGCGTCGTCGTCTACATCGACGACCTCGACCGCTGCCCGCCGCCGAAGGTCGTCGAGGTGCTCTCGGCGATCAACCTGCTGCTCGACATCCCGAACTTCGTCGTCGTGGTCGGCGTCGACTCGCGGTGGCTCTTCAAGTCGCTGGAGATCAGGTTCGCCGAGCTCATGGCGGACGACTCGGCACCGGTCAGCCCGCAGCAGTACCTGGAGAAGGTCTTCCAGTACTCGATCGTGCTGCCGCGGGTGGACCGGGCGGGCTTCGAGCGCCTGGTCGACAGGCTGCTGCCGGTGGCGCACATGGGGCGCGACGGCGGCCTGCCGGTCGGCGCCTTCGCCGAGCCCGTCGCCCCCGTCGCTCCCCTCGCTCCTGCGGAGTCGTCGGACGACGACCTGCGCCCGCGCGACCTCGTCGTCACCGAGCCGGAGATCGCCTGCCTGCGCGCGCTCGCGCCGTGGTTCGAGACGCCGCGCGCGGTGAAGCGGCTGACGAACGTGTACCGGCTGGTCCGGGTGTCCGTCGGTGAGGACCTGCTGCTGAAGGACGACGCGTTCCGCAAGGTGCTCGTGCTCCTGGGGCTGGCGATCGCCTATCCCGCGGACGCCGGCGAGGTGTTCGCCGACCTGTGGCGCACCCAGCCGTTCGCGGAGGTGCTCTACCAGCGGGACGACGGGAAGGCCCGTATCGGGATCCCGGTGCTGCCCGACGGCGACGTCCTCGCGATCGGCGATCCCGCGGAGTCGTTCGTCGAGTGGGCCGAGGTGGTCGCCGCGTTCTCGTTCCACCCCTGGCGCCGGTAGCCGAGGAGCCTGGCACGCCGCGATGCGGGCCTACCGGCGAGTAGGGGATTTCATGCTCCCATGGCCGCTCCCAGCGTCTCCTACTCGATCACCGTCCGGCTGGAGCTGCCGGCCCGCCCGACCGCCGTCAGCGAGCTGACCACGGTCATCGAGGGCGCCGGCGGCATCGTGACGGCCCTCGACGTCACGGCGTCGGGCCACTCCCGGCTCCGCGTCGACGTCACGTGTGCGGCCCGCGACAGCGACCACGCGGGCGAGCTCGTCGACGCGCTGCGCGCGATCGAGGGCATCGAGATCGGCAAGGTCTCGGACCGCACGTTCCTCGTCCACCTCGGTGGCAAGCTCTCGATCGAGCCCAAGGTGCCGATCCGCAACCGCGACGACCTCTCCCTGGTCTACACGCCCGGCGTCGCCCGCATCTGCCAGGCGATCGCCGAGAACCCGGCGGACGCCCGGCGGCTGACGATCAAGCGCAACACGGTCGCCGTCGTCAGCGACGGGTCGGCGGTCCTCGGCCTCGGCAACCTCGGGCCGCTCGCCGCCCTGCCGGTGATGGAGGGCAAGGCCGCGCTGTTCAAGCGGTTCGCCGGCATCGACGCGTTCCCGATCTGCCTCGACACGCAGGACGTCGACGAGATCGTCGCCGCGGTCAAGGCCGTCGCGCCGGTCTTCGCCGGGATCAACCTCGAGGACATCTCCGCGCCGCGCTGCTTCGAGGTCGAGGAGCGGCTGCGGGCGGAGCTCGACATCCCGGTCTTCCACGACGACCAGCACGGGACGGCGATCGTTACGCTGGCCGCGCTGACGAACGCGCTGGCCGTCGTCGGCAAGGACCTGCCGTACGTCCGCATCGTCATGTCCGGCGCGGGCGCGGCCGGCACCGCCGTGCTCCGGCTGCTGCAGGCCGCCGGCGCGAAGGACGTCGTCGTCGCCGACCGCCACGGCGTCCTGCACCGCGGCCGCGACGACCTGCACGCGACGTCCCGCTGGACGGCGGAGAACACGAACCCGCGTGGCATCACCGGCTCGCTGCGGGACGCGCTGGCCGGGGCCGACGTGTTCATCGGCGTCTCGGGGCCGGACATCCTCACCGGCGACGACATCGAGACGATGGCGGACGCCGCGATCGTGTTCGCGCTGGCGAACCCGGTGCCGGAGGTCGACCCGGTCGAGGCGTCGCGGCACGCCGCCGTCGTCGCGACCGGGCGCAGCGACTTCGCCAACCAGATCAACAACGTGCTCGCGTTCCCGGGCGTCTTCCGCGGCCTGCTCGACGCCCAGTCCCGGACGGTGACCACCGACCTGCTGCTGGCCGCCGCGCACGCGCTGGCCGGCGTCGTCACCCCCGAGGAGCTGAACCCGGCGTACGTCGTCCCGAGCGTCTTCCACCCGGACGTCGCCACGGTGGTCGCCGCCGCGGTGCAGAAGGCGGCCACCGCCCGCTGACCGTCGCCCGCCGGTTTTTGGCACACAGGGCGGCGTTGCGATCGATAGATGCGCACAACGCCGCCCCGTGTGCAAAAAGTCGAGGCGCGGTCAGAACACGAACTGGGTGGTGACCAACCGCAGGTCGCCGGCCATGCGGGACAGGTCCTCCGCCGTCTGGCGGGTGTTCTCGACGCCCTCGGTGGTCTGGGCGGCGGCCGCTGCGACGGCGGCGATCGCGCCCGCGATGGAGTCGCTGCCGGCAGCCGCCTCGTTGATGCTGCGGCCGATCTCGGTCGTCGTCGCCGACTGCTCCTCGATGGCGGCGGCGATCGTCGTCTGGGTGCTGTTGATCTGCTGGATGATGTGCGCGATGCCCTCGATGGCGCTGACCGACTCGCCGGTGTCGGTCTGGATGGCGTGGATCTGCTCGGAGATCTCGCCGGTCGCGCGGGCGGTCTCCTGCGCGAGTTGCTTGACCTCCTCGGCTACCACGGCGAAGCCCTTGCCCGCCTCGCCGGCCCGGGCCGCCTCGATCGTGGCGTTGAGGGCGAGCAGGTTGGTCTGCTCGGCGATCGCGGTGATCGCCTTGACGACGTTCCCGACGGCCATCGACGACTCGCCCAACTTCGTGACGGTCTGCGTGGTCTGGTCCGTCATGGTCACGGCCTCGGCCGCGACGGAGCTGGCGGTCGAGGTCGAGCGGGCGATCTCGGTGATCGCGGAGGACATCTCCTCCGCGCCGGCGGCGACGTTCTGCACGTTGCCGGACACCTCGGCCGCGGTCGCCGACGCGCCCTCGGCGAGGCCGGCCGACTGCTCGGCGACACCCTGGAGCTGGAGGGACGTCGCCGACATCTCCTCCGACGCGGCGGACAGGGCGGTGGCGTTGTCCGCGATCGTGCGCATCGCGTCGCTCAGCCGGTCCAGGACCGTGTTCAGCGCCCGGCCCAGGACGCCGACCTCGTCGTTCCCGGAGACCTGCAGTCGCTGGTCCAGGTGCCCGGCGGCCACCCGCTGCAGCATGTCCGCGGCGGCGCCCAGCGGCACCGAGATCAGCCGGGCGACGACGAGCGCCAGCGCGAGCCCGGCCGCCAGCGCGACGACCGCCAGAAGGAGCAGCAGGTTCCGCGAGGAGGCGTAGGTGTCCGCGGCGGCGGCCGTGGCCGTGGTGGCGCCGGACTCGTTGAGATCCGCCAGCTCCAAGAGCGTGGCGCTCGCCTGGTCGAACAGGCCCTGTAGCTGCGTGCCGCTCAGCGTGGCCACGGCGGCGGTGTTACGGCGCTCGACGACCAGCCGCTCGACGTCCGCGCCGAGCTGCTCGTACTGCTGCCACTGCTGCGAGAACTCCCGGTACGTCGCGAGCTCCTGCTCCGAGCTGATCAGCGGCTCGTAGACCTTCCGGTTCTCGGCGATCAGGCCCGTCGCGGCGGCCAGGCGCTCGCGCGCCGAGGCCAACTCCGCCGCCGAGTCGGCGGAGGCGAGCTGGTACTGGGCGATCCGGTAGTCGGACGTGTTGGTGTTCAGCTCGTTGGTGACCTTCACGCTGGGCAGCCAGTTCGTCGAGATCTCCACCGAGGCGTCGTTCACCTGGGACAGGCCGCGGACGCCGATCCCGACCAGCCCGCAGGCCAGCACCAGGACGACCCCCACGACCGTGAGGACCTTCGCACGAACCCGAAGATCGCGGAACCGGCTCACGACAGACCCCTCCCAGGCACGCGGGCCGCGGCGGGCCCTTCCGACGCTTCCACAGGGTGATGTCGACCCGGCCGGGCCGGGGCTGAAGCCGGCCCGACCTCCCAGCTGCCGGACGTGACGCCGGTTCGCACCGTTCGCCCGAAGCGCCTGGCCTTGCCCGGGCACGCAGAGCGACCCTCCGCCCACCACCCGGCGCAGCGCCCTCGGCCGACGGCGGGAGCGTGGCGGCGCAGGGTCAAGATGATCATCGGGACGTTCGACGGACTACCGGTGAGGCGGTGGCGGGCGGCGATCGTCGGAGTCGCCGTGGCGTGGAGCGCCACGGCGTGCGCGGCGCTGCTCGCCGGCGTCGGGACGCCGGAGACGCGAGGCGTGCTGTCCGCGGCCACGATGACGGCAGCCGCACTCGCGGCCGGCGTCCTCGCCGTCGAGCGCGGGTTCGCGGTGACCGAGCCGCGGGCGCGCCACGCCTGGAAGGGCCTCGGGGCCGGCTGTCTCGCCTGGGCCGCGGGGATGGCCGCGACCCTGGCCTCGCTCTCCGAGGGCGCGGGCACCGGCGTCCCGTCCTGGACGGACGCCGTGTTCCTCCTCGTGCCGGTCCTGTTCGGCGCCGCCCTGCTACGCCTGGCCAGGACCGCGTCCCCGCTCGCCGGGCAGCTCCGGCTCGTCCTCGACGGCCTCCTGGTCAGCATCTCGGTGTTCCTCGTGAGCTGGGTCTCGGTGCTGCGCCCGATCATCGACCGCACGGCGGACGACGTCCTCACGCTCGTGCTGACGCTCGCCTACCCGGTCAGCGACGTCGCGATCGTCACCCTGGCGGCGTACGCCGTCCTGCGCGCCCGGGCGGAGGTCGGCCGGGTGTCGCCGGCGCTGGCGTGCCTCGTCGGCGGCCTGGTGGCCTTCGCCTGCGCCGACAGCGTCTGGGCCTACCTGGCGATCGAGGACCGGTACCAGGTCGGCGACCCGGTCGACGTGCTCTGGCCGCTGGCGTTCTGCGCGCTCGCCGTCGCGCCGGTCCTCGCCCGTCGCACGCCGACCGTGGGCGGGTCGGCGGAGGCCCGGCCGCTCGGCATGCTGCTGACGTACGTCGTCGTGGTCGGCGGCGTGGTCCTCGCCGCGGTCATCGCGCAGAAGGCCGGCGGCGAGGACGACGTCCGCGCGTGGCTGCGGACGGTGCTGATCGTCCTGCTCGCCGCCCGGCAGGCGCTCGCGCTCGCCGAGAACCGGCACCTCACCCGCACCCTGGAGCGCCGTGTCGAGGAGCGGACCGCGGAGCTGCGGCGCAGCTGGGCCCGGTTCCGGGCGCTCGTGGAGCACAGCGCGGAGGTCGTGAGCCTGGTCGACGCCCGCGGCAGGCTCCTGTACCAGAGCGAGCCGGGGGAGCGGGTCTTCGGCCGGCCCGCGGCCGAGCTGCTCGGCCGGTCGATCGGCGAGTACCTCGACGCCGCCTCGCAGCGCCGGCTGGTCGCCGCGCTCGCCGAGGTGTCGCGCAAGCCGTACGCCGAGACCGTCGTTGAGCTGCGGCTGCGCCACGGCGACGGCGGCTGGCGCGAGATCGAGTCGACGATCACGAACCTGCTGGCCGAGCCCTCGGTCGGCGCGCTCGTGCTGAACTCGCGCGACGTCAGCGAGCGCCGGGAGCTGGAGGGGCAGCTCCTACACCAGGCGTTCCACGACTCGCTCACCGGGCTGGCGAACCGCGCGCTCTTCCACGACCGCGTGGCGCACGCGCTCAAGCGGCGGGGGGACGACGAACCGATCGCCGTGCTCTTCCTCGACCTCAACGGGTTCAAGGAGGTCAACGACTCGCTCGGCCACGGCGGCGGCGACGCGCTGCTCGTGCTCGTCGCCCAGCGGCTGTGGACCTGCGTGTCCCGCGGCGACACCGTCGCCCGCCTCGGCGGCGACGAGTTCGCCGTCCTCGTCGAGGGCGACGGCGCGCCGCCGGAGCCGGTCGCCCTCGCCCATCGCATCCGCGCCGCCCTGGCCGAGCCGTTCGTCGTCGACGGCCGCGAGCTCTTCGTCTCCGGGAGCATCGGCATCGCGACGTCCGCCGGCGGCGTGCGGGACGCCGGCAACCTGATACGGAACGCCGACCTCGCGATGTACCGGGCCAAGGACAACCGCGACCTGGTCTACGCCGCCTACGACCCGACGATGCGCGACGTCCTCTCCGACCGGCTGGAGCTGGAGTCCGACCTGCGGCGCGCGCTCCGCGACGGCGGGCTGTACGTCCACTACCAGCCGACGTACACCCTGGAGGACGGCGAGCTCGTGGGTGTCGAGGCGCTGGTCCGGTGGCAGCACCCGGCGCGGGGGAACGTGCCGCCGTCGGTCTTCGTCCCGGTCGCGGAGCAGAGCGACCTGATCCACGACGTCGGCCGGTTCGTGCTCGTCGAGGCCGTCCGCCAGGCGGCCGCCTGGCACCGGCTGGCGCCCGGGCGGTCGCCGTCGGTCGCGGTCAACATCTCCGGCCGGCAGCTCCAGCGGGCGGCGTTCGTCGGGGAGGTGCGGGAGCTCGTCGAGTCGTCGCGCCTGCCGCCGCGGCTGCTCACGCTCGAGCTCACCGAGAGCATGCTGATGGAGGACACCGACGGCAGCATGCAGGTGCTCGCGCAGCTCAAGCGCGTCGGCGTCCGCCTGGCGATCGACGACTTCGGCACCGGCTACTCGTCACTGAGCTACCTGCACCGGTTCCCGGTCGACATCCTCAAGATCGACCGCTCGTTCGTCGAGCGGCTGAGCGGCGAGGACGCCGCGGAGAGCCTGGTCCACAGCATCGTGCGGCTCGGACAGACCCTCCACCTGCAGACCGTGGCCGAGGGGATCGAGGACACCGAGCAGCTCGAGCGCCTGCGGCGGCTCGGCTGCGAGCTCGCGCAGGGCTACTACTTCGGCCGGCCGGACACCCCGGACGCCATCACCGACCTGCTGACCGGCCGCCGCCTCCCGGCCCCGCGATCCGGGTAGCGCGGGCCGCGCCTTCGACCGCGCACGGGGCGTCCCCGTGCGCTTCCATCGATCGCAGGGACGCCCCGTGCGCAACGCGATGGATGCACACGGGGCGGCGTTGTGCGCTTCTAGCGATCGCAACGCCGCCCTGTGTGCCAAAACGGAGGGACGGCGTCTCGGGTGGCCGGTCGCCCAGGGTGCGTGTAGGACTCCAGGCAGGCACCTCGGGAGGTGGACATGTCCGGATTGCGCCGGTCCCTGGTCCTCGCTTCGACGTCGGCGGTCACCGCGGCCCTGGTGGCCGCCCCCGGCGCCCCGGCCTCGGCCCACGGCGGGCCCTCCGCTCCGCCGGCCAAGCAGCCGGCGGCCACCGGGTACGGCGGCGCGGTCGCCAGCGTCGACGCGGACGCGACCGCGGTCGGCATCGACGTCCTCCGCCGCGGCGGGAACGCGGCCGACGCCGCCGTCGCCGCGGCCGCCGCGCTCGGCGTGACCGAGCCCTATTCGGCGGGCATCGGCGGCGGCGGGTTCTTCGTGTACTACGACGCGCGCAGCCGGCGGGTCAGCACGATCGACGGCCGCGAGACGGCGCCCGCGACGTTCACGCCGACCGTGTTCACCAACCCGGACGGGACGCCGCTGACGTTCGCGACCGTCGTATCGTCCGGGCTGTCGGTCGGCGTTCCCGGGACGCCGGCGGTCTGGGACGAGGCCGCCCGCCGCTTCGGCACCCGGCGCCTGGGCAAGCTGCTCGCGCCGGCGGAGAAGCTGGCCCGCCAGGGGTTCGTCGTCGACGCGACGTTCCAGGCGCAGACCGCGGCGAACTCCGAGCGGTTCCGCCTGTTCCCGGAGACCGAGCGCGTGTACCTGCCCGGCGGGGACCCGCCTGAGGTCGGGACGACGTTCCGGAACCCGGACCTGGCCAGGGCCTACGCCGGGCTCCGCCGCTACGGCGTCGGCTGGCTGTACCGCGGGTCGCTCGGGCGCGCCGTCGTCGAGGCCGCGCGGAACCCGCAGACCCGGCCCGGGGTCGAGGTGTACTCCGGGCAGCTCACGGCCGGCGACCTCGAGGCGTACCGGGTCCGGACGCCGGCGCCGACCCACGCGCGGTACCGCGGGCTCGACGTCTACGGGATGTCGCTGCCGTCGTCCGGCGGGATCGCGGTCGGCGAGGCGCTGAACCTGCTCGAGGCCTACGACCGGCTGACCGGCGTCGCCCTGCGCGACGCCGACCGGACGCAGTACCTGCACCGGCTGGCCGAGGCGAGCGCCACGGCGTTCGCCGACCGCAACCGCTGGGTCGGGTTCGTGCCCGGCGTCCCGGAGGGCGAGCTGCTCTCCCAGCGGTACGCCGACCGGCGCGCGTGCGCACTGTTCGACCCGGCGGCGGCGCACCCGCGGCCGATCCCGTTCGGGTCGCCCGGCTCTGGGCCGGATTCTCAGCCGGCGTGCGCCGGCGCGTCCGCGGCGCAGGCGCCCGGCACCGACGACCACGGGACCACGCACGTCACCGTCGCCGACCGCTGGGGCAACGTCGCGGCGTACACGCTGACGATCGAGCAGACCGGCGGGTCCGGGATCACCGTGCCCGGCTACGGGTTCCTGCTGAACAACGAGCTGACGGACTTCAACTTCGTCCCGCTGACAGCCGGCGTCCCGGACCCCAACCTGCCCGGCCCGGGCAAGCGGCCACGGTCGTCGATGAGCCCGACGATCCTGCTGGCGCACGGGCGGCCGTGGCTGGCGCTGGGCTCGCCGGGCGGCGCCTCGATCATCACGACCGTGCTGGAGACGCTGGTCGGGTACGTGGACCGCGGGCTGCCGCTGGTCGACGCGATCGCCGACCCGCGGCTCTCGTCGCGGAACGGACCGCGCAGCGAGGCCGAGCCGGCGATCTTCGACGGGCCGGACAACGCCGCGCTGACGGCGCTCGGGCACACGCTGGTGCTGAACCCGGAGATCGGTGCCGCGACGGCGATCCGGATCCATCGCGACGGCCGCCTGGACGCCGCCGCGGAACGGACCCGCCGCGGCGGCGGGGCGGCGGCGGTGGTGAGCCCGGCACCCACCTGGCGGTGATCACCAGGTGACCAGCACGCCCTCCGCGGGGCGGCGTGCCGGCGGCGGCCGGTGGCCCGGCGGGTCGTCCCCACCGGCCGGGTCCGGCGCCGGTGCGATCGTCGAGATGTCGTCCACGATCCGGCGCAGGACGTCGCGGCGGAGCGTGTAGAAGAGGTTGCGGCCCTGCCGGCGGACCGACACGAGGCCGGCCCGCGAGAGGATCTTGACGTGGTAGGAGATCGTCGGCTTGCTCACCGGGAGCGTGCCCTCGAGCGTGGCGCAGGGCAGCTCGTCGACGGCGGCCAGCTGCATGACGATGCTCCAGCGGACGGGGTCGCCGAGCGCGTGGAACATGTCGGACCCGGTGGCCGGGAGATCTCGGGACGGAGCCACGCTGTACCTCACTTCCCGGCCGGACGTCGTCGGCCTGTCGCGTTCACCTACGCAGCCGAGCTGCCTACCGTTCAGTAGGCCGTTCGGTGAAGCCGTTCGGTAAGCCGCTCGGCACGTCCGTCACCGGCCGACGAACGACGGCGGGCGGTGCTGGCGGCGGGCCTCGATCGCCTCGTGGAGGTCGGACGTCGTCATCGTCACCGGCTGCGCCAGCGCCTCCCACTGCAGCGAGGCCTCGAGCCCGCGGGCGGCCTGCTCGAGGCCGGTCTTCGTCAGCCGGGTCGCGATCGGCCCGGCCGCGGCGACGCGGCCCGCCACCTCGAGCGCGTGGGCGACGACGTCGTTGGCGACGCCGGTGACCAGGCCCCACTCGCGCGCCTCCGCGGCGTCCACCTCGCGGCCGGTGTAGAGCATCTCGCGCGCCCGCGGGACGCCGATCGCCTCCGGCAGCAGCCACGTCGCGCCCATGCCGCCGTGCGTGCCGAGGTAGACGAACGGCGTGCTGAACGTCGCGTCCGGCGCGGCGTACCGCAGGTCGCAGGCCAGCGCCAGGCACACGCCGGCGCCGACGACGGGGCCGCCGACGGCTGCGACCACGGGGAACGGCAGGTCACGCGGCCGGAGCCAGGACCGGTAGAACGGCAGCATCCGCTCGCGGAGCGCGACCGGCGTGATCTCCTGGCCGGTGCCGTCGTCGAGCCAGGACAGGTCGGCGCCGGAGCAGAACGACGGCCCCGACCCCGTGACGACGAGCACGCGCGTGCCCGGGTCGGCGGCCACGGCGTCGAGCGCGGCGGTCCACGCCGCCGTCAGCTCCTCGGTCATCGCGTTGCGCAGCTCTGGCCGGTTGAGCGTGAGCAGCCGGACCCCCGGCGACGGCTCGGTGAGCAGCGTCGCGTCCGTCCGTGGCATGGGACCTCCCCCGGGCCGACGCGCACCGGGGTGCCGCGGTCCGGACCCCACCGCCGGCCGCCCAGCGGTCATTCAACCACGGCCCCGGCGCCGGAGATCTTGGCGACCCCCCGTGCTCGGACGGGCTCTCAGTCCAGCGACTCGACGAACGTGCGCAGCTGCCGCACCGTGCGGCACTCCACGACGGCGTCGCAGAGCGGCGCGTACGCGCCGATCACCGAGTCGCCGGTGTCCCAGGCGCTCGCCGGCTCGGGGTTCAGCCAGTACAGGTGCCCCGCGCGGCGGCGGATCGCCGCCAGCGCCTCGACGCGCGTGGCGTGGTAGTTGTTGCGCGCGTCGCCGAGCACCAGAACCGTGCTTCGGCTTCGGATCTCGCCGCCGTACCGGGCGTGGAACGACTCGAGCGCGTGCCCGTAGTCCGACCGCCCGTCGAGCCAGACCCCGCCGCCGGAGTCCTCGATGCGCCGCATCGCGGTCACGATGTCGTCGGCCTCGGCGAGCACGTGCGTGACCTCGTCGACGCCGTCGACGAACACGAAGCAGCGGACGGCGGCGAACTCGGTACGCAGCGCGTAGGCCAGCTGCAGGGTGAACGCCGCGAACGCCGACACGGACCCGCTGACGTCGGCGACGACGACGAGGTGCGGCTTCGCCGGTCGCGGGTGGCGGAACACCGGCTCGGCCGGCACGCCGCCGGTCGACATCGACCGCCGCACGGTGCGCCGGAAGTCCAGCGTGCCGCGCCGCCGGTGCCGGCGCTTCTCCGCGAGCCGCGCGGCGAGCTTGCGCGCCAGCGGCCGGATCGCCGACCGCAGCTCGGCGACCTGCCGTGCCGAGGCCTGGAGGAACTCGACGTCCTCCGGCAGCGGCCGGCGCACGGTGCGGGCGACGGCGGCCGCGCCGCGGTCGGCGACGAGCCGGCGCCGGATCTGCGCCTCCACCTCGCGCCGGAAGTCCTCGACGCGCGCGGCGTGCGCCTCGACCGCCAGCCGCCGCCCCAGGTCCGCCGGGTCGCCCTCGCCGGCGAGGTCGGTGACGAGGGCGTCGGCGGCCATGGCACGCAGCACGCGGGTCCGGTACAGGGTCCCGGCCACCGGGCGCCCGGGCTCGATCCCGGAGTGGCGGTCGACGACGAGCCCGGCGATCCGCCGCATCGTCGCACCGTCACCGCGCCGGAGGGCGGCGAGGAGCAGCGCGCGCAGGCGGCCGCCGTCACCCGAGCCGTCCCCCGAGCCGTCCCCCGAACCGTGGCTGGCGCCGTCGCCGGCGCCGCCGGTCGCCTCCGGATCGCCCTGCGGCGCCTTGTCGTCCATGCCGTCGCCGTCGCCGTCGTCGCCGTCGTCGCCGTCGGAGGGCCGCGGCTCGAGCGAGAAGAAGAGGTCGAAGACGACGTCGAACGCGCCCTGGTGCTCGACGGTCTTCACCAGCGACGCGCCGAGCGCGGCCCTGACCTGCGCGCGGTCGCCGAGGTCGACGTGCTCGAGCGCGCGGACGGCGTCCAGGTGCTCGGTCGTGGAGACCGGCACGCCGATCGCGCGCAGCTCCTGCACCAGGCCCTCGACGGCGTGCAGCACGGTGCTACCCGGTGAGCTCGCGGGTGGCGAGCTCGATGTCGCTCTGGTGCTTGAGGAGCACGTGCAGGTGCTCGACGACGCCCGCGGCGTCGACGTCGTCCAGGCCGAGGACGACGAGCGTGCGCGCCCAGTCCAGCGTCTCCGACACCGAGGGGCGCTTCCGGAGCTCCAGCCCGCGCAGCGAGCGCACGACCTGCGCGACCCGGTCCGCCAGCCGCTCGCCGATCCCGGGCACGCGGCTGAGCACGATGTCGCGCTCGCGCTCGGTCGAGGGGTAGTCGAGGTGCAGGTAGAGGCAGCGGCGCTTGAGCGCCTCGGACAGCTCGCGGCTGTTGTTCGACGTCAGGAACACCAGCGGCCGGCGGGTCGCGGTGACGGTCCCGAGCTCGGGGATCGAGACCTGGAAGTCCGACAGGACCTCGAGCAGCAGCGCCTCGGTCTCGACGTCCAGGCGGTCGACCTCGTCGACGAGCAGGACGACGGGCTCGGTGGCGCGGATCGCCGCGAGCAGCGGCCGGGTGAGCAGGTAGTGCTCGCCGAAGATGTCGTCCTCGACGTCGTCCCAGGCCTCGCCGCCGGCCTGGGCGCCGGCCTGAATCCTGAGGAGCTGGCGGCGGTAGTCCCACTCGTACAGCGCCTTGGACTCGTCGAGGCCCTCGTAGCACTGCAGCCGGATCAGGCGCGCGCCGGTGAGCGCGGCGACGCTCTTCGCCAGCTCGGTCTTGCCGGTGCCGGCGGGGCCCTCGACGAGCACCGGCTTCTCCAGCCGGCCGGCGAGGAAGACTGTCGCGGCGATGCGGTCGTCCGGCAGGTAGCCCACCGAGCGCAGCCCGGCGGCGACGTCCGCCGCGGTGGCGAACGCCCGCGGCGCGTCACCCACGTCGCCGTCCACGGGCGGCTCCGACACGGACCTCACCGTCCCTCCGGCCGTCGCCGACCCTCGCCGATCGTCGCCGAACCTCGCCGACCCTCCGTCGTACCAGTTCACCAGGCGTCACCCGGCCTTCCGTAGCCGGTGTCGCCAGGATCACCCGGATCCGGGGTCGTCCGGGGTGTCCAGGGCCGCGAGCCGGGCGCGCACGCCGGCGGCGTCCGGGTGGTCGAGGTCGCGCAGGACGGCGAGCGCCCGCTGCCACGCGGCCGCGGCGGCCGCGCGGTCACCCGCGGACAGGTACGAGTCGCCGAGGCGGGTGAGCGTGCCCGCCGCGAAGAACCGGTCGCCGAGCGCGTCGAACAGGCCCAGCGCCTCGCGGTAGCAACGGATCGCCTCGGCGTGGTCGCCGAGCCGGTCCTGCGCGTACCCCATGCTGTCCCGGGCGTGGGCCTCGCCGGTCTCGTCGCCCAGCTCGCGGAAGATGCCGGCGGCCTCGCGGCACGCCGCGAACGCGGCCCCGTGGTGGCCGAGCTGCGCGTTCAGCCAGCCGATCGCGTTGCCCGCGAACGCCTCGCCGTCGCGGTCGCCGGCCTCGCGGTACAGCTCCAGCGCCTGCCGGGCGTGGTCGAGCGCCTCGCCGTAGCGCTCCATCCGCTCCCACATCATCGTGAGCCCGTAGTGGGTCTCGGCCGCGCCGCCGGGGTCGCCGGCGGCGCGGTAGATCCGCAGCGCGGCGTCGAGGTGCTCCCGCGCCGCGGCGTACTCGCCGAGCTGCACGCACGCCTGGGCGACCAGGCGCTCCGACTGCCCCTCCGCCGCCGGGTCGCCGAGCCGCCGAGCGGCCGCCAGGGCCGCCTGCTGCGTGGTGCGCCACTCGTGCCAGTGCCCCTGCCGGTCCAGGTAGTGGTCGAGGGTCCAGGCGAGCTGCCAGGCACACCGGTCCGCGCCGGTCCGGACGGCGAGGTCGACGGCGGCGAGCATCGTGCGGTGCTCCGCGGTGAACCACGCCAGGGCCGCGTCGTGGTCCGCCGGCGTCAGCGGGTACGCGTCCGGCCGCGCCGGCGCGAGCTCGATCGGCGGGCGGGTGGGGCGCAGGAGCCGCGAGGCGGCGTACCCGGTGTGCAGGTAGTGGTCCAGCAGGCGCTCGACGGCGGCGCCGCGCCCGGCGCCGTCGTCGACCTGCCCGGCGAGGTGGGCGGCGTAGGCGCGCAGCAGGTCGTGGCACGCGAAGCGGCCGGGCGAGCGCTCGTCCAGCAGGCTCGCGGCGGTCAGCTCGGCGAGCAGCCGGTCCGCCGTCTCCGGCGGGACCCCGGCGAGGCCGGCGGCCGCCGCCCGGGAGACGTCGGGACCGGGGGGGACGCCGAGCAGCCGGAAGAGCCGCGCGGCCGGCGGCGCGAGCGCCGCGTAGGACCAGGACAGGACGGCGCCCACGTCGGTCTCGTCGTCGCCGGTGCTGAGCGCCGCCAGCCGCCGGTCGGCGTCCGCCAGCTCGTCCGCGAGGTCCGCCAGCCGCCGTTCCGGCCCGGTCGCCGCGCGGCCGGAGACCACCGCCAGGGCGATCGGCAGCCCGGCGCAGTGCGCGACGATCTCGGCCACGGCGTCCGGCTCGGCCGTCACGGCCGCCCTCCCGAGCCGCCCCGCGAGCAGCTCGCGCGCCTCCCCGGGCGGCATCGGCTCGAGGGGGAGCGGGCGCGCGCCGACCGCCGCGACCAGGCCGGCCAGCCGGTCGCGGCTGGCGACCAGCACGAGGCAGGTCGCCGCCCCCGGCAGGAGCGGCCGCACCTGCGCGGCGTCCCGGGCGTTGTCGAGGACGACCAGCATCCGCCGGTCGGCGAGGCAGCTTCGGTACAGGGCGGCCTGCGCCTCCGGCTCGGCCGGGACGCGGTGCGGCGGGACGTCGAGCGCGTGGAGGAAGCCGCGGACGGCCTCGCCCGGGTCCAGCGGCGGCCGGTGCGGGTCGAAGCCGCGGAGGTCGACGTAGAGCTGGCCGTCGGGGAAGCGGTTCCGCACCCGGTGCGCCCAGTGGACCGCGAGTGCCGTCTTGCCGACCCCGGCCGTGCCGGCCAGCGCGCCGACGACGACCGGCGCGGGCTCCGGTCCCGGGGCCAGCAGGGCATCGAGGCGGGCGAGCTCGGCCCGCCGCCCGGCGAAGCCGGGGACGTCCCGGGGGAGCTGTGCCGGCACCACCCGCGGCGGGCGCAACGGCGGCGTGGACTCGCGCGACGCCGTCAGCTCGTCGCGCAGGACGGCGCGGTGGACCGCCTGCAGGTCCGCGCCCGGCCCGGCCCCGAGCTCGTCCGCCAGCCGGCGCCGCGTGGCGGCGTAGAGGTCGAGGGCGTCGGCCCCGCGCCCCACGGCGTACTGCGCGCGCATGAGCACGGCCACCAGCGGCTCGAGCAGCGGGTGCTCGCCGACGAGCTCGGTCAGCGGGCCGATCACGGCGCGGGCGTTGCCGGTCGCGAGCTCGCTCGCCGCCCAGGCCGGGACGGCGTCCAGGTACTCCCGCCGCCAGCCCTCGCGCTGCCGCGCCGCCCAGGCCCCGGCCACTCCGGCGAGCGGCTCCCCCCGCCCCAGGGCCCCCCGCCCCAGGGTCCGCCGCCCCAGGGCCCCCCGCCGCAGGGACCGCCTCCCCAGGGCTACCCGCAGGGCGGCTACCCGGCCGGCGGCTACCCGGCGACCACCGGCCGCCGCAACGGCATGGGCACGACCGCGCTCGTCCTCGGCGTGGTCGCCCTGGTGCTGGTGCTGCTGCTGCTGTTCTCGCCCCTGGGCGCCCTGCTCGGGCTGCTGGCCGTGCTGTTCGGGATCCTCGGCCTGATCCGGGTCAACCGCCGCGAGGCCGACAACCGCGGCCAGGCCGTGGCCGGGCTGATCACCGGCGCCCTCGCCCTGCTGTTCGGGATCCTGTTCACGATCAGCGTCGGCACCTGGTTCTCCACCCACGTCAACGACTTCCGGCGGTTCGGGAACTGCATGGACCAGGCCAACAGCGCCAACGCCCGCGAGCAGTGCGCCCGGCAGCTGTCGAACGACCTCGAGTAGGACGCCGGTCGGACGGGATCAGGCCGGGTCGGGGTAGGCCAGCTCCCCGGCCCGGACCTCCGCCTCGAGGTGGTTCTCGGGCGGGGCCAGCGGGCACGCCCAGCGGGCGTTGTAGGCGCACGACGGGTTGTAGGCGTAGTTGAAGTCGAGCACCAGCCGGCCGCCGTCCTGCACCAGGCCCCGCCCCCAGGTCCCCTTGATGGTGTCGGTCAGGTAGCGCCCGGCCCCGTAGGTCCCGGTCCCGGCGGTGGCGTCCCGGAACGGGAGGAACAGCCCGCCGCCGTAGCC
>Ga0081539_10003875_pt1 | contig 17479 bp, 18 predicted proteins | sample TabmetS4T2R2_FD_71023 | JGI IMG/M metagenome (GOLD analysis project Ga0081539, IMG submission 71023) | Tabebuia heterophylla rhizosphere microbial communities from the University of Puerto Rico - S4T2R2 | ecosystem: Host-associated > Plants > Roots > Rhizosphere ...
GTGACGCTCGGGGCCACGAGCAGCGCGGCAACCGCTACGCCGTCGTCGTTCAGTCGGACCTCCTGCCGCTGTCGACCTGGCTCGTCGCGCCGACATCCACCAGCGCGCGACAGACCAGCTTTCGGCCAGAGATCGAAATTCAAGGAAAGTCGACCCACGTCCTGGTTGAGCAAACCGCCGCTGTCGACCCTGAACGGCTCGGCGAGTTGGTCGGTCATCTCACCAGAGATGAACTTGCCGCCGTAGACGACGCACTCCGGACTGTCCTCCATCTTGAATGATATGTCCGCGCGAACGTTTAGTTCATATGTGCACAACTACCACCAGCATTACCTTTCAAGTGATAAAAACCTCAACGGGTACTGCAACCACTGCCTGAACGGGATGACGTGCCCGATCGGCGTCGCCAAGACGGACGCATGACGGGACATGCGGCAGACCTCGGCGGTGAGACACTGAGGTGAGGAGGTGGCGATGACCACGAGCGGTGCCGAACACCTGAACCAACCGCGTCGAACACCGCGGCGTCAAGAGTCTCTCGATGAGCAGGTTCGGCGACGTGGTCTGAAGCCGATCAAGTCAGCGGATGATCTCGTGTGCGAGGGCGCGTTCGAAACCGATGAGGAGCTGGATGCGTTCCTGGCCTGGTACCACGCCGAGCGCCAGGCGAATCTGGCGTAACGACAGGCGGACTACGTCGTACTCGACACGGATGTCGCCTCGTTGAGCTTCCGTCCTGGCTGCGTCCGTTCGGCGAGTACGCCGATCTTGGAGTTGTGGTTGGAACGAACCGGGCGCTATGCCGCGAAAGGGTAACCACCACCCCAAGATCGGGGGAGGCGGCGCCACCCGGGTGGGCGATATAGATCGACAAGTCCTGACATGTTGCCCACACTAGATCCAGGACTCTACGGGAGGGTGCCGACGCCGGGAGGTTCGCCATGCCGGGCTTCTACAACGACGACGAGCGGGCCGCCTGGACCATCGCGGAACAGCTCATGGAGAAGGGCCGGGCCGTGATGCGGCAGGCCGAGTGCGCGCTCGAGGCGTTCAAGATCGGCATGGAGCTCAACCGGCAACGATGCTCTCGGCGCGGCATCGGACCCAGCGACGCGGAGATCCGTTGGGCGGAGACCGCGGATGCGAAGAAGGCGCTCAGCGAGAACAGCTTCAACGTCAACCAGGCGTTGATGTACTACGGCGCGGCCGCGGCGCACTACTCCCGGGCCACCTACCTCCGCAGCCGGGCCACCCGGCGCTGACATGAAGCGCCGCTCCGACCGGGGCGGCAGTCGAAGCGGCGCTGTCGCCCTTCACGGTGCCAACTGAAGCTGAGACTTCGCTGTGTACCGCCCGCGACTTCGCTGCTAATGCATCCTGCGTTCATTTGTTCGTCATCCGCTGATCGGCACAGCGTAAAAGCGCGCCGGTCGGGCAGAATATGTAGATGCAGACCGCGACGGAGACCGAACGCAAGTACGACGTTCCCGCCGGTTTCTCGTTGCCGAACCTGCCCGGCGCCGCCGAAGCCAACGCCTTCGACCTGGACGCGACGTATTTCGACACCGAGGACCTGCGGCTGGCCCGCAACCAACGGACACTGCGCCGCCGGTCGGGCGGTTCGGACGCCGGATGGCACCTCAAGACACCCGGCGATGGATCCAGCCGGACCGAACACCGGCTTCCGCTGGACGGCGACGCCGTTCCCGTGGAGCTGCAAGCCGAGGTCCGCGCGATCGTTCGCCGGAACCCGTTGCAGCCGGTGGCCCGGTTGCGTACCCGCCGGGCGGAGACACCGGTCCGGGATGCCGGCGGCCGCACGCTCGCCGTCATCGCGCACGACCACGTCCGTGCCGACACCGACGGCTCCGAGCGCACCTGGGAAGAACTGGAGGTCGAGCTGGTCGACGGCGGCCCGGACGACCTGGAGAAGATCGAGCGCGAGCTGCTCGGGGCCGGCGCCAAGCCCGCCAAGGGGCCGTCCAAGCTCGCGCGCGCGCTCGGCGACCGGCTTCAGCCACCTGGTGACCCTCCGAAGACCAACCCAGTCTTCGAGTACGCCCGGGCGCAGCGGGACGCAATCGCGGCGTACGACCCCGGAACGCGGCAGGCGGACCCGGAATCGGTGCACAAAATGCGTGTCGGCACCCGCCGGCTGCGCAGCACGCTCAAGACGTTCAAGCGCTCGTTCCCGGCAGAGCCCGGAACGCAGACCCGGTTTGAGCTGCGATGGCTGGCGCACCAGATCGGCGAGGTCCGCGACGGCCAGGTCCTGTCGGACGAGCTGGTGGGCGCGGTTGAGCGCGAAGGCCCGCAATTCGCAGACGTCGCGGAGCGGATCCGGGATCACCTCGCCGCCAAGGTCGCGCACGGTCGCGAGGCGCTGGCCGAGGCTCTGGACAGTGACCGCTACCTCGCCCTGCTGGATGCGATCGACGAGCTGGTCGCCAACCCGGACACCGTCGAGAAGAATCCGCTGCGGCGGACCCGCAAGGCGCTGCGCAAGGCGGACCGGATGCTCGACCAGGCCCTCGTTGACAACTCCGATCCCGAACTGCACGAGGCCCGGAAGGCGTACAAGCAGGCGCGGTATGCCGTCGAAGTGTTCGAGGATGCGGGCGGCAAGCGGGCCAAGAAGCTGGTCAAGTCCCTCACCAAGCTTCAGGACGTGCTGGGCGCGCACCAGGACTCCGTGGTAGCCCGGGAGATCCTGCGCGATCTGGCCGGATCGTCGTCCCCCGACGGCTTCCCGTACGGCGTCCTGTACGCCCACCAGGAGGAGGTCGGCCGGGACACGCTCGGTGATCTGCCGGTGGTGATGGAGGCCGCCGGGAAGTCCAAGCTACGGTCCTGGCTCGACTGAGCACCCGTTCGGCGGGTAAGACACTGAGGCATGGACGCGGACGCGGAGCAGACGAACGACGAACAAACCACACCCCCGTATGCGGGGCCGATCGCCGAGCTGGGCGGTTACCGCGTCGCGGATGATGATGACGACGACCCGGTGCTGCTGAACACCGACGGCACGCCGGTGGACACCTGGCGCGAGGACTACCCGTACGACGACCGCCTCCCGCGCCCGGACTACGACCACGACAAGCGGCTGCTCCAGATCGAACTGCTCAAGCTGCAGTACTGGTGCAAGGACAGCGGCGAGCGGCTGGTGATCCTGTTCGAGGGCCGCGACGCGGCCGGCAAGGGCGGGACCATCAAGCGGTTCATGGAACACCTCAACCCGCGCGGCGCATCGGTGGTGGCGCTGGAGAAGCCGAACGAGCGGGAGAGCAGCCAGTGGTACTACCAGCGCTACATCAATCACCTTCCCGCGGCCGGCGAGATCGTGCTGTTCGACCGGTCCTGGTACAACCGGGCCGGCGTCGAGCGGGTCATGGGGTTCTGTAGCCGCGCCGAGTACCTCGAGTTCATGCGGCAGACCCCGGAACTGGAACGGATGCTGGTCCGCTCCGGCGTCCACCTGATCAAGTTCTGGTTCTCGGTCACCCAACGGGAACAGCGCACCCGGTTCGCGATCCGGCAGGTGGACCCGGTCCGGCAGTGGAAACTGTCTCCGATGGATCTCCAGTCCCTGGACAAGTGGGACGAGTACACCGAGGCCAAGGAGGCGATGTTCTTCTACACCGACACCGCCGACGCGCCATGGACCGTGGTGAAAAGCAACGACAAGAAACGCGCCCGGCTCGAGGCCATGCGGCACGTGCTGAACCGCTTCGACTACGACAACAAAGACACCGACATCGTCGGCACGCCGGACCCGAAGCTGGTCGGGCCCGCGTCGCTGGTCGTGGAAGGCACCGAAATGTCGCCCCAGGTCTTCCCACGCCTTTAACCCGTTGTCGGACCAGCCGTCGCGTGGATACGGTGACCGTACACGTGAAGGGAGGTGGTCCGAAGTTGTGTAGCAACGGGACTCGTGAGGTGGCTGTCAGCTAGCCGCTGTCCTCGACAGCTATGACAACGTCGAGACCGTGTGGCAGCGGTGCCGGCGAATACCCGATAGCCACCCGACCCCCGGGGTTCCGGCCTTGTCCGACCGGACCACACTCCTGCTCGCGAGTGGGGAAACTCCCCGGGGGTCGTTCTATGCGTGAGTTGATCATCCTCGGCACCGCCAGCCAGGTGCCGACGCGGTACCGCAACCACAACGCGTACGTCCTCCGCTGGGACGACGAGGCGATCCTGTTCGATCCTGGCGAGGGCACACAGCGGCAGATGATGCTGGCCGGGCTCTCGGTCAGCCCGATCACCCGCATCTGCATCACCCACTTCCACGGCGACCACAGCCTGGGCCTGCCGGGCGTGATTCAACGGATCTCCCTGGACCGAGTGCCACACCCGGTGGTGGTCAACTTCCCGGCCGGCGGCCACGCCTACTTCGACCGGCTCCGGCACGCCACCAGCTTCTGGGACCACTCCGACCTGCGTCCCGAACCGGTCGGCGCGGGCTTCGAGACCGAGACGTCCGCGGGGCGCCTCACGGCCCTGCCGCTCTGGCATTCCCTCGAGACGTACGGGTACCGCCTGGTCGAACCGGATAGTCGGCGGATGCTCCCGGACCGGCTCGACGCGCACGGCATCACGGGTCCTGCGGTCGGCGTGCTGCAGCGTGCCGGGCGGCTCGGCGCCGTAACGCTCGCCGACGTGAGTGCGCCCCGGCCGGGTCAGCGGTTCGCGTTCGTCATGGACACCGGGCTGTGCGACAACCTGTATACGTTGGCCGAGGGTGTCGACTTGCTGGTCATCGAGGCGACGTTCCTCGCCGAGGACGCGGCGATGGGCCGGCGATACGGCCACCTGACCGCGGGCCAGGCGGCCACCGTGGCCCGCGAGTCGCGGGTACGGAGGCTGGTGCTGACGCACTTCTCGCAGCGCTACCAGGAGCCGGAACGGTTCCTGGACGAGGCGCGTGCGGAGTTCAACGGCGAGATCGTGGTCGCGGAGGACCTGATGCGCGTACCGGTGCCGCCCCGAGTAGCGTCGGGTGATGCTGCGTCCCGGCACTGAGCGCGATCTTCCCGACGTCGGCGCGCTGCACTACCGCTCACGAGTCGCGGCGTACGCGGATCTGCTCTCCCCCGCCGCGCTTTCGTACGGGTCGTCATCAGCGCTCGGAGAGTGGTGGGCGGAGCGCTGGCGCTGGGAGCGGCAGACGCATCGCCTCACGGTGGCGATCGATGGCGGTGCCGTCGTCGGATTCACGTACCTCGGGCCGAGCGAACTGCCCGGGGTGACGGAGTTGGGCGCGATCCACGTCGATCCGGCGTATGTGGGCTCCGGTGTGGGACGGCAGCTGATGCGCGATGCGCTCCCCCACTTGGGGGAACGGGCAGTGCTGTGGGTGCTGGCTGGCAACGAGCGGGCGCGGCGCTTCTACGAGCGCGGCGGCTGGATCCTCGACGGTACGACCCGGGAGGCTCCGGTGGGCAGCGAGACAACTCACCAGCTCCGGTACACCCGCACGTCCTGAGCCCCTCTCCCCCGCTCTGACCTCCGCGATCTTGGAGTTGTGGTTGCCCTTTCGCGGCTTGACGACCGGTTCGCTCCAACCACAAGTCCAAGATCGATGGGAAAGCTGGTTCGGACGGTTCAGCCTGGTAGGCGGGAGCGCGCGACCGATGTATGCGGGGGAACCTGTGGTCACGCGCTCCCGCCCAACCGCGCCCGCCCGAAATCGGGGGTGCGCCTGGCCGGAGGCGCAGACCGGCGGAGGCGTGCCGGTCTATCCCGTTTCCAGGGCGGGTAGGGTGCGGGATGCCGGCGTGCTGGCGGGGCACACCGGCGTCACCGCCGGAGACGACGTCCGAGCCGAGAAGTCGGTCCTTGCCGGGGGACGGTCAAGCTCCCGGACGCCGTCGCTGCTGTTGACTTATTCGAAGTACCCCTGATTCACGCCGGAACGCCGACGCTGGATCGGGCGCTGCCGGCCGCCGCCGTTGCTTTCCAGCCCCGCACGCAGGCTGGGCATCGAGCGGATGCTGTTGAGGTCGTGCCGCAGCGTCCAGGACTCCCGCCAGGGCCGGCGGGCGGCGGTCTCGGCCCGTTCCGCGAGCCGGCGGGGCGCGCAGGGCCAGCGCGATCCACACCAGACGCAGCATCCGGCAGAGTCGGGCTCGGCATGCCGGCGGAACAGCCGCTGGGCGTCCCGCCAGAGCAACCGGTCCACGATGTCGGCCGGTTCGGACCGGTCCACGGTGACCATTCCTTGCCCTCCGTCCGGAGGTACGTCGACCTCCGTCACGACACATACAACCCCGCCCAACCATCCGCCGGTCGGACTTTCTGTGCGATCGACCCCGCACTTTCCGTTACGCCCTGCGGCCCCTCCGCGAACGTCCGTGGCCTCTCGCGCGGGCCCCTCTTCGGCAGGTCGCGCGCCTCCTCCGCGCGGCACCTCGGCGCGCCCCCTCCCCGGCCCCTCGGCGCTCCCCTCCCCGCCCCTCCGCGCGGCACCTCGGCGCGCCCCCTCCCGACTCCTCCGAGCGGCCCGTCCCGCATGCCTCCGCGATCTTGGAGTTGTGGTTAGAGCAAATCGGTCGTCAAGCCGCGAAAAGGCAACCACAACTCCAAGATCGGCGCGAGGGGTGGTGGGGTGCGGCAGCTGCGGTGGGGTGCGGCGGGTGCGGGGTGTTCGCCCTGGGCGGACGGCGTATGGGCATGGGTGAGCCGCCGCCGGTGTTGTGTGCGACATGGATACCGAGCACACCGACCCCTCGGGTGTCTCAGCGGAGGCACTCGATGCCTACAGCCGCGTGGTGACCGGAGTCGCCACGAAACTCCTCCCCTCGGTCGCGGCCCTCTCCGTGCACACGCCGCGCGGCGAGGGCGCCGGCTCGGCAGTCACGTTCACCGACGACGGTTTCCTACTCACCAACGCGCACGTCGTCGGTGGCAGCACCGGCGGCACGGCGGCGTTCGCCGATGGGACGGAAACCACTTTCAACGTTGTGGGCGCGGACGCGCTCTCCGACCTGGCAGTCGTCCGCGTTCTCAACTCCGGCGCGCCTCCAGCTCCGCTCGGCGATGCCGACAGGCTCCGCATCGGCCAGCTCGTGGTGGCCGTCGGCAACCCGATGGGTCTGGCCGGCTCCGTCACGGCCGGGGTCGTCTCCGGTCTGGGCCGGTCGCTGCCGGCCCGCGACGGCCGCCGCGTGCGCATCATCGACAGCGTCATCCAGACCGACGCCGCGCTCAATCCCGGCAACTCGGGGGGCGCGCTCGCCGACGCCACCGGCACGGTGGTCGGCATCAACACGGCCGTTGCCGGGTACGGCCTCGGCCTGGCCGTACCGATCAATGTGACCACCCGGCACATCATCGGTGAGCTTCTGAGCCATGGGCGGGTACGCCGCGCGTGGCTGGGTGTGGCCGGCGTGCCGGCACCGCTGCCTCCGCCATTGGCCGAGCGCCTGAACCAGAAGCTGGGCCTGCGGGTGGTCGAGGTGGTTCCGGGCAGTCCCGCCGGTACCGCGGGCATCTACCTGGGCGACATCATGATTACTGCCGGCGGCCGGCCGATTCAAAGCGTGCAGGCGCTGCAGCGGCTGATGCTCGGTCCAGCCATCGGTAACAAGCTGCCGATGACGTTGCTTCGCCGGAACGCCTTCGTCGACGTGGTCACCGTCCCAGTCGAGCTGTCCTGACACATCCTGCGGAATCTTGACGAGGTGTGGTTGGCTAACCCTATCTCGTCAAGATCATGCCGGTGGGTGTGGACGCACGGCCGTGGCAGGGAGCGAAGCGACCGGTCTCCGGCGGGAGCGACGGTCCGGACCACGACGGACCCGGGAAATCGGAAGGAAGGACCACAACGGACTGGGAACTGATCAGGCCAGGTGGGCGAGCAGGTCCATGCGGGTGAGGACGCCGGCCGGCTTGCCGTCGATCAGGACCATGGCGGCGTCGGCGTTCTCCAGTAGCGCCACGGCCTCGCTGACCGGCTGACCGCCGCCGATCATCGGGAGCGGCTCGCCCATGTGGCGTTCGATGGTGTCGTGCAGATGTGCCTGCCCGGTGAACAGAGCGTCCATCAACGCCTTCTCGGCGATGGAGCCTGCCACCTCGCCGGTGACCACGGGCGGCTCGGCCTTGAGGACCGGGAGCTGACTGACGCCGTACTCGCGCATGTAGTCGATCGCGTCGCGCACCGTCTCCATCGGGTGGACGTGCACCAGCGGCGGCATCGAGCCATCCTTCTTCGCGAGCAGGGTGGCCACCGTCGGCTCACCCTCGGCGGCATGCAGGAAGCCGTAGCGGGCCATCCACCGGTCGTTGAAGATCTTGGACAGATAACCGCGGCCACCGTCCGGCAGCAGCACCACGACGACGTCGTCCGGCCCGGCGCGGCGGGCAACCTCCAGCGCGGCCACCACGGCCATGCCGCACGAGCCGCCGACCAGCAGCCCTTCCTCGCGAGCGAGGCGCCGGGTCATCTCGAACGACTCGGCGTCCCGCACCTTGATGATCTCGTCGGCGATGGCGCGGTCGTACGTCTGCGGCCAGAAGTCCTCGCCCACGCCCTCGACCAGGTACGGGCGCCCGGTGCCGCCGGAGTACACGGAGCCCTCCGGGTCGGCGCCGATGATCCGGACGCCGGCCTGCTCCTTCAGATACCGGCCCACACCGCTGATCGTTCCGCCGGTGCCCACACCGGCGACGAAATGCGAGATCTTGCCTGCGGTCTGTTCCCAGATCTCCGGTCCGGTCTCCTCGTAGTGCGAGCGCGGGTTGGCGGGATTGCTGTACTGGTCAGGCTTCCACGCGCCGGGAAGCTCCCGGGCCAGCCGGTCGGAGACGCTGTAATACGAGCGCGGATCCTCCGGCGCCACCGAGGTGGGGCACACCACGACCTCGGCGCCGTACGCCCGCAGCACGTTCTGCTTGTCCTCGCTGACCTTGTCCGGGCATACGAACACGCACTGGTACCCGCGCAGCTGGGCCACCAGAGCCAGGCCGACGCCGGTGTTGCCGCTGGTGGGCTCCACGATCGTGCCGCCCCGCTGGAGCAGTCCGGCCTTCTCGGCGTCCTCCACCATGCGCAACGCGATGCGGTCCTTGACCGACCCGCCCGGGTTGAAGTACTCGAGTTTGGCCAGCACGGTCGCCGCAAGGCCCTCGGTCACGCTGTTCAGCCGGACCAGAGGAGTGTTTCCGATGATCTCGACGACGTTGTCGTAGTAGCGCACACCTCAGACTACGACGACCCGATCGCGCTGCTTCTCCCACTCCAGGAACCGCTCGGTCTCGCTGAGCACGGTTCCGGCCAGCCAGGCGATCATGACGGCGTCGTCGACGAGACCGAAGACGAACAGGAATGCCTCGGGGATCACATCGATCGGCGAGACCACGTACGCGGTGGCCGCGGCCATGAGCGCCACTCGCAGACCACCGTCGTACTCGCCCCGCGCGGTCGCCGTGAACATCCGTGGCAACGCCGCCAGCCGCTTGCCGATGGACGGTCCGCCACGCGCGCCCGACACCAGCGCCCTCGCGAGCGCCGTGAAGGCCGCCGTCCGCTTCAGCGTCCTCGCCATGCTGTCCCCTTTCCAGCCCCTCCCTCCAGCATGCCGCGTCCGCGCCACGATCGCCCGTACAGGTGACGTGTTCCTGCCCAATCGGTGAACTCTTCCGTCGGCTACCCGCGCGTTTGCCCACGTCGTCGCACCTGCGCGTTAGCCTCGAAATCCCCAACACCATGGGATCGGTTTCCTCATTCCTCACCGTGCGGGCGATCCCCGGCGGTCGAGAGACAGGGAGCGACAGGTGGCCAGAACCGTGACCGGGCCCGTCCGGGCCCTGGGTATTACCGACGACGACTGGCGGCGGATCAAGTACGCCGGTCGCATCCTCGGCGGCGTGACCGGCACTGCGGCCGGCGTCGCCGGGCTGTCCGTGGCGCTGCTGCTGCGACAGGCGGCGGACGCCCGCCGCATCATCCCGGTGGCCGAGGCCCCGCCCCCGCGCGGCGACGGGCTGTACGGCGCCAAGTTCCCCGGCAAGCCCCTCACCATGGTCATCCTCGGCGATTCGACCGGCGCCGGGTACGGCGTGCACCGCCGGCGGGAGACGCCCGGCGCGCTGCTGGCCATCGGCGCTTCACGCCGCCTCCAGCGGCCCGTACGACTGCACCTGGTCGCCGTGGTCGGCGCCATGTCAGCCGGGCTGCCGTACCAGGTGGACGCCGCACTCGAGCAGGACCCGGACATTGCGATCATCCTGATCGGCGGCAACGACGTCACGCACGTATCGGGGCGCGCAGCCGCCGTGAAGCACCTGGCCGACGCCGTGCGGCGACTCCGCGCGACGGGCTGCAAGGTGGTCGTCGGGACCTGCCCGGACGTCGGCGCGATTCAGCCGATCAAGCCGCCGCTGCGCTGGCTGGCCCGGTCGTGGAGCCGGCAGCTGGCCGCCGCACAGACCGTCGCAGTGGTCGAGGCGGGCGGCTCCACGGTGTCGCTGGGCGATCTGCTCGGGCCGGCGTTCGAGGCCGACCCGGTACGGATGTTCGGCGCCGACCGCTTCCATCCGTCCGTGGAGGGGTACGCCCGCGCGGCCGCCGTCATGATGCCGACCGTGATGGCGGTGCTCGGCGACGAGGAACGTCCATCGCCCGCTTCGGTCCGCAGCCTTTCCGCCGCGGCCCACGAAGCCGTCCGTGCACCGGGCACCGAGGTCCGGGCCACCCGCGTGGCCGGGCGGGAACGCGGTCCGGCCGGCCGGTGGGCGCAGATGCGACCGCATCCGTGGTTTGGTGACCAGCGGTTGTGGTTCGGCCGTCGGCCCGTTCCGAGCGGCCAGGCCGCCTCCGGGCGCTTAGGCTGAACCCCAGGAGACCGCTCGGCAGGACGGCAGGAGGCGGGAGATGACGAGCCTCGCGGGACGGATCAGCAAGGCGACGGCGACGACCATGCTCGCCGGCGCCGTGGGCGGCGTCGCACTGCTGGCCGGCGAGGCCATCGCGGCCAAGGGACGGCGGTACGCCAAGCCGACCATGGGGCTGGCTCTGCGTACGTCGATGGGGCCCGGTTCGGCGCCCGTGCTGCGCCTGGTGCTGCTGGGCGACGCCGCGGCCATCGGCGTCGGTGTGGAGTGGCTCTCCGAGACCGTCGGCGGCCAGCTCGCCCGGATGCTGGCCGAGGGAACGCCGCAGACCGGCGAACGGCACGTGCTGCTGTCCAGCGTGGGCGTCGCCGGTTCCCGCTCGTCCGATCTGTCCACCCAGGTGGCCCGGGCGCTGCTCGGCGAACGGCCGGACGTGGCGGTGGTGCTGATCGGGCAGAACGACGCCACGACCTTGCGCAGCCCCGAGGAGTCCGCCCAGTACCTGGGCGCGGCCGTCCGCCGGCTACGGGAGTCCGGTGTGCAGGTCGTGGTCGGTACGTGCCCGGACCTCGGCGCCGTGCGCTCGGCCGCTCCGCCGCTACGGCAGCTCGCCGGCTGGCTCGGACGGCGGATGGCGCGGGCCCAGGCGGCAGAGGTACGCGAGGCGGGCGGCGTGGTCGTGAGCCTGGGCGAGGAGACCGGCGCCGTGTTTCGGGCGGACGCCGGGACGCTCTGCTACGACGGCTTCCACCCGTCGGCCGACGGGTACCGGGTGTGGGCACACGCGCTGTATCCGGCGGTCGAGCAGGCGGCGCTGGCCGCAGGACGGCCGGCTTCCGGCCGGTGAGGGGCTGCGCGAGCCTCTGCTTGTCGATCATGAGGTTTGGGGGCAATTTGTCCGTTTCTTCCGAGCTAACCCGATGATCGGCGAGAGCCTGGACGGCTAAGTTACTCGCGAGTTAACGTTGGGCCATGCCGGAAGCCGTCATAGTCGCCACCGCACGATCCCCCATCGGCCGCGCCGTCAAGGGATCGCTGCGGGACCTGCGCCCGGATGACCTCGCCGCCACCATTGTCGACGCGGCGCTGAACGAGGTGCCGCAGCTCGATCGGACCGGGCTCGAGGACCTCTACCTCGGTTGTGGACTGCCGGGCGGGGAGCATGGCTTCAACATGGCCCGCGTGGTCGCCACGCTGCTCGGCCTGGACCGGTTGCCCGGCGCCACGATCACGCGGTACTGCTCCAGCTCGCTGCAGACGACCCGGATGGCGTTCCACGCGATCAAGGCCGGGGAAGGTGACGTGTTCGTGTCGGCCGGTGTCGAGGCCGTCTCCCGGTACGCCCGGGGCAGCTCCGACGGGCTGCCCTCGGAGGCGCAGGCGCTGGTCGGCGGCCGCTGGCAGAATCCGCGCTTCGCCCGAGCCATGGCCCGCACGGACGTGGCCACCCGGGTTGGCACCACGTGGCACGACCCGCGCGCGGACGGCGAACTGCCGGACATCTATATGGCGATGGGCCAGACCGCTGAGAACCTCGCCCAGCTCAGGGGCGTTACGCGCGCGGAGATGGACGAATTCGGCGTACGCAGCCAGAACCTCGCCGAGAAGGCCATCGCGGACGGCTTCTGGAAGCGCGAGATCACGCCCGTCACGCTGCCGGACGGCACCGTCGTGGCCGCCGACGACGGTCCCCGCGCCGGCGTGACGCTGGAGGCGGTCGCGCAGCTCAAGCCGGTGTTCCGCCCGGATGGCCGGATCACCGCCGGCAACTGCTGCCCGCTCAACGACGGCGCCGCCGCGGTCATCGTGATGAGTGACACCAGAGCCCGCGAGCTCGGCATCACCCCGCTGGCCCGGATCATTTCGACCGGCGTGACCGCGCTCAGCCCGGAGATCATGGGCCTGGGCCCGGTCGAGGCCTCCAGGCAGGCGCTCCGCCGGGCCGGCATGACGATCGACGACGTCGACCTCGTGGAGATCAACGAGGCGTTCGCGGCGCAGGTCATCCCGTCGTACCAAGACCTCGGAATCCCGATCGAGAAGCTCAACGTCAACGGCGGTGCCATCGCGGTGGGGCACCCGTTCGGGATGACCGGCGCCCGCATCACCAGCACACTGATCAACTCGCTGGACTGGCACGACAAGAGCATCGGCCTGGAGACGATGTGTGTTGGCGGCGGCCAGGGCATGGCGATGATCATCGAACGGTTGAGCTGACGACGTTCCGCCGGGTCCGGCCTGCCACGGGGTGGCCGGGCCCGGCGGCCGGGGTCCTCAGAGGGCGTGGCGGACGGCGTTCACGTCGTTGGTCGCGAGCTGGATCAGCTCGTCTGCCGGGGCGGCGGCGAGCAGGTCGTCGGCCATGACCCGCAGCTGGTCCGGCAGCACGAGATCGCCCACGAGCGGTACCCGCCGGCGGGGGCGCTGCTCCACGTCCGCGCACAGGTCGGCCAGCCGTTGCACCAGCCCGTACACGAGATCCGCCCGGGATGGCCGCCAGCGCGCCTGTCCCCAATGGCGCACGTGCCTCAGCAGCCGGTCCACGGACGAAGCGAACTCCTGCGCGGTCACGGTGCCGGCCTCTCGTTCGCGACGGCCGGGCTCGCCGGGCTTCGCTTGCTCACTCCTCGCGCTCACGCCGCGACCGTATCCGAACAAGGTGCAGCGCCCGGGCCGTGGGGAGACGGATCCGGGCGCTGCTGGCGACTGACGGACGTCAGTCGTCGCTCTGCAGGAAACTCAGCAGGCGGAGGATCTCCAGGTACAGCCAGATCAGGCTGACCAGGATGCCGAACGCCGCGGTCCACGAGTAACGCTGCGGCAGACCCATGCGTACGCCCTGCTCCACCTCATCGAAGCTCAGGACGAAGCTGAGCGCGGCCACCACGATGCAGACCACGCTGAACAGGATGCCCAGCGGTCCGTTGCTCCGTAGCCCCGTGTCGAAGCCGAAAATCGACAGCACCCAGGTGATCAGCATGGCGGCGAACAAGCCCGCCATCACCGCGATCATGACGCGGGCGAACTTCGGCGTGGCCCGGATGACCCGCGCGCGGTAGAGGAACGCCATCAGGAAGAACACGGCGAAGGTGGCGACCACCGCCTGCAGGACAATGCCCTGGTAGCCGGCGATCTCCTGGAAGAACTTGCTGACCAGGCCGACGAAGGCGCCCTCGACGACCGCGTACGCGACGACCAGCGCGGGGTTGGCCATCCGCGAGAACGAGATGATGAGCCCCAGGACGAGGCCCACGATCGCGGCGCCGATCCAGGCGGCGCCGAGCAGAGTGTTCGGAATGAGGTTCCAGGCGGCGATGGCCGAGATGCCGGTGATACCGAGCAGCATCACCGTCTTGACGACGACGTCGTCAATGGTCATCGGCTGCACGGCGGGCGGCGCTGCCGGGTACCCGGCAGCGGTGGGGTACGGCTGTCCGTAGCCCGCCCCGTACCCAGCCGCCCGCTCCCGCTCGGCCGCCTGGCCGAGTCGCGCGAGCACCGGGTTCGTCGTCTTCACTGTGTCCAGCCTCCCTTGAGGTTGCGGCACGCTGCGTGCCGTTCCAGGGTAGTTGGTCCGCGCATCCGGCGGCCCGTCGCCAAGCTGTGAGCAGGCTGAGAGCACCCATCCCTGCGCGATCTTGGAGTTGTGGTTGCCCTTTCGCGGCTTATCGCCCGATTCATTCCAACCACAACTCCAAGATCGCGGTTGATTTCGCGGGGTGCCCGGGGCGGGTCTCGAACCCGCACGCCCTCTCGGGCAGCCGCTTTTAAGGCGGCCGTGTCTGCCGTTCCACCACCCGGGCGCGGTTGTGCCCACCGTACCAACGGACCCTCAGCGTCTCAGCAGCCTCGCCAGCAGCGTCGTCGCGCCCACGGCACCGGCCAGTCCGACCAACGTCGCGAGTACGAAAGCGCTGCCGGCCAGTTCGGCGCCGAGGCCCAGCGCGATGACGGTCAACACCGCCGAAACCAGCACCACCGCGGCCGCGCGACCCAGCCAGGTCGTGACCACGTCGAGGTTGACCACTGCGTCGTACGGAACGACAGCGGCCAGCGCGCTCAGTGTGTGTCCCAGGTAGAGCAGCGTGCCGATGCTCAGCACCCGCCACAGCGCCACCCGGGCCTCGAACCAGGTGGTGTCCGCGATCCAGCCGGCCACCACCACGAGGATCACCACCGTGGCACCACGCCCGCGGGGTGCGATCGCCGGATAGAGCGCCACCGCGATCAGCAGCGGCAGGAACCGGCCACCGGCGATCTCCACCGGCCAGGCCACGACCATGGCCAGCACCAGGCTGAGCGCTATCCCGCACCGGACCAGCAGCGGCACGAGTGTGGCACGGACGGCCACGCGGCGCGCCCGTCCCATCCGGTTGATGACGGCCGCCCACATGTCAGCGCCCCCTCGGCGCGGAGGCGAGCCTGGCCACGTCGCGCAGCACCAGGTCCAGGCTGCCGGCGCCGGCCCAGGCGACCACCGGCACCCCGTGCTCGCGCAGACGGCCGAGCACGTTCTCCCGCTCGATGCGCCATAGCCGGGCGGCGAGCGGCGTCCACGGGCTGCGCTGCGGCCCGGCGCCGGCCGGCAGCGTGTCCACCGCCACCGTGTACCGGCCGGACTGGGTCAGCTGGGCCAGCAGGTCGGCCGACCGCGGGTCGACCAGCGGTGTCAGCACCATCACGAGCGCGTCGGACGATACGTGCAGGGCACCGAGCACATGCTCGTGCGTGGACTGGTCGGGGGCGTCGGCGCGGACGTCCAACAACCACTCCAGCACGGTCAGGTACTGCCGTCGCCCGGTGGCGGGCCGCAGTCGGCGGGCCGCAGCGCCGTATTCCTGGAGGGACACCCGGTCACCGCGCTTGAGGTAGTGCTCGGCGATCGCGGCGGCCCCCCGCACCGTGGTGTCCAGCACGGACGCGTTGCCCCGCACACCACCGGACGTGCCGGCTTCACCCAGCACGTCGAGCAGGAGCAGCACCTCGGCGTCCCGGTCGGACAGCGTGGCCGCGACGTGCAGATCGCGGGTGCGAAGCGAGACCCGCCAGTCGATGCGTCGCAGCCGGTCGCCCGGCATGAACGGGCGAACACCGGCCAGCTCGCCACCCTCGCCGGGACGCCTGGAACGGTGATTGCCGACCAGCCCCGCGGCTGCGGGCATGGCCTCCACCGCGGCGAACGGCTCGGTTTCCGGATAGACCCGCACGTCCAGCGCCGGCGTCACCACCGGCCGGCACGCCAGCAGACCCCCGCACGCGGCCGCTCGTGCCGCAGCCGGTCCCACGTCGTGGCGTCCCCAGCGCAGCGCGTAGCCGGACAGCTCGACGGCGGCCCAGCCGTCGGACCGCACGGTGATGCCGAACGGCCGGTCGGCGGTCTCCAGATCCAGCCACCGCGACGTCCGGGTCCGGACCACTACCAGGTCGTACCCGACGACGTCCGGATTGGTCACGGTCAGCGCAGCGCCGACCCGGCCGCCCTCGACGACGTGCTCATCGTCGGAGTCGATGGTCACCTCGGGAACGGTTCGCGGCATGCGGCGAAGGCCGATCGCGGCGCCCACCGCGAACGGCGCGGCGAACAGCACCAGGTCGACGCGGCCGAGCGCGACACCGAGCACGAGCAGCAGTCCGGTCAGCAGCACGGTCCGGCCGAGGGCCCGGGTGGTCACCCAGGCCGGGCCGGGCTCCTCGTCCGGAACGGCGACCGGTACCGCGGCGCGCAGCGCAAGGCGGTCAGTCATGCCGGCCGTACGTCGGCATCGCACCGCTCGCCGGCGCCGGCGTCCGCGCGAGCACCTCCTGGACCACGAACGCCGGATCCACCCGGCGCAGCCACATCTCCGGCCGGAGCGTGATCCGGTGCGCCAGCGCCGGCTCCGCCACGTCCTTGACGTCCTCCGGCACCACGAAGTCGCGGCCGGCCATGACCGCGCGGGCCCGGGCCAGCAGCAGCAGGGCCAGCGACCCGCGCGGAGAAGAGCCGACCAGTGCGGAGCCGTGCTCGCGGGTGGCCGCGGTCAGCGCGACGATGTACCGGCCGATCGAGTCCTCCACGGTGACCAGTTCCACCGCCGCCTGCATGGACAGGAGCGTGCCGGCGTCGACCACCGGCGGCAGGTGGGCGTCCTCCTGGCGGCGGGCCATCCGCCGGCGCAGCACGTCCCACTCCTCTTCGGCGGTCGGGTACCCGAACGAGACGCGCAACATGAACCGGTCCAACTGCGCCTCGGGCAGCGGGTAGGTGCCCTCGTACTCGATGGGGTTGGCGGTCGCCAGGACGTGGAACGGCGGGTCCAGCCGGTATGTGACACCCTCCACTGACACCTGCTTCTCCTGCATGGCCTCGAGCAGCGCGGCCTGCGTCTTGGGCGGTGTGCGATTGATCTCGTCGGCCAGCAGCATGTTGGTGAACACCGGCCCCGCCCGGAACGCGAAGTCGCCTTTGCGCTGGTCGTACAGGAATGAGCCGGTGACGTCCGCGGGCAGCAGGTCCGGAGTGAACTGGAGCCGGCGGAAGTCGAGGCCGAGGGCCTGCGCGAAGGACCGGGCGGTCAGCGTCTTGCCGAGACCGGGAAGGTCCTCCAGCAACACGTGTCCGCCGGCCAGAATGCCCGCGAGCACCAGCTCGAGAGCGTCCCGC
>Ga0081539_10003876_pt1 | contig 17472 bp, 13 predicted proteins | sample TabmetS4T2R2_FD_71023 | JGI IMG/M metagenome (GOLD analysis project Ga0081539, IMG submission 71023) | Tabebuia heterophylla rhizosphere microbial communities from the University of Puerto Rico - S4T2R2 | ecosystem: Host-associated > Plants > Roots > Rhizosphere ...
GCCGTATCGTCAGTCCATGGCGCGCGGCACGGATCCATGCGGCGCTTGGTGATCGCGATTCGGCCTTCATGTGGCTCGACCGAGCCTATGAGGAGCGCGCCAGCCTGCTGACTTTTCTGAAAACCACTCCGCTGTTCGATGTACTCCACGACGATCCACGCTTCGATGCACTGGTGCGTCGAGTCGGTACGCCGCGATTCTGACAAGCTCTGGCGCAGCAAACTTTGGCGCGCAGTCCTCCGTCCAAGTCGCTGATGCGCGGACCCGGACCTCCCGAGATGCGACGCGGACGGCACCAGGTGCGGCGCGAACGCCACCAGATGCGGCGCGGACCTTCCGCCTTCGCCATGAGGCTACGGCGGACAAGTTTATGGTCCGCGATCACGTGGGCCGTCTTCCTCCTCACCCTTCACCACGCGCATGCCCAGACGTCGCTCTCGGGGGAACAGGTCCGCATCGCGCGTGCCGCGGGCCGCATCGACATCGATGGCGCGCTGGGCGACGAAGGCTGGCAGGGAGCCCCGCGGACCGACAAGTGGTACGAGACCGCGCCAGGCGACAACGTCGAGCCGAAAGTGCGCAGCGTTGGCTATCTCGCCTATGACGAACGCTATCTCTACGCGGCGTTCGAGTTCGACGATCCCAATCCACGGGCAATCCGCGCGCCGCTTGCCGATCGCGACAACATCAGTGGCAATTACACCGACTACGGCGGCGTGATCCTCGACACGCGCAACGACGGCCACAGCGCTGTGCTGCTGCTGGCGACGCCGCGCGGCATTCAGTACGACGCGGTCTCCGACGACGCCTCGGGTGAAGATTCGTCCCCGGACTTTTTCTGGGATGCCGCGGCACGCATCACCGACCGCGGCTGGACGCTCGAGATCCGCGTGCCGTTCTCGTCGCTGCGATACCGGAGCATGGATCCGCAGACGTGGGGGATTTTCCTGTATCGGAACTATCCGCGCGACTTCAGGTATCAGATCTTCTCGGCGCGGCTGCCGCGAGGGAGCAACTGTTTCATCTGCCGCGCGAACACGCTCATCGGCCTGCAGCGGCTGCCGGCGGGCGGCCATCTCGTCGCCGCGCCGTATGTGAGTGCGACGCACACGGCGCAGCCGATCGATGGACCTGGATCTCCGCTGGACCTGCGGGATACGCGATCGCGAGGCGGCTTCGATCTCAAATGGACACCCAGCGCGGACCATGCCATCGATGCCACCGTGAAGCCCGACTTCTCGCAGATCGAAGCCGACACGGCGCAGATTTCCGCCAACGAACGCTTCGCGCTGTTCTACTCGGAGAAGCGGCCGTTCTTTCTCGAGGGCGTGGAGCTGCTGAGCACGCCGATTCAGGCCGTCTACACGCGAACCATCACCGACCCGGAGTGGGGCAGTCGGCTGACGGGGAAATCGCACGGGTTCAGCTACACGACGCTCGTGACCAACGATGCCGGTGGCGGCAGCATCGTCATTCCCGGCCGCGACTCGTCGCAGCTGGTCGCTCAGGACTTCGGCTCGTACGTCGCCATCGGACGCGCCAAGCGCGAGTTCAAGCAGTCGTTCATCGGCATGCTGGCGACCATTCGCGAGGCGCACGACGGCAACGGCTTCAATCGTGTCGTCGGCCCCGACGCTCGATGGCAGCCGTCGGCGAACGATGTGGTCGTCGGACAATGGCTGGTCAGCGACACGCGAACGCCCACCAGGCCCGATGTGAGCGCGGACTGGGATGGTCGCACGCTGACCTCGCACGCCGGTTTCGTCCAGTATTCACGCAACACGACGCACCTCGACCTCGACGGACGCTATCGCGATTTCGGCGACGGCTTCCGTGCGGATACGGGATTCATCCCGCAAGTCGGGTATCGAACGGCGACCGGCGACGCCGGGTGGACGATTCGGCCGAATGGCGCCGTCCGCCGGTATCGCGCCGCCGTTTCGGCGACCCGGCAGATCGATCGCGACGGAGCCGTGATTACCCGCGAGGTGACGCCGCAGCTGGAGATGGACGTCCGGTGGAACGGATCATTGCGGTTCAGGTACATCGATGACCGCACACGGGCCGGAGGAATCCCTATCCGTCGCCGTCAGTTCGGATATCGGGCCCGCGTCAGCCCGTCCCGAACGATCGCGCAGGTGCAGGTCGATGGCGTTGCCGGCGAGGAGATCGACTTCGACAACTTCCGCCCAGCCCGGGGCGCGACGGTCAACGTGAGCGCGCAGCTCAACCCGACGAACCATCTGGAGCTGGCGCTGGTTCAGAACCAGCGGTGGCTCAACGCACAGGGCGTGGTCGACCGCCCGGAACGGCTGTTTCTTGCCCGCGTGTCGCGGGTCCGTGCGACCTACATGTTCACGGCGAAGAGCTTCGTGCGCGTGATCGGGCAATACGTGTCGACCACGCGCGACCCGTCCCTGTACCTCGTTCCGGTGGCCGATCGATCGGGCGACTTCTCGGGCTCGGTGCTCTTTGCCTACAAGATCAACTGGCAGTCGGTATTGTTCGTGGGGTATGGCGACAATCGCGAGTTGTCGGAGCGACGGGCGCTGGAAAGGGCCGGGCAGCAGTTCTTCGTGAAGGTGTCCTACGCGTTTCAGCGGTGATCCTTCGACTCGCTGCGCTCGCTCAGGGCACGACCCGCAGCATCTGGTTGGCGCCGCGCTGGAATTCGTACGGGACCGTTTCGATCGTCACGTCGTGCCCCGCGTTGCGCAAATCGACGGCGCACGCCTCGATGAACGGCGAGCGCTTGCCGCCGAGCGCGAGCAGCGGGAAGACACGCACTTCCGCGGCGACGCGACACAGCTCACGCATCGCGGCGAGGTGAAACCCTTCGTCCAGCTGTGCGGAGTAGAGAAACAGGAAGTGCGAGCACAGCGCCAGCTCGAAGCTATCGTCGGCAAACGGTAGCGACGGCAGCGCCGCGTTCAGATAACGACCAGCGCGGGCGCCACCCTCGTAGTCGTCGAGAAACGTCTGCATGGCCGCCATGCGGAGGCGGCCGAGATCCTCGACGTCGCGGATTCCGTTGCCCCAGACGAACTCGTGCGCGTTGAGCCGCGTCTGCTCGATCACCCGATCGCAGGTGGCCTCGATGCGCGCTTCGATGTCCGAGCGGCTGAACGCGTACAGCGGATCAAAGGACACGACCCGGCAGCCTTGCCGCGTCGCTTCCGTATTGAAACTGGCGGGACCGTCGCCGCACCCGAGGATGCGCAGACGCAGGTCGTCGCCGGAGAGCGCGAACATCCGACGGTACTCGTCGAACGACCGCCCCCATGGCACGATCGAATCCAATGTGAACATAACCGAATGCGGCGCGGACCTTATGGTCCGCGAGCGGCTACTCCTCGTGCGATCGTGCCAGCACTTCCTGATGCTGCTCGATCAGTTCCTTGATGCGCAGCGCATCGCCCTTGGTGTGACCGTGGCTGGCCAGCGGATCGGACCCGCCCGACGATTCGATGCGCACCTCCGACCAGAGCATGCCGGTCTTGATGTGAACGGAGGCGACCTTCGTGATGCTGACGCTGATCTCGTCGCGGCTGAACCAGGACCGCTTGCGCCGCGTCACCGCTTTGTCGCTGACCTCGATGATCGTCGGAAACAGCCGGTTGCCGCGGGTCAGCCGCGACGCTTGAAACGATTCGATGGCCATGAATGGGACTACGGCTGGCGGCAGACGAAGTTCGCCGCCTCGTCTATGCTCCCGGTTCCTTTGTATTGCGGGATCGCCGGAAACGGACACAGCGGGCGCGTCCGCTCGACCTTGCCGTTCGTGATCTTCGAGGCGAGCACCTCGCGTGGCGCCGCGCCGTGCTCACGCCAGTGCTCCAGCGTCGTCACCATATCGAAGGTGTTGGGTCCTTCACCGCCGCCGCAATGTCCCATTCCCGGTGCCATGTAGAGGCGGATTGCCTGCTCGACCTGCTGCTGGCCGAGCGTATCGGTGAGCGCCTTGTAGTAGTTCACCGATGATCGCGGCGGAACGTTCGTGTCGCCCCAGCCGTGATAGATGATCAACTTGCCGCCGCGATCCAGGAACGGCCGAATGTTTGGGGACGTGGCGCTGATCGTGCCGCCATCCGCCTTGCGTCCGGTCTCCAGGTGCTTGGTGACGTCGAGCGACCGGGCGTCGAACGACGGATCCTTGAACACGACGTACTTGAACAGGTCATCCGACATGCCGAGCGGTTTGGTGCCCCCGGCGTTGATCGTCCATCGCGGTTCGCTTCCAGGCTCCACACCCGGAAAGACTTCTTTGCCCGTTCGCGGATCGACCACGGGCGCATAGATCTTCTTCGCCGCCGCGACCTGCGCTTCCGTCAGACAATCAGGCGCGTCGCCCGCTGTACACGTCAGGACCTGCGGATCGAACCGGCAGCGCAGCGGATCGCTGATCAGGCCGTCGGCGACGCTGTCGTTGGCGTCGCACGCTTTCACCGCCGCGGCATGCAGGACGGGGAGCTTGCTCGCAGGAATGAAGCTGGCACCGTCCGCATGTGTCGCCTGCCACGACGACACGAGTTGAAAGCTCTGATCCGTCCGGTTGTATCCGGGCGCTCCGGCGACGATGCCGTCGAAGTCCGCCGGGTAACGTTGCGCTTCCATGAACGCCTGGCGTCCGCCGCCGGAGCAGCCGACGAAATACGACAATCGCGGTGCGCTGCCGTAGAAGGCGTTGACGATCGACTTGCTCTGGACGGCCGTTTCGTGGACGGCGCGGTACCCGAAGTCAATCAGCTTTTCCGGATGGCCGAGCGCGAACTGCGCGGAGTCGCCCACGTGCCCGGTATCTGTCGACGCAGCCGCATAGCCGCGGCGCAACGCGTCGGCCAGCGCCCCGTACTGAATCGATCCGCCCCAACCACCGTTGCCGACCTGCTGAAACTTGCCATTCCAGCCGGCGAGCGGAAGCCAGACCTCCGATCGGATGTCGGAGTCCGACGTCGGGGCGATTGTGAGCGCGACGCGGCAGAAAGCCGGCAGTTTCGCGGCGGCTTCCTTCATCGCGGCGTTTCCATCCGGAGGCACGAACTGACCCGCGGCGATCGGCTGGACCGACGTCACGGTCGTGTGCGGCAGCGCCAGCGACATCGCCAGTTTCGCGCACGTGCTGGCGTCCGTGCTGCGTGTTTGCGCCGACGCAGCGGCGGTCGCGGTCGACAGGACGAGCCACGCGGTGATGAAGTGCCAGGCCCTGAGCGAGTCGAAGCGGATCATCGTATGCTCCTCGGTGCGCCAGGATTATCTCTCAAAGGCTTGTCCGGAAGGAGGTTCCATGGAATCGATGGTTGCGGATCTGGTGAGTCGCTTCGAGCGCGGCGCCTTGACGCGCCGGCAGCTCATTCAGGCGGTATCGATGCTGGTGGCTGCGACGCCTGCGCCGGCGGCGGCTCAGGCGCCCGGGCTACAGAGCACGGGAATCGACCACGTCTCGGTGCTCGTTGCCGATCTGCAGCACTCCGCGGAGTTCTACCAGCGCGTCTTCGGGATGAAGACCGTGAGCGAGGACAAGCCCAATCAGATCCTGCGCCTTGGCGGAGAGCGCACGATTGTGTCGCTGCGCCACGAGGGGCAGCCTGGCATCGTCGATCACTTCGCGATCAAAGTGGCCAACTTCGATCGCGATCGCGTGACGGAGCAGCTGAAGCTGCATGGGCTCACACCGCAGAACAACATCCAGTTCGGTTTCCACATCAAGGACCCCGATGGCGCAGTCGTGCAGATCGTCTGAGGCCGCCTCGTGAGCGCACCCATGCCGACCACAGGCGACCGGACGCGGCGGCGCTTCGTCATCGACGAAGCCGTGGCCGTTCTCGCGCGCACTCCGCCGGCGCTCGACTCGCTGCTGCGGGGGCTGCCCGACGGCTGGATTGCCGCGCACGAGGGCGGCAACACATGGAGCCCGTTCGACGTGATCGGACATCTGATCCACGGCGAGCGGACCGACTGGATGCCGCGACTTCGCATCATCCTGGAGCAGGGCGAGGCGAGGCCGTTCGACAGGTTCGACCGGCTTGCGCAGTTCGCGGAGTCACAGCCCAAAACGCTGGCGGAGCTGCTCGACGAATTCGCGCGGCTGCGCCGCGACAACCTCGCCGACCTCGCTGCGCTCGGGTTGTCAGCAGCCGATCTCGAGCGCCGCGGTCGTCATCCGGAGCTGGGCGTCGTGACCGCCCGCCAGCTGCTGGCCACCTGGGTGGCCCACGATCTCGACCACATCGTCCAGGTCGCCCGCGTGATCGCCCGCCAGTACGCCGACGAAGTCGGCCCCTGGCGCGCCTACCTCCGCATCATCAGCGGAGAACAAGGCTGAAGCCGGGTAACTCACGAACTCCAAACGTCGTGCGTACGTGGACAACCGCTCCATAGCGGCTGCGCGCCAGCGGCACAGCAGCGACGCCGCTCCGATTCGCACCGTGGAAAAACGGTCTCTCCAGCCCAGAGCTCCCGTTTCCGGCGGCGGCTTGGGTGATCCGCACGCCGGTGCACCATCGTGTTGGTAACGAGCGCCGTCGCCGTGGTATCGCCAACGCCGCTCGACGCAGCTGGTTATCGACACGATTGTTGGCTGTCGTGCGGATTACCCAAGGCGATGGCGTGACCGTCAGCTCGCGGCCGGAGGCCCCGATGTTCCACGCCGCGAACCCCGGGCCCCCAACGCGCACGCTTGCGCGTTGGGGTGGGAATCGGAGCCGCCGGCGGGCTTGCCCGTCCAGCTGACGCTCATGGAGTTGACGAGCGCTAAAGTCCTCGACACGCCGTCCTCGCGAGTTCGAATGCCGTTCGTGCGACCTGAATCTGCACGGCATCGCACGGGCCTGCTCGGCACGCTTCAAGCGGCCAGACCGCGCCGCCGATAACACCTGAGACTCCTCACTTCTATCTAATCGTGCCAGTCGTTCTCTGCTTGCTCGTGGTACGCCCCCGGTGGCGCCGATGACGCCCGTCGCGCCGTTGTCCGACGTCGCGCGCCTGACCAGGCGACGCACCGAAGAAATCTTCCAGACACTGCAGCAGCGTGTGTTCGTCGACACGGACCGCATGTTCGCGGTGCTGATGACGGCGCAATGGCTGTTCGGCATCGCGCTGGCGGTGTGGCTCTCGCCGCGCGCCTGGGAGGGCGCCGACAGCTCGGTTCACCTTCACGTCTGGGCTGCGGTGCTGCTCGGCGGCGTGATCAGCGGGCTGCCGATCGCCCTCGCCATCCTGTACCCGGGACGCTTCGCAACGCGTATGGCCGTCGCCATCGGCCAGACGCTGACATCCGCGCTGTTGATTCACCTCACAGGCGGACGGATCGAGACGCACTTCCACGTGTTCGGATCGCTCGCGTTTCTGGCCTTCTATCGCGATTGGCGCGTGCTGGTGCCGGCGACCATCGTCGTCGCCGTCGACCACTTCGTTCGCGGCCTCTTCTGGCCGCAGTCGGTGTACGGCGTCCTGACGGCGAGCACCTGGCGCTTCCTCGAGCATGCCGGCTGGGTGGTGTTCGAGGATGTGGTGCTGGTGTTTTCCTGCATTCGCGGCACGCGGGAGCTGTGGGACATTGCCGAGCGGACCGCCGAGCACGAAAGCAGCGAGGATCGCTACCGCGCCGTCGTCGGTCATACGGCCGATGCGATCGTCGTCTTCGATGCCGAGGAACACACGATTCTCGAATGCAATCCGGCATTCCTGGCCATGTCCGGCGTCACGCGCGAGGAGGCCGGCTGCGCGCGCATCGACACGATCGTCTCGCCGCTGGCCGGTGAACCGTCGGTCGACTACGAACGGCTGATCGTGGAAGGCACGGAAGTCGAGCGCACGCTCTGGCGCGCCGACGGCACCACGCGCGCAGTCGCCTGCAGTGTGAGCTCGACGATGTACGCACGGAAGCGGGCGATGTGCGTCGTGATTCGCGACATCACCGAGCGCAAGCGGGTGGAAACCGCCCTGGCGCGTGCGCGGGATGAAGCCGTGCAGTCGGCGAAACTCAAATCTGAATTCCTCGCCAACATGAGCCACGAGATCCGCACGCCGATGAACGGTGTGCTGGGGATGTCCGGGCTTCTGCTCGAGACGGAGCTGTCGCCGCATCAGCGCGAGTTCGCCCAAACCATCCAGGCGAGCGCCGAGGGGCTGCTCGGCATCATCAACGACATTCTCGACTTCTCGAAGGTCGAAGCGGGCAAGCTGCACTTCGAAGAGGTCGACTTCGACCTCCAGCAGGCGGTCGATATGACCACCGACCTGCTCGCGAAATCGGCATTCGCCAAGGGCATCGAGCTGGCGGCTTTCGTCAAGCCCGAGGTGCCGGTGGCGCTTCGTGGCGATCCGGGGCGGCTGCGGCAAGTGTTGATGAACCTGCTCGGCAACGCGATCAAGTTCACCGAGCGCGGCGAGGTCGTGCTTCGCGTCACGTGCGAGGCGCAACCGTCACCTGGGCGTGCCTTGCTGCGGTTCGAAGTGAAGGATACGGGCATCGGGATCGCCGAGGCAAATCAGAAGCGGCTGTTCGAGGCCTTCACGCAAGCCGACGGGTCGACCACGCGCAAGTACGGCGGCACGGGACTCGGACTGGCAATCTCGAAGCGGCTCGTGGAGCTGATGGGCGGACAGATCGGCGTCGCGAGCCAGCCGGGCACAGGGTCGACGTTCTGGTTCACCGCGCAACTCACGATTCAGGAGGTTCGCGCCGTGGAGGCGCTGCCGCCGGCCGATCTCGAAGGACGGTACGTGCTGGTGGTCGACGACAACCAGACCAACCGCGTCATCCTTCGTCACCAGCTCACCGCATGGGGAGTTCGCACGCACAGCGTATCGAGCGGCGCCGACGCGCTGGTCGCGTTGGCGGAAGCGGCCGCGGCCGGGAGCGCATTCGATCTGGCAATCATCGATCATCAGATGCCCGAGATGGACGGGATGGCGCTCGCGCATGCGATCCGCTCGCGGCCGGATGCAGCGAAGACTCCGCTGATCATGATGACGTCGATTGGCACGCCGGCGCCGGCCGACGAGCTCGCGGCCGCGGGAATCGTGATGTGCCTGACCAAGCCGGTGAAGCAGACCCGTATCCGCGAGTGTCTCGCGCACGTGCTCGCGTCCGGCGCTGCCGCCGCTCCCGCGACTGCCGTCGTGGCCAGCGCCGCGGTCCGCAAGACGAGGCAAGGACGCGTGCTGGTGGCGGAGGACAACGGCGTCAATCAGCGCGTCGCGCAGCTGCACCTGGGAAAGCTCGGATACGTCGTCGATCTGGTGGGCAACGGCGCGGAAGCGGTCGACGCCGTCATGCGGAATCAGTACGACGTCGTGCTGATGGACTGCCAGATGCCCGAGATGGATGGGTACGAGGCCACGCGCACGATCCGCAATCACGGCTCCGATATTCCGATCATCGCCATGACCGCCAACGCATTGAACGGCGATCGCGAGCGCTGTCTCGAGGCCGGGATGGACGACTACATCAGCAAGCCGGTCGACATGCAGCAGCTGCGGGCCGTGCTGGCCAGGTTCGGTGAAAACCGCGGCACGACTGAACACGAGAGCGTCACGGAACCGAGTCCAGTCGGCAGCCGCTGATCGCGCAGCCGCGCCGGTCCATGACGATCCCGCGCCAGACCGCCGGCATCCCGCACTCGCGTGAGATCATGCCCGCATGGCATGGTGATTCCCCCTCAAGAACCTTCACGACCAGGCGGCCGCGCTTCCGCGCGGCGCACGCGTGACGATCACCGCGTCGCCCACGCACACCATCGAGGCCACCGTCGATGCGTGTGAAGCCGTTGCACGGCGCGGTCATGACCTGACGCCACACCTGTCTGCCCGGATGATTCGCGATCGCGCGCACCTGTCGGATCTGCTCGCACGTCTGCGTGCCGCCGGCCTGCGGAGAGTCTTCGTCGTCGGCGGTGATACGAAGGACGCCGGCGAGTTTCCCGACGGGATCGCACTGCTGCGCGCGATCCACGAGGCCGGCGAGTCGTTCGAGGAGATCGGCGTACCCGCCTATCCTGAGGGCCACCCGTCGATTTCGAACGATGTCCTGATGCGCGCGTTACACGACAAACAACAGTACGCGCACTACATGACGACGCAGATGTCGTTCAATCCGGCGGCGGTCGCCGACTGGATCTTCCGTGTCAGGAGCGCGGGCATCACGCTGCCGATCTACCTCGGTGTGCCGGGCGTACTGGAGCTGACCAAGCTGATGGCGATTGCCGCCCGCATCGGCGTCGCCGATTCGGCAAGGTTTCTCGCCAAGCACCTTGGCCTGCTGGGCCACATCGCCCATCCCGGATCATTTGGCGCCGACGCCTTCCTGCGATCGCTGGCCGACACGTTCGCACATCCTGTCGCCAACGTCGCCGGTCTGCACGTCTTCACGATGAATCAGGTCCGCCCGACGGTCGCGTGGCACCAGCGTTTGAGCGCAGAACTGGCCAGCCCGTCGACTCGTGTCGCTCGCCCGGGGTCAGACTGAACCGGCCGGCGTGCTATATTTTCCGATTGCATGCAGCGGTCAGGGTTCATGTGTACGCCCTGGCGCGCGCCCTCAGTAACGCTCCCGAACAAACAACGAAAGCGAGAGACATCAGATGGCAAGCAAGACCCTGCAGCAGGCTCTGGACGAGGCCGGCAACGTCGCGGCAATGCTTCGCAATTCACAGATCGGTGCGTATGTGTACCCCGTGGTGCCCGCCGAGTTCACCAACTGGCGCGACGAGCAGTGGGCGTGGCGGCACGCCAGCGTGTTGTTCGACCAGTCGCACCACATGGCCAACCTGTATGTCGAAGGCCCTGACGCCATCAAGCTCGTCTCGGAGCTGGCCGGCAACAGCTTCGCCAAGTTTCCCGTCGACAGAGCCAAGCAGTTCGCGCCAACCAGCTACAGCGGTCACGTCATCGGCGACGGCATCCTGTTTCATCTCGAGCAGAACAGTCTCGTGTTCGTCGGCCGTGCGCCGGCCGCCAACTGGCTGCGCTTCCATGGCGAGACCGGCGGTTACAACGTCAAGGTGACGATGGACGACCGCTCGCCGATGCGGCCGGAAGGCAAGCTGGTGACGCGCTCGGCGTATCGCTATCAGATTCAGGGTCCGCTCGCGGAGCAGGTGCTGCAGAAGCTCAATGGCGGCCCCTATGAGGAGATCAAGTTCTTCAACATGGGCCGCATCAAGATCAAGGGCCGAACGGTCCGCGCGCTGCGCCACGGCATGGCGGGCACGCCGGGGCTCGAGATCTGGGGTCCATACGAAGAGCGCGAAGAGATTCGCGCCGCGATCATGGAAGCCGGCAAGGACTTCGGTCTGCGGCTGTGCGGCTCGCGCGCATATTCGTCGAACACGCTGGAATCGGGCTGGATTCCGTCGCCGCTGCCGGCCGTCTACACCGACGAGCGGATGCGCACGTATCGCGAGTGGCTGCCGGCCGCCAGCTACGAGGGCATGGCGTCACTCGGCGGCAGCTTCGTCTCCGACAACATCGAGGACTACTACGTGACGCCGTACGAGATGGGCTACGGCTCGTTCATGAAGTTCGACCACGAGTTCGTCGGCAAAGACGCGCTGCAGAAGATGTCGACCGAGCCGCACCGCAAGAAGGTCACCTTCGAGTGGAACTCGGAGGACGTGGTCAAGGCGTTCCGGTCGATGTTCGAGGACGGCGACACGTATCAGTACATCGATCAGCCGAACGCGAATTTCTCCTCCTCGTCGTTCGACAGCATCCTCGTCAACGGCAAGGTCGTCGGTGCGTCGATGTTCTCCGGCTACAGCTACAACGAGCGTCGTGCCCTGTCGCTCGGCATCGTCGACGACGAGTACGCGAAACCGGGAACGCAAGTGACGTTGCTGTGGGGCGAGAAGCCGGTGACGAAGAAGACCACCGTGACGCCGCACAAGCAGCTCGAGATCCGCGCGCTGGTGGCGCAGGTCCCGTACTCGAGCGACGTGCGCGACCAGTACTACCCGGCCGGATGGCGCGTCGAAGCCGCAGCGCTGTAGTCAACCATTCCTTTCCCATTTGCCCGGACCTGACACCTGTCCGCCGTAGCCCTTGGCGGAGGCGGAAGGTCCGGGCTACCCGTCACATCCACGTAGCGTCCGCCTTCAGGAGGACCTCGGCCTCCGCTGCATGTTCAGTACGCCGCCGCCCGGCGTTACTGGCATCGGGGGCGCCAGATCGGTCCCACCCGCCGAGTGCGTCCCCTCCACATCTGACAGGAGTCATCTATGTGTGATGAACGCGCTCGCCATGAGAGTTCCCGCGAACATGCTGCCATCGCGGTCTGGTCCGACTTCTGCGCCGTCGCGCCGCATCCGGAGGCGAAGGCACGGCTCAAGGCGGAGCTTGCGGATGTCCGCAAGCGGGCCGCGTCCCCGTTTGCCGAGTCGTTGCGGCTGGCGCGGACGCCGCGTCGTCTCGGTTTCGATGACGGTGTGATCATCCCGCCCGACCAGTTGCCGGTGGGAACGCCGTTTTCGGCGATCAGCCGAACCGCTGCGGACCGGGCCCCGCTTCGCGGTGCCGTGCGCGTCATCGTCGTCCTTGCCCAGTTCTCGGACCGTGCGATGGGGCAGACCGCCGCGCATTTCAACGATCTGTTCTTTTCGACGGGCGTGCTGCCCAACGGCAGCGTGAAGGAGTACTACCGCGAGGTCACCGGCAACCTGGTCGATATCGTCGGCGAGGTCGTCGGCCCGTTCACGCTTCCCCAGACGCTGGCGTTCTACGCGAACAACAACTTCGGCATTGGCAAGCCGTCGGGAGAAGCGCGCGCCAATCAGATGGCTCGCGACGCCGCGGTCATCGCCAACCCGCAGGTCAATTACGGGGTGTACGACAACGACGGCAACGGCTTCGTCGACGCGTTCATCGTCGTCCACGCGGGACAAGGCGGGGAGCAGACGCTGAATCCGGGCGACATCTGGTCGCACAAGTGGACGCTGCCGTCGCCATTTTCGGCAGACGGGAAGCAGATCTTCGCCTACCTCACGATCCCCGAGGACGCGCGCATCGGAGTGTGTGCGCACGAGCTCGGCCATCTGCTGTTCGGTTTCCCGGACCTGTACGACACGGACGACACCTCCGAAGGTATCGGCAACTGGTGCCTGATGGCAGGCGGGTCGTGGAATGGAAACGGGGACATTCCCGCGCACCCCTCGGCGTGGTGCAAGGCGCAGCAGGGATGGGCGGCGGTCACGAACGTGACCACGAGCGGCGCGCTGTCGATTCCCGACGTCAAGTCGAGCAAACAGATCCACCGCCTGTGGAAAGACGGTGCCGGGGGCGCGGAGTATTTCCTCGTCGAGAACCGGCAGCGGACCGGATTCGACGCCAAGTTGCCCGCCGACGGGCTGCTCATCTGGCACATCGACGAGAACCAGGCCGGCAACACCGACGAAAACCACTACAAGGTTGCGCTGATGCAGGCCGACGGCAAGCGCGACATGGAAGCCGATCGCAATCGCGGCGATGCGGGCGACCCGTATCCCGGCTCGTCGAACAACACCACGTTCAATGCCTCGTCGACACCGAACTCCAAGTCCTACGCGGGCCAGGACACGTGTGTGTCGGTGATCGTCACCTCGGCATCGGGGCCGACGATGACAGCGAACGTGCAGGTGAGCTGCGGAAAGACAGCGCTCAAAGACAGCAAGGACCAGAAGGATCGCTTCAAGGACACGAAGGACACCAAGGAAGGCAAGGAGACCAAAGAGGGCAAGGAGCAGGTCAAGGAGCGCAAGGATCTGAAGGACAACACGAAGGAGCGGAAGGATTTCATCAAGGAAATCCGCAAGGACACCAAGGACGGCAAGGAGTTCTCGAAGGAGCGGAAGGACTTCAAGGATCGCTTCGAGACGCGCTTCTCGCCGGCCGGCGGCGGAATGTCGGGCGGCTTCGGGGGAGGGTCGTCAGAGTCGGATGTGCTGCAGATGGTCGCTGAGCTCGAAGCGCGCGTCTCGGCGCTCGAAGCGGCGAGCGGCGTCGGCGGCGAGGCGCAGCCGTTCATCGGCAGCGAGCTGCGGCCGGATCTGGTTGGCGGTCCCGATTACGGCGCGAGCGGCGCGGCCGGCGACCTGCAGCAACGGATGGCGGCGGGCGACCGCGACGCGAAGCTGGCCTTCGATACGCTGCCGCCAGGATGACCCGGCAGATTCTGATCCTCGCGCACGCGGGCGACCAGGGAGCGCAGCTGGTGGCCGCGCATCTTGCCGCGCAGGTCGGGCCGGAGGGCGTGTGTGTCCTCCGGCCCGAGACACTCGGTCTTGCTCGCTGGTCGCATCGGGTCGACCGCGATGGGCGCACTCATACGCGGATCGATCTGCGGTCTGGCGTCGAGCTGGCGAGCGGCTCGATCGGCGCGGTGCTGAATCGGATTCGTCATCTGGCGTTGCCGCAGTTTCGCAACGCGTCGCCGAAAGATCGCGACTACGCGAACATGGAATTGCAGGCAGTGGTGGCCAGCTGGCTGACCGAGTTTGGAGACCGCGCCATCCACTCGGTGCGACACCATTCGTCGTTGAGTCCTGTGATACCGCGCCTGCGATGGGCCAGCGTGGCGGCACGGGCCGGTATTCCGATTGCGCGAGCGTCTGCGGACGGGGCAGATGCGCAGTCGGAGGGAACGGTCCTCATTGCCGGTCCGCACACCGGAGGTGCGCAGGCGGATCGATTCGGCGCGTCCTGTCGTGTCGCGGCCGACGCGCTCGGATTCACGCTCCTGGAGTTCGCCTTTGTCCGGCCGGATAATGCGAGTGGTGACCCGGCGCTCGCGGATGTCACGCCGTTTCCGTCGCTCGTCGACGAATGGGCCGCGCTCATGACCGCCCGGTTGTTGCTCTCGGTTTCCGCCCCGCGCAGCGGGACAAAGCCAACAGCGTGATGATCGCCATGATCCTGCTCTACGGAAGTCTTACGGATCCGCCGCTCGTGCGCACGCTGGAGGCGGTGCAGAGCGCCGGCGCGTCCTACGTCCTGCTGGCACAGAGCGCTCTCGATCGTGAGCGATTCGAGGTGGAGGTCGGCCCGTGCGGTCTGCAGGGCACGATCGTGTCCGCCGGTCAGCGGGTGCCGTTGCGCGACGTGCACAGCGTCTATGCGCGTCCGCTCGAACTGCCCACCGCGGCGTTCGATCCCTCGGCGGTGCCGCACGCTCGCGCCGTGCACGAGCGCGTCTGCGAGTGGCTCGACGTGGCCGATGCGCTCGTCGTGAACCGGCCGGCGGCGATGGAGACCAACGCATCCAAGCCGCTGCAGGCGCAGCTCATCGCGGAAGCGGGCCTGCCCGTTCCTGAAACGCTGGTGACCAGCGATGAACAGGAGGCGCGGGAATTCTGGCGCACGCACGGACGCGTGATCTTCAAATCGATCTCCGGCATTCGGTCGATCGTGCGGGAGCTGACGGACGCCGATAGCGAGCGGCTGCACCTGCTGGCAGATCTTCCCGTGCAGTTTCAGGAGTTCGTTGCGGGCGTCGACGTCCGCGTGCACGTGGTCGACGACGAAGTCTACGCGGCGGAGATTCGGAGCGGTGCAGTCGACTACCGTTATGCCGCGCGCGATGGTGCCGCCGTCGAGATGCAGGCGATCGACCTGCCGGCCGACGTTGCCGAACGCTGCGTCGCATTGACGCGCCGACTCGGCTTGTTTCTTGCCGGTATCGATCTACGGCGCCGGCCCGACGGCGGGTATGTGTGCTTCGAAGCGAACCCGATGCCGGCGTATACATATTTCGAAGCCAATACCGGTCTCCCGATCGCCGAGGCGCTTGCGTCGCTGCTGGTGCGCGGCACGCGCCGCAGGAAGGTGCAGGAGGTGCAGATGGTGCAAGCGGTGGAGAACCTCGCGGCGATTCGAGGCACGATCGTGTCCCGGCGGCCGCACGGCACGTTACCCGACTACGACGTCGTCACCGTCAAGCTGGAACGCGCGGAGAACGTTGGCGACAAGACCAACCTGCTGGTCCCGATGATCGGCAAGGAGGTCGAAGTCGCGACGCGACGAACGCTGCTGCGTGACGCCAAAGCGGGGATGGAGTTGCGGTGTCGCGCGAAGCGGACGGCGGACGGAGCGATGTGCGAAAAGGAGCCGGAGCCGGGCGATTTCGAGATCATCGCGCGGTAGGCCGGACCTTCCGCCTTCGCCAAGGGCTACGGCGGACAGGTGTCAGGTCCGGCAGGCCAAACCTCGTCAAGTCGCCAAGGCTCATCACACGGCAAACTTCGCCGCTGGCCTTCTGGTTGCAGTCGTCACGGCATGATGCGCGCCATCGCATTCGCGGCTACAATGTCGGCCGTTCTATCGCTGAGCGCGGCGAGCCCGTTCGCGCGCGCCGCGAAGCAGCCTTCTCCTGCCGATCCAAAGGATTCCAAGGAAATTCGCGCCGAAGCGATCCGCCGTGCGCAGGTATGGCTGCCGACCAACGTCGCCACCAAGGATCTGTCCCGCGGACCGGATGAGTCTGGTGCGTTCGAACCGGGCGCAGTCGTTCGCTGCGACTATGTAGCAAAGAAATTCCCCGGCCACACGCCGAAGTTCGCGTGCCTGATCGGCGCCGACGACGAAGTAAAGGTCAAGTACGGCTGGAGCAACGGTGAGGTGATCGCCGAGGTGGCGGCGGCTCGGCTGCTGTGGGCGCTGGGCTTCCCAGCCGACAGCATGTACTCGGCGAAAGTGATTTGTCACGGCTGCCCCGAAACGATGGCCGGTGTTCGCAAAGCCGACGGTGATCTCCTCGTCGATCCCGTCGCGATCGAGCGCAAGTACCCGGGACACGAGCTTGGCAGCGGGTGGTCGTGGAAGGAGCTCGATTCCGTGTCGGAGGAGGACGGTGGCGCTCCCCGTTCTCAGCGGGATGCGCTGAAGCTCCTGGCGGCGTTCATTCAGCACACCGACAGCAAGACAGACCAGCAGCGGCTGGTGTGCCGGGGCGACAAGGCCGACGGCGCGTGCGATCGTCCCGTGATGATGATTTCCGACCTTGGCAAGACGTTCGGACGCGCGAGCTTCAGCAATTCGGACGCGCCGAGCAGTATGAACCTGCGGGCGTGGTCGCAAACGCCGGTGTGGAAGAGTGACACCGCCTGTGTGGCCAATCTTCCCAAAAGCTTTTCCGGCACGTTGAAGGATCCGGGGATCAGTGAAGCGGGCCGGGCATTTCTGAGCGAGTTGCTGATGCAGCTGTCGGATGCGCAGCTCCAGGATCTCTTCACCGGCGCGCGCGTCCACCTGCGTCCGCGGTCGCCCGACGACGGCCGCACCGGTTTCCCAACGGCCCAGGAATGGGTTGCCGCGTTCAAGGCCAAGCGCACAGAGATCGCTCAGCGCAGGTGCGCTTGATCTGGGTAGCTCGGTAGCTGGGCGGATGGGCGGCTAGGCAAAACCTCTTGTCTTCATCGTCCTAAACGGGCCGTAAGGACGAAGTGCTTTTACGCAGCTGCTCATCTACATAGCTACCCAGCTCCCTAATCCGCCGTAACCTCT
>Ga0081539_10003877_pt1 | contig 17471 bp, 17 predicted proteins | sample TabmetS4T2R2_FD_71023 | JGI IMG/M metagenome (GOLD analysis project Ga0081539, IMG submission 71023) | Tabebuia heterophylla rhizosphere microbial communities from the University of Puerto Rico - S4T2R2 | ecosystem: Host-associated > Plants > Roots > Rhizosphere ...
CGCTCGACGCCTGGGATCTGCTACTCGGCGCTCCGGCGCTTACCGAGACGGGACTTGCACCCGTCGGAGAAGAACGGCGTGACGTAGACGCTACACTGTCCACGTCGTCACGACGCACCATGAAGGAATTGTACTGAGATGCGAACGGCGCTGACAATTGCGGGCAGCGACTCGGGTGCCGGCGCCGGCATTCAGGCCGACCTGAAAACGTTCGCTGCGCACGGCGTCTACGGCACGACAGCCATAACCGCGGTCACCGCGCAGAACACCCGGGGTGTGACCGCTGTGCACGCGTTGCCGCCACAACTCGTTCGCGCACAGATCGAGGCGGTCGTCACCGACATTGGTGTGCATGCCGCGAAGACAGGTATGCTCGCGACGGCTGCTATCGTCGACGCCGTAGCGTCAGCTGCGCGCGAGCTCAACATCCCATTCCTGATCGTCGATCCGGTCATGCGGTCGACCAGCGGCGACCTGCTTTCTGATGACGATGTGCTGGAGGCGATGTGCGTGAAAATGCTTCCGCTCGCCTATGCGGTGACGCCGAACATTCCCGAGGCCGAACGCCTGGCTGGCATGTCGATCGCTGGTGACGACGACCGGCGCGAGGCCGCGCGTATCATCCACGGCTTCGGTGTGAACGCCGTGATCATCACGGGCGGACACGACCGAAGCGGGCCGATCCGCGACCTCCTCTACGACGGGAGTGCATTCACCGAGTTCCGCGTCGAGCGCGTCGCGGGGGAGCACACGCATGGGACAGGCTGCACGTTCGCGGCGGCCATTGCCGCCCACCTGGCGCTGGGCCGGAGCCTCACCGACGCCATTCCGCTGGTCCAGCAATACATCGCCGGGGCGATCCGCGGCGCACCCCAGCTTGGCGGTGGCCTTGGACCGATGGACCACTTCTTTAGGTAGCTGGCTGGGCAGATGGGTAGCTGGGTAAATGCTCTTGCCTTTCGAGCCTTGTTCGACGTCTACCCAGCAACCGAGCTACCTAGCCACCTAGCTACCCAGCTACCCAACGTGAGCCAGCTATACTGAAGGAGTGGCGGTGCCGCTCGTCGCGATCACCTCAGCGCCGCTCGACCTGCAGGCGCTCATCGCGGAAACAGCCGCAGATGCGGCCGGCGATGGGGCGATCACGTCGTTTGCCGGGCTGGTACGCGATCACAATCAGGGTCGGCGCGTCTCGTTTCTCGAGTACGAAGCGTACGAGCCGCTGGCGGTCCGCGGGCTGAACCGGATCATCGATGAAGCGCGAGAAGCGTGGCCCGGAGCGCGGCTCGGCATTCATCACCGGATCGGACGGCTCGAGATCGGCGAGGCCAGCATCATCATCGTCGCGGTCTCGCCGCATCGGGGCGATGCGTTTGCCGCGTGCCGCTACGCGATCGAGCGCGTGAAACAGATCGTTCCCATCTGGAAGCACGAGCACTTCGAGGGGGGCGACGTCTGGCTCGAGGGCGCGACCGCGGATCCGGACAACGACGAGGCGCGCGAGATGGCGCGTCGAATCGCATGCGCGTGAACGTTCGACTGTTCGCTCGACTGCGAGACCTCGCCGGAACGGGCGAGCTCGTGCAGGAGGTATCGAGCCCGGCGACGGTGGCGTCGGTCTGGAGCTCGCTGGTCGACCGGATGCCCGAGCTCCGCGATTACGAGCGCACGATGTCCGTTGCCGTCAATGCGGACTATTCGCGGATGTCGGCGGCGGTCAACGACGGGGACGAAGTGGCATTTTTGCCGCCGGTCTCTGGTGGGTGATTGCAGGACCGCCTAAAGGCGGCCCCCCACACTTATAGGGGCCAGCTTCAGCGGCCCAGGGAAAGCGGCCCCACAATCGTAGGGGCCGGCTTTAGCCGGCCCGAAAAGATATGTTCGACAAACTCTCCAGCGTTGAAGCGCGCTACGACGACCTGATGACCCGGCTCGGGACGACTGAGGTGCAGTCCGACCCGGCCGAGTACAAGAAGGCCGCCAAGGCGCTCTCGGATCTCGAGCCGCTCGTGCAGAAGTTCCGCGAGTACAAGTCGGTCGAGCAGGACATGGCCGGCGCGCGCGAGCTCGTGACCGGCGGTGACGCCGAGATGAAGGCGCTTGCCGAAGAGGAGCTCGTGTCGCTCGACGCACGGCGCGAGACACTCCTGCAGGAGCTCAAGGTCCTCCTCGTCCCGAAAGATCCCAACGACGAGAAGAACGTGATCCTCGAGATCCGCGGAGGGACGGGGGGCGACGAAGCCGCGCTCTTTGCCGCCGAACTGTTCCGGATGTACAGCCGCTATGCCGAGCGCCAGGGATGGAAGCTCGAGGTGATGTCGAGCAGCGAAAGTCCCGGCGGCGGCCTCAAGGAAGTCATCGCCTCAATCTCGGGACGCGGCGTGTACAGCCGGCTGAAGTACGAAAGCGGCGTCCACCGCGTGCAGCGCGTGCCGGCGACCGAGGCGAGCGGCCGCATCCATACGTCGACAGCAACGGTTGCGGTGTTGCCAGAAGCCGAAGAAGTCGACATCCAGATCAACGAGAAGGACCTGCGGATCGACACCTTCTGTTCGAGCGGACCGGGAGGTCAAAGCGTCAACACCACCTACTCGGCGGTGCGTCTCACCCACATCCCGACCGGCCTCGTGGTGTCGCAGCAGGACGAGAAATCACAGATCAAGAACCGGGCGAAAGCGATGAAGGTGCTGCGCGCGCGGCTCTACGAGATCGAAATGCAGAAGCAGCAGGACGCGATCGCCAAGGAGCGGCGTGGCCAGGTGGGAACGGGCGAGCGCTCGGAAAAGATCCGCACCTACAACTTCCCGCAAAGCCGTATCACGGATCACCGCATCAACTTCACGACCCATCAGCTCACAGGCGTGCTCGACGGCGACGTCAGCGAACTGCTCGAACACGTGAGCGCCTACTTCAACGCCGAGAAGCTGAAGGAAGTCACGCAGGTCGAGCAGGCACACTGACATCGTGACTTTGCGTGAAGCGCTCGTTGCCGCACGCGAGCATCTCGTCGACGCCGGCGTTGCGCCGCAGGAAGCGGCCATCGATGTCGACCTCTACGCGCGGACGATCCTCGGATGGGATCGCGCGCGGCTGCTGACCGAACACCAATCACCCGCGCCCTCGGACCTCGAGCCGCGCTTCTCCGAATGGATCTCCCGACGCGCACGACGCGAGCCCTCGGCCTACATCATCGGCGGGCGCGAATTCTGGGGCCTCGACTTCATCGTCACGCCCGCGGTCCTCATTCCGCGTCCCGAGACCGAGTTCGTCGTCGAAGAGTCGGTCGCACTGCTGCGTGAACTGGCGGCTCCGCGAATCGCCGACATCGGGACCGGCAGCGGCTGCATCGCGGTTTCGCTTGCGCACGAAATGCCGCACGCGCATGTCGTGGCCTCCGATGTGTCCGCGGAGGCGCTCGACGTCGCGCGCCGGAACGCCGACCGCCACGGCGTGACCGCTCGAATCGAATTCGTGGCAACGTCCTATCTGGGCGGGATCGCAGGCGACTTCGATCTGATCGCAGCCAATCCTCCCTACGTGCGCGACGGCGACAAGCCGGCGCTGGCGCCCGATGTGCGATACGAGCCCGACGTGGCCCTCTTCGGCGGCAGTCGGGGTCTCCGCGACATCGAAGGCGTGCTCGAGACGGCGGTCGCCAAGCTGCGCCCGCATGGCTGGCTGGTGATGGAGTTCGGCTTCGGCCAGGAGGACGACGTGCGCGCGCTCGTGGCGGCGCGGCCAATGCTCGCCGTCGTCCGAGTCCGCGAAGATCTACAGGGACTCGCGCGGACGGCTATTATTCAACGAGCCGCCTGAAGGCGGCCCCTACGACCGGTTTTGCCGAGGCGCGCCCGCGTGCTCGTACGTAGGGGCCGCCTTCAGGCGGCCCTAAACCCATGACCGACTGTCTCTTCTGCAAGATCGTCGCGGGTCAGATTCCCGGATCCATCGTCTACGAGGACCAGGAGCTGGTCGCGTTCAAGGACATCGACCCGCAGGCACCGCTGCACGTGCTGATCGTTCCCCGGCAGCACATCGAGACCCTCAACGACCTCCGAGTCGTCGACGATGCGCTGGTGGGATCGATGGTGAGGTGTGCGGCGGCGCTGGCGAAGAAGAATGGTTACTCCAACCGTGGCTACCGCACGGTCTTCAACTGCAATCGCGAAGCAGGGCAGACGGTGTTTCATATTCACCTCCACCTGCTCGCCGGTCGTGGCCTGAACTGGCCGCCCGGATAGGACCTCGCGGACCATAAGGTCCGCGCCGCATCCCAGGATCCAAATCTCGCATCGTGGGGGCCGCCTTCAGGCGGCCCTGAAAAGTAGAGGCGGGAGTTCCATCAAGCTTCGGATCACGGGAACCCCCGCGTCTGGGGCAGGGTCTGTCGATCTGTTCACGAGCACGCCGCGCATACCCACGGCAAGGGCGCCACGGACATCGTGGGCGAGACTGTCGCCAACCATCACCGATTCGGCAGGTGGCACGTCGAGCAGCTTCAGCGCCGCCTCGAAGATGCTGGCATGCGGCTTCAGGTACCCGTGCGCGGACGAGGAGACGGCCCCATCGATGAGGCCATCCAATTCGAAGTGCTGCTGAAACGAGGCGAGGCACCTGTGCGAGTTCGAGATGAGTCCAATCTTCAGACCCGCGTTCGACAACGTACTCAACGCCGGCTGAACGTCCTCGTACAGTCTGAAGTGATGGCAGGCGGCCCATTCGGCCCACATCTCGCTTGCGCACGCGTTCAGCCGATCGCCGGTGCCACCCATCGCCTCGATGACCCGGCGGATGAAGCGCACGAAGATCGCGTCGTCATACACGTGCGCGGGCTCGCGGTCGAGCAGCGCGGACGCATGGCGCACGGCCGCCCCGTATCGCGTCGGATCGATCTCGATCCCGTGAGCCGTGCAGAACCGCTGATAGCCCACGGCCTCGAAGGTGGGACCCGGATAAATCAGCGTGAAGTCGACGTCGAAGAAAACCGCGGACGTGACCTGAGCGGGATCGCGGATCATCGAAGCAATCCGGCGTACGGGCCCGCTACCACAATCGCGGCACGTTGCGGATCGAGCGCCGCCCGGGCGGCGGCGTGCACATCCTCGTTGGTCAATGCCTGCAGCAGACCGGGGACACGCCGGTCGTAATCGAGACCAAGGCCGAAGAACTCGATGGTCTGCAGAAAATTCGCGATGCCGATGTTCGTTTCGAGCGTCCGCGGCATCGACCCGATCAGATACTGCTTCGATTCGGAGAGCTCGCGATCCGTGGGCCCCTCGGCAACGAATCGCGTGAGCTCGCCGTCAATCGAGGAGACCGCGCGTTCCACGTTCGCCGGATTGACGCCGGCCCGGATCACCAGCGGTCCCGGAATCACATTCGCGTCCAGCGAGCTGAACACGTAATAGGCCATGCCCTGACGCTCGCGAATGCTGTCGCCGAGTCGGCCCCCAATCGAGTACTGACCGAGGATGTTGTTCATCAGCCAGTACGAGTAGTACGCGGGGTCGGAACGGAGAATGGACGTAAAGCCGTACGCCAGATCCGCCTGCACCTTGTTCATCATCGGGACGAGGTGAACCCGTCTTTCGCGCGACGACTCTGGAATCGGAAGCGTGACGGCCGGCGGCGAGGCTCCGCGCCAGCCGCCGAACGCCCTGGACGCCGTTTCGATCGCGAGTTCGGGTTCGACGTCACCGACAATGACGAGCGATAAAGCCTCGGGCACGAACCAGGACGCGTGAAAGGTCTGGAGCGTGCTGCGCGTGATGGTCTCGACGCTCTCGGCGGTGCCCCGCGTACGCCACCCGTACGGATGCGCGGCGCCGTACAGGAGTTCCATCAGCGCTTCGCTGGCGACCGCGGCGGGATTGTCCTCGTCCTGACGGATCGTCGTGATGATCTCGCCGCGACGTGTCTGGACCTCGGCCTCTGGAAACGCGGGATTGAGGATGACGTCGGCCACGATCGACAGAACGCTCTCGAAGTCCTCCACCAGACAGGTGCTCACGAGCGACAGCGCATGACGATTGACCGACGGCGTCAGCGACACGCCCCGGCTGTCGAGCTCCTCGGCGATCTGATCGGCACTGCGTGAAGTTGTCCCCCGATCGATGGTTCGCGAAATGAAATGCGCAACGCCGGGCTGCGATGGAGGGTCACAGACGGTGCCCGCATACACGGCTGCGTGAATGGTGACCGCCGGTGTGGTCCGTGACTCCTTCGCCATCACGCGCACGCCGTTGGTCAGCACTTCGCGCACCGGGGCGAGCCCGGCATGTGTGATCGTGCTCATGACGTCGGGTCGAACCAGCCGATCGTGCGGTTGGACGCCCGCAGGCGTTGCTCCGCCACGGCGGCAACCTCGTCGAGCGTAACTGCCTCGATGCGCTCCGGCATCGATCTCACGATCCGCCAGCTGTCGATCGTCTCGTAGTACCCGAGCTGATGGGCGATGTTGGTGATGCTGTCGTTCTCGAACACGAGCCGTGCGCGCAGTTGATTCTTGGCCTTGCGCAGCTCGTGTGCGGTGAGACCGCGCGTTCGCACCTCCTCGATGGCGCCGAGCGTCACCTCTTCGACGCGCGCGAGCGGTACGCCTTCGGTTGCCGTCACCGAGATCGTGTAGACGAACGGATCCTGCGTCGGCATCAGCGCCCCTCCAACGGCGGACGCGACGCCGGTGTTGACCAGCGCCTGATACAACCGCGCGCTCCGCTGCGGCGGCGGAGTTCGGAAGCTCGCCCAGAGGTTCATCCCTTTGGCGCCGCTCAGGACCGCATCCAGCAGCAGCATCGGAAAGAAGTCCGGACTCCCGATCGCCGGCGCGTGATAGCCAATCTTGAGGTACGCCGTCGTCCCCTCACGCCGGATCGTCACACGTCGTTCCCCGAGCTGCTCGGGCTCACGCGTGTGAATGTGGCGGCGGACGTCACGTGATGGGATAGCGCCAAACTGTTTGGCCGCGCTCTTCAGCGCCGCAGCGGTGTCGATGTCACCGACGATGACCAGCGTGGCGTTGTTGGGGACGTAGAACCCGCGGTAGTAGCCGTACAGGTCCTCGCGCGTCATCGTCTGCAGATCCGAGAGCCATCCGATCGTCGGGTGGCGATACGGATGTGCCTGGATAGCGGTCGCCGTCATCTCCTGATCGAGCAATTGGTCGGGATCGTTCTCGCCGCCCTGCAGCTCCGAGATGATGACAGTGCGCTCCGACTCGCAGTCCGCCGGGTCGTACAGGCCGTTGGTCATGCGCTCGGCCTCGATGAACAGCATGTGGTCGAGCGCATCGCGCGTCGCGGTCTCCGTATAGGTGGTCTGGTCGATCCACGTGTAACCGTTCCAGTAGCCACCGTACTGTTCGATGATGCCCTTGACCCGGTCGCGCGGAATGTTCGTCGTCCCCTTGAAGTTCATGTGCTCGACCCAGTGCGACACGCCCGTTTGACCGGGCCCTTCGTCGCGCGAGCCGACGCGATACCAGCACCAGACCGATGCGAGCGGAGCGGTGTGCACTTCCTGAATGAGCACCCGCAGACCGTTGTCGAGAACCTCCTCGTGGACCGCCGTTGCGGCGGGGGACTGCGGTGCGAGGATGGTCATCGGGAAAATTATAGGTCGCGGCTACAGAGTAGAATTTGAAGATGCCGCCCCGAAAGTAGCGTCCGGCCTCAGCCGGACCTCGGCATATTTCCGCTTTGGCGCGGATTTCCCGCCTACGCCTGAGGCCAGGACGGGTAGGCGACCCCCAAGGCCGAGCTGGTTTCCGATGCCCGATTGGAAAGAGACGGTAAACCTGCCGCGAACAGGTTTTCCGATGAAGGCGAACCTCCAAACGGCTGAACCCGAAGCGCTTGCGCGCTGGCAGGCGATGGACCTGTACGGTCAGATTCGGGCCAGGCGCAAGGGTGCACCGAAGTTCATCTTCCACGACGGCCCGCCGTACGCGAATGGGCGCATCCACCTCGGCACTGCACTCAACAAAATCCTCAAGGACCTGGTCATCAAGTCCAAATCGATGGCCGGGTTCGACGTCCCGTACATCCCCGGGTACGACTGCCATGGTCTGCCAATCGAGCTCAAGGTCGATCGCGAGCTCGGTCCGAAGAAGCGCGAGATGTCCGTAGCGCAGATCCGTCGCGCCTGCCGCGGGTACGCCGCGCGGTTCATCGACGTCATGACTGAGGAGTTCAAGCGCCTCCTCGTCTTCGGCGAGTGGGACCGGCGATATCTGACGATGGACTTCGGGTATCAGGCGGATATCGCACGCTCGCTCGGCAAGTTCGTGGAGCGCGGGCTGGTCTACAAGGGGAAGAAGCCGGTTTACTGGTGCATCCACGATCAGACGGCGCTCGCAGAAGCAGAGGTCGAGTACGAAGATCACACATCGCCCTCGATCTACGTCGAGTTCCCGCTGAACCCTGAGAGCGCGACGGAACTCGCCACCCGTGTGCCCGAGCTCGCCAGTCGGGACGTATCGGTCCTCATCTGGACGACGACGCCGTGGACGATTCCGTCGAACCTGGCAATCGCGTTCCATCCGGCGTTCGACTACGCGGCGTATGACGTCGAGGGACGGAGCGTCATCGTCGCTGAAGGGCTGGCTGAAACAGTCGGCGGGGTGGTTGGCAAGCCGCTGACCAACCCGATCGCGAAGATCAAAGGCGCGCAGCTCGAAGGGATCCGGTTTCGTCATCCGCTCTACGACCGCGATTCAGTGGGCGTGCTTGCAGAGTACGTGACGCTCGAGCAGGGCACCGGTGCCGTCCACACGGCCCCGGGTCATGGCGCGGACGACTTCCTGACGGGGATGAAGTACGGGCTGGACATCTACGCGCCCGTCGGTCCGGCCGGACATTTCCTCGACAGCGTCGAGCTGTTTGCCGGTCAGCGTGTGTTCGACGCCAACCCGCAGGTCGAGGAGGCGCTGAAGGCGCGGGCGCGACTGTGGCATCGCGAAACGCTGTCGCACCAATACCCGCACTGCTGGCGCTGTCACAATCCGGTCATTTTCCTGGCGACGGCGCAGTGGTTCGTGCGCATGGACGGCGACGCGACGATTGCGGGAGCCGATGGCCAGCAGCGTACGGTTCGCGGAGCGGCGCAGTATGGAATCGATCACGAGGTGAAGTGGATCCCGTCGTGGGGCCGCGATCGCATCTTCAACATGGTGACGAACCGGCCGGACTGGTGCATCTCGCGCCAGCGGGCGTGGGGCGTGCCGATCCCCGCAGTCGACTGCACGAAGTGTGGTGAGGCGATCCTCACCTCGGCCTTGATCGACAAAGCCGTGAGCGTCTTCGAGCAATACGGCGCCGATGCGTGGTACGAGCGGCCGATCGAAGAATTTCTCCCTGACGGGTTCACCTGTCCGACGTGCGGCAGCACTGAGTTCCAGCGCGAGCGTGACATCCTCGACGTGTGGTTCGACTCGGGATCGAGCCATGAAGCGGTGCTCGCTCGTCACGCCGAGCTCGGATGGCCTGCCGACATGTATCTCGAAGGCAGCGACCAGCATCGCGGCTGGTTCCAGAGCTCGCTGCTGATCGCGCTCGGCACGCGCGAGCGGCCACCGTTCCGCGAGGTGTTGACGCATGGCTTCCTGATCGACCTCGAAGGGCGCAAGATGTCGAAGTCGGTCGGCAACGCCATCGCGCCGCAGGACGTGATCAAAGAGAGCGGCGCCGAGATTCTCCGTTTGTGGGTCGCGATGAGCGACTACGCCGAGGAGCTGCGCGTCAGCAAGGAGATCCTGACGCGAGTGGTCGACGCGTATCGCAAGTTGCGGAACACGTGCCGGATCCTTGCCGCGAACCTGTACGACTTCGATCCGACGAAGGACATGGTCCCGATCGAAAAACTGCCCGGCGTCGATCGCTACGCGCTCGCCCGCTACGGCGACGCGGCGACGAAGATGCTCGGCGCCTACGAGGCGTACGACTTCCCGACGGTGTTCCAGACGCTCAACTCGCTGGCAACGGTTGATCTCAGCGCGTTCTACGTCGACGTGACCAAGGACCGGATGTACACGCTCGCAGCCCAGTCGTTCGAGCGACGGTCGACGCAGACGGTCATGTATCTCATGGCGGACGGTCTTGCTCGACTGCTCGCGCCGATCCTGCCGGTGAGCGGTGACGATCTCTGGCGCAACCTGCCCGGTTCGCGGTCGGCCTCGGTGCATCTCGAGGACTTCCCGCAGGTCGATCGATTCCTCGACGAGGACACGATCGCCACCTGGGAGCGGTTGCTCGAAGTGCGGGCGGTGGTGAACGCGGCGCTCGAACAGAAGCGCAAGGACAAGGTCATCGGCAACTCGCTGACCGCACGGGTCGTCGTGACGGCGAGCGGGCCGATCGCCACTCTGCTCGAGCGGTACCGCGACGACCTGCCGATGCTGTTCATCGTCTCGGATGTGGCGCTGAACCTGGGATCGGCAGACGGACCCGATCAGGTCAGCGTCGAGGTCGAGAAGGCGCCGGGCGTGAAATGCGATCGCTGCTGGCGCTACGTCGTGAGCACGCGCTCGGAGCCGGAGTGGGCAGGCATTTGCGACCGCTGCGTCGACGCGCTGGCGGAGCCGGTCAATCGCTGACGTGGTATCGACTCGCGCAATGCAGGCATGGATCGCTGGCGGGATCGTCGTCCTCGATCAGGCGGTCAAGTTGCTCGTGCGGGTGCGGCTCGGGCGGGTCTATGACAGCGTTACCGTGATTCCGGGTTTCCTCGACCTGACGCGCGTTCACAACACCGGCACGGCGTTCGGATTCATGAACCTGGTCGAGTTTCCGTTCAAGACCGTGGTGGTCGCGCTGATGGCGGCGACGGCGCTGATGGCGCTGGCATTCTATGGATCGACGCTGGCGCCCGATCAGCGGCTCAGCCGCATCGGGCTCTCGCTCGTGATTGGAGGCGCGGCAGGCAACCTCGTCGATCGGCTGGCCTCCGGATACGTACTCGATTTCGTCGACGTCTACTTTGGCAACTGGCATTTCTGGGCATTCAACGTTGCCGATGCGGCCATCTCCGTTGGCGTGGCGTTGATGATTCTCGATCTGCTCGGACTAGGGCGATACCGTGTATCCAGAGCTGTTTAACGTCGGTCCGGTCACCGTTTATTCATACGGAGTGCTGCTCGCGCTCTCGTATCTATTCGGTCTCTGGCTGGCGATGCGGCGCGCGAAGCAGTGGGGCCTCGATTCGTCACGTGTCCTCGACCTCGGCATCTACATCATCATCGCGGCGCTGATTGGTGCGAAGCTTCTGCTGCTGGTCGTCGACTTCGATCACTTCCGGGAGGCGCCGGGAGAGCTGCTGTCGCTGGCGCGCTCGGGAGGCGTGTTCTACGGCGGGCTGATCCTCGCGATCGCGGTGGCCTTCTGGTACATCGCGAAGCACCGCATGCCGTTCTGGACGACGTGCGATGTGTTTGCGCCGGGGATTGCGCTGGGCCACGTGACCGGTCGGCTGGGATGCCTGGCGGCCGGCTGCTGTTACGGCCGGCCGACGAGCGTGCCCTGGGCGATCACGTTTACCAATCCACTCGCAGCATCGAACGTCGGGACGCCGTTGAACATTCCGCTGCACCCGACGCAGCTCTACGAAGCTGGCGCCGAGCTGCTGATCCTCGTGTTGTTGCTGGCGACGGAGAAAAAAGGTCGACTGTTTGCCGGTCGCACGTTCTGGGCGTACATGTTCTTCTATGCGGTGTCGCGCTACGTCATCGAGATCTATCGCGGCGATCCGCGCGGGATGGTGTTCGACACCTTCTCCACGTCCCAGTTCATCTCGCTGATCCTGGCGCCGCTCGCGATTGCGATGCTGGTGCGGCTGTCGCGGCATTCGCCCGAGCCTGCCGTGCCGCGGCGCCGGCGAGCCGCAGCGTAAATGGCGCACGAGTTCGACGTGCCCGCGGAGTTCGAAGGGCAGCGGCTCGATCGGTTCCTCGTGTCCGTCCTCGGCGATCTGTCGAGATCGCAAATCCAGCGCCTGATCACGGACGGTCACGTCAACGTCGCGAATCGCTCAGCGAAGCCGAACCTCGCACTGCGCGAACGCGATCGCGTCAGCGTCGATGTGCCCGATGCCGCTCCGACGACGATCGAAAGCGAGGAGCTGCCGGTCGAGATCCTCTACCAGGATCAAGACGTCGCTGTGCTGAACAAGCCGGCCGGGATGGTCGTGCATCCGGCCGCGGGGCATGCGTCGGGCACGCTGGTCAACGCGTTGCTGCATCACCTGACGGACCTCAGCGGCATCGGCGGCGAGCGGCGTCCAGGGATCGTCCATCGACTCGATCGCGGGACCTCGGGTCTGATGGTCGTAGCGAAGAACGACGCGGCGCATCTCGAGCTGTCGCGGCAGTTCCACGATCGCGAGGTCGAGAAGGAATACATCGCGCTGGTCTGGGGAGTGGTGCAGGCGGGGCGCCGGATCGATGCCGCCATCGGTCGCGATCCCGTCAACCGGCAGAAGATGTCCGCGCGCGCCAAGCACGCGCGAACGGCGGTCACGCGCATCACGCGCGCGCATCAGATGCCCGGCCTGACGCTCTGTCAGGTCGCTATCCACACCGGCCGCACGCATCAGATCCGCGTGCACCTGAGCGCGATCGGTCATCCGATTGTCGGCGATGCGATGTACGGCGGCGTGCATCGCCGTGTGCCGGGCGACATTCGAGCGGTGCAGCGTCTCGAGCGCCCGTTCCTCCACGCGGCGCGGTTGCTGTTCCATCATCCGCGCGATCAACGGCGGATGGAATTCATCACACCGCTCCCGGACGATCTCGAATCGGTGCTGAATGACTTACCCGGCTGGCCCCCGGAGGCTAAGACCTGATTCCCACAGGCCTGATTCCTGGCCCAGCCCTGAATCCTGAGCCCTGAACCTGATTCCTGATTCCTGATTGATTCCAATGAATCGACCAATCGTCGCGCGCGAAATCCAGACCATCTACACCGGCCGCGTCTTCACCGTCCGTGTCGAAACGATCGATCTGCCAAAAGGCGGCACGATGAGAGCGGACGTCATCCGCCATCCGGGGTCGGTCGTGCTGATTCCGATCACAGACTCAGGCGACGTGATTCTCGTGCGCCAGTATCGTCCGGCGATCGGTCGATCGGCGTGGGAGCTTCCCGCGGGAACCGTCAAGCCCGGGGAGGATCTGGAGAAGGCCGCGCTGCGCGAGTGTCAGGAGGAGATCCAGATGATCCCGGCGCGCCTCGATCGTCTCGGCTCCTTCTTTCCGACACCGGGCTACTGCGACGAGGAGATGAACTTCTACCGCGCCACGGGCCTGCGCGTGCCAGGCAAGGATGACGAAGCCGCGCACGCCGATGAAGACGAAGACCTCGAAGTGCGCGCATTCTCACGCGACGCGCTCCAGTCGATGATCGCCGCAGGCGAGATCATCGATTTGAAGACGGTGGCGGGTCTGGCGTTGCTTCGCTGATCAACTCCCAACGTGATGCTTGCGCCAACTCCCAACTCCCAATCCAGTCACTCGTGTGCGTTGGGAGTTGGTTGGGCGTCAGGGAGTTGGGAATTGGGAGTTGACGAATTACTGCAGCGGCGGCTGGACCCTCCGCTCTTTCCGATCGCCTTTCGTGGTGACCACCGGCGTCAGCGCCAGCAACAGGACCTCCTCCACCGTCGACACGAAATGGATCGTCATGTCGCGGCGGAGCTCGTCGGTCAGGTCTTCGTTGACGTTCTTCTCGTTCTGTCGCGGCAGGATCACTTCGCGAACGCCAACGCGGCGTGCCGCGAGCACCTTCTCCTTGATCCCGCCCACCGGCAGCACGCGACCCGAGAGGGTGATCTCACCGGTCATCGCGATATCACCACGCACCGGCCGGCGCGTCAGCTCTGACGCGAGCGCGGTGGCGATCGTCACGCCGGCCGACGGACCGTCTTTCGGAATCGCGCCCGATGGCACGTGCAGGTGGATCTCGGAGTTCTTGAAGAAGTCGGGATCCGCACCATACGCGGCTGCGTGCGCGCGGAACCACGACAGCGCCGCGCGAGCGGACTCCTTCATCACCTCGCCCAGCTGACCGGTCAGCGTCAGCGTCCCGGCCCCCGCCATACGCGACGCCTCGATGAAGAGCACGTCGCCACCCGCCGGCGTCCACGCCAGACCGATCGCCACGCCGGGTTCCTTCGTCCGCTCCTCCATCTCTTCGTCGAGGAACGTCGGTGCGCCGAGCATCTCGGTCACGACGTCCGCCGTGATGACGAGCGGGGTCTCGTTGCCCTCGGCACGGCGACGGGCCGACTTCCGACACAGCGAGCTCAGCTCGCGCTCGAGATTGCGGACGCCCGCCTCCCGCGTGTAGCCGCGAATCACGCGGCGCAACGCATCATCGGTGATCGTCAGCATCTCCGAGGTCAGGCCGTGGTTCTTGATCTGCTTCTGGACGAGGTGATCGCGAGCGATGGCCAGCTTCTCCTCCTCCGTGTAGCCCGGAAGCTCGAGCACCTCCATGCGATCGCGCAGCGCAGGTGGAACCGGATCGAGCACGTTCGCGGTGGTGATGAAGAGCACCTCCGACAGATCGAAGGGCACGTCGAGATAGTGATCGCGGAACGTCGAGTTTTGCTCGGGATCGAGGACCTCGAGCAACGCTGACGCCGGATCGCCGCGGAAGTCGTTTCCCAGCTTGTCGATCTCGTCGAGGATGAACACGGGGTTCTTCGATTCTGCCCGGCGCAACCCCTGGATGATCTGTCCCGGCAGCGCGCCGATATAGGTGCGGCGATGCCCGCGAATCTCCGCCTCGTCGCGCATGCCGCCGAGCGACACGCGCACGAACTTGCGGCCCAGCGATTGTGCGATCGACCGCGCCAGCGACGTCTTGCCGACTCCCGGAGGTCCGGCAAAGCAGACGATCGGTCCCTTCAACTCCGGATTGAGCTTGCGGACTGCGAGGTACTCGAGAATGCGATCCTTCGGCTTCTCCAGTCCTGAGTGGTCCGCATCGAGGACCTGCTTCGTCTTCTGCAGATCGATGACCTCATCGGTCCTCTTCTGCCAGGGCAACGTGACCAGCCAATCGAGGTACGTGCGCGAGACGGTGTACTCGGCGGCGGCGACGGGCATCTTCGCGAGCCGATCGAGCTCGCGCGTCGCCTCTTTCTTGACGGCCTCCGGCATGCCGGCGGCCTCGATCTTTTCCTGGAGCTCCTCGATCTCCTTGGTCTGATCGTCGCCCTCGCCGAGCTCCTTCTGGATCGCCTTGAGCTGCTCGCGCAGGAAGTACTCGCGCTGGTTCTTGCCGACCTCGGACTGCACCTGCGACTGAATCTTGGACCCGAGCTCGAGCACCTCGAGCTCCTTGATCAGGATCCGGTTGAGGGCGTCCATGCGCGCGCGCACGTCGAGCGTCTCGAGGACTTCCTGTTTGACCGGGGTGGCAATCGTCGTGAGACTCGACGCGATGAAATCGGCGAGCCGACCCGGCTCCGTGATGTTCGACGCAAGCGTCTGGAGATCGTCGGACAGCAGCGGCGACAGCGACACGACCTGCTGGAAGTTCGTCTTGATGTTGCGCAGCAGCGCGTCGATCTCGAGTCGATCGTCTTCGTTGAACGCCTCCGCCGCGGTCGTGACGCGGCCGCGCAGATAGGGGCGCGTCTCGCTCACGCGCTCCAGCGTGAGACGCGTCAGCCCCTGCACGATCAGCCGCAGGCTGCCGTCGGGCAGCTTGAACATCTTGTGAATGTGACTGGCCGTCCCGACGACGAACAGATCCTCCTGCTGCGGTTCCTCCACCGACGCGTCACGCTGTGTGAAAACGCCAATCAGCTTGCCCCCCGAAATCGCTTCGTCGATCAGCCGGACGGAACTCTCGCGCGCGACCGCCAGCGGCATGAACGAGTTGGGGAACAACACCGTGTCGCGCAGCGGAAGGATCGGGAGCTCGTCGGGCAGCTGCAGCGGGCGCTCGCCGGTCGAGAGCTCTTCGAGGTCGAGGGTGTCGTCGCGTTCGGCCATGGTGCGGATGTTCTCCTACTTTGGTGAGACGCGCTAGGGAGATGTGGGGATCGGGGACGGTGTCAAATCCCAAGTCCCAAATCCCAAACTCCAAGTCCCAAAAAGGGGCTCAAATGCAAAAAATCCCAAGCCCAACTCACATCCGGAGTTGGGACTTGGGACTTGGGTTTTGGGTTTTGGATTTCCCGTTTAGTTGGACATATCGAAGAAGAGCGCCGACGAACCGCGCTTCTGCGCCATGACGCGCTCGCGCTGCTCCGCCGTTTCACGTTCCTCCTCGCAGTCCTTGCAACGCACCGCGAACGGCAGTGCGCGCAAGCGGGCTTCCGAGATTTCGTCGCCGCACTCGAAGCAGTTGCCGTAGGTGCCTTCCTCGAGACGTCGAAGCGCCGCGTCGACCTTGTTGAGCGTCTCCGACTTCATCTGGATCAGCGCGAACTCGATGTCCTCCTGGATATCGACCTCGGAGCTCTCGCCTTGATCCAGTACGTCGCGCTCCTTGCCTTCCGAGGCGCGCACGTCGCGGATCTTGCCCTGCACTGCGTTCATCAACTCGCGGCGGCGGGTTTCGAGCATCTTCCTGAGCTCGTTGTAGCGGCTCGTCTTTGCCGCTGCCTTTGCTTTTGTCGTCGTCGCCATGATCCCTGCCGCTCCCTTCACATCGCCTGTATGCCAGGCGTGTCTATGATGGCGCCCGATAATGCAACCCGAATGCCGGACGTGCGTGTTTGGGAAATCTGCCGGACGTGCCGAGGTGCCTTGACGGGGCCGAGATGCGATCTGGAGCCAGCTACAGGCTCCAAATCGCTGTATTTGTTGTGATTATGCCGTATGACCGCATATTGAATTCCGAATCCAAGGCTTTAGACGCCGGAGAGGCGAGGAGGGTTCGGCGCGGAAAATGTCCAGTTCGGATGACAGTGGCGAGTGTGCGGCGCGTGACTCGACAGCCTCACCTGGGTCGGGGAGCGAACGGCGCGACGACACCGCGTCGCTCCGCCGGAGACGTGGTGAATTCGGCGATCAAGCGCCTGAATTTGCGGGCGTACACAACTTCGTACGTCGTGCTGCCGTCGGGAAACAGGTTGAGGATACGGTCGCGGACACTCTCAACGAGCAGCTCGGCCTCGCCACGAGACATGTCCGACTGCATGATTAGACTTGTCGATATGTCGACAACTTGCCGAACTTTCCGCACTCGTCGGGTTTCATCCGCCAGCTGCTCCGGTGTGGCCACGTTTTCGGCTCCTTTTACGCTCGCCGCTGACAGGAGTCGCTACTGAACGAAACGACTGCCGACAGATCCGTTGGGGACGATTCCGCGTGCCGCCAGGAGGTCACCGCTGCGCCGGCTTCCCGTCCTCAACCATTTCTCATACAGTCGGAGCAGGTCGGTGTTCGAGGTGAGCGACGTCCGTTCGCTGACGTCGCTCAGAACGTCGACAAAATCGGAGAACTTCTTGGACAGCTCGTCGAAGAC
>Ga0081539_10003878_pt1 | contig 17466 bp, 12 predicted proteins | sample TabmetS4T2R2_FD_71023 | JGI IMG/M metagenome (GOLD analysis project Ga0081539, IMG submission 71023) | Tabebuia heterophylla rhizosphere microbial communities from the University of Puerto Rico - S4T2R2 | ecosystem: Host-associated > Plants > Roots > Rhizosphere ...
GTCCTCGGGCACGCCGGCGTTCGCCGCCATCGTGACGGTGACGAAGACGGCGCCGAGCCCCAGCGACATGACCGCCAGGCCCGGCAGCAGGTCGGCGACGTACGTCCCGTCGACCGGGATCCTGGCCAGGTACCCGACGCCGGCGGCGGCGACGAGCGTGCCGGCCACGATCACCGGCCGGGTGCCGACGCGCGGGACCAGCCGCGACGACAGCCCGGCGGCGATGCCGATCCCCAGGGTCACGGGCAGGTACGCCGAGCCGCTGTGGACGGGCGAGTACCCGAGCACGTTCTGCATGTAGAGCGTGAGGAAGAAGAAGACCGAGAGGAAGCCGGCGAACGCCAGCAGCTGCGTGGCGTCGGCCGCCGCCAGCCCCCTGATCCGGAGGATCGACAGCGGGAACAGCGGGTCGCGGCGGCGCTGCTCGGCGACGACGAAGGCGGCGAGCAGGCCGACGGCGGTGGCGAGCTCGCCGATGGTCCGCGCGCTGCCCCAGCCGCGGTCGGGCGCCTCCACCAGCGCGTAGACGAGGAGCAGCATGCCGCCGGTGACGAGGGTCGCGCCCGGCAGGTCGAGACCGCCGGCGCGCGGGCGGCGTCGCTCCCGCGGGACGAGGGGCGACGTCGCCGCGACGACGAGCGCGCACACCGGGATGTTGACCAGCAGCACCCACCGCCAGCCGGGGCCCGCGGACAGCACACCGCCGAGGAACACGCCCGTGGCCGCGGCCAGCCCGCTGACGGCGCCCCAGACGCCGAGCGCCCGCGTGCGGTCCCGGCCCTCGGTGAACGTCGTGGTGAGGACCGAGAGGGCGGCCGGTGCCATCAGGGCGGCCCCCACGCCTTGCGCGACGCGGGCCCCGACGAGCAGTCCGGCGTTCGCGGCGAGCCCTCCCGCCAGCGAGCAGGCGCCGAAGAGCGCCGTGCCGGTCACGAGCAGCCGGCGGCGTCCGAGCAGGTCGGCCGCGCGGCCGCCGAGCAGCAGGAAGCCCCCGTACGTGACGAGGTACCCGCTGAGCACCCACTGCAGGTTCTGCTGCGTGAACCCGAGGTCGTCCCGGATCGACGGCAGGGCGACGTTCATGATCGAGGAGTCGATGATGTCCATGAACTGGACCGTGCACAGCAGCAGGAGCGTGAGCAGCCCGCGGCGCGTGGTCAGGGCGGTCCGTTCTGGTGTGGCGACGGTCATGCCGGTCGGCCCTTCTGATGTGAGTTAGTTAACTGACTCACTCGGAAGCTAACACGGCGGGACGGGCTGCGCTATGGTTTGAGTGAGATGACTGACTCAGAGCCGCGGCGCCGCGGCGACAAGCGGGACCGGCTGGTGGCCGGCGCCGGCGACCTGCTCCACCGCCAGGGCGTGGCCGGGACCACGCTCGCGCAGGTCGCGGAGGAGTCCGGCGTGCCGCCCGGCAACGTCTACTACTACTTCAAGACCAAGGACGACCTCGTCCGCGCCGTGATCGAGGCGCGGACCGCCGAGGTCCGCGCGCTGCTCGCGTCCTTCGAGACGCGCCGCAGCCCGGCTGCCCGGCTCAAGGCGCTCGCGCACCAGTGGGTGGAGATGCGCGACCTCGTCGCCCGGTACGGCTGCCCGTTCGGCACGCTGACCAGCGAGCTCGACCGGCGGGACGACGGCCTCGACGAGGCGGCGGCCGAGCCGCTCGCCGTCCTCCTCGACTGGGCCCAGGCCCAGTTCCGGCTGCTCGGCCGGCGCGACGCGCGCGAGCTCGCGGTCGCGCTGCTCGCCGGCGTGCAGGGCGGGGCCGTGCTGACCAACGCGTTCCGCGACCCGGACCTCATGAGCGCGCAGGTGCGCCACCTGGACCGCTGGATCGACTCGCTCACCTGACGGGGCTCGCGAGTGTAGGGCAAACGGCGGTCTCGGGGGGCTCGGAACCGCCGGTTGCCCTACACTCGCGAGGCCATGCTGTGCGTCTTCGACGTCAACGAGACCCTGCTGGACCTGACGCCGCTGGACGGCGTCCTCGAGCGGCGCACGGGCCTAGCGGGGCTGCGCGCGGAGTGGTTCGACCTGCTGATCCGGACGGCGCTCGTGGTCACCGCGACCGACGGCTACGAGGACTTCGCCGCCCTCGGCGCCGCCGGCGCCCGGGCGGTCGCGCGCCGGCACGGCGCGGAGTTCGACGACGACGCGGTGGCCGAGCTCGGCGCCACGATGCGGGCGCTGCCGCCGCACCCCGAGGTCCGCGCGGCGCTCACGACGCTGCGGGAGCGCGGGCACCGACTGGTCGCGCTGGGCAACTCGCCGCAGGCGGTGCTGGACGCCCAGCTGGCACAGGCCGGTCTGGCGCCGCCGCTGGCGGCCCCCTACTCCGTCGAGCGGGCCGGCGTGCTCAAGCCCGGGCCGGGCGCGTACCGCCTCGTGCTCGAGGCCGAGAGCGTCGCCGCCCGCGAGGCGGTGATGGTGGCGGCCCACGACTGGGACGTCGCGGGCGCGCAGGCGGTCGGGATGCACACCGTGTTCCTCACCCGCGGCCACGGCAACCCGCTGCCGGGCCTTCCCGAGCCGGACGTCGTGGCGCGCGACCTGGCCGAGGCGGTCGCCTCGGCCCTGGGCCCGGCCCGCTGAGCCCCGGCGTCCGAGCCGAGCACGCACGGGGCGAGACGAGCCCACCACCCCCTTGGACCGTGATCATGCACGTCCGGTACGCCTCGATCGCTCGGACGGCGTACCGGAAGTGCATGATCACGGCGAGAAGTGACCTCTTGACGAGCGGGTGAGACCGGCGCACCATCGACGCACCCGATCGATCGATCGATCGGGCGACGCTCAGGCGGAGGTCGGGATGTTTCACATCGGAGTGGACATCGGCGGGACGTTCACCGACTGCGTACTCATCGACACGGCAGATGATCATGAGGCCGGGCTCACGTCCGCCAAGGCGCTGACGACGCACGAGAACCCCGCCGATGGGGTGCTGACGGCGCTGGGGCACCTGGCCGCGACGGCCGGGCTGGACGTGCCGGCGCTGCTGGCGCGGACGACGCGCCTCGGCCACGGCACCACGATCGGGACCAACGCCGTGCTGGAACGGCGGGGGGCCCGGGTCGGCCTGGTGACGACGGCCGGCCACGGCGACGCGCTGGAGATCATGCGCGGTCACGGCCGCGTCGCCGGGCGGCCGCTGGAGGACGTCTACACGGTGCACGGGACGTCGCTGCCGGCGCCGCTGATCGTGCCCGGCGCCGTCCTGGAGCTGGACGAGCGGGTCGACGCGTCCGGCAAGGTCGTCGTCGCCCTCGACGAGCCGACGGCGGCCGAGCGCCTCGCCGGCTTCGTCGCCGGGCACGACCTCGACAGCGTCGCGGTCATGTTCCTGTGGTCCTTCGTGAACCCGGCCCACGAGGAGGCGGTGGCGACCGTCCTCGCGACGGTCGCGCCGCAGGTCTTCGTGTCGCTGTCCAGCCGCGTCTCCCCGCGGCTCGGCGAGTACGAGCGCGCCGTGGCCACGGTCCTCAACGGCTACGTCGGCCCCGCCTGCACCGGCTACCTGTCGTCGCTGGCGTCCCGGCTCGGCGACGGCGGGCTGGGCGCGCCGCTGCTGGTCATGCAGTCCCACGGCGGCGTCGTCCCGGCGACGGCGGCCGAACAGGTCGCCCTCGGCACGATCGACTCCGGCCCGACCGGCGGCCTCACCGGCGTCGCGACGCTCGCCGCCGCCGTCGGGCACCCGCGCGTCGTGGCGACGGACATGGGCGGCACCTCGTTCGACATCGGCCTCGTCGTCGACGGCCAGCCCGTGGTGAGCAACGAGGCGGTCATCGACCAGTACACCTACCGCCTGCCGCGGCTGGACGTCCGCACCGTGGCCTGCGGCGGCGGCACGATCGCCCGGCGCGACCCGCGCACCGGCGCGCTGCGCGTCGGGCCGGAGAGCGCGGGCTCCCAGCCCGGCCCGGCCTGCTACGGCCGCGGCGGCCAGGACCCGACAGTGACCGACGCGGACGTCGTGCTGGGCCTGCTGGACCCGCGGCGCTTCCTCGCCGGGCGGATGCCGCTGGACGACGAGGCGGCGCGCGCCGCCGTCGGCCGGCTGGCCGACGAGCTGGGGCTCGGGCTCGAGGAGACCGCCGCGGGCATCGTCGACCTGAACAACCTCAGGGCGGCGACGCTGGTCCGGCGGCAGACGCTCGAGCGCGGCCTGGACCCGCGCGACTTCGTGCTCTACGCCTACGGCGGCGCCGGCCCGGTGCACGCCTTCGGCTACGCCGCGGAGATCGGCATCCAGGAGGTCGTCGTGCCGCTGGGCAACGGCGCCTCCACCCTGTCGGCCTACGGCATCGCGGCGGGGGACGTCACGTGGGTGACGGAGGCCGAGACCTCGCTGCTGGCCCCGCTGGCGCCCGAGGCCGTGGAGCGGGCCGTGGACCAGGCGGTCGACCGCGCCCGCCACGCCCTCGCGGACCTCGGCGTGCACGAGCGGCCGGAGATCGAGGTGTGGGCCCTGATGCGCTACCGCGAGCAGCTCATGCACAGCCTCGAGATCCCGGTCGACCGGGGCGACCCCGGCGCGTCCCGCACGCTCGTCGACCGGTTCTGGAGCGAGTACGAGCGCCGCTACGCCGTCCCCCCGTCGGCCTTCCAGGCGGTGGAGGTCTTCGCCCTGCGGGTCCGCTCCCGCGTCCCGGCCCCGGTCGCGCACGCCGCACCGGCCGCCGACGCCGACGCCGCGCCGCCGTCCTCCACGTCGCCGTCCACGTCGCCGTCCACGTCGTCGTCGCCGACAGCGGCGCCGGCCCGCTCCCGACGAGTCTTCTGGCCCGAGGCGGGCACCTGGCTGGACACCGAGGTCGTCGACGGCGCGTCCCTGGCCCGGGGGCGGACGGTCGGCGGGCCCGCGCTCGTCGAGCTCGCCCACACGACCGTCGCGGTCCCGGACGGCGCCTCCGTCGTCCGGGACGGCGAGCATCTGAGAATGCACCTGCCGGGACCCGCAGGGTCGGAGCCACCGAGGAGCGACCGATGAGCGCACCCACCGCCGACGCGGCCGCCGCCGTGGCCTGGGACGGCCGCGCCCGCGGCTACATCCCCGAGGAGCCCCTGCGCCTCTCCGCCCGCCTGCGCCTGCACACCGCCCGGGCCGGCTCGGTCGACCCGGTGACGTTCGAGGTGGTCCGCTACGCGCTGCTCAACGCGAACCTCGAGCACGGGCAGACCCTGCAGCGGCTGTGCGTCTCCCCGGTCACGATGACGGCCCGCGACTTCCAGCCGTCGATCATGACCGAGGCCGGCGAGCTGGTCTTCCTCGGCCCGTACCTCCAGTACTTCTCCAACGCGCAGTCGCTGACCGTGAAGTGGATCCTGGAGAACCGCGGCGAGCACCCGGGCATCGCCCCCGGCGACATGTTCCTGTCGAACGACCCCTACGTGGGGACGCCGCACCAGCCCGACACGATCGTGGCCGCCCCCGTCTTCGAAGGCGACGAGCTGTTCTGCTGGGTCGCGAACGTGCTGCACCACGCCGACATCGGCGGCTCGGTGGTCGGCAGCTTCTGCGTCGACGCGACCGACATCTTCACCGACCCGCCGGCGTTCCCGCCGTTCAAGATCGTCGAGGGCGGCCGGCTGCGCACCGACCTCGAGGAGGTCTTCCTGCGCCAGTCCCGCCTGCCGGGCAACGTCCAGATGGACCTGCGCGCGGCCGTGTCGGCCAACCAGGTCACCGTCCGCCACCTCGAGTCCCTGATCCGCAGGTACGGCGCCGGCACCGTGAAGGCCGTGATGGGCGCCGTCCTCGACGCCGGCGAGGAGCTGTTCCTGGAGCGGCTGCGCCGGATCCCGGACGGCACGTGGTCCCGCCGGATGTACGCCGAGGCCGCCCACACCGGCGACCCCGGCATCTACCGCTACCGGCTCACGGTCCGCAAGCAGGGCGACGACCTGTTCGTCGACAACGCCGGCACCGACCCGCAGGCCGGCTCCATCAACGTCACGTACGCCGGGCTGGTCGGGGCGTTCCTGACCGCGCTCACCGCCTCCTTGACGCCGGACCTCGCCGGCGCGTACGGCGGCGTCTACCGCAGGGTGCACTTCCGGCCGGTCCCCGGGACGCTGTCGTGCGCCGACTTCCCGGCCGCGGTCAGCCCGTCCGGGGTGTTCACGATGGAGCTGCTGATCAGCCTCTCCGGCTCGATCGTCGCGCAGATGCTCGCCCTCGGCCCGCCCGAGGTGGCCGCGCTCGCGCTCGGGCCCGCGCAGCCGCACTGGTACGGCAGCATCGTGGCCGGGCAGCAGCCGACGGGCGCGCCGTTCATCGCCGTCAACGCGAACAACATGATCGGCGCCCTGCCCGCGAGCAGCCGGGCGGACGGCGTCGACTTCGGCGGGCACTTCTGGATCCCGGAGGGCATGGCCGGCAACGTCGAGGAGACCGAGCTGCTGTACCCGATGCTGTGCCTGGCGCGGCGCGCGCTGCGCTGCGGTGCCGACGGCGCCGGCACCCACCGGGGCGGGCGGAGCATCGAGGAGACGTACGTGCCCTGGGGCGTGCCGGGAGTGGCGCTGGCCCTGTACATCGACGAGTCGTTCCCCAAGACCACGGGACCGTTCGGCGCGAACCCCAGCAGCATGGGGCGGGTGGTGGTCAAGCACGGCCTCGGGCTCTCGGAGCGGTTCGCCGCGGGAACGGTCCCCCGCGACCTCGAGGGCCTGCCGGGAACCGTGCAGCCGGTCGACCACAAGGGGCCGATGGTGATGCTCGGCGAGGACTCGGGGTTCACCTGGACCGGCGCCAACAACCCGGGGTACGGCGACCCGCTGGCCCGCTCCCCGCTGGCCGTCGCCGAGGACGTGCGGGCGGGCCGGCTCGACCCCGCCACCGCGACACGGGTCTACGGCGTGGCCTGGGACGGCGACGGGCGGCCCGACGACGCCGCGACCGAGCGCCTGCGGGCCGAGCGCCTCGCCGGCCGCCTCGCCGGGGCCGCGGCGCCGGACGGCCCGCCGGACGTGCTGCCCGACGAGCTGCCGCAGGCGTCGGAGCTGCGGCCGGTGGGCGGCGACCTCGGCGTGCTCCTGGCCGCCGGGCGGCCGGTGGCCTGGGCGAGCCTCACCGGGCGCGTCCGGCTGGGGCCGGTGACGGAGCCCTGGACGGCCGGGTGCGCCGTCCGCGAGACCCCGGTCAACGCCGTCGAGCCGGAGTTCGCCACCAGGCCGGACCGGCCCGGCGCGCGGATCCTCCTCCGGGAGTACCTGTGCCCGGCGACCGGCCGGCGCCTCGCTGCCGAGCTGCTGCTGTCCGGCGACGAGCCCGTGCCCGACGTCGTCCTGGACGGAGGCGGGTCGTGACCGCGGGCAACGTCGGGGAGCTCTTCCTGGGCAGCGCCCGGAGGTTCCCGGACCTGGCGGCGGTCGCGGAGGGCGACACGCGGCTCTCGTACGCCGAGCTCGCGCACCGGGCGTCGGCGATCGCCGGCCGGCTGATCCGGCGCGGGATCCGGCCGGGCGACCGGGTCGGGCTGCTGCTGCCCAACGGCTGGCGGTACGGCGCGGTGTACCTCGGCGTCCAGCTCGCCGGCGCCGTCGCCGTCCTCGTCAACACCCGGCTGTCCGCCGGCGAGGTCGAGCACGTGCTGCGCGACTCCGGCGTCGCGGCCCTCGTCGTGGACGCCGGGCGGGACACCGGGCGGGCCGCCGCCGCGCCCGCCGTGTGCCCGCTCTGGGACGCCGAGGAGCTGGCCGCCCCCGGGCCGGCGGCGGCGGACCTGCCGGGGACGGCGCTGGGCGGCGGGGACCTCGCCAACCTCCTCTACACCTCCGGCACCACGGGCAGCCCCAAGGGGGCCATGCAGACGCACGGCAACCTCGTCGCCAACGCGGGCACGGTCGGCGGCGTGTTCGGCATCGGTCCGGGCGACCGGACCCTCGTCGTCGCACCGATGTTCCACGCCACCGGCGTCAACTCCCAGTGGGTCGGCTTCCTGGCTCACGGCGGCACCGCGGTGATGCTGCCGCAGTTCTCCGCCGGTGCCATGCTGCGGTCCCTCGCCGAGGAGCGGATCACGTTCTTCGCCGGGGTCACGGCCATGATCCAGCTCATGATGGCCGACCCGGCCTTCCCGGATGCGGACCTGGGGGCGCTGCGGACGATCTGCTTCGGCGGCGGGCCGGTGACGCCGTCGCTCGTCCCGCACCTGGCCGAAGCCTTCCCCCAGGCCCGGCTGGCCAACGTCTGGGGCCAGACGGAGGCGACGTCGATCACCACCTGCGCCCTCGGCGACGAGCTCCGGCAGCGGCCGTGGAGCGTTGGCCGGGCCGTGCCCGGGCTGCAGGTCGCCGTACACGACGGTTCCGGCCTCGGTTCCGGCCTCGGTTCCGGCCTCGTGCCGCCCGGCGCCGACGTCGTGGGCGAGCTGTGGGTCCGCGGCCCGACCGTCACCGCGGGCTACTGGAACCGCGCCGAGGCCACCGCCGAGACGTTCCGCGCGGACGGCTGGCTGCGCACCGGCGACGTCGGGCGGATCGACGCCGACGGCTACGTGCAGGTGCTCGACCGGCTCAAGGACATGATCATCCGGGGCGGCGAGAACGTCTACAGCCTCGAGGTCGAGACGGTCCTGGCGCGGCATCCGGCCGTGGCGGAGGTCGCCGTCGTCGGGAGCCCCGACGAGATCTTCGGCGAGCGCGTGCGGGCCGTGGTGGTCCTGCGGCCGGGCGAGCGGCTGACGCTGCCCGAGCTGCGGGCCTGGGCCGCCGACCGGCTCGCCGAATACAAGCTGCCCGAGGACCTGTCCGTCGTGACCGAGCTGCCGCGCACCCCGGCCGGGAAGGTCCTCAAGCGGGCGCTCGCCGTCCCGGACGACGCGGTGACGCGATGACCCTGCCGGTGAACCACCGCTCCCCGGCCGATGATGGGCGGATGACGCCAGCGCCACGGGACCGTCGAGCCGCCGGTGACGGGTCCGGGTCCACCGTCCCGATGCCCGACCAGATCCTCACCGCCGCCGCCGAGCTGTTCTTCCTGCGCGGCTACCACGCGGTGGGCATCCGGGAGCTCGCGGAGGAAGTCGGGCTGTCGACCTCCACGCTGTACCACTACTACCGAACCAAGCAGGACATCCTGTTCGGGATCGTCAACCGCTTCCTCACGGAGTTCGCCGACCGTCTGGTCCCGGTCCTGCGGGACACCTCGCTGACGCCGACCGAGCGCCTGGACCGGATCGTCGCGGAGCATCTCGAGCTGACCGTCCGGCGCAGCAAGGAGCTGCTCGTCGGCAACCCGGTGCTCAGCGCCCTCAGCCCCGAGCAGCGGGCCGCAGTCACCGAGCTGCGACGCCGGTACCGCGACGCGGTGCGCGACGTGCTGGCCGAGGGCACCGCGACCGGGGAGTTCCAGGTGCAGGACCCCCTGCTGACCGCGATGGCGATGCTCGACATGCTCGACGGCGTCCGCATCTGGTTCCACGCCGACGGTCCGCTCCCCCTGCAGCGGCTCGCGGACGGCTACCGGCGGTACGCGCTCGCCCTGGCACGCTCCGGGCCCCTGCCGTGACGCGCGACTTCCGCACCCCGGACGACGACCGCGGGCGCGACTACGCCCGGGACGTCGCGGACCCCGGCAGCTACCCCTTCACCCGCGGGCGGCTGCGGCCCCGGCACGCGCCGCCGGCCGGCTGGATCCAGCGCGAGCTGTCCGGCGAGGGGTCGCCGCGGCGCTCCAACCGGCAGCTCCACGAGCTGCTCGCCCACGGCGCCCTGGGCGTCGACATCATCGGCGACAACCCGAGCATGGCAGCGCTGGACCCGGACCAGCCGATGTGCGAGCCGGCGGTGGGCACGACAGGCGTCTCGCTGTGCCGCAAGCAGGACTTCGTGGAGCTGCTGGACGGCATCCCGCTGGACCGGGTCACGCTCAGCCACTCGCTGCCGTCGGCGTTCGCCGTCGCGGGCCAGTACCTGGCCGGGCGGCACCACGGGATCGACCCGGCCGTCCTGCGCGGCTCCGCCATCCAGTCGCCGATGTACGCCGAGGACTGCTCCTACGCCACCTTCCTGCCGTACCCGGTCCGGATGCGGCTGACGCTGGACTCGATCGGCTTCTGCCTGCGGCGGATGCCACGGTTCCACGCCTACCTGGAGGACACGTACTTCATCTCGGACGGCGGGCTCGACGTCGTCGAGGAGATGTCCCTGGGCTTCGTCCAGCTGCGCGAGATCACCCGGCGGCTGCTCGCCCGCGGGCTGGAGGTCGACGCCTTCGCCCCGCGGATCGCGATCCTGGTCAACTGCCGGATGGACCTGCTGACGGAGATCGCCAAGATCCGGGCGACCCGGCGGCTGTTCGCCCGGATGATGCGGGAGGAGTTCGGCGCCCGGGACCCCCGCTCGTGGTCGGTGAACGTCGCCGTGCACACCTCGGGGCTCACGCTCACCGCCGCCCAGCCCGCGCTCAACATCGTCCGGGGAGCCGTACAGGGCCTGGCGATGGCCATGGCCGGCGTGCAGGCCCTGGAGATCTCCACCTTCGACGAGCCGTTCCGGACGCCGTCGGCGATCGCCCATCAGCTCGCGATCCGCACCCAGCAGGTGATCCACGAGGAGACCGGGGTGACGGCGACGCGGGACCCGCTCGGCGGGTCGTACCACCTGGAGGGCCTCACCGACGACCTTGAGCGGCGCATCCGTGCCGAGGTCGACCGGATCGAGGCGCTCGGCGACGTCGGCGACCTCGTCGAGCAGGGGTACTTCCGGAGCGTCCTCGCCGCCGCGATGGACCGCCACTCCCGCGCGGTGCAGAGCGGTGAGCTGGGCGTCGTCGGCGTCAACCGCCACGTGGTCCCGGCCGGGGAGGACACGTTCCTGCGCGAGGTGGCCGAGGAGCGGTTCGCCCCGGACCTGGAGCACGTCGAGCGGATCCGCCGCTGGCGGCCCACCCGCGACGCCGGAGGCGTGCGGGCGGCGCTGGACCGCGTCCGCGAGGCGGCGGCGTCCCCCGACGCCGACCTGATGCCGCCCGTGGTGGACGCCCTGGACGCCGACGCGACCATCGGTGAGATCACCGGCAGCCTGCGCGAGGGCCGGGGCCTGCCCACCGACCCGCTGGAGTTCGCCGCCGCCCGGGCCGGAGCCGGGTGAGCGGGATGGGCGGGATGGGCGGGGTTGGCGGGGCTGGCGGGGCTGGCGGGGTTGGCCCCGGTTCCGCCGGCCGCGTCGTCATCGGCACTCTCGGGCTGGACCAGCACGAGGTGGGTGCGGTCGCCGTCAGCCGCATCCTGATGCGTGCCGGCTACGAGGTCGTGTACGTCGGGCGGTTCAACACGCCGGAACGGCTGGTCCGCGTGGCCGAGCAGGAGGACGCCGACCTCGTGGGCGTCTCGGTCCACTCGTGGGAGTACGTCGCCTACGCCGACGAGCTGGTCCGCCGGTGCCGCGACGCCGGGATCGGCGTGGTCGTCGGTGGCAGCGTCCTGACCGAACGGGACCGGGCCGACCTGCTGGCCCGGGGCGTGGACGGCGTCTTCGGACCGTACGCCGCGGAGCGGGACATCCTCGCAGAGCTCGCCGCCGTCGTGGCGCGCGTCAGGTCGGCCGACGGGCCGGTCGGGGCGCCGGCCGGGATGCCGGCCGGCCGGACCGAGCGCGGTCCGGCGTCCGGGGCGCCGCTCGCCGGTCGCGTCGTCGCCGTCACCGGCGCCGGCCGGGGGCTCGGCCGCGCCTACGCCCTGGCCCTGGTCGACCAGGGCGCCGCGGTGGTCGCCAACGACCTCGACACGGCAGCTCTCGACGAGCTCGCCGTCGCCGCCGAGGCCGCCGGCGGCCGGCTCTGCGCCGTTCCCGGCGACATCGGCGCCTCGGGGACCGCCGAGCGGTTGCTCGAGGGGGCGCTGTCGACCTTCGGCCAGCTGAACGGGCTGGTCTCCAACGCGGGCGTGCTGCGTTCCGGCCCGCTGCTGCGCCTGGACGACACCGACCTGCGCCTGGTGCTCGACGTCCACGTGGCGGCGACGTTCCGCCTGCTGCGCGTGGCGGGCCGGTACTGGCGGGCCGAGGCGAAGGCCGCGCGCGGGGGGCCCGCCTCGGTCGTCCTGACCACCTCGGCCGCGGGCCTCTACGGGTTCCGCGCCGAGGCCGCGTACAGCGCGGCGAAGGCCGCCACGGCCACGCTCACGCGTGTCGCCGCGGACGAGTTCGCCCGCTTCGGCACCCGGGTCAACGCGATCGCACCCCTGGCCCGGACGAGGCTCACGTCGTGGCTCGGACCGCCGCCGGAGCAGCCGGTCGACGATCCCCTCGCCGCCGACCGGGTGGCGCCGGTGGTGGCATGGCTGCTGTCCGACGCCGCCGAGGCCGTGACCGGCCGGGTGCTCGAGGTCGGCGGGGGCCGGGTCTCCGCACCCCGGCCCTGGGCGCCGGGGGACGTCGTCGCCCTGCCGCACGGCGCCGGCCCCGCCGAGGTCGGCCGGGCGGTGCGGCAGGCGCTGGCGGCGGTCCCCGAGCCGCCGGAGATCCTCTCGGCGGAGACGCCAACCATGCCCGTGATCATGCACGATAGGAACGCGCTCACCTCGTAGTAGGGGTTACGTGGTCGCCGCGACCGGCTCGGCCTGAGTACCGTGCGATGGTGTCGTCCAGGGATCACGGAGTCGGCGAGCCGCCGCGTGCGGTGAGCAAGCTCCAGGCGCTGGTCCGGATCCCGACCGTCTCCCACCGGGAGCACGGGCGGGTCGACGCCGCGGCCTTCGACGAGTTCGTCGCCGAGCTCGCCCGGCAGTTCCCCCTGCTGCACGAGCGGCTCGCGCTGACCCGGGTCCACACGCACGGGCTGCTGTTCCACTGGCCTGGTGCGAGCGCCGAGCGGCCGGTGGTGCTGATGGCGCACCTCGACGTCGTCCCGGTGGAGGGCGACTGGCAGCACGACCCGTTCGGCGGCTCGGTCGTCGACGGCAGCATCTGGGGCCGCGGCACGCTCGACGACAAGGGCTGCCTGGCCGCGATCTGCGAGGCGGTCGAGACGCTGCTCGAGCGTGACGTCACGCCGGCGCAGGACGTCTGGCTCTCCTTCGGCTGCGACGAGGAGGTCTACGGCACCGCGGCGTCCCGGGCGGTCGAGGTGCTGCGCGAGAGGCGGGTGCGGCCGTGGTTCGTCCTCGACGAGGGCGGTGCGATCGCGCACGAGGCCGTGCCCGGTGTGAGGCGGCCGGTCGCCGTGGTGGGCGTGACCGAGAAGGGCGTCATGTCGCTCCACCTGCGGGCGGAGGGCCGCGGTGGCCACGCCTCGACCCCGGCACGCAACGGCCCGACGGTCCGGCTGGCCCGGGCCGTCGCGCGGCTGGACAGGTCGCCGATGTCCAGCAGTGTGCCGACGCCGACGATCGAGCTGTTCCGGCGGCTGGCGCCGCACGCCCCGCTCCCCCTGCGGCCGCTGCTGGCGAACGCCGGGCGGTTCGGCCCGGCGCTGGCGAGGGCGATGACGGCCCTGGGGCCGGAGAGCGCGGCGATGGTGCGCACGACGTTCGCGATCACGACGCTGCGCGGCAGCCCGGCGCTCAACGTCATCGCGGCCACCGCGACCGCGGGCGTGAACGTCCGGATCATGCTCGGCGACACGGCCGAGAGCGTGCTGTCGCACGTCCGCAGGGTGGTCGGCGACCGGGTGGAGATCGACGTCCTCGAGGCCCACGAGCCGAGCCCGCTCTCGCCGTACTCGACCGGCGAGACGCGGGACGACGCCTTCGGGCTGGTCGAGGAGACGATCGGCGAGGTGTTCCCGGACGCCGTGACGGCGCCCTACGTCATGATGGCGGCCACCGACTCGCGCCACTTCACCGAGATCTCGGACCGGGTGTACCGGTTCGCTCCGTTCCGGATGACGAAGGCGCAGCGCGAGGCGATCCACTCCTACGACGAGCACCTCGGCGTCGACGACTTCCTCGACGGCGTGCGCTGGTACCGGCGACTGATCGAGCGGCTGGGCTGAGGACGGGCCGGATGACGACGACCGCCACCGCGCGCCTGCGGCCCGCCCACGGCCTGGTCGCGATCGTCGGCTTCCTGGTGTGCGTCGAGCTGGCGAGCGGCGTGCTCCAGGGCTACTACACGCCGATCTTCAGCGACATCGCCGACCACCTCCGCATCGCCGACGCCGACGTCAACTGGTTCGAGGCCGCGCAGCTCGTGGTCTCCGCGCTGGTCGTCCCGCCGCTGGCCCGGCTCGGCGACCTCGTCGGCCACAAGAGGGTGCTGCTGCTCTCGACCGCGGTCACCGCGGTGGGCAGCTGGATCCTCGCCGTCGCACCGAGCTTCACGACGTTCCTGATCGGTTGGGCGATCCAGGGCGCGTACGTCGTCTGGCTGCCGCTGGAGATCTCGATCATCCACCGCCGGACGGCGGACACCGGCCGTCAGGCGCTGCTGACCCGGCGTGCCGCGGCGATCCTGGTCGGCGCCCTCGAGCTCGCGGTGATCGTCGGGGCGCTCACGTCCGGCGGGCTGGTCGAGGCGACGTCGATGGGCTTCCTGCTGGCGCTGCCGGCGGTCGTGGTGACCGTCGTCCTGGTCGTGATCTGGCTGGGCATCGAGGACGCGCCGGGAGTGGCCACCGGAGGCTACGACTGGGGCGGTCTGGCCCTGGTCACCGTCGCGCTGGGGCTGGTCATGGGCGGGTTGATCGCCGTCCGGGTGCAGGGCCCCGGCTCGCCGCTCGCCTGGGCCCTCCTGGTGCTCGGCGTCGCCTCGTTCGTCCCCTTCGCGCGCTACGAGAGCGCGAACCCCGAGCCGATGGTCGACGTGCGCCTGCTCGCGACGCCGGGGCAGTGGCCGGTGCAGGTGACGGCGTTCCTGTTCGGCATCTCCGTGCTCGGCGCGCAGATCCCGCTCTCCACGTTCGCCCGGACCGACCCGGAGACCGCCGGCTACGGGCTCGGCGCCGACGCGGCGTTCGTCTCCACGCTCGTCGGCCTGTACGTCGTGTTCCTCGCCGTCGGCGCCTTCACGCTGCCGCTCGTCTCGCGACTGCTCGGGCCGCGCGGCGCACTGGTGCTCGGCGCCCTGCTCGTGGCGCTCGGCTACGGGCTGTGGCTGCCGCTGCACGACTCGCTGGTGCAGGCCATGGTGAACATGGCGATCGCCGGTGTCGGCTCGGGCGCCCTGGTGGCGGCACTGCCCGCGAGCGCCGCGGCCGCCGCGCCCCCGCACCGGACCGGCTTCGCCACCGGCATGACCAACGCGACCAAGACCGTGGGCGGCGCCATCGCCTCCTCGGTGTTCGCGATCTGCCTCGCCTCCGCCGGCTCGATCGAGAACCCGACCGAGGGGCACGCGCCGCTGTCCGGCTACCTCGCCGTCTGGGCGATCTGCGCCGCAGCCGCGCTGGCAGCCGCCGCGGCGCTCCTCGCCATCCCCCGCGAGGCTGACCCGACCCCTTGGCGGTGATCATGCACGATAGGAACGCCCCAACGGCGCGAGGCGAACCTTCGCGGAGGTGACGGCGTTCCTATCGTGCATGATCACCGCGTCTACGAGGTGGGCGCGTACCGTCGCGGGTGAGCCAGGTCGTGAGGTGGGCGGCGATCTCGGACGGGCGGTCCTCGGGGAGGAAGTGGATGCCCGCGCCGACGTCGGCGACCGTCAGGTTCCGGCCTTCGGCCCGGCAGCGCGCCACCGCCGCGGCGTCGATCACGGCACCGGGCGTGGCGTGCAGGAGCAGGACCGGCAGCCCGGGGTCGCGGATCACCGCGCGGTTGGCCTCGACGACCGCGGCGACGTCCGCCGGCTCGCCGGCGATCGGGATCTCCCGCGCCCAGGCGAGCATCGGCAGCCGTGACGCGGGGTCGGCGAACGGCGCCCGGTAGGCGTCGAGGTCGTCGTCGTCGAGCCGCCGCAGCGTCCCGGCCTGGAGGACGACCTCGACGAAGACGTTGTCCTCGAACACCATCCGCTCACCCACGCCCGGCGTCCGCAGGCCGCCGAAGAGCTCGCGACCGCCGTCGTCGAGGTCGTCCCAGCCCGGGATCGGGCGCAGGTGGCTCTCCAGGACCGCGACCCCGCGGACCCGGCCGGGATGGCGGCGGGCGTGGTCGAGCGCGATCACCCCGCCCCAGTCGTGCCCGACCAGCGTGACGCCGTCCGGCGCCGCCCACTCCAGGAACGCGTCGACGAAGCGGACGTGGTCGGCGAGCCGGTAGCCGATGTCCGGCTTCCCGGAACGCCCCATGCCGATCAGGTCCAGAGCGAGGCAGCGGCGTCCGGACGCCTGGGCCACCGGCTCGAGCACCCGGCGCCAGAGGTGGGACGACGTCGGGTTGCCGTGCAGGAAGACGACCGGCTCCCCCGCCGCGTCCGCGCCGGCCGCCACGTGGTGCAGGAACGAGCCCTCGACCGCTACCACCCCCGAGCGCACGGGACCGACGCTACCGACGACCGGGCGGGCGGCGCCAGGCTCGTGACGGGCGCGGAGGTGCACGGAGGCGTGCGGCCACGCCCGCGGGTCCGTGGCCGCGCGTCTCGACGCTTTGTCAGGATGACGCCATGTCGATCGATCGTGCCGTCCTGTTCCGCCTGGCCACCAGCACCCGCCTGGAGCGGGTCGTCAAGACCGTGCCGCAGGGGCAGGCCGCGGCGTGGCGAGCGGCGTCACGCTACGTGGCGGGCCCCACGGCGGACGACGCGGCCCGAGTCGCCCGGGAGCTGCACGCGCGGGGCGCGGGCGCCAGCATCGACCACTTCGGCGAGCTGGTCGCCGACCCGGCCGTGGCGCGGCAGGCTGCCGACGACTACCTGCGCCTGGCCGGCGATCTCGCCGGGTTCCCGGAGGACACGTGGCTGGCGGTCGACCTGTCCCATCTCGGCGTCGACATCGACCCGTCCGAGTGCGCCGACCGGCTCGCGGCGATCGCGCGGGCGCTGCCGGAGGGCGGGCGGGTCCAAGTCGGTGCCGAGGACCACGCGCGTGCGGACGCCGTGCTGGCCTGCGTGCTCGACGTCGCCGGCCGCGGGCTGGCCGACCGGCTCGGTGCCACGGCACAGGCCAACCTGCGTCGCACCCCCGACGACGTCGAGCGCCTCGCGGCGGCCGGCGTGCACGTCCGGCTTGTCAAGGGCGCGTACGTCGAGTCGCCCGAGCTGGCGCTGCGCTTCGGCGAGCCCACCGACGTCGCCTACCTGCGGCTGGCGCATCGCCTCGCCGCGGCCGGTGCGCCGTTGGCGCTGGCGACCCACGACGGCGTCCTCCGGGAGGCGCTTCTCGCCGCGCTCGGCCCCGTGCCCGTCGAGCAGCTGCTCGGCGTGCGGCCGGAGGTGATCGACGACCTCGTCGCCCGCGGGATACCGGTTCGCGTGTACGTGCCGTTCGGCGACGACTGGTTCCGCTTCTGGATGCGTCGACTCGCCGAGTCGCGCGGTGCCTGAGCCCGCCGAGGTCGCGCCGTTGACGGCGGCGCCGACGAGGTAGCCGAACCGCCGCGTCGCGGCACACGGCTGCGGGGGTCGCGGTAGGGGGGTGGC
>Ga0081539_10003879_pt1 | contig 17463 bp, 12 predicted proteins | sample TabmetS4T2R2_FD_71023 | JGI IMG/M metagenome (GOLD analysis project Ga0081539, IMG submission 71023) | Tabebuia heterophylla rhizosphere microbial communities from the University of Puerto Rico - S4T2R2 | ecosystem: Host-associated > Plants > Roots > Rhizosphere ...
CGGAAATATCGTTCCATGCCAAAATAGAATGTATCCCAGGTGAAGATGATGGTTTGAATGAATGCTTTCAGAAGATGATAGATTCTTGTGGCTAAATTTGAATTGCCATAACGTCTTCTTAGGAAGTCTGGTGGTGGGAAGAAGTAAGAAGCCGTTTCCAGCAAACGGACCGGACGCAGGATAAACGCTCCATTCGAGGCCAACATCAATTGCCAGAATCGATTTGCAGGCTTGCCCTCATAGGCCGCGAGTTTCTGTTCCGCAGCGCGTGTCATCAATTTTCGGGTGACAGACCAGGGTCCGCGAACCGGCAGTACAGAGAGGACTTTGTCTGGAACCGGTGTGTCGAGGTACCGCTTGCAAACTTGAAGCACAGAACCGAGAATATCCACTGCGCCCCACTCTCGAGCGAGTTGAACAGTCATGTTCCAGTCAATATCCTTGTGTTGTTTGATGACTTCTGCAACATCCAGACAATACATTAACATGCCATCAGCAAGGATGATACGTGGTAAGTCTTCGCGGCTCGATAAACTTGGTAGATACACAGCATGCTTGACGAGATGGATCGCAAGGCTGAGCAATAAATCAGGAATCCCCATCTCTTGAATTGGCGCACCGAGTAATTTAGCAGGTTTTGCGCGCTTAAAGATACTTTCGTAATCGATCGTGAGCAAGGTATAAGGATGATCCAGCGCCCAATGAATCTCGAACCAGACGCTGAGGTCGGGAGCAGAGCGTTGTTGGTGCAAGTGGTGCTTCGTGAAATATTCGTCCTTCAACAAATTTGGCCAGTACTCACCGATACCCTGTTCGTGCAATAATGCAAGACAAGCATCCACTTTGGCCCTAGGGACAAGGATGTCAATGTCTCCACCCGGGCGCAGCCAAGAGTGATGATAAATTTTCTCACACAGCCATAGGCCTTTAAGAACTACCGTTTCGATATTTCGTTTTCGCGCTGATTGGAGATAAGAGACCAGAGAGGGCGCAAATCTTGTTGCGAAGCGTTTGTATTTTTCAGTTTGCTCGTCCAGAATTTTTTGCGCGTCTGCCGGAATGGATGCATTGACACGTTCAAGAATCGGCTCGGCGAGGACCGCCATGCGATTGTGGGTGAGGAGACGCGCCAAACGATTCGAGTCAATATTTTTCAAATTGGGACGATAATTTTCATCGCGCCAGTGAAGGGCGAATTCGTAGGCGAGGGACTCTTCGAGAATCAAATGCATTTTGTCAGTTTCGGTGGTCGAGTAGGCGGCGTTCGTCCGCCATATCGAGACCACAAGTTTCAAAAGGTTTCTATGTTATTGAAATTACCTAAGTAATTGGTGATTTCGACACCTGCACTGCATCGAACGCCGTGCGGTGCAAGTGTACGCCCTGGCGATCGCGGGGCTACTCAATCACCAAAGCTCATGAAACAGAATTCGATATCCTTTGTTCGAGACTATAGCCGATCAAGCCAAGGCTTAGCACAGTGAGGGTGATCATCAATCCGGTGGGGAGCACCCACCACTTCCACGCGTCGCTGAGGAAGGCACCGCTGGCACGCGCAAAGTAAAGCATGGTCCCCCAGCTCTTTCCAGAAGGATCACCTAAACCCAAGAAGCTCAAGCTGGACTCTGCGAGAATAGAGGCCGAGGCAACTAGCACGATCTGTGCTAACACCAAAGGTCTAACGCCAGACCATAAATGGTCAGTCATTATTTGTAACGAATTCGCACCCAAAGCGCGCGCTGCTTCAATATACGTATCTTCCCGCAAATGCAAAACTTGTGCACGGATCAGGCGTGCCGGCCCCGCCCAAAAGAACAGAGATAAGACGATGATCACATTCCGCTGACTCGGACCCAGATATACACTGAGCAAAATCACCAATGGCAGAAAGGGTAATACCAAAATAAGATCCGTGAAGCGCATGAGGAAGGAGTCTGCCCAGCCGCCGAGGTAGCCGCTAATGAGTCCAACAAGTGTTCCAAATAAAACCGAAAGAAAGGAAACGATCAGACCGGTGAATAAGGAAGCGCGCGTCCCGGCAATCAGTTCGCTACATAGATCCTGACCAAGATCGTTTGTGCCGAGAACATTTTCCCGTGATGGTTTTTGAAGAGGAAGCGCGACGCGCTCGGTTGAGTTGTACGGTGCAATTAGGTTTGGAAAGATAGCAAGGACAAGCAAGAACGTCAAAGCAATCATGCCAATCCAACTCGAAAGGCGGATCAGGTATCGGCGGCTACTTTGGAGGCGAAGAGATCGTAACGTCGAAAACAAACGTGGAGGAGAAGCAGCTTGAGTGGTCATATAGCTGACCTCCGCAAGCGCGGGTCCAGATATGGATAAATAAGTTCAGTCAGAATATTGAGCACCAGGATCGTAATCGTGAATAACAAAAACCCACCTTGCAGTAACGGATAATCGCGCGATTTGACAGCCTCGAACATCATGTTGCCGATGCCGCGATAATTAAATACGGCTTCGATCACCGTTACACCGCCAAGCATCTGGCCCAGATCGACCATAAAAGAGGTGAGCACAGGTAGTAAGGCGTTCCGTAAGCCATGTCTCAGCACAACCCAAATATTCTTTACACCCTTGGCGCGTGCGGTGCGGATGTAATCAGATTCCATAATACCGAACATTGCTGCGCGCATGATCGAAAAAGCAGTAGGGATGTATGCAAGTGTAAGCACGATCACAGGCATGATCGCATGCCGCGTTATATCTTTGACATTCTCCCAGCCTTCCAAGCGCGGGATGGAATAGGAATCACCGACAGGAAAAATATGAAGCTGGATGGCTAAAATGGGAATCAACAACATCGCGATCCAAAATGGTGGGATAGACCGTAAAACGTAAATACTGCTAAGCATTCCCAGGTCAAGAGAATCGCCACGTCGGCCAGCAGACCAAATCCCCAATGCAGAACCAATGAATAAAGCGAGGATAAGACTAATGCTGACAATCAACAACGTCCAACGGAAGTTCTCGCTCAATACCTCGACGACGGTCCTGCCACCGCTATATCGAAAGGACATACCCAGGTCACCGCGCGCCAATTGCTTGAGGTAAATGAGATACTGTTCCGGTAGGGGTTTATCGAGCCCGTATTGTGCGCGCAACGCGTCAACACGTTCCTTGCCCAATTGGGGCGCGGCACTTCCGGCGATCAACTTTAATGGGTCGCCAGGCATAAGACGTGGCAAAAAGAAGTTGATAGAGATGGCGAGGAAAAACGTTAATCCAAACTCCAGCATGCGGCGATAGAAGTTTTTCATCCGGATTCAATTTCACAGTATAGAGATTTCAAACGACTGTAAACGATGCCATATTGCGAAGACCAGTGCAGGTGTGGATACGTCCCTTGAGGGTAGGGATGAAGCGCAACGCGGCTCGCGGGCGCTGTGAGCCAAAGCGCAAATACCAGGTCGGCGTGAAGCTGGCGGGCGCGGCGTTCTTTAGCCGACGGAACCTTCGGTGAGTCGATTTCCGCGCGGAACTGCCAGTAGAGATCAAGCAGCTCTGAGCGTGGAATGAGACGCGCACTTTCGAATGGCTGCAAATCCAAATAGGCCAGGTCAAATTCCGGCATGCCAACTCCCACATCCTGCCAGTCGATCAGAGTCGCGGCTTGTGAGTCTGGGTTTTGAGGAAGCGCAGAATTTGCAGGGGTAGTGTCACCATGCAAGAGGATCAATTTTTCATCGGCATATTTTTTACAGCTTTCACGCGCATACTCGATCAATTTTGGCAGTTCATGCAACTCTCCCCAAATCCCTGCGCGTTGAACGGTTGCAACCTGTTCAGGAATTTTTTCAAAATTCAATTGGCTCTCATGTCGAGGCGCCAACCATTCATAATCCAAGGATTCGATTTGGCTTGTGTGAAGCCTTGCGTAGGCGCGCAAAACAGATCCCAGTTCTAGGCGTGACCATTGATATGGATGCGTCGGAAAATGATGCGTTCGAGATAAATCTTCCATCACGATCACATGGAAACCAGTTGCCTGATCTGTTGTCAGAAAATAAACTTCAGGCTTGGGAATGCAAAGCTCAGGCTGAATGAATTGATAGAAGCGTAGTTCACGCTCGGCTTCCAATGGAATGGCAGGACCATTGGGATCAATCGTCTTGACGATGACAGACTCACGTGTGGAATGACCCTGCCGTGAGAGGGTCACTCTGTACACGCGACTCCACCCCAACGCCACTTTAATTAACTCTGCATGGCAATCCTGGATGCTGTTTCCAAACGCTTGCCTGAGCAGATCAAGATTTGGCTCGAAGATTTGCACGATGTGTGTTAAGTGTCATTGCGAGCGAACCGCTCTGTGATGAGCGAAGCAATCCCCTCGCGAGGAGATTGCTTCGTCGCAGCAAACGCTCCTCGCAATGACACATGATTACTGAATATCCCGCGCGCCCTCAGGCAGGAACGACCAGATTGTCATAATGCCCGTCCCTTTCATGTAGACCCAGCCATCGTATGCCGCGGGACGATAGGCAAAGTTTCCGCCCGGCGACATAAGCGGGATGAATGGCAAATTTGTGGCGATACGCTCTTGAATCTGCTTCGCAAGATTTTCCGTTTTGGATGGATTCGTGTTGGAGACGAAATCTGCAAGCAGATCATCCAATTCCTTATCACAGATACCGGTAAGATTGCCCCAGCCCACTGTTCCAAACTCACAGTTGGTGAGGAAACGAACGAAGCCGCGCTGAACTTGCGGAGTCGATGACCAACCCCAAATACCCATATCGTAATCGGGTTCTGCGACGGCGACAAAGTTAGGCCAGATCAAGGCAACCGATGAATCGATGTCGAGACAATTCTGATGCGAGCCAAGACCTACGTCATTCAACCAGCCCGCGATCAACTCAGTCGCGCGTACTTCCACAGGATTATTGACATCACACAGAATGCCGAAATCGGTATTGGTCCCGTTTAGTTCGCGAATGCCATCCCCATCTGAATCTACTAAGCCAGCGGCCTCGAGTTCAGCCGCTGCAGCTTCGGGATCGAACACATGAGGTTCATTGATAGACCAGGCCAAATCAGGATGATACCAATTGAGTGGCAGTTCAACACCTTGTCCGAGTAGAACAACATCGACCAGGGTCTTCGTATCAATTGCTTTTGAAATCGCCTGTCGCACGGCTGGATCATCGAAGGGTTCACGCGAGCCATTGGTGTAGAAAACATAATTGAAGAAATCTGAACCTTGCGCCAACTTGAGATCCGGATTACTTTGAAGATCCGCTACAAAGGCGGGAGGCACTGAGGAAAGCACTGCATCCGCTTCGCCAGCGCGCAGCTGATTGAACTGTTGAGTGCGGTCTTTCACGATCTTGGCAATGATTTCCGGCACGACAGGCTCGCCGCGGAAATAATCGGGATTCGCTTCAAACCTGTAGAATTGGCCTGGCTCCACTTCGGCGAGTTTGTACGCGCCTGTGCCGATCATGCCCTGGAATTGGCTGAGCTCTCCACTTACGGCAGTTTGATCTTTCCAGATATGTTCTGGCATGATGTAGGACTGAGCCAATCCTTCGTTGAGGAAGAATGGCTGTGGCTCTTTGAGTTTGATCGTGAGTCCATAATCGCCATTCGCTTCCATCGAATCAATTGCAGCGAGGTTATTCGCACGTCCTGCCGCGATGAGGAAGTTGTAACTGAAGATTACATCATCCACGGTGAAGTCTTCACCGTCATGCCATTTGACTCCCTCACGCAAGGTGACTGTCCATGTGAGCCCATCTTCGCTGGGTGTCGCTGAGGTGGCCAGGTTTGGAATTGGCTCAAGGTCGGGCGTACGGATATAAAGTGGATCATATACCCAGCCTACCATCCAAAAGCCAATGAATGTGTTAAAGTTTGCCGGGGTGATCGGACCCTCATCATTATCGATTAACACGGTGAGGGGACCTGCAGGTGCCTCTGTTGGTATCTCGGTTGGCACCTCTGTAGGAATTTCCGTTGGCGCTTCTGTGGCGACGGGCGCCTCAGTCTCGACAGGTGCGGCTGTTTCCGTGGCAGCCGGACCACATGCCGAGAGAAGCACGCTACCAAGAAGTAGTGTGCTTATAAGGTAATACAGCTTGTTTCTCATAGAACTTCTCCTCCGAAATTCATTTGGGAATGGTATTGCTGTCAGACTTTGTTAGAAAGAGTGATTAGCTGCCTCCTTCTGTTGTACTATTGCGGCGCAAAACAGCAGTAATTCTATACTATATACGACGATTCGTGCACTTTGAATCTCTGTTTTCAATGTTCTCTTGCACAACAAATTCAGTATAGAGACAAACTTTCGAGTGAGACTCCTACATTGTCACCGCCCATTCAATTGTATCTCTGGATTTAATGCCTCTACAAATTCAACGAATTTTTTCTTAAAACATGTTTTATCGAATTGCTTTGCGTGACACATCAGATCATCCACGAAAAAGGAAGTGTGAATTCGTTCGAATTGAAGAATCGCTTCACATAAACTCTCAAGCGTTTGTTCCGAAAAGTGGATGCCAGTTATCCCATCAAGGACAGTTTCAAGTGCGCCGCCCTGCCCATAGGCAATAATGGGGCATCCAGCTGCCTGCGCTTCAACAATAGCTATACCGAAATCCTCCTCCGCTGCGCAGACAAAGCCACGCGCCTTACTCATCAATTCCGCCACCTTTTCGTCTGTTTGATAGCCCAGGAATTTAATATTGGCGCTGGCCAGGTTTTTTAGGCGGGGCAGTTCGGGTCCATTGCCAACGATATAAAGAGGAAGATTAAGTTTTGAGAATGCCTCGACCAATAGATCGATTCGTTTGTGTGGGACAAGGCGCGAGACAGTGATATAGTAATCTTCGCGTTGCTTGTTCGAATGGAACCGTTCGATTTCCACAGGCGGATAGATAACAGGCGCTTCACGCTGGTAGGCAAATTGAATTCGCTTGGAAACCGCCTGTGAAATGGCAGCAAACTGGTGGACGCGCGACGCGGCTTCTCGATCCCATCGGCAGAAGGCTTGCAGGAGTTGGTCCACGACGATATTCCTCTGTGAATGAGTTCCATCAAGGTTGAGGTCTGTCCACGCGTAACGCATGGGTGTATATGTGTAGGAAACATGTCGGGCTCCGTTAAAATTCTGCACGCCATGTGCCACTGCATAACTGAATGAAATGATAAGTTCGTACTCTTGCAAGTCGAATCGCTCGATTGCGCCGGGCATAAGCGGCAAAAACATGCGGTGATGTTTGTGAGCGAGGGGAAGGGCATCGAGATAGGATGTTTTGATGTCCCGCCTGGCGATCGGTGTATCTGTGAAAACATCTTTATTATAAATAAGCGTAAAGATATGCGCCTGTGGATAGACTTCAAGTGCGGTAAGGAGCACTTTCTCGGCACCGCCCAATGAGGGGAGCGAATCGATGACGAATGCAATGCGCTGATTAGATTTCATTCAATGTATTCCATATCAACTCTGCTGTGTTCTGCCATGAAAATAGTTTTGCGCGTGCCGAGCCCTTTTCTTTCATAGATAAGCGAAGGTCACTGTCGCTCAAAGAACGTTTCAATGCAATTGATAGAGTATCAGGTTTGGATAAACTAAAAATTAATCCTGCCTCGCCAATCACCTCGGGTAACGCACCGCCGTCTGAAACGATGACGGGTGTTCCACAAGCCATTGCTTCGAGAACAGACAAACCGAATCCTTCATCGAAAGAGGGAAGCACAAATAGTGTGGCGCCCGCGTATAGACCTGGCAAGCTCTCCTCTTCAATGTAATCAAGAAAACGAACTCGTTCCACCGTGTGCAGAAAGTTTACAAGCTTAAATACATGCCCTGTTGTACCCGCAATGATAAGCCATGTATCTTTAAAATGGTCCTTTATTTCATTCCACGCTTGCAATAGGGCGGCTAGATTTTTGCGCGGCTCAATAGATCCCACAAACAAAATATAACATTTTGGTAGATCATATGTCTTTTGTTTTGCGTTAGGAGTAAACCTGCACTGATTTACTCCGTTTGGGGTTACTACCACGTTCTTAATCCCAAAACGGGATGATACCTGTTGTTTCACATGCTCTGACGGTGTAAAAACGATTTTCACTCGCTTTGCAAGGATTGGCAAGAATAAACGATACCATCCTGCAAACGTTCCAAGAAACCATTCAGGATGGTCGAGTGGACTCAGATCGTGGATTGTCAACGCCTGGTTTGAGATTACCAGTGGACCCGTGTTTGCCGGGGACCATAGGATGGATTTTGAACTTAACTTTCTCGGCAGTACGAATTGCTCCCAGGCATGACCTGTGAAACCGCTGGAGACGCTTGCAGGTCTTTCCACTGCACATCTGTCACCGAGATAGGACAGGATTTCGCGGCCATACCGTTCTACTCCGGTGACACGGCGCCCCAGGAAGCGTCCATTAATAACAATCTCACGCGGCATGGTTGTCCAAATTTCCCGCCCATAGGCCTATAGCAAGAGCCAGCATAATTCGGCCCGGGGCTAGTGTCCAGAGATAATGATCAAAGAGGCTGATGACACCAAAAGCGGTGATTAAAGCGCTCGCCAGAATCGATCTTGGAGTCTTCGCTTTGTTGATGTCTAACACAACAGCGATGAAAAGGAGAGTGGTTAACAGCATGCCTATTATGCCCAGCTCCGCACCCGCGAGCAGAATAATGTTATGTACCGGTTCAATGGGAGCACCTTCAAGCGCACTGTTTCCTAGCATGATGATGAAGGAGCCAATACCCACGCCTGTAAAGGGATACTGCTGTATTGTTTTTAATCCCTGTTGAGTCAACCAGGACCGACCAGTCACGGAAAGCTGTTCGGTCTCTACAGAGGAGTTGCTGATCCGCGTAAAGACCAGGTCGCGCAGGGGATTAAGTGTAAGAACAATAGCCAACAGGCTAGCTCCTACAAATAAATAAAGCCGCCTTCGATCAACATATCTAGCTTTTAAAACCAGAAAGGTGAGGAAAACAATCAATGCGAGCCATGCAGAACGGGAGAAGGTTAATACAATGACGATAATCCCCAAACTCAGAAGTATGAGTGCGAGGTAATTCGGTTTTTTGTTCGCAAGAAACATGCTTGCTGGTCCTAACAACGAGAGTAGTAAGAATCCACCCACGATGTTGGGATGGGGTGTTGTGCCATAGGCGCGCAAGACTCTTAATCCATCTGCGAATTGCACAACACTTACTCCACGCACGGATGGATCGAAGGGTCCGGGCCAGGTCAAAAGAAATGGTTTGAGGAAGGCGGTGGATTGTGTGGCAAACTCTACAATGCTTGTAATAATCTGAATACTCAATGCGGCACAAAAGCCGAACATGGCAGGTCGCCATGCTTCACGCCACTCTTTCAACGATATGATGAAAAAAAATATAAGCCAAAGATGCAGAGCAATATATAGAGAGGTGCGCCAATCGGTTGACCAGAGAATGCTCAATGATGAAAGAAGAAACAGGACGAAAAGCAAAAAAATAGAATTATTAGGCGTTAGTTGTAATTTATCCTTGGTAATTGGCAATTGAGGAAGGTTGGCGATACGGGTGGAAACCCAAAGAATTACAGCCAATAATACAAGCCCATCAGTTAGAAAGAATAAGGCGTTATCATATATAAAGTATACGCGAGGATGAGGAGATTCTTCGATTGTGCGATAATACCAAAAGCATAAACTAAGCGGCACCAGGCCAACAATAAATGCGTAGATGCCACGTAAAACTTTTTCTGATTGAGCAGGCCAAACACGAAGTGTTCCAAGCGCAGATGTAGTTATTAAAGCAAACATTGGAAGAACGCCCCACGAAAAAGAAGCAATTGGGCTTTGAGGCTCTGGTCGAGTTAATGCAGGAAGAGTGGCATTCGGATTTTCGTAAACCAGAATTCCATTGTCGAGCGTTTTCAATTTTATCCAACCAAGTTTTTCCAGGACAGACACAAATCCATTTCGATGAACGACTCCCCATCGTACCGGTATCGCTTCAAGAATATCAGGGTTGACGAATCCCCAGCGCACGCCATATTCACCTGATCTTTGGAGAATCGGTACGATTGCAGGAATCCCCTTTAATGCCCAATAGACAGTATCCACCTGCCCAATACCGCTCTCGCGCAACTCGGGCAAGGTGCGCGCGGTGTGATAACTGCCATCTATCGTTGTGGCTTTTGTAAGCAAATTAAGGTACGCAAACTGGTCACCGAAGCCAAAGGTGAGGTAACGCCATTGAGAGCGATCGTCCGCATCCAAGAAATCAACAATTGGTTTCATGTCGATTGGGTCGGGCTGGATCGGGAAGAGAAGCGGCGTGAGCCACGCGCCCAGTGCAGTAACCGCAAAAATGGAAAACGTCAGGGCTGAGAAAATATTTCCGTAAAATGAAACAGGCAATAGTCCACCTCTGAAACGGTGCCTCCATCTGCTTTTGAGATGAACGAAAAAAATTCCAAAAAATGGAGTTAATAGTAGGCAAGCCCAGAATGCAAAGCGGTCATAGGTTAGCCATTCCCAGGACTCACCAAAGAAGAGACGGGGTAGAGAAGTGGTTCCACCCAACCCGAGCAGGAATAGTACGACAAAGGAAGTAATGAGACCCAAAAACCGAAGCGGCCATCTGCGAAAAAGAAAGGGGATAATTAAGACGAGTGGACCGTACAAGGGCCATAAGAAAATCAGGGGTGCAAGTGGATCTACAAAAAAATCGTGACGTGAGAGATGGTCAATGGGTATTTGCATGGTTTGATGCATACCCCATTCCCAGAAGGGCCAGATGACGATGATGCATGAAATTGCCGAAGGTATGGCGAAAAGCGAAAAACGAACAAGTAATTCTAAAACTTGGGATCGTAGTGACTCATCTCTGTGGCGAAATAAATTGTTTATAACTACTGCAAAAATCAAAAATGGCTGAAGCAGCAACGTGGCATGATGTGTGGCCATGGTGGTTGCAGTAAGAGAAACTGTAAGCAGCAGATTATGCGTACCGCCCTCACGAAGATAGCGATTAAGACTTGCCGCCCCGAAAAAGGCTAACAGTGTACTTGCAAGGAATGGCAATTGGCCAAAGATATGTGCGACCACGTATACAGGCAGAAGGATGGCAGAAATGAGAGCAGCATAGGAAGCAGCGCTCTTGCCGACGAAGACCCTGCTACATGCGTAAATACCAAGTGGATACAAAGATGTAACCAACCATAATATGAACCCGAACGCTGCATTGAACCCCAGGATGGGCACGAACAAGGCGATCAGTTGATGGATCAGTGGAGGATAAGAGACAACAGGGAAGCCCGTATACCAGCGCGTTTCCCACAACGAAAACCAATGCTCGGCGTAATGGTTTGCAAAAAGTATATGGGTATAAGCATCGTAACTCAAGCGGTAACGAGCAGTGAGAATGAAAAACCCGTGACAGAGGAAAGCGATGAGTAGGGCAAGCCGAACGCGCTGGGGTATCATCCTGTTTCCAATGTTTCAGATGACATAAGGATGCGATTTTTGCTTCCGTGTATTTTCAAAGCGTAATTAAACACTTCGATATATTTTCTGCAGGTCGCTTCGGGACGCGCGTGTTGAATGGAATCGAAATTATGTCGCGTTTGTGCGCGCCGTTTTTCCGGTGAATTTAGCAAGACACGTATTGCATTACACAGACTTTGAACGTCACAACTTTTGAAGAATTCCACCATCAGGTTGCTCTCATTTGTTAGCTCACGTATTTCCTTCAAGTCTGACACGACCACAGCGCGCCCCCAAGTAGCGGCCTGGTATAGAACACTCGATGAACCAGTCGAGGCGGTATAGGGCAGAACCACAATTTGCGCGCGGCGGAACAGTTCCATTACGTTGTCCTCGGGTACTTGTCCCAACCAATGGATTTCTTCGGTCCCGTTGAAATGTTTTCTTAGTTCATGCACATAATTTGGAAAGCGCGTATGTTCTGTACCTGCAATAGTCAATTGTAAACGCGGGTATTCTTTACGCAGAATATTGAATGCTTCTAACAACAATTCCAACCCTTTAAATGGAGCGAGCGTCGTAAAAAATAACAATTCCTGCCTCTCTGATTCATCCAATAGATCAGGTTCATGATACGCGCCGATCGGGATGTGAGCACATTCGATTCGACGACTCATAAGCAGCTCTGCATAGTTGCGCATGGTTAGACAAATTACATCTGCCCGGGTTGCAATTTCGGTGAGCAATCGAGCGCCCAGTTGAGCGAATGGCCCTCCAGGTGCATCCAACGCGCGCAAGTCAGATAGCTCGGCCAACTCATGCAGCGTAAGCACCGTCGGAAGCCCCATCTTTTGAATCAACATGGGAGTTAGTAAGCCTGATATATTCATCCACGGAGATCGACCAAAGACGCTGGCTCCAAGATTAAACCACACGAGATCCGGATTTAATTGCTTCACTCGGGATAAAATGGCTTGCCGCGCGTTTAATTGACCAGGTCCCCAGCAATACTCCAATTCCGTTATGCCAAGATGATTTGGATGTTCCCCGTTAAGCTTGGAACCTGCCAACACAGTTACACGCGAAAAAGCACCTGATTTTGCCAGGGAACGAGTAACATGATATCCATACTGCCCAATGCCGGTAATCGATGGAGGAAACGGGCTGACAATCGCCAGGTGCATGAGATGGTTTGACAGAACCTCCTGAGCGTTGTATAGTTCTATGTACTACTTACGTTAATTTTAGTTAATTGGATTTTCATGCCGGAATATACTTTAGATAATTTATCGCGTGCTGTTTTGCATACCGTCGCTTACTCAGATATCTTCGATTATCCATTGACAGCACGCGAAATTCATCGGTATCTTACGGGTGTAAGAGCATCGTTAGAAGAAATTGTTCAGGTAGTGGCAACCCATGGCATGGTCACACGGACAGGTAATTATTTTACCTTACGTGGCCGGGAAGAAATAGTCAGGATTCGAAAGCAGCGTGAGGTACGTTCACGTGAGCTGATGCCACGTGCGATTCGCTACGGACGCCTCCTTGGTGCATTGCCGTACATCCGCATGGTCGCCTTGACGGGTTCCCTGGCTGTGATGAATGTTTCGAAGAATGAGGATTTCGACTATCTGCTTGTTACAGCACCTGGACGCGTATGGACAGCGCGCGCGTGCGCGGTAAGTTTTAATCGCCTTACGCGTTTACGAGGACATACCCTGTGCCCCAACCTAATCGTTTCAGAATCAGCGTTGGAGTGGCCACTGCACGATCTATACTCTGCACGTGAGTTGTGCCAGATGGTTCCAATGGCAGGCATGGACGTGTATCATCGTTTACTAGCATCAAATGTATGGATACAAGACTTTCTACCCAATGCTTTCAGCGCGAATGGTGCAGATATGAAGTCGCGAAAATTGGATCTTCGTAAAATTTCCATTAGAACACGTCAATTTCTTGAGATCCCATTAAACGGTAAGCTCGGTGACAGATTTGAAAAGTGGGAAATGGATCGAAAGATCGCGCGTTTTTCAACCCAAGCTGGGTTTGGTACAGAAACAATCTTCAATGCCGAGGTCTGCCAGGGAAATTTCCATCACCACCGCAAATGGACAAAAGAAGCATTTGAAAAAAAGTTATCGGCTCTAGCCGCCGTCCCCGGCGGCGAGGTGACATTAACCCAACCGCCGAGGACGGCGGTTGAAGCAAACAGATGATGACCCAAATCCTCCTCGGTCAATCCTATTTCCTTCGCTTTGATCCCAAATTATGGGAGGCAATGCAGCCGTATCCACCTCTGGGAACCTTATATGCCGCGAGTTACCTTCGCCAACATGGATATGAGGTCGCATTATTTGATGCTATGTTGGCTGAGTCCGAAGAGGAATGGGGGAGCGCGCTGGAAGAACATAAGCCTGAATACGCGATTATTTACGAAGATAATTTCAATTATCTTTCCAAGATGTGCCTGCTGAGGATGCGTGAAGCTGCGTTCAAGATGATCGAAATGGCAAAGCGCTGTGGATGCATCGTAATCTTGTGTAGCGCAGATGCGACCGATCACTACGCGGAGTATCTGGAAATGGGTGCGGACTACTGTTTGCTCGGCGAAGGAGAGGAAACGCTGATCGAGTTGCTGGATAAACAGTTAAGGGCGGGGAAGGAAGCGAATCAGATCATTGGTGTCGCCTCACGAACCACTCTCCACGCAACCCGCAGACCCGATATCACCAATCTTGATAAGCTCCCGTTCCCAGCCTGGGATTTGGTAGACGTTGAAAAGTATCGCTCCATCTGGATGAAGCGTCATGGCTATTTTTCGATGAACATGGTGACAACGCGCGGCTGCCCGTATCATTGCAACTGGTGTGCGAAACCCATTTGGGGACAGCGTTACAATTCGCGCTCGCCACAGAATGTGGTAGCAGAAATGAAGTGGCTCAAAGAAAATTTTGCCCCCGATCACATCTGGTTTGCCGATGATATTCTAGGATTGAAACCGCATTGGATTGAAAAGTTTGCAGAGTTGTTACAAGAAGCGAATTCTGTAATTCCCTTCAAGTGTTTGCAGCGCGCGGATTTAGTCAATGAAAAGACCGCTGCCGCACTGGCAAAAGCTGGGTGCAAAACTATATGGATTGGTGCGGAATCTGGTTCGCAAAAAATTTTAGACGCGATGGATAAAGGCGATTCTGTTGAGGATATTTACAACGCCGTTCAACTCTTGCGCGCGCGTGGAATCGAAGTAGGATTTTTTTTGCAGTTCGGTTACCCCGGCGAGACGTGGGAAGATGTACAGAAAACATTGAAGATGGTACGTGAGTGCGCACCAGATGACATTGGCATTTCGGTTTCATACCCTCTTCCCGGCACAAAATTTTTCGAGCGGGTGAAAATGGAATTGGGCGATAAACAAAACTGGCAGGATTCAGAAGACCTTGCCATGTTATATCGTGGACCGTTCCCAACAGACTTCTATCGTATCCTGCACGGTCGCGTGCATTATGAGTTTCGCGCCTGGAAGGCGTTGCGCCAGCCCTCTCTTCGAGGATTGATTAATATACCCCGCAATCTGGCCGGGCTGGTGAGAAGTGAAATGCAGTTGAGGAGCTTTCTTCAGGTGGTATATGAGCGGTGATTCATTTGGCAGCTCATTCGAAATTATCGCCGAAGCCTTTTCACGGACTGCTGAAAAATATGATTCTTTTGCCGAGGATCATCCCAATCAAACTCGCATGCGCAATAAAGTCTATGCCCATGTGGAACGTTTTATTCCAAAAGGCGCTCGCATCCTTGAGTTGAATTGCGGCACAGGCACAGATGCGGTTGAATTAGCGCAACGCGGCTATTCTATTCATGCGACCGATATTGCTCCTGGTATGTTGGAACGATTGCGCCATAAGGTTGCAAAATTGGATTTGAGCAGGCAAATTACTTTTCAGCAATGTTCCTTCACAGAATTGGACAAAGTACATAATGCGCCCTTTGATGCAATTTTTTCCAATCTTGGTGGACTGAATTGTCTCTCTGATCTTTCCGTTGTGATTCAACAACTCCCAGTTGTACTGCGTGCTGGTGGTTTGATAACCTGGGTGCTCATGCCACCCGTTTGTTTGTGGGAAATGGCAGAAATCTTTCGCGGCCATCCGCATCTGGCTTTCCGCCGTTTTTCTCCCAACGGGACACCTGCGCATCTCGAAGGATTGTCGTTCACTGTGTATTACTTCACACCTGAAAGAGTCCTACGCTGGTTTGGAAGTGATTATGACTGTCTTGCGATTGAGGGGCTTTCTGTGATCACGCCGACTGCCGAGAGCAAAAATTTTGCCAAACGCTATACCCGTCTTTATCAAGCTTTGAGTTGGCTCGACGACCAATTATCACCTCGCCCTCCCTGGCGGGGCTGGGGCGATTTCTTTATTATCACCCTTCGTTATGAACCAAGAGGAAAATGAGTCTCTTCGCCCGGCTTACCCACAATAGTCTATGGTTATTGTTTGCTCGCGTTGGAGCACAGGTCTCATCAGTGCTTGTCATTTATTTATTAGCGCGGCGATTAAGCGTTACAGGATTTGGTGAATATTCTTTCATTGTTGCAACAATTATGATTGGGAATACGCTCACCACTTTTGGATCTGATATGTATCTCATCCGAGAGATCGCGGCTAATGCTGGATTCTTCCGCTTACCGTCCGCATTGATTCTTCAACTTTTTTTATCGTGTGTATATATTGGAGTCATTTCATGGCTTGCCCCACATTTTCCAAATCAACACCCCGAAAGCATTTTGGCTTTGCGGATTTATAGTTTTGCCTTGATACCGCTTGCATTTTTCACGACATTCACATCCGCGTTGCGGGGTGGACAAAAAATGGCTTCTTATGCCTCGCTCAATCTACTAACATCCGTTGTACAAGTCGTTGCAATTTATACGCTTGTCCAACGCGGAACGGATCTAATACGGTTAGCGTACGTGTCGGTTGGTATTCAGATTGCCGGAGCAGTAACTGCAGGAATAACTTGTGCAGTGAATTTTCCGAACTTTTGGAAAAATTTTCGCTTCTCGTTCGTAGCAACAATTGACCTTCTTATAGCTTGTATTCCTATTGCACTGATTGCGTCATTAGGAATATTGTATCAAAAATTGAGTATTACAATGCTCTCCCTCGTTGGCTCTGCTTCAATGGCAGGGTGGTTCTCTGCGGCCACGCGTGTCATCGAAGCTGCACGAATAGGTCATATTTCTATCCTTACTGCGATATATCCTGCCATGGCAAACGCAAAAGAAAAGCAGGACTCGCTTGAAATTTTCAAAATATCATGGATTTTGCTTCTTGTTGTCTCAGGTGCGGCAACTCTTCTGGTTTTTTTCCTCGCAAGACCTATTGTGAATATTTTCTTCGGAATGGAATATCAGACATCTATTTCTATTTTGAGAATTTTATCTTTCACAATTATCCCTTACACAATTAACTCCTATCTCACACTGGAGCTTCTGGTGGAAAAGGAAGCAAAAACTTTAATTCAGGTATTACTGGTTTCCCTGATAATGCTCTCATTATTTAATCTCTGGCTTATTCCACGCGCTGGAGGCATTGGCGCCAGTTGGTCATTTCTTATAGCAGAGAGTATACAAGCTTTTTTATTATTCGGCCACTGGAAATTATATCCATTTCATGTGCCCAAGAGTTTTTTTCCTGACAAAGGAGCTTCAAATGAGCTATCCAATTTATCCTGATAAATATAAATTAGAGGAACTTTATGGTGCGCAGGAAATTGTTGGATATCGAAAGCAAGTTGGACGAATGCCAAGTTTGTCTTCACCGAAAGGTGTCCTTTTCTGTCTGGAACGCGGCTTACCGCGGCGTATGCGTTGGCGCGTTCCGGTGAAGCGCGCTGGGGGGATGAATGGTGATCTTTACGAGTTACGGAAACCGAGAGGAAAAGTAGGGATTATGACTGGCTTCGGAGGTGGCTCACCGTTGACTGCGGAAC
>Ga0081539_10003880_pt1 | contig 17462 bp, 15 predicted proteins | sample TabmetS4T2R2_FD_71023 | JGI IMG/M metagenome (GOLD analysis project Ga0081539, IMG submission 71023) | Tabebuia heterophylla rhizosphere microbial communities from the University of Puerto Rico - S4T2R2 | ecosystem: Host-associated > Plants > Roots > Rhizosphere ...
GATGTTGCGCACCTGGCCGGTCAGGTTCGACGCCATGTAGTTCACGTTGTCCGTGAGATCCCGCCACGTGCCGGCCACCCCACGCACCTGCGCATGGCCACCCAACTTGCCCTCGGAACCCACCTCGCGGGCCACCCGCGTCACCTCGTCGGCGAACGATGACAGCTGATCCACCATGGTGTTCACGGTGTCCTTGAGCTCCAGGATCTCGCCCCGGGCGTCGACCGTGATCTTCTGCGACAGGTCACCCTTCGCGACCGCCGTGGTCACCGACGCGATGTTCCGCACCTGGCTGGTCAGGTTCGACGCCATGTAGTTCACGTTGTCGGTCAGGTCGCGCCACGTACCCGACACGCCCTTGACTTGGGCCTGGCCACCCAGCTTGCCCTCGATGCCGACCTCGCGGGCCACCCGGGTCACCTCGTCCGCGAACGACGACAGCTGGTCCACCATCGTGTTCACGGTGTTCTTCAGCTCCAGGATCTCGCCCCGCGCCGCCACCGTGATCTTCTGCGACAGGTCACCCTTCGCCACCGCGGTCGAGACCTGGCTGATGTTGCGAACCTGGTCGGTGAGGTTGGCGGCCAGCTGGTTGACGTTCTCGGTGAGGTCCCGCCAGGTACCGGACACGCCGCGGACCTGCGCCTGGCCGCCGAGCCGGCCCTCGGTGCCGACCTCCCGGGCCACCCGGGTCACCTCGTCCGCGAACGACGACAGCTGATCCACCATCGTGTTCACGGTGTCCTTGAGCTCCAGGATCTCGCCCTGCGCGGCGACCGTGATCTTCTGCGACAGGTCACCCTTCGCCACCGCGGTCGACACCTGCGCGATGTTGCGGACCTGGCTGGTCAGGTTCGACGCCATCGAGTTCACCGAGTCGGTGAGGTCCTTCCAGGTGCCGGCCACGTTCGGCACGTCCGCCTGGCCACCCAGCTTGCCCTCGGTGCCCACCTCCCGGGCCACCCGCGTCACCTGCTCGGCGAAGAGACGCAGCGTGTCGGTCAGCCCGTTCATGGTGTCGGCGAGCTCGGCCACCTCTCCCCGGGCGGACACCGTGATCTTCTGCGACAGATCGCCCTTCGCCACCGCGGTGGCCACCTGGGAGATCGACCGCACCTGGTGGGTCAGGTTCGACGCCATCGTGTTGACCGAGTCGGTCAGGTCCTTCCACGTGCCGGCCACGCCGCGCACGTCCGCCTGGCCGCCCAGTTCACCCTCGGTGCCCACCTCCCGGGCCACCCGGGTCACCTCGTCCGCGAACGACGACAGCTGATCCACCATCGTGTTCACGGTGCGCCCGATGCGCAGGAATTCACCCCGGAGGGGTCGCCCCTCCATCTCGAGAGCCATGTGCTGCGAGAGGTCACCCTCGGCCACCGCGACGATGACGCGGGAAATCTCCGTCGCCGGCCGGGCCAGGTCGTCGATCAGCGAGTTCACCGAACGGACCGTATCCGCCCAGGCGCCGTCGATGCCCTCCTCGTCCAGGCGCTCGGTGAGCCGGCCGTCCCGTCCGACGATGCGACTGATCCGCCGCACGTCCAGAGTCTGCCGTTCCTGCAGCGATGCGACCTCGTTGAACGCGTCGGCGACCTCACCGGCCATGCCGGAGCGGCGTGGCAGGCGAACCTTCAGATCGCCGCGGCGGACACGTCGCAACGCCTCGGCGAGCTCGCCGAGCAGAGCAGTCTCGTCGGGCGCGCCGACAATGACCTGTTTGGTCGCAGTCATGCTGTCCTCACTCGCTGTCCGGGGCCTGGGGCAACCCATCTTCTCTCGCCCGAGTGGGTCATTGCGAGACACGCCTTTGTGTAGACCGCCGCCGACAGGGGAGGATGCAGGCGTGTCGGTGGAGGTCGGGCAAAAGGCGAACGCGCTCGTACGCCGGGTCCGGCTGCCCAATGACCGGCGGACGCCGGCCGCGGCGCGCGCACTCGTGCGCTCGGTTCTCGCCGAGGCCGACCTCGACTACCTGCTCAACGAGGCCCTGCTGCTCACCACCGAGCTCGCCACCAACGCCGTGGTGCACGCCGGGACGGAAGTCGACATCGAGGTCGCCGCGGACGGCCGCGGGCTCACCGTCACCGTCACGGATTTCGCACCCGGTCCGGTGGAGGAGCTCGCGGTCGGTCCCCGGAACGACAAATTCGACATCGGCGAGGTCGCGGAGCGGGGTCGTGGGCTGTTGCTGGTCGACCACTTCGCGAACCGGTGGGGAACGGTACACGAGGGCATCGGCAAAGGGGTCTGGTTTCGGCTCGACCGCCGCAGTGACTCCCACGCGATCGACCTGGCCGACGTCGCCGGCGCGGCCGTGCTCCCGGTCGCCGCGGGCGACCTCGACACGCTCGGTGTCGGCGCGCTCACCGCGCTGCTGGAGGTCGGACCCGGTGCGCAGACCGACGAGGGACTGGCCGAGTTCGCGAACGAGCTGCTCGGACGCCTGGCCCGGATGACCGGAGCGGCCGGCGGCGTGGTCCGGCTCGACCGCGGCGACGGCAATGGGCGTCAGCTGCTCGCCCGGCACGGACGGCCGCCACGGGACGACGCGGTGACCATCCGGGTCCCGCTGGCGGTGAACCGGCCCTACGCCGGGGAACTCGAACTCGACGCGGCACCCACCGACTACGCCATGCCGCTGGCCGCGATCGTCGCCGAGCGTTTCTCGCTCCATCTGGAGAATGACCGGCTCCGTCGCGCCGACCTGCGCCGGCAGACCTGGCTCACGTTCCTCGCCGAGGCCAGCGAGCTGCTCGCCCAGTCGCTGGACGTCAACCTCACCATGGCGCTGATCCCGCAGCTGGTGGTGCCCCGGCTCGGCCAGTGGTGCGCGGTGCACACCACCGACGCGTGGGGCCGGCTGCAGCTCGCCGCGGCCACGCACGCGGACGAGGCCGCGCTCGCCCGTCTCTACGCCACGCTGGGCGAATCCGGCCCGGAGTCGGTACTCGCCCGGCTGGAGGAGGCGTCCCGGCTGGGCGCCCAGGTGATGCTCGGGCCGCCGTCGGAGGGTTTCGCGGTGCCACTGGTCGCCCGGGGGCAGCGGCTCGGGACAATGGCCGTGGGCCGGCACCCGCGGCACCGGCACGACGGCGACGAGGTGGCCGTGCTGGAGGACGTCGCCCGCCGCGCGGCGCTGGCCATCGACAACGCCCGCATCCATGACGAACGCCGCAAGGTGGCCCGTACGCTCCAGGCGTCGCTGCTGCCGCCCGCGCTCCCGCACGTCGACGGCGTCGGCTTCGCCGCCGAATACGTCCCTACCGGCTCCGAGGTCGGCGGCGACTTCTACGACGTGGTGCCGTTCGCGCCGGATCATTGGATCGTCGTGGTGGGCGACGTGTCAGGCAAGGGTGTGCAGGCCGCGACCGTGACCGGGCTGGTACGCGACGTCATCCGGATCCTGGTGGACGACGGCAAGCCGATGGCCGAGATCCTCTGCCGGGTGAACCGGACGCTCGTCCGGCGCGGCGGCGGGCGGTATTGCACGCTGGCCATGGCCTCGGTGGTCCGCAAGCCGGACGCGACGCTGGACGTCTGCCTCCACCTAGCCGGGCACGATCGCGTCGTGCTGGTGCGGGCGGACGGCAAGACCTCGTTCGCGGGTGAAGGTGGCACGGCACTCGGCCTCCTCGAGACGATCACCTCCCCGGACGTGGGGCTGACGCTGCGCCCGGGCGATTCGCTCATCTTCTATACCGACGGTGTGACAGAACGGCGGCGGGGGCGCGAGCTGTTCGGCAGCACGCGGCTCCGCGAGGCGGCGGCGCCGCTGGCCGGCTACCCCGCGGACGTGATAGCCGCGCGGCTCCGTTCCACCACAATCAACTTCTCGGTTGAGGAACCGCGGGACGACATCGCGATCCTGGTCCTGCGCAACGACGCATGACGGCGCGGTTTTGTCGTACCCCGCTGGGACGGTGTGCGCATGGCCAAGACGCAGTACTACACGGCGACCAGCATCGACGGATTCATCGCGGATTCCGACAATTCGCTCGGTTGGCTCTTGGAGGCCGGCGGCGAGGATGGCGGCAATGACCGCTTCCGGCCGTTTTTCGCGCAGGTGGGCGCGTTCGCCATGGGGGCGACGACGTATGAGTGGGTGCTCGCGCACGAGAAGCTACTGGAGCAGCCGCAGAAGTGGACAGATGAGTACGGCGACGTGCCCGCGTGGATATTCACCCACCGTGACCTGCCGCCGATCCCCGGGGCCAACCTGACCTTCGTGCGCGGCGATGTGCGGCCGGTGCACGAGGCGATGGTCGCGGCGGCGAACGGACGGAACATCTGGGTGGTCGGCGGCGGCGAGCTAGCCGGCGCGTTCGCCGACGCGGGGTTGCTCGACGAGCTGATCCTCGGCGTGGCCCCGGTGACGCTGGGCAGTGGCGCGCCGCTGCTCCCCCGGCGGCTGACCTCGTCCCGCCTCACGCTGACCGAGGTGAGCCGCAGCGGGCAGTTCGCGAGCCTCACGTATGAAGTGGGTCCGCCGAGGGCCACCTGACCCTCTCTACGCGGTCCGTCCCGCGCCGGGTCAGAAGAGCTCGCGCCGCCCGGCCATCTCTATGTGTTCGGCGATCTCCGGCGGCGCCATGATGATCGCGGCCTGGCCGCCACGGGCCAGTAACACGTGCCGTAACGACTCCAGGATTTCGGTGACCCGATTCGGGCCGAGCGAGCCGGACAGCACCGCATGGATGTCACCCGGACCGACCGAGCCCCGCACCGGGACCGGCTGACCGGCGGCGTCTCTCAGCGCGTACACGACGGCGGGCAGATCCTCGACCGCCGTGGAGACGCGGAGCGCCACGTCGTGCGGGCCGAACGGGTACCGCCCCCACCACGGCGGCGCGATCTCGGACACCGTGGCGCCCTCGCCGATCGCACCGGCCAGAACGTCGGCGCGGGTCATGACGTCCTTGGGGTCGCCCTCGACCAGGATCGCCAGGGTGCCGGGCGGCTGCTCGCGGGTGCGCGCGCTCTGTGGAGTGGGGAGATCGACCTCGACGGCGCTCGGGGCCTCTGCTGCGGCCAGCGCCTCGCCGACGACGGCCGGCACGCGCAGGGGTGTGGACACGGCCGCCCAGACCCACCGCCGGGCGGCAGGGAGCGGCTTCAGCCGCACCCGCGCGGACACGATCACGCCGGCGATGTCGCCGATGCCCGGTCGGCCCTGTTCGCCGTCGGACTCGGCGTGCACGCCGTCTTGATCCACATAGGTGACCACGTCGATCTGGTCGGCCGGTGAGCCGAACCGATGGCGCAGCGGCCCGGTCTCGTTGACCGCCAACATGCCGCCGACCGTGGCCCCCGGCGATCGTGGATCGACGGCGAGACGCTGCCCGCGCAGCGCGAACGCCGCCTGCAGCGCGCGCACGGGGGTTCCGGCGCCGACCTCGGCGGTGACCCCGCCCGGGCGGTGCGCCCAGACGCCGGCCATCCGGGCGGTGTCGACCAGCAGGTCCACGCCGGACGGCGGCCTGCCCCAATCGATCTTGGTACCCGCACCGCGCGGGATCAGAGCGAGGCCGCGCTCCTGGGCCAGCCGGACCACCGCGGCCAGCGACTCGGTGGTCGCGGGCGAGACGACGAAGCTGGCCATGCGGCCGGCGATGGCGTCGTCCGCGCCGGCGTGACGTGCGAAATCCGGCCCGCAGATGTCGATCAATGCCTGGAGGACGGGCGCCCGCGGCGGGAGTGAGGATGTCACGCGGGCCTGCCTTCGGACAACGCGCGAGAAGACTGCCCCGGCGACGTGCACGACGCCTCCCAAGACGATGCGCACCGCGCGGCGCACGAGGACGCGCACGACGCGACGCATGAGACGGCCATCACGACTCCAAGGCGAGGTAGGCGAGGGCGGACCGGGGACGACGGCGCGGGGTGGGCGCAGAGGCGGGGTCGGGGGCAGGGAGGCCGAGCGGTCGTCCACTCTGGCACATCGTACACATGTACTAATCGGCGCGGGCCCGATCCGGTCGGAGCGGCCCGCGATGTCGCTTTCCCCGAAGACCGCGTCGACAAGCAAACCGCAGGTCGACGCCGAACCGCCGGGGCTACGGCGACGGCTGGAAAGACGGCGGACCGGTACATCGGCGGCACCACGGCCGACCGGTAACGTAGCCCGGGTGACGACCGAATCGCCCACCTCGCCGCCGCCGGCCCGCCAGATCGCCACCGAGCGGATCCATCACGGTGACACCGTCACCGACGAGTTCGCGTGGCTCGCCGACCGGGACGATCCGGCGACGATCGCCTATCTCAGCGCGGAGAACGCGTGGACCGAACGGGCCACCGCGCACCTCGCCGGCCTCCGCCGGACGGTGTTCGAGGAGATCAAGGGCCGGACGCAGGAGACCGATCTGTCGGTGCCGACCCGTAAGGGCGGGTTCTGGTACTACACGCGTACTGAAGAAGGAAAGCAGTACGGGATCCACTGCCGTGTCGCGGTGCGCCCGGACGAGACGGATCCCCCGGCCACCGAGGAGATCACCGGCGAGGAGGTGCTGCTCGACGGCAACGCGCTCGCCGAGGGCAAGGAGTTCTTCCAGCTGGGCACCTTCGACATCAGCCCGGACGGCGGCTGGCTGGCGTACTCGGTGGACTTCGCGGGTGACGAGCGCTTCACACTCAAGGTCAAGAACCTCCGCACCGGCGAGGTGCTTGCGGACGAGGTGCCGGACACGTTCTACGGCAGCGCCTGGTCGGCCGACGCGTCCGCGCTGTTCTACATCACCGTGGACGACGCGTGGCGGCCCAACAAGGTCTGGCGGCACACGGTCGGGCGCCCGGCCGCCGACGACCACCTCGTCTACGAAGAGCCGGACGAGCGGTTCTGGGTGGGCGTCGAGCTGAGCCGCAGCGAGAAGTTCATCATGATCAACTCGCACAGCAAGATCACCTCAGAGGTACGCGTCATCGCCGCGGAGGCTCCCACCGCCGAGCCGGCCGTCATCACCGAGCGCCGTCAGGGCGTCGAGTACTCGGTGGAACATCACGGCCACCGGTTCCTGATCCTGCACAACGACCACGCCGAGGACTTCGCGCTGGCGTACACCTCGGCGGACACGCCCGGCGACTGGATCGAGCTGATCCCGCACACGCCCGGCACCAGGCTCGAATCGGTGGACGCGTTCCAGCGGCACATCGTGATCTCCCTGCGCAAGGACGGGCTTACCGGCCTGCGTGTCATCGGCGACGGCAGCACCGACTCGTACGACATGGCGTTCCCCGAGCCGCTGTACAGCGTGGGCCTCGGCGAGAACCCGGAGTACGACACGAGCTCGGTCCGCATCGGCTACACGTCGCTGGTTATCCCGGACTCGGTGTACGACGTGGACCTGGTCACCCGGGCGATGACACTGCGCAAGCAGAAGCCGGTGCTGGGCGGCTACCGGCCGGACGACTACGAGCAGTTCCGGGAGTGGGCGCTCGCGGACGACGGCACCCGCGTACCCATCTCGCTGGTCGCCCGGAAGGGCACGCCGCGCGACGGAACCGCACCGCTGGTCCTCTACGGCTACGGCTCGTACGAGCACAGCATCGACCCGTACTTCTCCGTCCCCCGCCTGTCGCTGCTGGACCGCGGGGTGATCTTCGCGATCGCGCACGTCCGCGGCGGCGGTGAGCTGGGCCGACGCTGGTACGAGGACGGCAAGATGCTGGCTAAGAAGAACACCTTCACCGACTTCGTGGCGTGCGCGCAGGCGCTGGTGAAGAACTCGTGGACGGCCCCGGACCGGCTGGTTGCCCGGGGCGGCTCGGCCGGGGGCCTGCTGATGGGCGCGGTCGCGAACCTGGCGCCGGAGGCGTTCGCCGGCATCGTCGCGCAGGTGCCGTTCGTGGACCCGCTGACCTCCATCCTGGATCCGTCGCTGCCGCTGACCGTCACCGAGTGGGAGGAGTGGGGTAACCCGCTGGAGTCCTCCGACGTGTACGCGTACATGAAGTCGTACAGCCCGTACGAGAACGTGTCCAAGGCGCGGTACCCGGCGATCCTGGCCGTGACCAGCCTCAACGACACCCGGGTGCTGTACCACGAGCCGGCCAAGTGGATAGCCCGGCTGCGCGCGGTGGCCCCGGACGGGACCTATTTGCTGAAGACCGAGATGGGTGCCGGGCACGGCGGCCCGAGCGGGCGCTATGACGCCTGGAAGGAGGAGGCGTTCGTCACCGCCTGGATACTGGACGTCGTCGGCAAGGCGGGTGAGAACTGACGGGTCACCTGCGGCGGACGGCCACCACGGCGATGTCGTCGGCTTGGGCGCCGGAACCACCGAGCCGGACGAGCAGCCGCTGGCAGAACGCCTCCAGGCTGCCCTCCACGGAGGACGCGCACTCGGCCAGCGCGGCCAGCCCCACGTCGATGTCGGCGTCTCGACGCTCGATCAAGCCATCGGTGTAGAGCACCAGCGTGCCGCCCGGTGGCAGCTCGAACTCCAGGTCGGGTGGCCGGGGCGCGGTGATGCCGAGCAGGGGGCCCCTCGTCGCCAGGAATCGCACGCCGTCCGCGGTGTGCAGCAGCGGTGGCAGGTGCCCGGCGCTGGCCATGCGTACCCGCCCGGTGTCCGGCGCCACGGTGAGCAGGCACAAGGTGGCCGAGTCGGCGGGCAGCACGGTACGCATGAACTGGTTGACCAGCTCCAGGACCGCGCCCGGCGGATGCCCCTCGACCGCGTACGCCCGGACCGCATGGCGCAGCTCGGCCATCACCGTGGCGGCGTGCAGGGAGTGCCCGGCGACGTCGCCGATCGCCATCAGCAGCCGGCCGTCGAGCATGGTGAGCTCGTAGAAGTCGCCGCCCACCTCGGTCTGCGCGCCGGCCGGCTCGTAGCGCATCGCCAGTTCGAGCCCGGGCACCTTGGGCAGCCGGGACTGCAAGAGGCTGCGCTGCAGGGTGACCGCGATCCGGTGCTCCTCGTCGTACGAGCGCTGCGCCTCGACCGCCGCGGCAACCGCCTGGGCCAGCTGCCGGAGCACCGGGAAGCCGGGGGTCTGCGAGCTGCTGGGCACCGCGACGTACACCGGCGCCCGGTCGATCCGCAACCGGGCCACCGCGACCGCCACCGATTCGCCCTCCGGCCACTCGACGATCGGCCAGGTCGCCGGGTCGTCGGTACGGACCAGGGAACCGACCGCGATGTCACGTTCGTCCAGGGTCCAGGACCGCGCCCGGGGCGGTGGCTCGGTCGCCGCGAGGCTCTCGCCGTCGGACGACTCGGCCAGGATGACCACCGGACCACCGAAGATCGCGTACGCGCCCTCGGCGGCGGCCTGCAGCAGGCCGGTCAGCGTGGACGCCGAGTTGATCGCGAGGGTGGTCTCGGCGAGCTTCACCATCCGGGCGGCGAGCGACTCGGCGCGCTGTCGCGCCCGGTAGTACCGCAGCACCGCCTGCGCGGTCGCGATCAGCTCGTCCGGCTCGATCGGCTCGACCAGGTACGCGTCCGCGCCGCGGTTGAGGCCCTGGGTACGGTCCACCACGTCCACGGCGTGCGCCGAGACGTGGACGACCGGCAGTACGCCGTGCTCGGGATCGCTCTTGATCTTTTCGCACACCTCGAAGCCGCTCATGTCCGGCAGCTTCACGTCCAGCACGACCAGGTCGACGGCCTTCGCATTGTCGGCGAGCAAGCGCAGTGCCGCGCCACCGGTTTCCGCCTCCAGCACCGTGAACCCGGCCCGGGAGAGCCAGCTCACGAGCAGGTAGCGCTTGGTGGCGCTGTCGTCCACCACCAGGATCGTGGCTTGTGTCATGACCGACTGCACCAAGCGGCACTCCGCTGGAGCCACCGACGGCCCGGCACGCGAGGGCCAGGACGGCATGACAAGCGGGGGCCGAGACGGCATGACAAGCGAGGCGCGGTCATGACGGCCTGGCCGGGAGGCTGACGGTGAACGTGCTGCCCGCGCCGGGCGACGAGTCGACGCGCAGCGCGCCGCCGAGGATGCCGACCAGCCGCCGCGCATACGGCAGGCCCAGGCCGGTGCCCTTGCCGCTGAGCGCCTGGCTGCCGGGCACCTGGTAGAACTCCTCGAAGATGCGTTCGTGCAGCTCCGCTGGGATGCCGGTACCGGTGTCGGTGACCGTGAACTCGACGTCGGAACCCACCTCCCGCACGGTCAGCGTGACGTGCCCCTCGGCGGTGAACTTCAGGGCGTTGGTGAGCAGGTTCCGCAGGACCTGGGCGAGCAGCACCTCGTCGGTGACCATCCGGGGCACGGCCGGTTCCTCGACCGTGAAGGCCACCTCGGGCCGGGTGGCGAGCGGCCGCAGCGTGCCGCGCAGCTGACCGAACACGGCTTTGAGATCGACCTCCGACCACGCCGGCTCGATCCGGCCGGCCTCCGCCTTGGCGAGGTCGAGCAGGTCGTTGACCAGCGAGAGCAGGGTGGTGGCCGAGCCGCGGATCAGTTCGATCTGGCGGCTCTGCTCGGCGGAGAGCGGATCGGAGGACTCGTCGGACAACAGCCGGCCGAGTCCGATGATCGCGGTGACCGGGGCACGCAGCTCGTGGCTGACGTTGGCCAGGAAGCGGCTCTTGGCCTCGCTGGCGGTGCGCAGCTGCACCGACTTCTCGTCCAGCTCGGCGTACAGCGCGACGACCCCGCGGTTGGTCTCCTCCAGTTCGTCGGAGAGCTGGTGGTAGAGCGCCATCACGCCGCGGTTGGTCTCCTGCAGTTCCGCGTTCAGCCGGGCCAGGTCGTCCCGCTGCGCGCGCACCTCGTCCAGCGCCGCGATGAGCTGTTGGTTCTGGACCGCCAGCTCGTCCAGCGGGGTACCCGGGACGTGCGCGGCGAGCCCATCGCGGATCTGGTTCATGCGTTCAGGCGTCAGTTGGGGCGCACTCGTCGGCAGGCGTCGAGACATCCGTACGACCGTACCGGTAATGCCATCCCCGACCTCCATCGTGTCCACCAAGCGGCCGACCTGGGCAAGGTCCAGTCCGAGTCGGCCGTCGTCCCGGGATACCGGATTCTTCATCTCTACCCAGAGAGTAGGGATCTGATTCGCCGACGCGATGAACGCCACGTCGGCGTCCCGGCCGGTGGCCAGCATCACCCGCCCGACCTCGCTGATCGCGGTCGCGATCCGGGTCTGGTCCTGGCCCTCCATCCCGACCGCCTTGGCGACCTCACGGCCGAGCTGCCGGACCAGGAAGACGTCCTGCTCGGCTCGGATCCGCACCCTGAGCAGCGGCTCGGTCATGAGGATCGGGCTACCACGACGCCGGCGTCGTCACGCCGGGTGCCCGCGTCGCGCAGCACGGTCGCCGCGATGACCTGCGGCGAATGCGTGAGCAGGCCGGGATATTCGGTGGGATCCCAGCGGTCCACGATGCCGTCGGAGTGCATCAGCACAACTCCGCCCGGCGGCAACGGGTATTCGTATTCGCGGATCTGCCTCCTCTGGTGCCCGGCGATCCCGGGCAGCGACACCATCCCGCGGCGCCCGCCGTCCGGCGCGAGGACGGTTCCGGTGATGTTGCCCAGACCCGCGTAGACAACCCGGGCACGGTCACGGTCCAGCTCGGCGACCGCGACGGCGGCTCCGCGCGTTTTGGCGAGGGTACGGTGCAGGTCCTCCACCACCGCCGCCGGTGGAACCGCGGTGGTCTCGGTGAACGCGCGCACCGCCTCGATCGCCGCGATCGCGGCCAGCCGCCCATGGCCGAGCCCGTCGCACATCATGATCTGCCGGTGCCCATCGACCTCCCGTATCGCGAAGGCGTCGCCGCTGACCGGCTCGCCGGTCATCGGCCGGGTCAGACCCGCGGCCCACCCCGGATCTGGCGCCGCGGACGGCCAGACCCGGGCGACCAGCACGGTCCCTTTCCCGACGACGGAGTACAGATCCGTCCAGCCGGACTGGCGGACGATGGCGCCGAGTCCGATGCCGAGCGTGCCGGTCGTCGAGTGACCGTCGCCGATGGCCTTGGTGACGTCCCGCATCCCGGGGCCGCTGTCGATCGCCACGATCTCGACACCGGCATGCTCCGCCGTGCGTACCGGACGCAGCAGCAGGACGCCCTGGTCGGCGTGCTTGACCAGATTCCCGGCCGCCTCCGCGACGACGATCGCGAGGTCGTTGCCGCGGCGTTCCGGCATGCCGAGTTCGGCGGCGAGCCGCTCGGCGGCCCGGCGGGCTGCGGCGGCGGTTCCGGCGGCCTCCACCCGGAACCAGACTCCCGTGTCGAGGAGTCCCTCGGGTAGCGCTGCCACCGCGCCTCCGCTCATCGGCACCACTTAGTGACAGTAATGCTGGTACCCCGCCCGACGGCGGTTTCGATGTCGAACTCGTCGACCAGCCGACGGGCGCCGCTGAGACCCAACCCCAGCCCACCCCCGGTGGTGTACCCGTCGGTCAGCGCGAGATCGATGTCCGCGATGCCCGGTCCCTGGTCGGTGAAGACGATCTGGATGCCGGACCGGCGGCCGTTCTGGACCCGGCCGACCTCGACGGTACCGCCGCCACCGTAGACCAGCGTGTTGCGGGCCAGCTCGCTGGCCGCGGTGACGAGCTTGGTCTGGTCGACCAGGGAGAGCTTGACCGCCACGGCGACGGTCCGGACGAGCTGGCGGACGCGGACGACATCCTGGTCGGAGGTGACCTCGATCTGCTGGCTCTCGTCGCGCGCTGCGCCCGACCGGTCGCTCACTGTGCGGGCACCGCGGGAATGTCGGCCTGGTCGTCGGTCTCCGTCCCGGACGGCACGTGGTCGTCGCGATTCCGGGCCAGCAACGCCATGCCGAGTTCCACGCTCAGGGCGGTCCGGATGCCGGGCAGGGAGAGGCCCAGCTCGACCAGCGTGATGGCCACCGCCGGACGCATGCCGACCACGACTGTCTCGGCGTCCAGCACTCGGGAGATGGACGCGATCGTGGCGAGCGTACGGCCGACGAACGAGTCGACGATGTCCAGCGCGCTGATGTCGATGATCACACCGTGGCACCCGGTCGCCACGATCTGGTCGGCAAGATCCTCCTGGAGCTGAAGCGCGACGTGGTCCTCCATGTCGATCTGGATCGAGACGAGGAGTATGTCGCCGATCTTCAGAACCGGCACCCGATCCACGTCAGTTCGCCTTCGCCCGGCCGCCGGCCAGATGCATCACGTAGCGCAACGCGTCGGCGAGCGACGACTTGGTGACGATGTCGCCGAACTCGATGCCCAGCGCGACGATCGTCTGGGCGATCTGCGGGCGGATGCCGGAGATGATGCAGTCCGCGCCCATCAGCCGGGCGGCCACCACCGTCTTGAGGACGTGCTGGGCGACCTGGGTGTCGACCGCGGGCACGCCGGTGATGTCGATGATCGCGTACGGCGAGCTGGTGTCCACCAGCGTCTGCAGCAGGCGTTCCATCACCACCTGCGCCCGGGCCGAGTCGAGCGTGCCGACCAGCGGCACCGCGACCACGCCCTCCCACAGCTTCACCACCGGGGTGGACAGCTCGAGCAGCTGCTCGGCCTGATCTGTGATGAGGGCCTCGCGGGTGTGGACATAGGTGTCGAAGGTGAACAGGGCCGCCCGGTCCACGAACGCGGAGAACGCCACGTAATCGCGCAGCGTGTCGGCGTCCGAGCCGCTCCGGTCGATGGTCCGCACCACGGCGTCCTTGAGCGCGAAGATGCTGATCGCGGTCTCGGTGGCGGTGAACCCCTGCCGTGCGCGCGTGCTGGACAGCTCGCTGAGCTGGGCCCGCAGTTCCGCCCCCGCCTCGGACTCCAGGCCGGTGGCACCGGCCGAGAGCGCACCCTGGAAGGCCCGGAACAGGTCTAGCGTCTGGCGTTGCAGTTCGGCGTGGCTGAGGCGGCCGCGCAGGATCGAGGCGACCTCGTCGGTCCAGGTGGCGACCAGCGACTCCTCCTGACTCTTCAGAAGGTCGGCGAACCGGATCACCTCTTCCGAGCTCAGCGCCACTGTTTCCTCCCATAGGTGGGTGCGCGTATGTCGGCCGGGACTCTACCATCGCCGTCGGCTATTAGTTGCTATGGGCCAACTAAAAGGTTTCAGTACCTGGTTCGCACACCCGCAGGTTCCGTGGAGTACCGTTTGCACATAACTGGAGGTCCTGAATGTCCCTGACGGTACAAACGGAACAGCGCGGCGACATGGTCGTCGTGGCGGTGGCGGGCGAGTTGGACATGGCCACCGCACCCCAACTCCAGGATCAGATCAGCGACCTGCTGGAAAAAGGGCGCAGCCGACTGGTCTTCGATCTCGCGGAGGTCTCGTTCTGCGATTCCACCGGGCTGTCGGTCTTCGTCCGGGCGAAGAACAGCACCGACGACGCCGGCGGTGTGGTCCGGCTGGCCGCCCCGCAACGCGGCGTCCTGCGCATTCTCGAGGTCAGCGGTCTCGTCGAGGTGCTGCATACCTATTCGACGGTCGACGAGGCGGTCACCGCCCAGGAACCGGCGCTCGACTGATCTTTCGGACGCTGATCCGGTCGGCGTAGTTTCTCGCTGACCGGTCGCGGGCACCTGCGCGGCCGACCCTACGGTTCTCACGCAGGAGTAGTGCTCATGCTCAAGGGCTTCAAAGACTTCATCATGCGGGGCAACGTGGTCGACCTCGCGGTCGGCATCGTGATCGGCGCCGCGTTCACCGCGGTCGTCACCGCGTTCACCAGCGCGTTCCTCAAGCCCCTGATCCAGCTCATGTCGGGCGGCCAGGGCCTGAGCGCGGGCGCGTTCAAGGTACGCGGTGTGCCGTTCGACTGGGCGAGCTTCATCAACGCCTGCTTCACCTTCCTGATCACCGCGGCCGCGCTGTACTTCCTGGTCGTCTACCCACTGAACAGGCTCGCGGAACGGCGCGCGCGGGGCGAGGAGCCGCCGCCGACCGCGCCCAGCGAGGAGGTCAAACTGCTGACCGAGATCCGGGACGCGCTGGTCACCGGCCGCGCGGCACCCGGCGCGGTGAACGACGTCGTCGCGCGCAACGAGCGGCAGCAGGCCCCGCCGCAGCATCAGTAACGTCCGGTCTTCACCAGTCCGCAAAAACGATCATTAGATGGGCAGGATTCGAACACCAGTTCGATACAGTGCCCGCATGGAACAACGAAAGCACTGGTGGAACGGCAGATGGGGCCGCGCGGCCCGCAAGGACGTGTACCTGCGGACCAGCGGCGACCAGTGGTACGTGGAGCAGCGCGCGGGCGGCGCGGAGGGCGTGTCGCACTTCTTCGAGTACGACAGCGAGGAGGCGGCGCTGGACACCGTCCGAGCGCTGCTCGTCGGCGATGACGAGTGGCGCGAACTGTCCGTACGGCCGCCCCAGCGCTGACGTTCCCCGCTCAAGGCGTCGATCTTGGACTTATGGTGGTCTATTTAAGGTGATACGGGGCTTTTAGGAGGTGCCACGAGTCCAAGATCGGCGGGGGGGCCTCGCGTGGAACGGTCAGAGCTGGGCGCCGGTGCCGCCGAGCAGGCGCTTGCGTTCCCGGAAGGCCCGCAGGTTCGCGGTGTTGCCGCAGGTGCTCACGTCGTGCCAGACGCCGCTGTTGTTCCGTGAGGTGTCGAAGAACGCGGCCCGGCAGTCGGTGTTGTAGCAGAGCTTGAGCCGGGGCCACAGCCCGCCCTGCTGCGCGAGCAGCGCTTCGGTCCACAACGCGGACGCCAGCCACCGGATGCCCCGCCCGGTCGGCACGATGCGGACCCAGCCGTCGGAGTCGGGCACCAGGCTGACCGGCACGTCGGCGGGCGGCAGGGCACCCTCGGGTTCCTGGCTGCGGCCGCCGGTCAGCACCACGTTCTCGAAGGTGGCGCGGAGCCGCCGCAGCGCGCGCAGGTCGGTCGGGGACAGCAGCAGCACGGGCGCCGGCAGGCCGATGGTCCGCGACCAGGTGCTGAGCGCCTCGTTCACCCAGCGCTGGGCGTCGTCCGGCAGCGCCAGCAGGTCCGGGCCGTAGACCATGCTCGCCCTCGTGTTGAGCAGATCCTGGACAAGCGCCAGCCCGGCGGGCGCCTCACGCACGCCGTGCCGGGCACTCGCCCTCCAAGACATAGGCAAATCGTACTTGGCTATGTCGTCCGACGATGCGGTACCGGCCCACCCGAAACGACCCGACATGCACGGACGGTCAAGCCGGGACAGCCTCGAGCGTCCGTTCGCCCGTAGTGGCCGGATTGTCGGCAACACCGATCGGATCGACCGGAAAGCCCGCCGCTCGTCGGCGCACCAACTGTCCCAGTGCCAGGGCGGTCAGACCTTCGGCATCGGTGGCCTCGTCCAGCAACGCGAGTGCCCGCCGGGTCTCCGCGGCGACCTCGGGATCCACCGGCGCGCGTTCGACCATGGCCAGGAAGAGCAGGCCGAGGCGGGGTCCGGCGGCGAGCACCAGGCCGACCGCGTCCACCTGGTCGTCCGCCCGGGCGACCTCCCGGGCCAGGACGGTCACGTCGTCGTCGATGTGCTGCCGCAGCGCCCGCAGGTAGAGGCCCCGCTTGCTGCCGAATGTCTTGTACATGCTGCCGCGATGCACGCCCAGGTGGTTCACCAGGTCGTCGACGGACGTCCCGTCATAACTGCGGCGGCCGAACAGCCGCCCGGCCGCGCGTACCACCTGTTGTTCGTCGAATCCCCGTGGTCTGCCCATGATCGGCAGGTTAGGGCACTTCTTCCGGTGCAATGTGACGGCTGGATGTCGATACGCCGATCGCGGACCGATTACCCTCAAAAGAGATCACGTTGGCCGGGCCGAGGCGGCTTCACCGGACGGCACGAGGCATGGGCATGGGGGGCACGGTGCGCGGAACACCGGGGTTCGCGGCGGCGCTCGCGATGACGTTGGCACTGGCCGCCGGGTGCGGGGCGGACCAGCCGTCGACCCCGAGTACGCCGCCTCCCCCCGTACCGTCGGCCTCGGCACCGGCCCTGGCGGAGCCGGCGCCGTCCACCACGCCGGCACCGACGGTCACACCCACCCCGACCGCCAAGCCCGCGAAGCTGCGGATCGGCGACCAGGGCGAGGAGGTCACCGCCCTGCAGGAGCAGCTGGCCGACCTGGGCTACTGGGTCGGCAAGCCGGACGGCGAGTTCGGCTCCACCACCCGGCAGGCGGTCTTCGCGCTGCAGAAGGCCGCCGGGCTGACCCGCGACGGAGTGGTCGGCCAGGCCACCCGTAAGGCCCTGGCGGACGGGGTACGCCCGAAGGCGCGCAGCGACAACGGCCATGTCATCGAGATCAACCTGCGCCGCCAGCTGCTCATGATCGTGGACGACGGCACCATCGAGGCGATCCTCAACACCTCGACCGGCTCCAACCACCATTACGAGTACCAGGGCGAGACGTATCTGGCGCACACTCCGACCGGCCATTACGCCGCCTACCGGCAGATCGACGGCTGGCGCAACGGCCCGCTCGGCCCGCTGTGGCGGCCGAAGTACTTCAACGGCGGCATCGCGGTGCACGGCGCGCCGAGCGTCCCGCCCCACCCCCCCTCGCACGGCTGCGCCCCA
>Ga0081539_10003881_pt1 | contig 17454 bp, 16 predicted proteins | sample TabmetS4T2R2_FD_71023 | JGI IMG/M metagenome (GOLD analysis project Ga0081539, IMG submission 71023) | Tabebuia heterophylla rhizosphere microbial communities from the University of Puerto Rico - S4T2R2 | ecosystem: Host-associated > Plants > Roots > Rhizosphere ...
CCGGTCGCGAGTGAGGTGGATCAGCTCCTCGGCGAAGAACGGGTTGCCTTCCGCGCGTTGGACGATTCGCTCGCGCGCATCCGGCGTGAGCTGCTCGGCAAGCGCGTCGACGAGCGATGTCGTCATGTCGGCGGACAGCGGCTCGAGCAGAATCGTCTCCGCGTCGAGGTGTGCATCCCAGCGATGTGCGAAGTCGGGCCGTGCGGTCGCGAGCAGCAACAGCGGTGCGCGGACGTCGCGCACGAGCCGCTCGAGCAGCTCCAGCAACGGCGATTCCGCCCAGTGCACGTCCTCGACGAGCAGGACGACCGGACGCTCGGCCGCTTCCTCCGTGAGAAAGTCGACCCAGGCGGCGTGCAGCCTGTCCCGCGCAGCGAGCGGGTGCAGGTCGCCGGCCACGTCGAGCCCGAGCGTGAGGCCGAGGATCTCGCGGTCGCGGAGCCGCCGCCGAACCTCCTCCGCGACGTCCGCCTCCGTCCGCCCGACGAGACGCCCGGCCGCGATCTGGTCCACGACGCGGTCGGCAGCGGCACTCGCCAGCCGGAGAAGCTCGATCTCGTCGGCGTCCTTGACCATCCGAAGCTCGCGCAGCGCGGTCGTCGCGGATCGCCAGGTCGCGCCGTGGAGCACCGCCTGGAGCCGTAGGAGGTGGAGCGACCACAGCCGATCCGAGACCGCGATCGAGCCGTCGCCCCCGCCCGGCCCTGTCGAGGCCCGGACGAGGCCGGCGACCAGCTCGTGCGGATCGTCGGTCTCCATCCAGGTCACGATCTCGATGGGTGTGAGGGTCCCGACGCGGGCGGCGGGCTCTTCCAGGCGCGGGACGACGAGCGCGGGTTCGCGACCAGGGACGAGCGCGAGCATCGTCAGCCGCTCCAACGGCATCGCCCGGTACCCGGTCAGGTACTCGAGGTCCGCCCCCACGCCGATGAGGGCAGCATCGAGGCCGTCCCGTTCCACCAGATCGCCGAGGCGCCGGAGCCGTGCGGCGTACCGCTCGGTTCCGATCTTCGGATGCGTTGTGGTGGCGGTCGTCATCGAACGGCCGCTGGGCGGGTCGATGCCGCATCGAGCCAGCGCCGGACCGTCGCGGGGCCGTCCTCGAACAGCTTGCGGTAGGCGAGGACGCGGTCGGCCCCGACCGCGAGCGCGTCGCGGCGGAGGACATGATCGTCGTGCTGGCCGACGGCGAGCACGGGCACGCTCGCGTCGCGCGCGGCGGCGATCATCGCAAGCCCGTCATAGGATCGGCTGGTCAAGTCGACGATCGCCCCGCGTGCCGCGCCGAGCTCACCCGCGAAGGCGGCGCCGCTGCGGACCGCGATGGGCTCGGCGTCCGCCGCTCGGACGTGTCCGACCAGGCGCGTCCCCCAGATCAGGTCGTCCGCGAGGACGAGGACCCGCTCGCCGCTCACCCGAGCGATTCGACGAGGTGGTGGAACACGTCGCGAGCGGTGATCACGCCCGTGGGCCGCCCGTCCTCCACGATCGGGATGTGCCGGAACCCACCGACCGCCATCTTGTTGATCGCCACCGCGATCGTCTCGTCGTGGCGGAGGACCACCGGGTCGTGCGTCATCAACGACCCGATCGGACGGCTCTCGCCGCTCGGCCGCCCGGCCACCTTCAGGACCGCGTCGCGATCGGTGAAGATCCCCACGAGGCGATCGCCCTCGGTGACGAGGACGCAGTCGATCCCCTTGTCGTGCATCCTCCGGATCGCCTCGTTCACGTCGGCCGTCGCCTCGATCGTCTCGGGCGGCGTGATCCCGAGCGCATCCAGGGACTCGCCGAGGAGCTGACCGCGGAACGAGATCGCGGGCTGCGGGGTGTCGTGACCGGCGAGGTCCGAGCCGCAGTTGTCGCAGACATCCGAGCCCAGCAGGTTCTCGAAGCCGCAGGTCGGGCAGCGCATGGGCGTGACTCCCTACTCCACGGTCCAGGTCTCGCCGCTGGCGAGGACCGCGGCAAGGTCGCCCTCGCCGGTCGCGGCGACCGCGGCCGAGATCTGCCCTTCGATGAGCTGGTCGTGGGTAGGTCGAGGGACGGCGCGAAACACGCCGACCGGGACCGGGAAGTCCGGCCAGAACATCCGCGACAGCATGAGGGCGAGATAGGGCTCGTCGGCCGCCTCGTCGTGGACGAGGAGGTCCGATTCGGTGACGCCGTTCTCGCCGATCGTCACGACCTCGGGCTGGAGCCCGCGCAGACGGATGCCCTTGTCGCGGTCCTTGCCGAAGATCATCGGCTTGCCGTGCTCGAGGACGAGCATCCGGTCTTCGCGGACCTCGCGGTCGGTGAAGTCGCGCCACGCCCCGTCGTTGAAGATGTTGCAGTTCTGGAGGACCTCCACGAAGGTCGACCCGTGGTGCATCCCGGCCCGCTGGAGCGTTCCCTGGAGATGCTCGGTGTGGGTGTCGACGCTGCGGGCGACGAACGACGCCTCGGCTGCCAGGGCGACCGTCAAGGGCTGGATCGGCGTGTCGACGGTGCCGGCCGGGGTCGATTTCGTCTTCTTCCCGAATTCGGACGTCGGCGAGGCCTGGCCCTTCGTGAGCCCGTAGATCCGGTTGTTGAACATCACCATCGTGATGTCGACGTTGCGGCGCATCGAGTGGAGGACGTGGTTGCCGCCGATCGACAACGCGTCGCCGTCGCCCGTGATCACCCAGACCATGAGGTCGGGCCGCGCGGCCTTCAGGCCCGTGGCGAGCGTCGGCGCGCGGCCGTGGATCGTGTGGAACCCGTACGTGTTCATGTAATACGGCAGGCGGCCCGAGCAGCCGATCCCCGAGATGAAGACGATGTTCTCCTTTGGCACGCCGAAGTCGGGCATCTGCTTCTGGGTCTGGGCCAGGATCGAGTAGTCGCCGCAGCCCGGGCACCAGCGGACCTCCTGGTCCGACACGAAGTCCTTCCGGGTCAGCTGGAGGACCTCGAGGTTCTCCTTGCTGATGACGGGCCGGGCCGGCGGCAGCGGCGCGGCGGCGCGCGCCTCCGGCGGGTTGGCCGGCGTCGTGGACCCCTCCCTGGTGACTGTCGGTTCCGTCATGAGATCGGCCCCCCGAGGATCCGTTCGGCTTGCGCCACGATCTCGGCGATCGTGAACGGCTTGCCGCGGACCCGGTTGTAGCCCTCTGCGTCGATGAGGAACTGGGCCCGGATCAGCATGAGCAGTTGACCGAGGTTGACCTCGGGAATCAGCACCCGGCGGTAGCTGCGGAGGACCTTCTCGGTGTTTGCCGGGAAGGGATTGAGATGGCGGAGATGGGCATGGGCGGCGCTCCGTCCCTGCGCATGGAGCCGCTCGACGGCGCTCCGAATGGCGCCGTAGGTCGAGCCCCAGCCCAGGATCAGCAGGTCTCCTCGATCGGGGCCGTAGACCTCGAGCTCCGCGATGTCGTCGGCGATCCGGGCCACCTTCGCCTGGCGCAGGAGCTGCATCCGGTGGTGGTTGTCCGGGTCGTAGCTGACGTTGCCGGTGATATCGGCCTTCTCGAGGCCCCCGATCCGATGCTCGAGGCCGGGCGTGCCGGGGATCGCCCACTTGCGCGCCAGCGTCTTGGGGTCGCGGTCGTATGGGTGGAAGGTCTCCTTCTCGGTCCAGTTCGGGACCGAGATGTCCGGCAGGTCTTCGAGGCTGGGGATCTTCCATGGCTCCGCGCCGGTCGCGAGGAACGCGTCGGACAGGTACACGACGGGCGTGACGTACTTCAGCGCGAGCCGCCACGCCTCGATCGCGATGTCGAAGCACTCGCCGGGCGTCGCCGGCGCGACGACCGGTAGCGGCGAGTCGCTGTTCCGGCCGAACATCACCTGGAGGAGATCGGCCTGCTCGTTCTTCGTGGGCATCCCGGTCGACGGCCCGGCGCGCTGGACGTCGACGACGACGAGCGGCAGCTCGACCATGACCGCGAGGCCGAGCGCCTCGGACTTCAGGGCGATCCCTGGTCCGCTCGATGCCGTCAGCCCGAGCGCGCCACCGTAGCTCGCCCCGATCGCGGCGCCGATTGCGGCAATCTCGTCCTCGGCCTGGAACGTCTTCACGCCGAAGCTCTTGTAGCCGGACAGCTGATGGAGGATGTCCGACGCCGGCGTGATCGGGTACGAGCCGTAGAACAGCGGCCGCTTGGCGAGCTTCGAGGCCGTCAGGAGCCCCAGCGCCGTCGCCTCGTTGCCGGTGATGTTGCGGTACGTCCCGGGCGCCAGCTTGGCGGGCGCCACCCGGTAGTGGGTATGGAAGATCTCGGTCGTCTCGCCGAACGCGTAGCCGGCCTTCAGCGCTCGCTTGTTCGCCTCGGCCGCGACCGGGCGCTTGCCGAACTTCTCGTCGATCCAGCGGACCGTCGCGTCCATGTCCCGGCCGTACAGCCAGAACATGATCCCGAGAGCGAAGAAGTTCTTCGTGAGGTCCTTCTGCTTCGAGGTCATCTCGAGCCCGTCGAGCGAGCGCTCGTTGAGGGTCGAGATCGGGATCTCGAAGACGCTGAACTGCTTGAGCGAGCCGTCGGTCAGCGGGTTCGCCGGGTAGCCGGCCTTGGCCAGGTTGGCCGCCGTGAACGCATCGCTGTTCAGGATGAGGGCGCCGCCCGCCGGCAGGTCCATCACGTTCGTCTTGAGGGCGGCCGGATTCATGGCCACGAGCACGTCCGGCTGATCGCCTGGCGTGTGGATGTCGTTCGAGCTGAAGCTGATCTGGAAGCCCGAGACGCCCGGGAGCGAGCCGGCCGGCGCCCGGATCTCGGCGGGGAAGTCCGGAAGGGTGCTGATGTCGTTGCCGTAGACGGCGGCGGTGCGGGTGAACTGGGTCCCCGTCAGCTGCATCCCATCGCCGGAGTCGCCGGCGAAGCGGATCGTGACCCGATCCAGCTCCTGGGTCTGGGGCGGGGTCTCGCGCGCGGTCGTGGTGCTCGTGGTTCAGCCCCCCTCGGGTCGGCGCATCGTCTGGTGCGGGCGCGGCGGCAGGTTCAGGAGCTCCTCCGGGAACGCCTCCGCGAGGTACTTCAGGACGTCCTGCGGCCGGATCACGCCGTGGAGGGTGTCGTCGTCGTCCAGGAGCGGCACGTTCCGATAGCGGCCCGTCTGCATCAGGGCGATCGCGTCCCGGACCGTCTCGTCGAGATGGAGGTGGTGCGGATTCGTCGTCATCAGCGTCTCGACCGGCTGATCGAGATCGATCGGTGCGACGTCCTCTCCGGCGAGCCGGCCGAAGATGTCGCGCTCGGTCAGGACGCCCGCGAGGCGGCCGGTGTCGTCGACCACGAAGACCGAATCGCCCGTGCCGGTCCGCCGGATCGCTGCGAGGCAGTCGGCAAGGCTCGTCCCTGGCCGGACGGTCACCGGCTCGCGCCGGCCGACGACCTGGAGACGCTCGTCGACGAGGGACGGAACCCGGGCCGCGACCGCGGCCTCAGTCAGCTCGTTCACGCCGGCAAGTGTAGCCACTTCCCTGTGATCGACCGGCAGACGCGACCGCGCTCGCGATGACGCTGGAAGGTCCGGTCCGGCGCGCTCCCGGCCGCCCGCAACCCCCGTGGGCGCACCGTGTGCCCATGGACGACCGACGACCGACCAGCCCACTCAGCCCCCAGACGAAGCGAGCACAAGGTGGTGTCGGCGCGCCGCACCTCCACGGGGGCGGGCCCGCCGGGAACCGGCGCGGCCCGCGCGAAGAGAACGATCCCGGCACGACCCGCGCCGGCCGCCTCCGATCGAGCGGATCGAACGAGCCGAAGCATGGCGAGCACAAGGAGGGCCCGGGCTGGCAGTCCCGCCAGGGCGGCGAGCCGCGGAGCCGGGAGGACGAGCGATGAACCCGCGCGAGAGTGATCCCACGGGCGCCTTCACGAGCGGCGGCGGCGCCGGGCTGGAGAACGCCGGTCCCGAGGACGACGCTGACGTCCGGCGCGAGGGCTCCAGCGGGCGGCCGCAGGACCAGGCCGACGGCGTGACGCCTGGCGTCGACGAGGCGGAGCGCGAGACGATCACGTCGGGCACGGCCGCCACGAGCGAGGTCGCCGACCGCGACGCCCAGGACGAGGCCGAGTCACGAGGCGACGGAACGCCCCGTCATCGCTGAGCCCGGCAGCTGACGCTGGGCACCGCCCGGAACAGGTCACGAACGGGCGGGTCCGGCTGGTAGGGTCCCGCGGGTGGATCGCCGCCGGCTCGTGGGAGTCCTCCTCATCGTGGTCTCGGCGGCCGGTTTCGGCTCGGGCACGGTGCTCTCGAAGCCGATCTACGCCGCCGGCCTGACCTGGGCCCAGCTCCTCGCCTGGCGCTTCGCGATCGGGGCCGCGCTCGCCTGGGGCTGGATCGCGATCTCACCGGAGCGCCGCGCGGCGGTCGCCCGGCTCGGGCGACGGGAGGCGCTCGTCGCCATCGGACTGGGCCTCTGGTACACGGGCAACGCGGGGACGTACTACGCCGGCCTCGAGACCGTGCCGGCATCGCTGGCCGGCGTTCTCGTCTACCTCTACCCGGCGATCGTCGCCGTCCTCTCGGTCCGCTTCGCATCGCGTCTCGAGGGTCGCCGTCCGTGGATCGCCCTCGGCATCGCGCTGGCCGGGGTCGTGCTCGCGCTCGGTGGGATCGACCTGTCATCGACCGCCTCGCTCGGCGGCATCGCGCTGATCCTCGCGTCGCCGCTGATCTACGCGGGCTGGATCATCCTCTCGGCTCGACTCGCCGGCGAGCGGGCCGATCGGCTCGCCCACGAGACGACCGGCGACGGACACGTCGACGACGCCGCGGCCGCCAGCGCGTTGATGATCAGCGCGACGGCCCTCGTCTTCATCGTCCTCGCGACGCTGACCGGCCGGCCACTCGCCCCGCCCGACATCCCGTCGGCCGCCTGGCCCTTCCTCGGCGCCATCGGTCTCCTGGGCACGTTCCTCGCGATCCAGACGTTCTATGCCGGCTCGCGCCGGATCGGCGCGGCCCAGGCCGCGCTCGTCAGCACGGTCGAGCCGATGATCATCGTGAGCCTCGCGGTCGTTGCGCTCCACGAGACCGTTGGGCCGAGCCAGCTGATCGGCGGGGCGCTGATCATCGTCGGCGTCCTGATCGCGCAGACCGGCCGGCGACCGTTGGGCGCGCCGTCGCGGCAACCCGAACCGCAGCCGTGGACGTCGAGACCGTAACGGGGGGCTAGCCGAACGGCGGAGAGGAACGCTTCGCGCCCGCGCGCGACGAGGGCCCAATCCGCCTCGCCGGGGTCCGCCCCGCTGGCGCGAGGACGTCGCGCCGCGCGAACGGCGGACGAGGCCGGCCAAGCGACCCATCGGCGGAGCGGCTCACACGGTTGACCGGCGGCCGACAATGTCGTCCGGCGTTGGGACACTTCGGGGAGTTGGGGCATCTAGCTCCCATGACCGAAATGGCGGCAGACGCAACGGCGCTCGAGGGTCGGGCTCGGGCCGACACCGTTCGCCGTGCGGCCGAGGGCGACGAGGCTGCCTTTCAACGGCTCGTCTCGGTCTACCACGCGTCGATGGCACGCGTCGCGTTCGTCGTGTGCGGGGATGTCGATGTGGCTCGGGACGCCACGCAATCGGCGTGGGGGAAGGCGTGGCAACGACTCGGATCCCTACGCGACCCGGAGCAGGTCGGCGCGTGGCTCATCACGATCGCGGGGAACGAGGCGCGCCAGGCGATGCGCGGTCGTCGCGCCCATCCGGTCGTCGACATCTCGGTCCTGCTCGAGCGCGCTTCGAGTCCCGAGCAGCGCGACGTCGCCGAGCTGGTCGACCTGCAACGCGCCCTTGCCGGTTTAAGGGCCGAGGATCGGCAGCTCCTGGCTCTCCGGTTCGTGGCCGGACTCGACGCGACGGAAATCGCGCGCCTGCTCGGCGGGTCGCCGTCCGGCGTCCGATCGCGCCTCGCCCGGCTGATCGAACGCCTGCGTAGGGACCTCAGCCATGCGTGACCCGATGGCGTTTGAGACGCATCTCGAGGAGCTTTTCGCGCGCTATGCCGCGTTGGCACCGGTCGCCGTCGACCGGTCCATCGGCGAACGGGCCGTCGCGACTGGACGCGGCGGGCGCCCGCTCCGGTTCGTCGTGCAGACCCTCAGTCGCCCTGCCGCAGCCATGATGATCCTGGCCCTCCTCGCTGTCGCGGCTCTCGTGGCCGCCTTGGTCGTTGGGAGCCTGCTGAACCGGCCCGAGCGGCCGCTCGGCGGCTTCACGCAGATTCCTCGTGGTCGGATCCAGTTCATCGAAATGGCCGCCGGCCTGCCGGACGGCCAAGTCGTCGTCGTCGGGCCGACGAACGTGTCGACAGGCCCGTCCGAGGCCTCGCTGCAGCTTGAGCTCTTCGACCCGGCGACCGATCGGTTCCGGCCCGGTCCGGCCCTGCCGGAGCCGCGGCGCGACCTTTTCACGCTCACGACGCTGTCCGACGGCCGGGTCCTCTTGGCGGGCGGCGAGCTCGCCGACGCGGCCACCGGCGCGACGACGTCTTCGAATGTGGTCCAGCTCTTCGATCCGAAGACCGGGCGCTTCGAGCGAACTGGCGACCTCCTCGTCCCCCGCGCGCGCCACACCGCAACCCTGCTGAAGGACGGTCGAGTCCTCCTCACGGGCGGGCGTAGGCTCGCCGCGAACGACGACACCCCGCTCGACTCGGCCGAGATCTATGACCCGCAGTCCGGAACGTCGTCGTCGGCCGGGTCATTTACGACCCATCGGTCCCAGTACACCGCCACGTTGCTCGCTGACGGCCGAGTCATGGTGACCGGAGGCTGGGACGACGAGGCCGTCGATCAGGCGTCGATCGAGCTGTACGACCCGGCGACGAACCGTTTTGTAGCCGCCGGCCGCCTCGCGGACGCGCGCCGGACGCCCGGGCAGGCCGTCCTTCCGGACGGTCGCGTCCTAGTCGTCGGAGGAAGCCGCGAAAACGCCGCGCTCCGGAGCGCCGAGCTGTACGACCCAACCACGGGCGATTCCGAGCCCACCGGGAGCCTCGCGACCGCCAGATCTAGCCCCGCGGTCGTCGTCCTCCCCGACGGCCACGTGCTCGTGGCGGGCGGATGGAACGAGATCGGCGAGCCGCGGAGCAGCGAGATCTACGATCCGGCAACCGGGATGTTCACGGCCGGCCCGTTCGCGAGCAACCCACATGGCGTCGCCGTCTCGATGCCCGACGGTCGGGTGTTCCTCCCGGGCGATCACGCTGAGGTGTTCGACCCCGCAAGCGACGGTCAGGTCGCGCTCGCGACGCCGCGGGTCGATCGCGTCTTCGTGGCAGCCGGCGCACCCCGGACTGATCGGATGAACCAGGTGGCGACGAAGCTTGCCGACGGATCGGTGTTGATGGTCGGCGGCCGGTCCGCGCAGATCGCGGGTAGTCGCACCGCGCTCAGCTCGGCGGAGATCTACGATCCCGCCCGGAACGAGTTCCGAACGACGGGATCGTCGGTCGCGCCGTTCGCCGAGGATGATCCGTCTAATACGTCGGTGACACTGCCCGATGGGCGAGTGCTGATCGTGAACCGGCAGTTCCAGATGGGCGCCGACACGATCTGGAACGTTCAGGCCTTCGATCCGCGCTTGGGGCTGTTCGACCGGCTGGGATCGCCAATCACGGCGGAGCACGGGCTCACGGACGCGCCCCGGATCGTCCGGCTCGCCTCGGGCGATCTCCTCGTCCTGGGTCCTCCGTTGACCCCGACGCACACGCCACAGGCGCAGATCTATCAACTTGCAATCCCGAACGGGACAGTGACATGGATCGCTCGACTTGATGGCTGCCGGGTGGCGACCCAGGCGGTGGTCGGAGCCGGCGACCGGATCGTCGTCCTGTGCCGAGGCGGCCAGGACGGATCAGGATCGGTCGTCGCGTTCGATCCCGCGACGCGATCGTCGACGCGACTCGCCGTGTCGATCGGCCCGAACCCAGCCGCGCTGGTCGGGCTCGATGACGGACGCGTCCTCGTCGCGACCGGGCTCGCGGATCGGTCCCTGGCGGTGCTCGATCCGGTGACCCGCGGCGTGACGCCTGCCGACCGCGTTCCGGCCGACGACGAGCGCTCGCCGCTTCCCACGCCCGGTATCTCGCTGACCCGCCTCGATGACGGACGAGTCCTGATCGTAACCCGCGTGGGAGCCTGCATCTGGGACCCCGTGACGCGTACCTCGAGCGTCATTCCCGAGCCATTGGCCCGCCACGACGGGCAGAGCGCTACGTTGCTCGACGACGGACGAGTGCTGATTGTCGGCGGGACCACACCGGCCGCGGATGCGGGCGTGCCGAGTCCACCTCGCGCCGAGCTGTTCGACCCGACGGCGTTGCCGTGAAGCGCCCTCGGATGGCCAGGCCCCCGATCTTCGTCGCGCTCGTCCTCGGCATCACCCTTGTTGAATCCGCATGCGCCTCGACGGTGCCGTCTCGGGCGAGCAGCGAACCTCCGGCACCCGGCACCGGGCCGCCGAGCGCGCCGACCGTCGCACCGTCCCGGTCGGGGGCGACGTCGAGCGATGCGTCGTCGCGCGCCGCGGAAACGCTCCAGGGCAGATTCAACGTCGGCGCTGGTCGGTCGCTTGAGCTCGAATGCCGCGGCGCCGGAAGCCCGACGCTCCTGTTTCTCGTCGGGAGCAACGTGCCGCGCACCCAGATGCGGGAAATCGAAGACGCGTTCGTAACGACCCACCGCGTGTGCGACTACGACCGTGACGATCCCGAGGTCCCGCGGATCGGGACGGAAGACGGGGAGCTCGAGGCGCTCCTCCGTGCCGCGAGTGTCCCAGGCCCGTACGTGCTCGTCGGCCAGTCAGCCGGCGGGAATCTCGCCTGGTACTACGCAAGTCGGCATCCCACGACGGTGGCTGCCTTCATCGCGATGAACCCCGGACCGTTCCGGCTCGACCCCGCCGTCATGAAGCAGGTATGGACGCCGGACGAGATGCATGCGGAATTCCCGAAGCCCGGCTCGCCAGCTGACATCGACAGTCGATTGCTGGAGGACGCCGATCCCCCGCGCTCAATCCCGTACGTCGTCATGCTGTCCACGATCGTGCAATGTGAAAGCCCGACGGACATCTGTGGCCGGTTCTATCCGGCGTACGAAGCCTGGGCCCGCGCGATTGCCTCGCGGACCGCGAATGGACGACTGGTCCAGGTCGATGCGCCGCACGAGATCTTCGGCACTCGTCCTGACGCCGTCGTCACGGCCGTCAAGGGCCTGCTCGCTGTGCCGTAACCCGGCGACGACCGACGCCCGCGCAGGTTGCCGTTCGGGCCTGGCCACTCCGTCGTTCGAACTGGATCGCGCCGCCGCTCGAGGGCTGGCCTCACGACGTGGCCCGAGGCAGCTTCATGCGGGGAGGACAAACGAATACAAGGACGACCCCAGCGGCAGTCCAAGAAGACCATGCCGACTCGGATCCGCGGCGACCACAATCGAGACCCGCTGCGCTCTCCGCGTGCACGCGCCGTCGCCGGCGGCGCCGTAGTTCAAGTCCGGCCGGCGGCCGACGCTACCCGCGGACGGTCGCCAGGAGACGCTTCGCGCCGTCGGCCACGAGCGCGGCGTCCGCGCCAACGCCGACGAAGGTGAAGCCCCGGTCCCGGAGCGGCGGGACCGCCGCCGGATCGTAGACTAGGATCCCGGCGGCCTTCCCGTGAGCTCGGCAGGCCGCGGCCACCCGGTCGAGGGCGTCGGTGTACGTCGGGTCGTCGAACCGGCCCGGGATCCCGAGCGAGTGGGACAGGTCTGCCGGACCGACGAAGAGGACGTCGACGCCATCGATCGCGGCGATCTCCTCGGCGTCACGAAGCGCGCCGACCGACTCGATCTGGATGATCCCGACGACCCGCTCGTTGAGGCGCCGGACCTGGGCGTGGCCCACGGCGCCAAGGCCGGCCCCACGCACCCTCGTGGCGACCCCGCGGATGCCGTCCGGTGGGTAGCGCAGGAACGTCACCGCCTCGCGGGCCGCGTCGGCCGACTCGAGCCGGGGGACCATGATCCCGCGGGCGCCCAGATCGAGCGCCCGTCCGATCCGGATGCGCTCTCCGGACTGCGGCCGGACGAGGGCGGCGGGCGCGCCGCCGGCCGCCGCGACGGCATGGAACATCCCGAGGAGGTCGGCCTCCGTCCCGGCGCCGTGCTCCAGGTCGATCATCAACCAGTCGTAGCCCGCCAGCGCGCACAGCTCGGCGGACATCGGCGACGAGAGGTCGAGCCAGAGGCCGAAGAGCCGGTCGCCGGCCAGGACGCGGTCGCGGAACGATCGGTCGAAGGGGTCGTTCATCGGTGCATTGTGCGGCGGGTGACGGGATGGGCGCTCAGTCCGGGAACGCCTCCGGGCCGCGCTCGCTGAGCTCCCTGGCGTGCTCGTGCTCGTCCTCGGGCGGCAGCCAGCTGTACGGGTAGTTCGCGTCGTCGAGGTCCATCGCGGCCTGGGTGACGTGGAGGGGATGGAACGTGTCGACCATCACCGCCAGCTCCTCGGTCGCCTCCTTGCCGATCGACGCCTCCGCGGTCCCGGGATGCGGCCCGTGGGCGATCCCCGCCGGGTGGAGCGTGAACGACGCGATCTCCACGCCGCGCCGGCTCATGAAGTTGCCCGCGACGTAATAGATGACCTCGTCGCTGTTGATGTTCGAGTGGTTGTACGGCGCCGGGATCGCGAGCGGGTGGTAGTCGAACTTGCGCGGCACGAAGGAGCACACGACGAAGTTCCGCGCCTGGAACGTCTGGTGGACCGGCGGCGGCTGGTGGACCCGGCCGGTGATCGGCTGGAAGTCGGCGATGTCGAACCGGAACGGCCAGAGGTAACCGTCCCAGCCGACGAGATCGAACGGGTGGTGGTGGTAGTGGTAGGCCGTGATCCGGTCGACCGAGCGGACGTCGATGACGTAGTCGCCGTGCTCGTCGATCGGCTCGCGGAACTCGGGAGCGTGGAGGTCGCGCTGCGAATACGGCGAATGCTCGAGGAGCTGGCCGTAGTCGTTCCGGTAGCGCTTCGGCGGCTCGATCTCGGACGGCGCTTCCAGATAGAGGATCCGCTGGTCCGAGCCCTCGTCGGGATCGAGCCGCCAGGTGGTGCCGATCGGCAGGACGAGGTAGTCGCCGGGGCCGTAGCGCAGGTCGCCGAAGACCGTCCGGCAGACGCCCGTCCCTTCGTGGACGAAGAGCATCTCGTCGGCGATGCCGTTCCGGTAGAAGCGGTTCTCGGGCATCGGCTCGACGGGGCGAACGACGCCGAAAACGACGTCGCCGTTGAAGTAGAGCGGGATCCGGCCGGTGATCGCGTCGCCCTTCGGCTCGACGCCGCCGGTCTTCGTGAGCCGATGGCGATGGAGGCCGTCGTCCGCGGCCTTCAGCTCGATCTTGCGGACGGGCTCCACCTTGTGCGTGCGGGTCGGCGGCACCAGGTGGTAGAGGAGCGAGCTGCGGCCGGTGAAGCCCTCGACGCCGAACAGCTCCTCGGCGTAGAGGCTGCCGTCGGGCGCGCGATGCTGGGTGTGGCGCTGGCGCGGGATGCTGCCGGCGGCGACGTAGTACATGCGCGACTGGCCTCCTCGGGTGAGGAGGCCAGTCTAGAAGGCGATCGGGTCCGTTGAGGGCGCGGCGTTCGCGGTTGGCTCCCGAGCTTACGGGCAGGGAGACAGGTTGTACTTCTGCTCGAACTGCTCCGCCTGGCGGTTGATCGGATCGGTCAGCAGGTCGAGCTGTTGTGCCTCGGAGACCTTGCCGGTCCTCAGCAACAGGATCTCCTGTTCGAGGACGATCTGGAGATCCTCGCTGCGGGTGAGGTTCGCCGTCTGTTCGGCAGCGAGCTCAGGCGGAACCGGGATCGCCGCAATCTCGGCTCGGAGAGCGATGCCGAAGTCCACGATGTCCTGGAGCCGGTCGGCCCGCGCGCTGCGTTCCGCCTGGGTCAGGCCCGGGTCGTACGGATCGGAGAACGCGTCGTTCAGTGCCCTAGCGGAGGGCAACGCCCGCTCACAGATCGCGTTCCGCGCGGCGCGAAACGATTCCAGTGTGGGCGGCGGGCTCGCGGACGGGCTGGGAGAGGACACATCCCCGCCCGACGAACCAGGCGCCGCGCTTCCGGGCGCGCTCATCCGGCCGAGCCAGCCCGCGCTCGCAACGGCGATCACGACGACTGCGGCGGCGACGAGCAATCGCCCCGTGCTGATGATCATCGGTTCCCTCCAGGCGGCGGCGAACCACCGCTGCTTCGTTCGATCGATGGCGCGTCCGGCGTCGGCGAGGATGCGATCCGGCGCTCGCGCCGGAGCCTCCTCCACGAGCCAGTCGGCGATCAGGCGCTCGACGTCGCGTCCGGCGTTCATGCGCTGACCTCCCGCCCCGTCGGCCGTGCGTCCGCCTCGAGCGCGACCCGCATGGCGTCGGTGGCGTAATGCAGCCGGGACTTCGCGGTCCCGACCGGGATCCCGAGGGTGAGGGCGGTCTCCTCGAGCGACAGCCCGAGATAGAGCTTGAGCACGATGACCGCGCGGTGATCGATCGTCAGGCGGCCGAAGCCGCGCTCGAGCGCCTCGCGAATTGCCACGTCCGCCGAGGCGTCGGGGGTCGTAGGCTCGAGCCGCAGGAGGGTGATGGCGGCACGCCGGCGGCGCCCGCTCCGGAACTCATCGGTGATCGCGCGCACGAGCAGGCGGTGGAGCCACGCGTCGAACTTCGCCGGATCACGGAGCGCGGGGAGGTCTCGCCAGCACCGGACAAGCGTCTCCTGGACGGCGTCCTCGGCGACGTCGTTGTCGCGCAGGACCAGCCGGGCGACCCGGTAGAGCCCGTCGACGACCTCGGCGGCGAGGAGATCGAACGCCTCGCGCCGTCCGGCTTTCGCCGCCCGGATCCGGGCCAGCCGCTCGGCGCTCACCTCGCCCGATCCCGGATCATTCCGTCCGTTCATGCCTCCTTGGCGGGCGGGCCTTCGAAAAGGTTCAATCCTCAGCGGCCGACGCTCGAGCTCCTCCGTTCGAAGAGGACGACATCGCGCCACCGACCGGTCGGGTCCCGGCCGACCCGCTCCTGGACCCCGACACGCCGGAACCCGGCGGCTTCGTGCAGACGGAGGCTCGCCGGGTTGTTCGCCTGGACACCGGCGATGAGCGTCCAGATGCCCGCCGATTCCGTGGCCGGGATCAGCGCGTGGAGCAGGGCACGGCCAACGCCGCGCCCGCGCGCCGCCGCCGCGACGTACACGCTCTCCCAGACGACTCCGGCATAGACCTCGCGTCCCGACCACGAGCTGAGCGCGGTCCAGCCGAGGACGGTCCCGTCCGGGTCCCGGGCTACGAGGCGGCACTCCTTGCGGTGCGTCGCGTTCCAGCGCCGCCAGTCCGGCGCCGCGTCATCGAATGTCGCCACTCCGGTCGCGATGCCCTCGGCGTAGATCCGGATGACCGCGTCCGCGTCATCAGCGCCCATCGGCTCGATCCGGAAGCCCGCGGTCGGGGGCGAAGCCACTGCCTCAGCCATTCCGGCCACGGGCGTCGACGGGCCACTCCTCGAGCGAACCGTCCGCGGCCACCACGATGACCGAATCGACGAGGTCGATCACCGGGCAGACGTGGTTGGGGATGATCGCGACGACCTCGCCGAGCCGCGGTCGAGCGGCGTCCGGCGGCGCGGCCACGATCCCGTGGTAGTCGTTGACGCGCTCGATCACGAGCTCGGGATAGCTGACGATCGCGCCATGGCCGGCGAGGAACTCGGCTCGATCCTTTGTCAGCGCCTTCGCCCCGGCGTCGAGCACGAGGCGTTCGTCGTGGACCGAGACGACGGTCGCCGCCACGGCGACCGCGCAGCCCTCGGGCGGCATCGCGCCGAGGACCCACTGCTGGCGGTCGCCGTAGACCGATGTTCCCGCCCGCTGCTCGTTTACCTGACCCGTTGACGAGGTGATCATCGTTGGCGTCGAGCCGGCGCTGACGACGGAGACCTCGAGGCCGGCCGAGCGGAGGGCGTCCGCTGCCGCGCCAAGCGTTCGGACCTCGTCCGCGCCTGCACTGCCCGCCGCATCGAGGTGGTAGGCATGGCCGCCGTGGCTGAAGACGCCGCGGATGACGAGGCCGGCGCCTTGGGCGGCCCTCGCGACCTCGACCGCCCCGTTCGGCGTCGCCACGCCGGTCCGCCGGTTGCCGGGATCGATCTCGACCAGCACTTCCAGCGGACGCGCGGATTCGGCGACGGCCGCACCGAGACGCTTCGCGGCTCCAGCCGACTCGACCCCGACCGCGAAGCGCGGCACGGCGTCGCGCAGCGCCCGGAGCCGGGCCGCTTTCGGCCCGTCCGCCCAGATCGGGTAGGCCAGGAACAGGTCGTCGAACCCGGCCGCCGCGAAGACCTCCGCCTCGCCGAGCGTTCCGACCGTGATCCCGCGGGCCCCGGCCGCGACCTGCATCCCCGCGATCCGGAGGCTCTTGTGCGTCTTCGCATGCGGCCGAACGGCGATCGAGCGCGCATCCATCGCACCCTGGAGCCGGCCGATGTTCGCCTCCACTCGAGCGAGGTCCACGACGACCCGGGGCGTGTCGAGCCCGGCCGGCAACGCCGGGAAGGTGAGGCCCTCGCGCGCGGCCACGTCGGTCACCGCGCCGATCGTGCCTCGGGTCGGGCGACGACGGGCGATCGCAGAGCACCCATCCGCTCGATCCGGAGGACGACCTCATCGCCGGGTTCCAGGTAGCGGCCGATCGTCGTGTCCCGCATCTCGAGCAGACAGCCGGTTCCAACGGTTCCCGATCCGATCAGCTCGCCGGGCCGAAGCCGCACGTCCGCCGACGCACGGGCGACCATCTGGCCGAACGAGAACTGGGCCTCTGACCACGACCCGCGCGACGTCTCGCGCCCGTTCACCTCGGCCGTCATCGTGAGCGCGGGACCGGTCGATCCCGCGGCGCGCGCCGATGCGAGCTCGTCGGGCGTGACGAGCCACGGGCCGATCGTGGTCGCGAAGTCCTTGCCCTTCGCGGGCCCGAGCCGGACCGTCGTCTCATCGCGCTGGAGGTCGCGGGCCGACCAGTCGTTGAGGATCGTGTACCCGCCGATCGCCTCCTCCGCACGCTCGGCCGGCAGATCGAGCGCGGGCGTGTCGATCAAGGCAGCTACCTCCAGCTCGTAGTCGAGCTCGATGGAGCCGGCCGGGGCCCAGACCGGGTCGTCCGGGCCGCGCAGCTCCGAGGTGTTGCTGAAGTAGAAGACGGGCAGGCGGTACCACGCCTCGGGCACCTCGCCGCCCCGGCGCGCCCAGACGGTCCGGACGTGGCCCTCGAAGCCATAGAAGTCGCGCAGGCTCGGCGGGCGGAGGATCGGCGGACCGAAGGCGACGTCGTTCGCCTCGAGCAGCGCGTCGTCCTCGCCCGGCTCGCCCGCCGGGGCGAATCCCTCGAGGAGCTCGGTCAGCGCCTCGACCCGCAGGCCGCGGGCCACGGGATCGTCCAGCGGGGTGACCGGCTGCCGGGACAGCACCC
>Ga0081539_10003882_pt1 | contig 17449 bp, 17 predicted proteins | sample TabmetS4T2R2_FD_71023 | JGI IMG/M metagenome (GOLD analysis project Ga0081539, IMG submission 71023) | Tabebuia heterophylla rhizosphere microbial communities from the University of Puerto Rico - S4T2R2 | ecosystem: Host-associated > Plants > Roots > Rhizosphere ...
CAGAAGACGGGATCGAGCGGCGACATGTAAGTCCCCATGTCTCCACCGACAAAACCGTGAACGTAATTGTGCGGTCCGCCTTCGAGCGCGCCGTAACCGGCATTCTGCTGTTGCGTGGTGGCCTGGGCGCTCGCAAAGAGAAGGAAATTTGTCTGGCTGAGGACGTTGTTATTGATGTTGGCGGCGCCGCAAACCGACGAACTAACCGTGCTCGCCTGAGTAGCAAAGCGGTTGCTGTCGAACAGCGGATTTCCGTTTCCCCAGAACGGCGCGGGAATGCTCGGCGTCGTGATCCAGTTCCAGTAGGGCAGAGCAAAATCGTTATTGCCGGTGAGCTTGCGGCAGATGGCTTCGAAATAAAACAGGTAAGCACGATGCCACGGCAGAAACCACCAGTTGCCGTGGACGCAATGGTTGTTATGAATTTCGGCCTGCTTGGTCCAGTTTCGACCGTCGCCCGCGGGCAAGTTTTTCATCGCATTGACGGCGTCTTTGTACGTTTGAATGATCGGATCGTTGGCGGCGAGGTTCGCGATGTTGCGCCTGGTGGGGCGGTCCTTGATTTTGTTGTAGCACGATTCGCACGCACCGGTGGCGATGGCAAGGCTGGTAAGGCCCATGCCTTTTAAGAAGTCGCGGCGAGTGAATGGATACTGTTCCTGCATGAAGTCGCTCCTGTTGGTGAGTCGAAAAGACGAAACCGAGGTGTTGAAGTTTGCGAGGCGTCAAACAGCCCGAAGGTTCATGAAGAAAGCAAAAGCGCGCGGCACTATTTCACGCCGGCCCACAAAAGTCAACGAACTTTTCGGCGCAGCGGCGGAACTTCTGCTTGCCAAACCACGTAAGCTTCGGCTAGTCTCTGCGACACAGGTGATTACGATGAGAGTATTTATCGTCCTCAAAAAACGGCCTGACCTCGCTTGATTCCCGCGCAGCATAGCTGCGCCGCCGGAATCAGGCGTTCTCGCTTGCGCTAACGCAGGCGGCCACGTGCGCCGTCCGGCCGCTCCTATATTTCCTACAACAATTCAACGTTTTTTCCAGTGGTCCAATGGCGTCCACTCGCGAGGTGATCATGCAAAACCAAGCTATTCAGGTACGTAACCTGCGCAAATGTTTCCGCAAACGAAACGGCTTTCGTAAGTCGTCCGAGCTCTGGGCCGTCGACAACGTTTCGTTCAGCGTGGCGGAAGGCGAAACGTATGGTCTGCTCGGTCCGAACGGTTCCGGCAAGTCGAGTTTGATCCGCATCCTGTCGACGCTGCTCATCGCCGACAGCGGTGAGGTCAACATGCTCGGCTACAAACTGCCGGAGCAACAGGAAGACGTGCGCCGGATCATCGGACGGGTGAGCGTGGATGCCGCGTTCTACAAGAAGCTTTCGGCCCGCGAAAACCTGCTCTACACCGCGCTGCTATACGGCCAGAAGATGCGCGAGGCGGAAGCTCGCGTGATGGACATTCTCGACCGGCTCGGCATGGAGAACGCGAAGTTTTCCACGCCGCTCGAAGAGATGAGCCGCGGTATGCAGCAGAAGATCAGTATTGCGCGCGCGTTGATGATCAATCCGCCGCTGCTGCTCCTGGACGAGCCGACAACAGGGCTCGATCCGAAAAGCCGCCGCGACGTGCAGTCGTTTCTTGAAGACCTGCAAGCACGCGAAGGCACGACGATCCTGTTGACGACGCACGACATGGCTGAGGCGGAGCGACTCTGCGTGCGCATCGGCTTTCTCGCGCACGGCAAGCTCGTCGCTGAAGGCACGGCGGCAGAGTTGAAAGTGCTGGCGTCCGCTACAAACCTGGATGACGCGTTCATACGGCTGACCGGGGAAGAACTCGTCGAGGAGGACTTGGTAGCGGTAGGAGAGTAACCACGGATGACACGGAAGAACACGGATGAGTCTGTGTAAGTCCGTGTCAGTCCGTGGCTGTTCAAGGAGAACGGCAATGGAAGCAACTTTACGACAAACGTGGGCCTTCCTGTTTCGCGGTTATCACATCACGCGCCGCTACATCGGCTGGGTGATCGTGTTCAACTTTTACGCGCTCGTGACCTCCGCTACCGTGGCGCTCATCGGCGTGGCGCAGGGAGACTATCAACTCACGCTGAAGCTCGTCGTGGGCGCGCTGCTGTGGAACTATCTCTCGTGGCTCTACAACGAAATCGCGATGTCGATCGCGTACGAACGTTGGGAGGGCACGCTCGAGTACACCTTCATGGCGCCGGTGTCGCGTGCGATCCATCTGCTCGGCGTGAGTTTGTTCTCGTTGCTGAACAGCATCGTCACGAGCGTGATCGTGCTCGTCGGACTGATGCTGTTTACGAACCTGAGTTTGCGCGGCGTAAACTTCTTCGGCGTGCTCGTCGTGCTGGGTGTGAGCACGGTCGCGTTCGTTGGACTCGGCCTGTTCGCGGCGATTTTTCCGGTGATGAGTGCCGAGCGCGGAGCGGAAGCAACGCACATCTTTCAAGGCTCGCTTCTGCTGGTTTCCGGAGTTTATTATGACATCGACGTGTTGCCTCGCTGGTTGCAGCCACTCTCGGCGGTTTCGCCGGCGACCTACACACTGTCGGCGTGCCGCAAACTCTTCGGCGTAGGCAACAGCAATTCGACGGCGGAATACCTTGCCGGAGCTTCGTTGTCGGCAGTCACACACGAATTACTGATCCTGATGTTGATGGGCGTAATACTTTTGCCGCTCGGTCTCTGGGCGTTCTTGCGCGTCGAAGCGTGGGCCAAGAAGACGGGGAAACTGAAGAGGACTGGATAATCGGTGGCGAAACGTGAAAGTACGGACGAGCTGAAGAAACGCGTGCGCGACGTGATCCGGCGCTTGAAGCGCGCGTATCCCGATGCGAAAACTTCGCTCAACTACACGAATCCGTTTGAGCTGTTGATTGCCACCATTCTCTCGGCGCAGTGCACGGACGAGCGCGTAAACATCGTCACGGCGGATCTCTTTCGCAAGTATCGCGGGCCGGAAGACTACTTGAAAGTTCCGGCGCGCGAGCTGGAGAAAGACATTCAGTCGACCGGCTTCTTTCGCAACAAGACGAAGTCGATTCAAGGGACTTCGAAGATGTTGACGGAGGAATTTCACGGGGAAGTGCCGCAGACGATGGATGAATTACTCGAGCTGCCGGGCGTCGCGCGCAAGACGGCGAACGTTGTGCTGGGTAACGCGTTCGGGATCAAAGCCGGTGTGGTGGTCGATACGCACGTCACGCGACTATCGCACCGGCTCAACTTCACGCAGGAGAAGACGGCCGAAAAGATCGAGCGCGACTTGATTCCGATCGTGCCGAAGAAAGATTGGGTGATCTTTCCGCACCTGATGATTTTTCACGGGCGAAAGATCTGCAAAGCGCGTAATCCGCTGTGTGCTGAGTGCGTGGTGGAAAAACAATGCCCGTCTTCGTATTTGAAGACGGGCGTCATGCCTGGAAGTTAGACCACGGATTACACGGATATGGGTGTCACTGTTTGGTGGCCGCTGCGATTAGGGCTTCCGCGGCTTGCGTTGTTGCCGGCGTGATGATGTCTTCACCGGCCGACTTCGCTTTTCCTTTGAATTGTTTTGAGAAAGCAGGGTAACCCGCGCCGGGTTTCTCCAATCTCACGTCAACCGTCACTTCGTCTTTCGCTTTTATCTCCGTCACGACCGCCGTTGTTGCAGCGTTCGCGGCGATTGCGCCCGCAGTGCTGCCGTAACCGATCGTGTTGCCGGCAATTTGTGCGGCCGTGCTGCCAAAGACGCTGCCGAACCCGCCGCCGCCTTTCTTATGCGAGACCGTGGTGTAGACGAGGAAGTCGCAGTCTTTCTGTCGCGCTTCGGCTTCGATCTGGTTCAGCACCGTTGCCTGTATCGGGACAGCTTCGACGTTTGGCGCCTTGAGTTTGTCAGCCAGCGTCGTTTGGACTGCGGTGGCGAGATTCGCGGCGTTCATTCCCTCCGCGACACTGCCACTCTTCACCGCGACGACACCGATCCGTATGATCCCCGCCTTCTTCGGTCCAACCTGTGTCGTCGGAGCAACGGCTGTTGTCGGAGTAACTGCTGTTGTCGGGTTGGTGGGAGAGGGATTTGACGGAACAGACGGATTCGCATACATGCTCGCGAAGTCACTCACTTCGCGATAACCCGCCGGCACGTCGAACAAACTCGGATCCAGCGTCGCTTGCGAGAACTCGATCACTTCATTGAGCGTCGTAAAACTCTCCGCGCCGTTGGCACCAAACATCGTCATCTTTTCCCAGACCGGAAAACCCTTCTTCGCCACCCCGACTTGCTTCGTCTCGTAACGATCGTGACAGCCACCCGCAGTCATCGGCGGTCTGTGCGGCACGTAACTGCTGCCGAGATCGCAATCGAGCGCGAACGCCGCATCGATGTACCAGCCGTCGATCTCCATTTTCATCTTCACGGGCGAACATGCGTCGGGCGACGAGTCCATCATCATCGTCGTGATGATGTGCCGCGCGTTGTACCCAAACATCTGTTTGCGTTCGCCGGTGTCGCGCGTGGTGACAGTTGAAGTAACGACGCCGCCTTTCGTCGTGCCCTGCAACGGCGGGCGCGAGCTCTGCGTCGCGGCAACGGAGCCGGTGCCGGACGTCTGCGCGCTCGGCTGATCGTACGGTTGAATCATGTACGTCTGCGTCGCCGGCATGATCATGATGTTGCGGCGCAGATCGCATTGCGTGACGTTGATCATCTGGCCGCCGTTAGTTTCGCTGCGTTGGCGTTTGCCTTTGATGTAAGTGGCGTTTTCGTAAGTCTGGCCACCGCTCGTTTGACGAATTTTGACGGTCGTATCGGCGCTCGCCGCGACCGAGAACACGACGAGGCAGACGATGGAAAATAGTGTTTTGAACATGAGTACCCCCGAATTGATCTAGATCTGAAACGCGCAAGGCGGAAGCAAAAAGTACCATGATTGAACCGATTAGGCGAGGCGGCCAAGGGGCGGCTAAAATGGCGCGACCGTGAGCTACCGTTTCCCCTGGCAACGTCTTACCGACGAGCAGTTGCTTGATCTGCGCATCTGCGATCTGCCAATAAAAATCAAGGGCTCCTTTCTCGAACCGCACATCAAAAGGCTCTACAGCGAGCTGAATTCCCGCGGTATTCGCTTCAAACCGCACGTTTGGCTTGCCCAGGAGTGGTTCTCGCCGGATGGCGTGCCGGGCATCGCGATTCCGTTTTATCTGGCGCACCCGCGCCTTATGAAGCTTGAGCGCCGGCAGATGCTCGAAGTCGAGGGCGGGACCGACAAAGATTGCATGCGCATCCTGCGGCACGAAGCCGGGCACGCGCTCGACACCGCCTTTCGGCTGCACTTCAAACGCCAACATCGCGAACTCTTCGGCTCGTTCGCGCAGCCGTATCCCGACTTCTACAAACCGCGCCCGAAGAGCCGCAAGTACGTTTTGCACCTGCCGGCGTGGTACGCGCAGGCGCATCCGGCGGAAGACTTCGCCGAAACCTTCGCCGTGTGGCTGACGCCGCGCTTGCAATGGCGACGCCGCTACCGCGGCTGGCCCGCACTCGAAAAGCTCGAGTACATCGACGAGCTGATGGAACAGATCGCGGGCACGAAACCAAAGAACCGCATCCGCACGAAAGTCGAACCGCTTTCCGCGTTGAAGATCACGCTGCGCGAACACTACCGCCGCAAACGCGAACGTTACGACTTCGAGTGGCCCGCTGTTTACGATCGCGATCTGCGCCGCATCTTCTCTGACGATCCACGACACAAGTCGAAACCGAGCGCCGCGAGTTTCTTGCGCAAGGTGCGTCGTGAGGTGCGACAGATCGTTGCTGAAGGCACCGGCGTGCACCAGTACACGATCGATCACGTGCTACAAAACATGATCGATCGCTGCAAGGAATTGAAGCTGCGAGTAACAACCCCCTTTCGCGAAACGCGTAGGCATGTAATGATAGTGCTGACTGTGCAAGTAATGAACGTGCTTCACTCAGGTTATCATCGCATCGCCGTATGACCTTTGAGCCACGACGCAAACTGCGCATCATCGTGCTCGTTCACGAAGACCTCGTGCCTCCCGACTCATTGAACGGTCTTTCCGACAAAGAAAAGCTGGAAGTTAAAACCGAATTCGATGTGACCTCGACGCTGAAGAAGATGGGCCACGAGGTCTACCCGATCGGTCTCTCCAACCAGCTCAACGTGATCGGCAACGCGTTGATGGAACACAAGCCACACATCGCCTTCAACCTGCTCGAAGAGTTTCACGGTTATCCGCTTTACGATCAGCACGTCGTCAGTTATCTCGAACTGATGAAACAGGCGTACACCGGTTGTAATCCGCGCGGCCTCACACTCGCTCACGACAAGGCGCTGACGAAGATGATTCTTTCTTATCACCGGCTGCTGGTGCCGAACTTCGCGGTGTTTCCGATGAATCGAAAAGTGCGCCGGCCGAAGCGCTTGAAGTTTCCGTTGCTGGTGAAGTCGATAAGCGAGGAGGGATCGGTAGGGATTTCGCAGGCGTCCGTGGTGCACGACGACGAGAAGTTCGTGCAGCGCGTCGAATTTATTCACCGGCAAAACAAGACCGCCGCGATTGCCGAGCAGTACATCAAAGGCCGCGAGATCTATGTCGGCGTGATTGGCAATCAGAACATTCAGACGTATGCGCCGTGGGAGCTGGTGATGGAAAAGCTACCCGAAGGCGCCGAGAACATCGCGACGTTGAAAGTGAAATGGGACCCGGCGTACCAGGAGCGTGTTGGCGTGAAGACGCGCGCCGCCGATCTCACGCCCGAACAGCACAAGACACTCGAACGTCTCTCGAAACGAATCTATCGTTACCTGTTTTTGAGCGGTTACGCGCGGCTTGATTACCGCATGACGGAAGAGGGCCAGTTTTATTTACTGGAGGCCAATCCGAATCCTCAGATCGCTCACAACGAAGACTTCGCTGATTCGGCCGAGCACAGCGGCCTGCCTTACGATCAGTTGCTCCAGAAGATCATTACCGTTGGTCTAAACTACGACGGCCGCGGCGCGTGAAATCCTGGGACTGCAGCCTGATTCCCACTTTATTTAGACCACACAACTAATTTTTGATTTGGACCGTCAGGAGTTTTTTCTGCCCCATGACGTTAGTTCTTACTCTGCTTTTCACATTGAATTTATATATGACTCTCCAGCGCGAGAGTCGCCGCGAGGCTACAATCTTTCAGATTGACCGTCGACGCAACTGATTCGTGACTTCTTTCAATGCGCGCACCGAATTGAGCGCGCGTTTCGTCACGAAACAGTCACATTGCCTGTTGAAACAGCCATTTTCAGCCGCTAAGATGCCCTCGGCTTTTAGCGGTGCCCTCCTCACGTCAGCAATAAACAAAAGTCGGAACTTAATAAGGAGAAGGTACTTCCCCGTCTTATGGATTTACGAAAACTCGTTAGTCGCACTCTGGTCACGCTCGTGGCTCTCGGTCTTTTCTCAATTTCAGCATTCGCACAAACCCGACCACGCATTCTGCACCCGACCACCGACAAAGACGACATATCGTGCTCGCCAGAAGATTACGCGCTCGTTGCCGTCGCCACGACGGAAGCAAAGCCCGTTTGGGAAGCAAAACCAAAACCGGTCATCGATGTTGCGCCCTCGATCACCTCGACCAACTCCGGTTTCATCAAATTTCAGCCATTGCTGCTGACGGCGATCGAAGAACGTCTCGGCACGCCTTATCGCTGGGGAGCAACTGGACCAGATCGTTTCGACTGTTCGGGATTTGTGTGGAGCATCTTCCAGGAGGCCGGCATCAACTTTGAACGCGCCAGCGCGCGCACGTTGTTTGCCCAGTTCTCAGCGCCGCCCGCGGAAGAGCAGTACCAGTTCGGCACGCTCGTGTTCTTCAGTGGACTGGCACACGTCGGCGTCGTCGCGGATGCGAATGGCTTTTACCACGCCTCGCGACATCACGGAGTTATCTATTCGAAGTTCGATGATTATTGGACGAAACGGATTGATGGCTTCCGTCGCGTGCCGCTAACGACTCCCGTTACGGCCCAGCTTACTTCTTCTTACCGTTCCGGAAAGTAATCTGCACCACGGGAAGGGTGTTGGGATCGTCCTGCTGTTCCCGCTCAAACTTCAGCAGATCGTAGTACGCGCAACGCGTCGAGATCGGAAACTCGCGACAAACGGCCGGCCGTGCGTTGTAGATCGTGCAGCCGCGTGTCTCCGGGTTGATGAACTGGCAAGCTTCACCAAACAACTCGTCTTTCTTCCGGCGTAACACTCTTTCCTTCTCATACATCTTCGTGTAACGCGCGGTTGCGACTTCTTCCGTCACGCCGAAGTGTCGCGCCAGGCGGCGAATGTCGCGCGGCGTCACTTGCACGCGTTCGTAGACTGAACAGCAGAAAGCCGGACACTCGACACAATCGTAATAAGACCTTGGTTTACGCCCGGCAATGGTTTCTCCCATGATCGCTCCTCGGCTAGCGGCGTTTTGATTTCTTGTATTCGGCTTGCAGCAGATTCATGAACTCTTCGCGCCGGTCATACAAACGCCTCGGCTCGCGGGGTTCATGTCGCGTAAGAGCATAAGCGGTAATGAGCGGAAGCGCCACAGTAGAATCGACATAACACACAACCGCGTCGGGTAATCGATCCGGATCTACTTTTCCCCACGAGACTGCTTCACCGGGCGTCGCACCGGAAAGTCCGCCCGTGTCAGGACGCGCATCGGTCACTTGCAGAAAGTAATCGTGACCGCGTTCGTCGATGCCGAGCACTTCCTGGATCTGCGGTTCAGTTTGCAGCAGGAAATTTTTTGGTGAGCCGCCGCCGAGAATGAAAACGGCAGACTGACCTTTCGTCGCCTTCTTTTTTCCGTTCTTCGACTGGTGCACGCTGCGTTTGGCGGCGAGCACGATCGATGCGGTTTCGTTCACGTCGAGCGAGGGATCGAAAGCGAGCTTGTTGCCTTGTAGCGCTTTGGCGGCGACGTTCATGCCGATCGAGGAATCGCCGGGAGAAGACGTGTAGATCGGCACGGCGTATTCGTAAGCAACCGCGAGCAGCGACTTGTCTTTGATGCCGAGCTTCTGCTCGCGCTCGTGGACGTAACGGCCGCACAGGTAGTGAAACTCGGCAGTGGACATCGCGCGCTGAAATTCCGGGGCTTCGATGATCTTGCGAAAGAAGGCGTCTGTGTCGAGCAGCACTGAGTAGTCGAAGAAAATGTCGTAGATGCGCACGACTTCTTCTTCACGCAGTACGATGTCTGACGTTTGCGCGTTGCCCTGGTGCATCGCGAGCCCGATGCCGAAGTGCGTGTCGTGATAAAGGTTCGCGCCGGTCGAGATGATCCAGTCGACAAAACCGCCTTTGATGAGCGGAATCAAGGCGGAAATGCCGAGCCCGGCGGGCGTCAACGCGCCGGTCAGCGAAACGCCAACCGTCACTTCCGGTTCAAGCATCTTTTGAGTGAAGAGCTGGCAAGCTTCGCGCAGTCGCGCGGCGTTGTAAGCCAGAAACGATTCGTCGATCAGGTCCGCGGCCGAGATGTCTTTGGCTATCGGCGCGGGATCAATTCTTTTTCCCCGCAGAAATTTGCTTTTGTGTTTCATCCGTTTCGTCAGTGACAACCTTGGGTTCAACTTTTACGCGCAAACGATTGATGCGCCGTTCGTCGGCGTCGAGCACCTCGACACCGAGACCACGCATCGTGAACGTCTCGCCGACGTTCGGAACTTTGCCTTGTTCGTTGATTACGAGACCGGCGATCGTGGTGAAATCATCGGTCTCGATTTCCATGTCGAAGATGCGCTCGACTTTGCCGATCTCGGTTGAGCCCAGCACGATATAAGAACCGTCCTCCTCCTGGACGATCTCTTCCAATTCTTCGCCGGCAATGTCCTCGTCTTCGATTTCACCGACGATCTCCTCGAGAATGTCTTCGACCGTTACGAGTCCACACACGCCGCCGTATTCGTCGATCACGATCGCGAGTTGCACGTGCGCTTTCTGCATCTCCTCCAGGAGATCCGCGACCGGTTTTGTCTCCGGAATCATGTAGACCGAGCGCACCAGTGGCTTGATGTTTTCGTCTTCGCGGCCCTCGGCCCAACACGAGAGCAGATCGCGCACGTAAATAATGCCCTCGACGTTGTCCATGTGGTCGCGATAGACCGGCAGGCGCGAATACTTCGATTCGAGAATGATGTCGCGTGCTTCGCGGCACGTCGCAGTTTCGGGTACGGCGACGATGTCGGGCCGCGGCGTCATCACTTCACTCACGCGCGTGTCGCCAAACTCGATGATCGAATGAATCAGCTCGCCTTCTTCTTCCTCGAGGATTCCTTCCGCTTCGCCGACGTCGATCAACGCTTGCAGGTCGCCGCTGTCGTCGTCTTCCTCTTCCGGCTCACCGGTCTCGGTAACGTGGTCCTTTCGTCGCGAGCGATCGAAGAGCCGTTGAAAAGGATCGGCAATGAACGCCATGATCGAGAAAAACGGCCGGACGATCGGCAAGAGAAACAACAGCGTCGCTTCCGGATTTCGCGTGGCGATAAAGAGCGGAATGATTTGCCGAAACACGCCGGCGAGAATCAGGCCCGCGGGAAGACCAACCAGCACCCAGCGCGGATCGGGAAACAGGTTTAGCGAAATTGAAGTAATCAGCACCGCGACGATGACCAGCAGGATCTGGATCGTCGCGGAGAGTGCGAAACTAAACCGCGGGCGGTTTTCGAGGACCTGTTGCAGGAATATGCGCGAGCGGGGCTCGGGCTTGTCACCGTTCTCGCCGATGAGGCGGCGCAGCCCGACGTCGCTAAGCTGACCGAAGGCCATGTCCACCGTGGCCAGCAAGGAGAGCAGTATCAGCAGCAGGAGCGTCAGCCCGATTTCAAGTTCCATCGATTGGTGGAGTGTAAATTAAATAGAGTCTAGATGCCTAACTTACGGCGGAGTCGGAGTTCCAATCTATTCATCTCCCCTTTGTCTGTTTCGTGATCATAACCGGAGAGGTGCAGCAGCCCGTGCAGAATCAACTGCGCCACCTCTTCATCCCACGTCAAACCGTTCTCTTTTGCTTGCTTGGCTGCGGTATCGACGGAAATCGCGATGTCGCCGAGATTCGTGCTGTCTCCTTCGTCAGAGGGAAACGACAGCACGTCCGTGGCTTTATCGATTCCGCGGAATTGCCTGTTGAGTTGACGAATGTTTTTGTCGGAAACGAAAGCAATCGTGGCGGTGGAATTGTTCTTTCCGATGGCGTCCGCCGCGCGTTGCGCGAACGCTTCCCACGACTTGGTGTCTATCTTGACTTTGCGTTGACGATTGACGGCCTCGATCATCGCGACTACATCTGGCTCTTCTTGCTTTGCTCTTCGTAAGCGCGAATGATCATCTGCACCAGTTTGTGCCGCACGACGTCTTTATCGGTGAAGTAGACAAACTCGATGCCTTCAACGTCCGCCAGGATACGTTCCGCTTCGATCAAACCGCTGCGCTTGCCGGTCGGAAGATCGACTTGCGTCACGTCGCCGGTGATGACGGCTTTCGAGCCGAAGCCGATGCGCGTGAGAAACATCTTCATCTGCTCGCTGGTCGTGTTTTGTGCTTCGTCGAGAATGATGAACGCATCGGAGAGCGTGCGGCCGCGCATGAAAGCGAGTGGCGCGACCTCGACGACTCGTTTCTCCAGCAGTCTCGTGACGCGCTCGTAGTCCATCAGATCGAAGAGCGCGTCGTAAAGCGGGCGCAGATAAGGATCGACTTTGTCCTGCAAATCGCCGGGCAGAAAGCCGAGCTTTTCGCCGGCCTCGACCGCCGGTCGCGCGAGCACAATGCGATTCACTTGCTTTTGCATCAACGCCTGCACGGCCATCGCGACCGCGAGGTACGTCTTGCCGGTTCCGGCCACGCCGATACCGAACACGACGTCTTTCTCCTGGATCGCCTGGATGTACTTGCGTTGGTTGGCGGATTTCGGCGCGACCTGTTTCTTGCCGGCCGGATTGAAACGCGCTTTGGTGAAATAGTCGCGCAGGCTGAAAGCGCGGTCTTCGGCGATCTGCGCAAACGCCTCGCGCAGTTCCTTGTCGGTAAAGTGCTTGCCTTCTTTGAAGAGGTCGGAAAAATCTTCGAGGATGCGTTGCGCCGTTTCGACGTCGGCGGGATCGCCGTCGATGGAGACATCCTGGCCGCGCGCGTCGATTCTTACGTCGAGCAGGGATTCAAGATACTTGATGTTCTGGTCATGAACGCCAAACAGCGTCTCCAAACCCCTTGGCGGAAGCTCAATCTTTATCATTGATCAAAGATTAGCATGGATCTATGTCAAGGGTATTGACCGTGCGGCCATCAGCTCCAAATATCCTTCACAAGCCTCAGTTTGTAAAACATTCCTGCCCTGTTATTCTCCGTCCGCCGTGGTGGCGGAATTGGTATACGCGGATGGCTGTCAACCTTCCGGGCAAATTGTCCATGCGGGTTCGAATCCCGTCCACGGCACACGCAACGTGAGGTTGACTTTTGGTAAGGGGTGCTCTAGCCTGAGAGTGGTTGACAGCCATCCGCAGTTCAGTTCTAGAGCATTAAACCAAAATTGGGGCCTGGTCGCCGAGAGCGATTAGGCCCCATGTGTTTTGGGAAGCGGCAGCTTGCGATTGGTATTTGGAAACCAATGATAAGTGCCAACCGACAAAGCGTCGCCTTGACACTCCGGAGGCCGATACCTATACTCCTCCACTTGCGCCGGAGGGCGTGGGAGAGGATTTAATGCCGAATCATAAATCAGCAGAGAAACGCGTGCGGCAGAGCGAGAAGCGCCGCGTCATTAACCGCGGCCATCGCACCAAGGTCAGGACTTATATCAAGAAAGTGCGCGCCGCGCTGGCATCCGGGTCGGCGCAGGAAGTGCAGCAGGTGCTGCCGGAAGCGATTTCCGTGATCGATAAGTCGGTGCAAAAAGGCGTGATGCACGCCAACGCCGCGGCGCGTTACAAGTCGAGGTTGACGTCGCAGGCGAACCAAGTCGGGAAGTAAACAGCCAGGTCGGGAAGTAAACGGCCAAACAGATTTGAGGAACCGCGAGGCGGGTCGAGATTTCGGCCCGCCTCGCTTTTTTATTGAGAGGGCTAAACATGTACGACACAGAGGAGGAGATTGAGCGGCTGGTGCAACAGTTTGAGAGTTGCACGATCGCCGCCGCGGATTTTCACCACCGCGAGCATTTGGTCGTAACTGTCTGGTATTTGCAGACGTTGTCGCGCGAACAAACTGTCGAGAGGATGCGGTCAGGTCTGTTGCGATTCATAGACCATCATGGCGTGGACCCAAAGAAGTATAGCGAAGAGATCACTGTGTTCTGGGTTGACGCCGTTGCGAGTCAATTAGAGGAAATCGGCGCACAAGCATCACTCCCGGATAAATGCAACCAGGTGATCCACAGGTGAAATTCGAGCCAGTTTAAGCGAATCGCTCTCCGGATAACTGTTCTCGCGCAGGATCAGATGAAATGCGACGAAACGCATTAATCCAAGGAGCGATTACAACGCAACCGGTCCGAGATCGCGCGAAATTCGCCGACGTACGCACAACACCGGCCGACTTGCAGACGCGTTGCTCTTCAACACAACCCACTTCAGCTCACAACGGTCTTATCCACCCGAATTTCACCCAACTCTAACCAGTTGCACACAACTCCATCGAATTTCACACAACTCCACCCGAATTGCACACAACACAGCTCGCAGATCGTTCAGCAAAAAACCGCGTGAGTTTATTTCGCAGTTTTTACGTCCGTCTCGGCGGGACTTTTTAACTGCCGGAACTGAAAATTAACTCGCGAGCTCGCACACCAGTAGTTCCAGTTGCAGCCGCGGCGTAGCTTGCGAGGTTTTGATCGCGAGGTCGGCGGCAGCGGTGAGTTGCAGGCCGCGCGCGATCTTCGCGGCGTCGTTGCGTTGCAGATTGGCGATGTACGCGTCGCGTTTGAACGGCGGCAACGAGATGTTGCGAAACACTTCTTCGCGGCCGCCCTTGGCGAGCAGATGTTTCGCGAGCGCGAGACGATGATAATTCCCGGCGATCAGGCCGATGAGCATCACGGGTTCGGCGCCGTCGTCAAGCAGTCGATGCAGAGTTTCGAGCGCGCGCTTGCGATTGTTGGCGAGCAGATGATCGCCCAGCTCGAAATTCGATAACTCACGCGAGCGGCCGATCAGCTCGTCAACGACAGCCGACGTGATGCGCCCAGTATCGGCGACTGCGGAAGCGAGCTTGTCGATCTCGTTGAAAAGCGTCTGCAGGTCAGTGCCGACCAGGCTGATGATTTCACTCAGCACCGCATCATCCACCGTGAGTTTCAACTCTTTCAAACGCGATTTGGCCCACGCCTTGGCCTCCGCGTCTTTCAAGGGTGGAAAGTCGACCACCACGCAGTTGTCGAGCAGCGCTTTCGTCGAGCGCTTTCGTTTATCGAGATCGTCGGCGATGAAGATCATCACGGTTGCGGGCGAAGGGTTGTTGAGATAACGCACCAATGTCTCTTCGTCAGCTTCGCGCAAACGCGCAAAGTCGCGCACGCGCACAACACGCCGATCAGACATCATCGGCAACTGTTCCGCCGCCGCAACCGCCGCCTGCACGGAATCACGCAGCAAGTTGAAACTGGCTTCATTAAACTCGCGCAACAATGTGCCGCGCAGCGCTGCTTCGGTGAGCGAACGTGCCGCGGCATCGCGCAGGTAGCGTTCAGGTCCAACCAGCAGATAAAGGGGCTGCGGATCCTCGCGCAACGAATGTTCGAGCTCGGCCCGCGTCAGTGTTTTCATTTCTTGAGCTCGACGGCGTTGATGAGGGTGGACACGATGCTTTCCGCGAAACTGCGCGACATGCGCAGCACGGCGGGATCTTCCTCGTTGAAGAAGCTGCGTGGGTCGCTCGAGAATTCATACTCACCGCGGAAAACGAAGTTCTGATTGTCGTAGAGCACGCGGTTCTCGGTCTGGTCGCGCACCGTCACCGCGGCGGCAATGGTCACCTCGAAGATGCGCGCGCGACCCTTGTCGTCGAGCAGCACGCCCGCAAAGTTGAAACTCTTGATGACACCCTCGATCACCGCGTCGGCCCCTTCGCGATCTCCCTGCACGCGCAGGCCGCGGCCGCGGTGGACGAGTTCCCGCATCACCGCCTCGGTGAAACGTGACTCGATCTTGTAACGCAGCGCGTTGCTCTCCATCTGAAACGCCGGGACCGCGACCGTCTTGATCCGCGCGGGCAGTTGGTTCTTCGTCACCGGCTTGTAGCACTCGCCAAAGCCGGAAACGAACATGAACATGACGATGAAGAGGGAAAGGCGGATTAGCTTGGGCATCGAGCGTGGATTCTCTCGCAGCGCCCATATTGAGAGCAAGTTGCGCCACGGATTTTCACGGACGAACACGGATCAGGTCTGCAATGCGGACGGCGTCGCGGGTGGGTTTGACGTCGTGGACGCGGACGAGGTGGGCGCCGTTGAGTACGGCGGCGGTAATGGTGGCGAGGGAGCCGTAGAGACGTTTCGACGCGGGCGCGGGCGTACCGGAGGCGGGTGTGCCGGATGAGTCGGCGAGGATGCGGCCGATGAAAGATTTGCGCGACGTGCCGATCATTATCGGGTAATCGGGAAACGCGGCGATCAGTTCGTCAAGGCGCGCAATCAGTTCGAGGTTCTGCGACTGTGATTTGCCAAAACCGATTCCCGGATCGATCACGATCGACTCGCGCTTCACGCCGCGCCGTTCAGCCATGTGCACACTCGCGCGCAGACTGCTGACGACCTCCTCCCTTATCTCGGCCACCGGCGGCAAACGATGCATCGTCGCGGGCGTGCCGCGCGAGTGCATCAACACCAACCCTGCGCCCGCACGCGCCACCGCGTCCGCAACGTAGAAATCGAACCGCAGCGCGGAGACATCGTTCACGATCGCGGCGCCCGCATCGAGCGCCGCGCGCGCGACTTCCGACTTCGTCGTGTCAACCGACAGGGGCGTCTCGAAACGCCGTGACAACGCCTCAATCACCGGCACGACGCGACCAATCTCTTCTTGAACGGAAACAGGTTCGCCGCCCGGGCGCGTCGACTCGCCACCGACGTCGATGATGTCTGCGCCTTCGGAGATCATCTTCTCCGCGTGCGCCAAAGCATCATCGACAGACAGAAACTGTCCGCCGTCACTGAAACTGTCAGGGGTAACATTAAGAATGCCCATGATGAGCGTTCGCTCACCAATGGGCATTGTGTGGTTTCTGATTTGCCAACCCGGGGCCACGGACTAGGCCGGCGCCGGATTGCCTCCAGTAATCGGAGGAAGAATCGGTTTGAGCGGCTTCGCGGTCGGCTCCTTCAACTGCGGCCGATCCTGATCGCCACCATCCGAAACCGGCGGGTTCTCTTCGAGCGGCAGGCCCGCGACGATGCGTCGAATCTCGACGCCGTCCAACGACTCGCGCTCCAGCAGGCACTCGGCGAGACGAATCATCGTTTCGCGGTTCTCTTCGATGATTGCCTTGGCGCGTTCAAACTGCGCCGTGACGATCTTCTTCACCTGCTCGTCGATCTTGATCGCCGTGTCTTCGGAGAAGTCGCGATGCTGGGCAATCTCCCGGCCGAGGAAAATCTGCTCTTCCTTCTTGCCAAACGTGATTGGCCCCATTTCCGACATGCCGTATTCGCAGACCATCGCGCGCGCGAGCTCAGTAGCGCGTTCGATGTCGTTTGAAGCGCCCGTGGTGATGCTGCCAAGGAACGTTTCTTCGGCGAGGCGTCCGCCCATCAGGATTGCGATCTGGCCCAGCAGGTATTCCTGACTGTAGTTGTGACGATCGCCTTCGGGAAGCTGTTGGGTGACACCCAAAGCCATGCCGCGCGGAATGATCGTGACCTTGTGGACCGGATCGGCGTTCGGCACTTTCAGACCGACGAGCGTATGGCCCGCTTCGTGATAAGCAGTGACGCGCTTCTCCTCGTTGGAGATCACCATGCTCTTGCGCTCGGCGCCCATGAGCACTTTGTCTTTCGCGAGTTCGAAGTCGCCCATCGCGACCAGCTTCTTATTGTAACGAGCAGCGTTGAGCGCAGCTTCGTTCACGAGGTTCGCGAGATCGGCACCAGTGAATCCGGGAGTGCCGCGCGCGATCACGGAGATGTCGACGTCTTCGCCGAGCGGGATCTTCCGCGTGTGAACTTTCAGAATGCCTTCACGGCCGCGAACGTCAGGTCTGGAGACGACAACTCGTCTGTCAAATCGCCCGGGCCGTAGCAGCGCTGGATCCAACACGTCCGGACGGTTCGTCGAAGCGATCAGGATCACGCCGTCGTTCGACTCGAAGCCGTCCATCTCGACCAGCAACTGATTCAAGGTCTGTTCGCGTTCGTCGTGACCGCCGCCAAGACCGGCGCCACGATGACGG